>Ga0315902_10008381_pt1 | contig 14009 bp, 15 predicted proteins | sample LakEriMetagenome_9_FD_203523 | JGI IMG/M metagenome (GOLD analysis project Ga0315902, IMG submission 203523) | Freshwater fungal communities from buoy surface, Lake Erie, Ohio, United States - Buoy 12 MA117 | ecosystem: Environmental > Aquatic > Freshwater > Lake > Lake biofilm | place: USA... | reverse complement strand
TTCCCGATCATTGACTACTGCACCATGACCGACTTCATCGAGGTGGAGCCGGGCGAGCCGCTCAAGGAGTTCACCTTCGAGAAGGCGATGGCCGCCTATCAGGCGAAGGAGGAGACCCTGGGCAGCGAGCTGATGCGCAAGCTGGAGAACCAGGTGATGCTGCGCGCCATCAACGATGCGTGGATGGACCACCTGCAGATGATCGACTACATCCGCGAGGGCATTGGCCTGCGCGGCTACGGTCAGATGGACCCGCTGGTGGCTTATAAGAAGGAAACGTTTGACCTCTTTGAGCACACCAAGCGCAAGATCATCGAGGATTCGGCGCGGCTGGTGTTCCGGGCCCAGGTGCGGGTGGAAGCCCCGCAGCCGGCCCCCGATGCGCCCACGCCCGGCATGATGCGGGCCGACGGCGCGGATGCGGGCGAAGCGACCGAGAGCGCGGCGGTGGCCACCCTGGCCGCCCCGGTGAACCTGGACGAGATTGACTGGACGCGCGTGGGCCGCAACGACCTGTGCCCGTGCGGCAGCGGCAAGAAGTTCAAGGCGTGCCACTACGCCGACCTGCGCGCCAAAGGCGTGATCTAAGGTCGCGTTCGCTGGGCGGACTGGCCCTCACTCCCTTTGCGGGAGTGGGGGCATTTTGCTTGGGGATGGGGTGCGGGAAGTGAACCGTGTTCACCGGCATCGAGGACAACAATTGCCAAACGAACGTCTAGCCTTTGGAGGTAGTCTTCTTCAAACTGAAACAAACTCCTCCGGCGGTGACGGAGTGAAGAAAGCCGAAGTGACAAACGGAACCCGCACGACCCTCATCTGGGACGGCACGACCTTGATCGGAGAAATCTAATGCCCATGACCAAAATGTATCACAGCATCTCCGGGCAGATTGTGGGAGACACAATCAACTCCCAAACCCGGAGTTACCTCGGTGATGGCTTTGGCAACGTGGTCGGCACCACCAATCCGGACTCCACCTTGCAGATGTGGTTTGTCTATCGCCCCTATGGCAGCACGGCCTCGGTCACCGGCACGGGAGTCGAGCCGGTTGTGCGTTGGGGTGGTTCTCGCCGCATGCTTGTGGTGGATGAATCCAATGCGGAGTACGGTGATGCCCGGGGCGGCTCGTATTCGGTGGGCGAGGGGCAGCTGACCAACGGCAACTATGGTGAGTACGAGTTGCCGGGCTTCCCTCGAGATTGGAATCCGTTGAAACGGGGTGAAATGCCTCGCATCACGCCGATGCCCCCGTACAAGAAGCCGCCGCGCAAGAACCCACCGCCCGTCGAAATCATTCCGCCGCCACGCCAGCCGAAGCCCGGGCCTAAGCCCCCGAGAGGTGGTGTTCTGCCTGGCATAGGAGATACAAGAAGGGATATCGGAATTGGGCGCTTCGCACTTTGCTTGTTCTGTTGTGCCGTAAAGAGCAAAGGCATGGGCGCAGCTGGCGGTTGGCTACCGATTGAGCTACCAATTGGCGATTGCGTGGCAAAGGAGGACTTTGTCTTACCCGATGTCGAGCTACCGATCGAGCTGCCGAAGGAAAATCGGGAAGTGATCTGTGACAAGCTCCGAGAAGAAATGAAGAAGCTCGGAGTTATCGTCCCACCGGCGTTTTGCAAGAGTCTCTTCCCCGAAGAAGATTTCTGGGGTAAGGACTTCATAGAGAAGCTTGAAAAGTGGATGGGCAAGTGCAACAAAGTCAAGTGCTTTGTTGAGTGCGGCCTTGAATTCAACGACAATATGAACCGATCCACCCAGCCTGATCCGTGGCAGTTGTGTGGGTTGCGAGAAACAGAAGAGGATTGCCAATCCTGCTGTGATCGATCACATAATTCGGGTCAAATCAACAAGGACTTACTATATAAATGCTACGTACAATGCGCTGGCCACACTTTCTATTGACAGTGTTTGTAGCTCTCGCGTATGGCTGCAAAAAGCAGGAGACATTCGCATTGCCACAGGAGGCTGATTCCTTTTTTACAGGGAGTCAACGCAAGGTTGTTCGACCATTTGGGGATCCTTGGGTTATTCACTACTTCCCTCACGAGTCAATGGAAATGACCATTTCGCGACTCGAAGGATCGGCCTTTTTCAAACAACTCAATTTCCAACGCGTTGTCAGATTGAATGACGGAACCTATGCCGCATCGATCCCGGCCGATCGGGCGTCGACGAGTATTGCTTCCATTTTTGTCTCTTCTGGCAAGCAGGCATCTGATCTCAAATCAATTGCGGATCCGGCTGGAACTTCGGTTACGCTTCTTCCAAAAGAGTAAAAGCCGTAGTGCTATTCCTTCTCGGCCGCCGGTCCACCACCGTCTATGACCTTGCCGGTCAAGTGACGGCCTCGGTGGACCCCCTGGGTAACCGCACGAGCTACGCCTATGACAACGCCGGAAACCAAACCAGCGTCACCAATCCGCTGGGCTTCATCACCACCTCGGTGTACTCGGCCAATTCCAACCGCATGTCGGCCAGCGTGGACCCGCTGGGCAACCGCACCACGTACTCCTATGACCTCGCGGGGCAGCAAACCAGCCGCCAAGACGCCCGGGGCAACCGGATCACCTATTCGTATGACCTCGCCGGGCGGCAAATTGCCCTGTGCCCTTACAGGAGCGGCAAGAAGTTCAAGGCGTGCCACTACGCCGACCTGCGCGCCAAGGGCGTGATTTAAGGTCGCCTTCGCTGGGCGGGCTGGCCCTCACTCCCTGGCGGGAGTGGGGGCATTTTGCTTTGGGGGTGGAGTGCGGGAAGTGAACCGTGTTCACCGGCATCGAGGACAACAATTGCCAAACGAACGTCTAGCCTTTGGAGGTAGTCTTCTTCAATCTGAAACAAACTCCTCCGGCGGTGACGGAGTGTAGAAAGCCGAAGTGACAAACGGAACCCGCACGACCCTCATCTGGGACGGCACGACCTTGATCGGAGAAATCTAATGCCAATGACCAAAATGTATCACAGCATCTCCGGGCAGATTGTGGGAGACACCATCAACTCCCAAACCCGGAGTTACCTCGGTGATGGCTTTGGCAACGTGGTCGGCACCACCAATCCAGACTCCACCTTGCAGATGTGGTTTGTCTATCGCCCCTATGGCAGCACGGCCTCGGTCACCGGCACGGGTATCGAGCCGGTTGTGCGTTGGGGTGGTTCTCGCCGCATGCTTGTGGTGGATGAATCCAATGCGGAATACGGTGATGCCCGGGGCGGCTCGTATTCGGTGGGCGAAGGGCAGCTGACCAATGGCAACTATGGCGAGTACGAGTTGCCGGGCTTCCCGCGAGATTGGAACCCGTTCAAGCGGGGTGAGATGCCTCGCATCACGCCGATGCCCCCGTACAAGAAGCCTCCGCGCAAGAACCCGCCGCCGGTCGAGATCATTCCTCCGCCCAGAAAGGACCCGCCGATCCCGGGGCCTGTGCCGCCGAAGAGAGAGCTCCTGCCTGGAAATGGTGATGATCGCGCAAATGCTGCCCGGTTACGCCTTGTTACATGTTTGGGTTGTTGCACCTGGCAGGCAGTGGGGTCCGGCCCCATCGGGAACGCTATTCGTATTGACCTTTGGCTGCCAGAAGTGTCTTGCACCGAATCTGATCGCTTTGACTTGGAACCGATGCCGTGGCCCAAGTTCTTTCCCTGGAAGGAATCTGGCGTATTGGAACAGACCTGCTTAGAAGAGGGCTGGCCTCCGGAGTTCTGCAAGGGGTTAACGCCTGAGAGAGCACCGGATAACATCGGTAAGCTGCCGGATGAGGTTAAGGATTCGCTGAAGAAACTTGATAAGTTCCGAAGCGCATGTGAGAAACTCACCTGCTTTGGCGAATGCTGGCTTGAATATGAAGAAGGACTAGTCCGAGCCGGCAATCCCGTGCCGTGGCAACTGTGCGGATTGGAGGATGATAACAGTGAATGTCAAGATTGTTGCTTGCAACAACCGATCGTTGCGAATCTAAGAGGACTGTGTATAGAGCAATGTGGAAAACACTACTAACTTTCGTAGTCCCAGCAAGTTTTGTCTTGTTCGGATGCATGGCGCCAGTTGCTGAATCGAAGATCCACTTTGTAGAGGAGAGAGACATCCTTTTCAAAGGTGTAAGTAAGCAGGTTTCTATTGAGAATGGCTTCTTGCGAGTCCTGTACTACTACGAGGATGAAACCATGGGTTCACTAGTAGAAAGGGTCGAACGGGCTGAGTTCTTCCGAACCGGAGGCTGGACTGAGTGGAAAAAGTCCAAGGACGGAGTCATGGTTGTCGCAAGCAGACAACTCGCAGACAAAAGTAGACCCAACTTACTCTTTATCTATCAGGGTAAGGAGATGTTGGATGGTGAGGTGAATACTCATACTTCGGGGGCTACTCTAGTCTTCTCCTCACCAGTGGATCCATAACTTGCAAATTAAGAATTAAGGCTGCGCCGGGAACTTCGATACACCACTGTCTATGACCTCGCCGGTCAAGTGACGGCCTCGGTGGACCCCCTGGGCAATCGCACGAGCTACGCCTATGACAACGTCGGGAACCAAACCAGCGTCACCAATCCGCTCGGCTTCATCACCACCTCGGTGTATTCGGCCAATTCCAACCGCATGTCGGCGAGCGTCGACCCGCTGGGCAACCGCACCACGTACTCCTATGACCTCGCCGGGCAGCAAACCAGCCGCCAAGACGCCCGGGGCAACCGCACCAGCTACGCCTGCGATAGCGTGATTGCTCACCACCATGCCATAATTACTTCATATCGTCGCGGAGAGATCAATTCAGTGAACTTTGCTCTTAGATCTAATGCGGAATACGGTGATGCCCGGGGCGGCTCGTATTCGGTGGGCGAAGGGCAGCTGACAAACGGCAACTATGGTGAGTACGAGTTGCCGGGCTTCCCGCGAGATTGGAACCCGTTAAAACGGGGTGAGATGCCACGCATCACGCCGATGCCCCCGTACAAGAAGCCGCCGCGCAAGAACCCGCCGCCGGTCGAGATCATTCCTCCACCCAGAAAGGACCCGCCGATCCCGGGGCCTGTGCCGCCGAAGAGAGAGCTTTTGCCTGGAAATGGTGATGATCGCGCAAACGCTGCCCGGTTACGCCTTGTTACATGTTTGGGTTGTTGCACCTGGCAGGCAGTAGGGTCCGGGCCCATCGGGAACGCTATTCGTATTGACCTTTGGCTTCCAGAAGTGTCTTGCACCGAATCTGATCGCTTTGACTTGGAACCGATGCCGTGGCCCAAGTTCTTTCCCTGGAAGGAATCTGGCGTATTGGAACAGACCTGCTTAGAAGAGGGCTGGCCTCCGGAGTTCTGCAAGGGGTTAACGCCTGAGAGAGCACCGGATAACATCGGTAAGCTACCGGATGAGGTCAAGGATTCGCTAAAGAAACTTGATAAGTTCCGAAGCGCCTGTGAAAAACTCACCTGCTTTGGCGAATGCTGGCTGGAATATGAAGAAGGACTAGTCCGAGCCGGCAATCCCGTGCCCTGGCAACTGTGCGGGCTGGAGGATGATGCGTATGAATGTCAAAACTGCTGCGCAGCCCAGCCCATTCCCGGAAATCTCATTCTCTTATGCCAAACCCAATGCTTAAGCCACTATTGATCCAACTTCGCCTCTGGGCATTGCTTATCGCATCTGCAGGATGCCTTCCGTCGCATCCAAAGGGGGCCACTATCCCTCTTGTCGAGAGATTATCGGTGCTATCGAATGCAGAAAGGCAAACTACCCGTTCTGGAAATTCAGAAGCTGCGACTTACAACATTCCGGGTGCAAAGCTTGAAGCTATATCGAAAAGTGTCCTCCAGGAGTTGAATAGCCTTGGCTTCTCTTGGGTTTACAAAGAGACCAATCGTCAAGGGCGCATTGTTTTGCGTCCTTCTAGTACTGAGCTTAGTGGAGGTCCAACAATGATTACGATCAGTCCAGGGTTTGATGGTGGAGCAAATGGCGAGTTGTTTAACTTAAGCGCAGACGGGTGTAACGTCACGTTCTTCTATGTCAATTAGAGTGTATCGGTCGTCACGACTAGTGATACGCCCGCAAGGCATTCAGATGTTTGATCAAGTTTCTAATGCGAACTCAAAGACCACATTGGCCGGTCCACCACCGTCTATGACCTTGCCGGTCAAGTGACCGCCTCGGTGGACCCCCTGGGTAACCGCACGAGCTACGCCTATGACAACGCCGGAAACCAAACCAGCGTCACCAATCCGCTGGGCTTCATCACCACCTCGGTGTATTCGGCCAATTCCAACCGCATGTCGGCGAGCGTGGACCCGCTGGGCAACCGCACCACGTACTCCTACGATCTCGCGGGGCAGCAAACCAGCCGCCAAGACGCCCGCGGCAACCGGATCACCTATTCGTATGATCTCGCTGGTCGACAAATTGCCCTGCGCCCGTGCGGCAGCGGCAAGAAGTTCAAGGCGTGCCACTACGCCGACCTGCGCGCAAAGGGCGTGATTTGAGTTCGCGTCTGCTGGGCGGGCTGGCCCTCACTCCCTGGCGGGAGTGGGAGCTATTTGTTTGGGCGGGTCTGCTCTCGCATCTAGGTTCTGGGCATTCTGGTATCTTTCGACTTGTATGAGTGTTTCCGCTGAGCAAATTGAGTCGGAGATTTGTTCGCGGCTTCCAGGAGTTGCGGCAAAGGCAAGTTGGGGCGAGACATCTCTATTCTACAATCCAGGTAAGAAGCTCCCGAATGGGGTCTACTTCTGCACAATCAAGGAGCACGATGGAGACAACGACCGCTCGTCCAGACTAAATCGTGACGGCGTCTTTCGACTTTCTATTGGCCTGAACCCCCGTACGTACATAGGCTTGTTCGGCCCAAAGCCTTCGCGACCAGCAAAAGGCGGCATTATCTCTACAGGACATCAATTTGATAGGCTTGACGAGCTAATGCCTCATCCAATTTACGGCTGGATGGCATGGGCTCAAGTTCTCTGCCCAAGTCGATCCACTTGGGAATCCTTGGTTCCGCTGATTGATGAATCCTATGCCATGGCGGTGAGCAAGTTTGAAAAGCGATTGGCGCAGTCAGATTTTTCGATGCGTACCAAGTAAGTGCCTTTTGTTGGCGACGAAGCCCCTTCGAATCCAGTTTCAATCAACTTCTACTTCAACCACGCCAGCAACTCCTCGGCCAATGCCTCCGGGGGGCGGGCGCCATCCAGCACCAGGTCCGCATAGGCCTGCGTGGGCGCAATGTACCGATCGAAGGCGGGCCGGGCGCCGGCCATATACTCCTCCATCAGCGCCTGGGGTTCGCCCCGGTGCGGATACCCGCGCACCAGGCGGCGCATCGCCCGAATATCGGCCTCGCACGCCACAAACACGCGGTGGGTGGCCAGGGCGCGCAGCTCGGGGTGATACAGGCCAAAGTGGCTGTCCACAATCACCGGGCCGGGCGTGGCCCGGATGTCGTCCAGCATCCGCGCCAGGTCCAGGGTCTCCGGGTGGTTGCAGTCAAAGGCCATCTCCCCGGCGATGAGGATGCGCGGAGCGGTGGGGTCATCGGTGCGGAAGTAGGCGTCGCCCTTGATGTGCCGGGCGCCCAGGCGCGGGGCCACGGCGGCGGCCAAGGTGCTTTTTCCGCTGCACGACCCGCCCGCCACCACCAGAACCATGAGCGTGATGATGGCACGGACAGGCCCCGGGGAGGTGGGTTTCGGGCGGCCCGGTACACTGCAGCGGCTTGCCCCGGTAGCTCAGTGGATAGAGCAGCGGCCTTCTAAGCCGTTGGTCGGAGGTTCGAGTCCTCTCCGGGGCGCCAGTTTTTTTTCGATTTACTGCCGCTGGCCCTCTTTCTCTCCAAGCGATTGCACCCGCCGAATCTGGTCGGCCACTTGCTCTGGCTTTAGGGTCCGCACCTTGTCTAGCACCGTCACTCCCAGAGTCCGGATGCCCGAAAACCACAGCGTGGCCCACTTGAGCCACGTCACGCCGGAGTTGCGGTACATCCACCGGTGCCACCAGGTGGGGCTGTCCATGGTCAGCACGATGCGGGCCGTGCGCCCCTTCAGCAGCTTTTGGGGTTGCCCCTTCTCGGAGTACTGAAAGGCAAACCCGGTGATGAAGGCGCGGTCAATGAAGGCCTTCAGCGGCACTGGCGCCGCCCCCCACCACAGGGGATACACAAACACCAGGTGGTCGGCCGCGCGGACGAGTTTCTGCGCCGCCACCAGGTCGGGTTCCAACTCGGGAACGGTGCGCGGATCCGCAAAGGGATTCATCGCGAAGGTCGCGGGCTGAATCACAACGACTTCCGCCCCGGCCTTCCGGGCGCCTTCGGCGTAGGCCTCGGCGAGGGCTTGGTTCAAAGAGGCGGGAGCGGGGTGCCCCAGGACGACGAGGACCCGACGGGTGCCAGAGCCGGTGGACTTAAAAGTATTCATCGCATACATTGTATCCGAAGAAAGTATGCAATGATTACAAATGATGAAAAAGGCCCCCGGCACGTATCGCCACGGGAACCTGCGCGAAGCGTTGTTGGAGGATGCCATTCGCCTCTTGCGCACCCAAACGGCGGCCGATTTGAGCGTCCGAGAGCTGGCCGAACGCGCGGGAGTGAGCCCCCGCGCTCCCTACGTGCACTTTGCTTCCAAGCAAGAGCTCCTCGCGGCGGTGGCGATGCAGGGATTCGAGGAGTTGGCTGAAGCGGGGCAGGATGCCGAGGGCGATCTCTACCGGTTGGGCGAGATCTACATCCGGCATGCGCTCGACAACCCGAATCTGCATCGGTTGATGTTTGGCGGCTTGGTGGAACCTTTTACGGAGAAGGCAGACGCTTCTTTTCAGCAGGTGCTCGGGGCCATTCGGAGTCGGCAGCCGGGTTATGATGATGACCGAGTGCACGCCGCTGGTCTGGCCCTGTGGGGGTTCGTGCACGGGCTGGCGGAATTGCGGCTCAACCAGATGATCTCGACAGAGGTTTGGGAGGTTCTGCCCCTGCGCCACCTCGCGGCGTTGCTCAGCGAGGTCTTGCAGCCGCAGGACTAGAGATGCGGGATGACGGCGCGGTTAGCGCGGCGCGTCATCCAGCGACATATCATCCCCGGCGTACCGCACCTGGCCGGTCTCAGCGTCGATCTCCAGCCACACGTTTTCGGTGAATTGGGCGACGTAACCCGGGATGAGCCGGGCGGGGCGGGCCATGTAGTTCTCGGCGATCCACATCTTACGGAGAGAAGTCACCGGGCCACGAGACGTGCCCACACGGCTAGACCAAGCCTCCCACTTGTAGTTCTCAGCGATTTCACGGGCTTGGGCTTCGGTGGAACCCCATTCCCGGCGGACGACCTCGTAGCCTCCGTGGCCTTTCCAAGCCACCACCACCCCCGTGTTGAGGTCAATTTCCATGTAGGTGTTGGCCGTCGTGTTGTCCCAAACGGGCACGTTGTCTAACTCCGTGATGCCGTAGTAAAGTTTGCCCCGCGGCCCGCGCTTGGGAGTGCCACGGATCAGACCATTCTCCATTACGGGGGCTTCCTGCGGGGGCGCGAACGTATCAAACCGAACCTTGCCGACCGGACCCCATTTGGCGTCGCCGGTGTTGTTCCAGGCGTGTAACTCGGCGGCACGCTTGAGCAATTCATCTTGAGACTTAATGACGTTGGGCTTCTTCGGGTCGTAGCCAAGTCCATAGGGGTTCCCTGCCCGGTCCAATGTTACGGCCAGAGTGTCGAGATCAACGTGAATCTGGATGAGGGCACCATTGATCCGCGAGGTCGTCACGGCCACGATATTGCGATTCTCGAATTTGCGACCTCTTTCAAGCGTATCGGGAGTGTCTGGCTCGCCAATCCCTTCAAAGAATTGCGCAGCTGCCGCAATGGCCGGGTCCTCTAAATCAACTTCGGCGGCCCGAGGGTGCTGAGCCAAGGAGCGCGGCCCCGGCGCACAACCCCACCCCAGGGCGGCACCCACCAGGAGCGCCGCTAGGATATAGCTTCCGTTGCTTGCTCGGAGACCCGGCATCATCTCAGTCCACTCCTCATGCTCTATTCTAACGCGTGGGTTACACTCCCCAACCATGATCCCCTTCGAACTCAGCGCGGGCCAGTGGGCGCTGTTCCTGGTGGCGGGGGTCATCTCGGGGGGCGTCAACGCGGTGGCGGGTGGGGGCTCGCTGGTCTCCTTCCCCATCTTGGTGGCGGCGGGGGTGCCCAGCGTGGTGGCCAGCGCCACCAACACCGCCGCGCAGTGGCCGGGCGGCATCGCCGGGGCCTGGGGGCTGAGAGAACGCCTCCCTTCGGCCAAGGACAACCTGCGCCTCCTCTTCCTCCCCACGCTGTTCGGCGCGCTGCTGGGCGCCTGGGCGCTCACCCTCACCGACGCCAAGCTGTTTGACCAGCTCGTGCCGGGGCTCATCCTGGTGGCCACGGTCATCCTGGCCCTGAAGCCGCAGCTCTCGGCCTGGTGCCGCAACCTCCCCCGGGCGGCCCTGTGGGCGGTGCTGGTGCAGTTTTTGGTGGCGGTCTACGGAGGCTACTTTGGCGCGGGGATGGGCATCCTGATGCTGGCGGTACTCGGCCTCATCCACCCCGGCGACCTGCACGACGCCAATGCGCTGAAGAACGTGCTGGGCTTGCTCATCAATTTTTCGGCGGCGGTGCTGCTGGTGGTGCAGGGGCTGGTGCGGTGGGAACCCGCCCTCGCCCTGGCCATCGGGAGCGTGCTGGGCGGCTACGGCGCGGCCCGGGGCAGCCTGCGCATCAACCCCGAAACCCTGCGCTGGGTGATTGTGGGCTACGGCGTGCTGATGGGCGGCTGGTTTGCTTACCAAGCCCTTTGGGCGCCCCGCTAGGCTCAGAGGTCGGGCGAAATCCGGCGGGGATCCCACAGGAATTCGCGCCCCTTGAAATCCGGGTGGGCCGTGCGCACACTGCCATCCCCAAAGGCCATCACCACCTCGCCGGGGGGCTGGGCCATGTCCAGCAGGCCACCCGCCCGGGGCGCTGTCCGTTTGGCGCAGCTGAAGAACAGAACCACCACCTCCGGCTTGCGCACCGTGATGGCGCTGACATCGCTGAGCGCAGCGTTGTAGCAGATGCCTTCCACCGTGTCCAGGCGGGTCTTGGTGAAAGGCTGGAGCTGGGTTTGCCACGCCGAGGCCGAAGGGTAGCGGTCTTGGCTCCGCAGGCGATATTCCTGCACCGCCGCGTGCAACTCGGCGTAGATCGGGTTCGGCCCGGCCGCTTCGGCCGTCGGGGCCGAGGGCTGGCACCCCACCAAAGCCGCCGCCCCTAAGAGGAGGGCGGTGCGGCCTGCTGGCGTAAGGCTACGAACCACTCGTCCACCCAAATGGCGCGGGTGGCCATAGCCACACAGACTTCGGTGAGGGCCTGCGGCGTGTAGAGCAGGTTGGGGACGAACAGCCGGAAGGCCAACTTCTCATCGTGCATGCACCAGCTGCCCAGAGTGTGGCATCGCTTGTATTCGTTCGCTTCGTAATGGTTGAGATTCAGCGCCAGTTTGCCGATGCCAGCTTTGGGCAAAGGCATAGGGATGACTAAGGTGGCGTGCAGGCCTGCTCCGAGGCGGGGGTGGGCTTCTTCGATGCTGACCAAGAAATCAATCGGCTCGCCGCCGCAGTGCCACGGGAAGGTGGCGTGAATGCGTCCCTTGTGGTCCGATTCGAATGTGATGGCCTCGCGCTCCATCACCCATTCGGCTTGCTGCCACTCGGGTTGGCCGTGCCACCGGTTGGGGGCGGCCCCGCTGGCCGTGAACTGTTCGAACGTATGCGAAAGCGACTCATCCACCCCGGAGCGTGGCCCCTGGGTGGGGTGTGCGCTATAGGCGATGCTGGTGCGGAGGTGTTCGGCCAGGCGCGTGCTCAGCACCATCGCTTCGTTCACTTGCAGGCACACGGCCGCCGCCATCGCGCCTTTGCTGAATTCGGAATTGTCTTCGGTGGCGTAAACGCCGCATTCCAATGCAAAAACGTCGGTCTGCGGGTTATAGACCGCGCCCGACATGGTGCCGTGGTCGAGGATGTCTTCCAGGGCAAGGATGACCTCCGCCACGCGCCCCCGCCCGCGAATGAACTCCGTGGTGGCGGTGACGCGGTACGTCACCTGCGATTGCCGGAAGAGGCCGGGGTCGGTGCGCACGGTCGTGGCGAGGTCGCCGGACCAGTAGGTAAACCCGTCCGGATGATCCAGGACGTAGCGTTCGTCCACCTGGAACGTGTCGTAAATCTTCGAGACGAACTCCTCACCGAGGGATCGCTTTTGCCGCCATGACATGATTTGTTCCTGGTCTCACGCCTCAGTATAGAGGAAAGCGCGCAAAATTCCAAATAATGAACGTCATGAGCGTTGGCTTGGCCTTGGTTTTGGGTGCGGTTGCGGCGGGAGTGCCGGCTACGGCGCCCACGGTGGTGAATGTCTCGCGGGTGAGTTCTCCCCGTTCGGCCGTGGTGGTTTCGGCCAAGTTGGCGGACGTGCGCGTGGGCGTGGCGTGGGGCGGCGGCCGGGCCGGTGGCGTTTCCTCCTTAGCGGCGATGGCCCGCGCGACCGGCGCCCAGGCCGTGATTAATGGCGGCTACTTTGATGCCTACAGCCGCGACGGCGTGGCCGACCCTTATCACACGTTGGTGGTGAACGGCTGGCCGCAAAGCCTGGGCAGCGTGGGTTCGGTGCTGGCCATCGCCCCGGATGGCACCGCGCAGGTGGAACGCGGCAACCCCAAGATCACCGGCACGGTGGGCGGGCGTTCGTTTTATCTCTACCGGGTGAACCACACCCCGGGGGCCAGCGTGGCCGCGCTCTATACGCGGGCGTGGGGCGCGCGCACGGGCCTCGCGGGCCGCTACGTGCGGATTGATGCCAGCCGCCGGGTGATTGACAAGGGCGAAGGCGACGTGGCGATCCCGGATGGGGGCGGCGTGTTGCTGTTCCGGGGCTCGGATGGGAGCCAAGCCGACCGCTTCCGCCCCGGGGACCAGGTGCAGTGGTCTTTGAAGATGCCGAACATGCGCCGGCCCGAAGTGTGGACGGAGAATTCGGTGTGGATCGGCTGCGGGCCAATGCTGGTGCGCGGCGGGCAAGTGGACTGCAACCCGACGGCCGAAGGCTTCACCAGTAGCCGGGTGGCGGGCAGCCAAACGCGGAGCGCCATGGGCGTGACGGGAGATGGACGCGTGGTATTTGTGGCCTCGGCGGGCACGTTTGCGCAGCTCGCGCAGACCATGAAAGCGCTGGGTTGCACCGAAGCCATTGGCCTGGATGGCGGAGCGAGTTCGGGGCTGTGGGCCAACGGTTCCTCCCTGCGCGGCGAGGGTCGGCAGGTGAGCCACGGCATCACCATGGTGCCGCGCTAGGTTCAATTTTCGGTCTCGACGAAAAAAGATGTAGAAAAGTTTCTAGGCCCCTTGCATTGGGGGTGGAACTTCGTCTACTATTCATTCGTCTACTAAAACAGGAGACCGACATGCAAGACATCTTCCTCCGAGAACGAATCCACCGCCTCCGCCACCGCGTGGTGGCCAAGGAAGCCGACCGGCTGGCCCGGCGCGCCGAACTCAACGGTGGATCTATGCACGTAGACCTGACGGGGCTCTCGAGCACGATGGTCACGGAGATTCAGACCGAGTTGCGAGCGCGCGGCTGGCGCTTTGCCGCCAAGCGGGGCGGACGGTTCCGCATGGTGTGGATGCCCGCCCTGCCGCAAGTTGAAGCCGCTTAACTCGACTTCTGGGCGAGCACGTTCGCCATCTCAATGGCGGCACTGGCGGCCTCGCGGCCCTTGTTGCCCATCTTCATTCCGGCGCGGTCGATTGCCTGGTCCGCCGTGTCCGGAGTGAGGATGCCCCAGGCAATGGGCACCCCGGTTTGAACCTGCAAGTCCATCAGCGCGTGGCTCACATCCCCGGCCAGAAGCTGCGCGTGCGTGGTCTGCCCCTGCAGAATGCAGCCCAGGGCCACCAGGGCGTCCACTTCCTTGCGGCGAATGAGTTCCGCCGCCACCACCGGGATCTCCCAGGTGCCGGGCACCGCGTAGACCAC
>Ga0315902_10008380_pt1 | contig 14010 bp, 9 predicted proteins | sample LakEriMetagenome_9_FD_203523 | JGI IMG/M metagenome (GOLD analysis project Ga0315902, IMG submission 203523) | Freshwater fungal communities from buoy surface, Lake Erie, Ohio, United States - Buoy 12 MA117 | ecosystem: Environmental > Aquatic > Freshwater > Lake > Lake biofilm | place: USA... | reverse complement strand
ATGGCATCTATCATACAATTTAGTGGCAATAGCAGCCTGGTTATCATTTAATGAATTAACTATCTATATTACTTTTCCTTATTCACTTGTGGATTATTCATTACTAAAAAATTGATTTTAGTAATAAATGAATTAATCTATCTTGGAAAGAACTAATCAAAATGGAACACATATGTCCAATTACTTTAGAACCAATTAAAGTGTATGGTATTACTTGCTACGGTTCTATCTATGAATATGATGCAATCAAAAAATGGTTAGAAAGTAACAACATTGATCCTGGCACCAATCTACCATTGCCTACAAAAGCGTTATCGAAGGTGGATAAATCTGAATATCAAGAGAAAAATAGGGAGCAAGTGAAAAAAAATACTTTGCTTTGGTGTTATCAATATAAACTAATTGTGGATTCAATCAAAAAATACAACGACATTATTCTAATAAAAAATAGTATAGATCTAAAATCTTTCGAAAAATATAATCAGATGAAAAGAGATCAATTTATCAATTTAGAAGATAATTTCTACTATTCAACACTTGTTTGTCAAGGCAACGTAGATAGTCAAGATACAATTTCAAGACCTTGTGGTACTGGTCAAGGATTACAATTTATAGATCTTTCTAATCTTGTTATCCAAAACAAAAATTTTAAAGGTTGTGATTTTAGCTTTGCCAACCTAGAAAATACAAAATTTATTCAATGTAATCTATCAAGAACCAATTTTATAAGTAGTAATTTGAAAAATTGTAAATTTTTGATGTGTGAATTTATTGGTGAAGAAACTTCTTTTTATAAAGCTAATGTCGACTCATGTATTTTTTTCTTATGTAGTATGGAATATGTTGAAAAGTGGCAACGCGAAACTAATTGGAGTAAACAAAAAGAAATCTTAAAAAAGAGGTTATACGATGTTGATGATCCATATTCGGTATTATTATAAACAAATCAATATCCCAAATAACTGTCAAAGTCTTTTTTGGCTCTCTTATAGTATTCACCTTCAGGTAAACATTCAAAATGTGATTCAATAACAAGATATAATTTAGTTAATTCATGATTGATTAAAATTTGGTAAACTTTATTTCCTTCAACTATTTTACAAGACTTAATAATTTCACCATACTTTTCATCCAAAAATCTTCCTAACTCATTGACAGTGTGAACCATGCTGGAACTATAAAATTCCACAATATCGCAAGTCAATAGAAATTTGAGACAATCTAATCTACTGGACAAGTATCCATTGTCCTCACGTAAGAACACATTTAATAATTCATTTATAGTTACATCCATCACATTTTGATTTAAATAATATTTGAAGTATCTGCCCATGTAAGATTTGAACCATACTTCGGAATTATACTTCTTCCACAAGATCAAAAAATCATCTGTTGAAATTTTCTCGCAACAACTAATCTCCAAAAAGGTTTCCATCCAATGTAATGTTGTATGAATTTCATCATATACTTCGATAAAGTCGTGTACCGTAATAAGTTGACACAACATAATTATCACATCACTTCTAACCATAAAATTATCAATTAGATATTCATCGATCAAAAAAACTAGATCAATAACATCTTCTAAAGGTAATGGTGGGACCACATAAGAGATATCGTATAGCTTTTGGAATATAATTCTCAATATATTTTCTTTATAGCTTGTCTGGATTACATTAGTTCCAAGCTTTATAGGAGTAAACCTATTGTACGATTGTCCAAAACCAGTTTCCAAAAATTTTTTGGTATGGACTCTAACACATGTCCCATCAATAGCCACCAAAACAACTTTTCCTTTATTGATCCCATGATTGAATTGATGTGTCATTTTTGAACAAGACTGAACAAGTCCATTTCCAACCAACTCACCAATAATTAAAAGATTCAATTTTTTTAGTAATGAATAATCCATAAATGTCACTTATGCATAAGAAAAAGTATATCAGATAATTAATTCATTAAATGATGCACATGCTGCTATTTGCACTAAATGGTATGTTAGATCACATTTAGTAGAATCCACCAGCCATGATAATTATTAAATGAATAAACCAGGCCAGGGCAATAACAATATGAATATTTGGATGAAATATCAGGTAACCATATTGCTATTTCTCTGGCATGGAATATCTATAACAGGCAAATACAATAACAATATAGCGACTGTATTGTTATTTCTCTGGCCTGGAATATCTATAACAGGCAAATGCAATAACAATATAGCGACTGTATTGTTATTGCTCTATCCCGAAATATTAGCTAATGTCATTTTTATCCATGCTATTAAATAATACAAGGGAATGAGGTAGACATTTCAATGAAATAGTTACCTCATGACTTTTTATCCATACTATTAAATAATACAAGAGAATGAGGTAAGCATTTCAATGAGATAGTTACCTCATGACTTTTTATCCATACTATTAAATAATACAAGGGAATGAGGTAAGCATTTCAATGAGATAGTTACCTCATGACTTTTTATCCATACTATTAAATAATACAAGAGAATGAGGCAAGCATTTCAATGAGATAGTTACCTCATGACTTTTTATCCACACTATTTAATAATACAAGGGAATGAGGAAAGTATTTCAATGAGATAGTTACCTCATGACTTTTTATCCATACTATTAAATAATACAAGAGAATGAGGCAAGCATTTCAATGAGATAGTTACCTCATGACTTTTTATCCACAATATTTAATAATACAAGGGAATGAGGAAAGTATTTCAATGAGATAGTTACTTTATGACTTTTATCAATACTATTAAATAATACAAGGGAATGAAGTAAGCATTACATCAAAATCAATATTTAATAACTTCATGGTTGTAATACTTTTTCCCTTATGCATAAGTGACATTTATGGATAATTCATTGATTTTTTCGTTATTGATTAAAAATTTGAAAATTAAAAATTATGGTAATCTGAATCATTATCTTATTGTATTATCTTATTGTATTATCATGGAGTTTGAAGCCCTTATAAAAGCAATAGATGCGTTTAAAAACGGGGAACCTGTCGTTGTTATGGACGATGAAGATAGAGAAAATGAGGGGGATTTAATCATTGGAGCTCAATTTATGACTCCCGAGAAAACTACCTTTTTTGTCAATCATACAACAGGTATTCTTTGTGTGGCTATGGACAAATGGCGTGCTAAACAATTAGGTCTTCCTAAAATGGTTAAAAAAAATAGTGATCCTAAAAGAACAGCTTTTACGGTCACATGTGATCATATTACTTGTACAACGGGTGTTTCTTCAACAGAAAGATGTAAAACGATCACTAGTTTAGCAGATCCTTCTTCTACAAGTCAAGATTTTAGTAAACCAGGTCATATTTTTCCTCTGATTGCTGTTAAATCTGGACTTTTCGAAAGAAGAGGTCATACAGAAGCTAGTGTTGAATTATGCAAATTAGCTAACATCTACCCTGTTGCTGCTTTATCCGAACTTAAAAACGATGATGGAACAATGAAAAGATTTGATGATTGTAAAAAATTTGCTCAAGATAATAATTTGCATATTATTACAATTGATAAATTAAAACAATTTATGGATTCCAACATCGGATGTCGCGTCGTTGCAGAAACTAAAATTAATATAGATAAATATGGCAAATGGTCCTTTTATTGTTATCATTCAGGCTATGAAAATCCTCACCGTGTCTTGATCAAGGGCTATGTTTATAACTCGACCGAGCCAGTATTAGTCAGAGTACATTCAGAGTGTTTCACCGGAGATGTTCTGAGCTCTCTAATGTGTGATTGCGGCGATCAACTAGAGATGGCTAAAAGGATTATTTCTGAAAATGGGAAGGGTGTCATCATATTCCCTGCCAATCATGAAGGAAGAGGTATTGGATTGACTAACAAAATTAGAGCTTACAAAGTTATTAAAAAAAATAAAGATATAGACACTTATCAAGCCAATAATATTTTGGGTTTCCCGGATGATTGTCGTAAATACGACGATGTTGTTAAGATTATCGATGATCTTAGAATTAATAAAATTAATTTGCTTTCTAATAATAGTGAGAAAATAGCAGTTCTCAAAGACAAAATTGAAGTTATTACTCCATTGTTGATTAGACCAAATCCACATAACCAAAAATATTTGGAAGCCAAAAGTAAAAAACAGACAGTCATTGATTTCAATCAAATTACAGTATCTGCTTATCAAAAAAATTATAATATTGCTATTATTACTACAGAATGGCATAACGATTTAATGGAAACCTATTGTGATCAAATTAAAACAGAAATCCAAAAATTTTGCAATATCCAACAAATTCATGTCCCTGGCTCTTACGAGATTCCCCTTTGCGCTTCTAAATTAATTGCTTCTGGTAAATTTGATGCAATCATATGTACCGGAATCATCGTTACAAGCCACGGCAATCATTTTGAATACGAGTCGAATGCTATTAAAAATACTTTACTCAAAATGCAACTCAAATACGATTTTCCTATTATTAACGGTGTTTTAAATTGTCGCAAATTTGAAGAAATTCAAGAAAGGATTAATCCAAAAAATGGTTTGGCTAAATCAATAGCATTAACTACAATTAATATGTGCAGTCTTCAAAATAGGATCAATACTATTTAACAAAAAAATCAATGAATAAATGTCACTTATGAAACTTATGAAACTTATGAAACTTATGAATAAGGAAAAGTATGCTAGGCAAACAATTCGGTTAATTTTATTTAAATAATATCTTTTTATCAATATTAATTTATTAAATAATATTCATGCTACTATTCTCACTAAATAATATGATAGTAACATGGATATCATATTGTGTCATTAAATAAAACAATGAATCTTGTAAATTAGATATTCCAGGCCAGAGTGATAACAATATGAATATCCAGATGAACATCAGATAATCATATTGTTATTATTCTGGCCTGGTTCATTCATTTATACCCAGTCCAAAATATTTTTTCCGATTAAGCGTGTCTATTACTTTTTAGTACAATTAGCAAAAATACATGAGTATCATAAATAGATAAATAAAAAGTGATGAGCTAGATAATTATATTTTTTATGATATTTTTTATAAAAGTCATTTACTGGCAATGACCATATTATAGGTCCACGCAGGAGTTACCACAATATAATACCCTCAAAATGGCCAATTATAATCTATTTTGAGGGTATTATATTGTGGTAACTCCTGCGTGGACCTATAATATAGTTATTGTTGTCATATTACTTTCATAAAAAATAATATTAAAAATACAATTATTCAGTTTATCTCTTTTCATTTATCTATTTTGACTATTCACTTTTATATTATCCCATAAAAAGTAATAGAGATAGCTATTCGGAAAAAATATTTTATAATGGGTATAAATAATTATCATGGCTGATGGAATGCATTAAATGATACCTATTATACCTTTTAATGGCAATAACAGCATGGCTATCATATTATGTCATTAAATAAAACAATGAATCTTGTAAATTAGATATTCCAGGCCAGAGTGATAACAATATGAATATCCGGATGAATATCAAGGTAATTATATTGTTATTATTCTGGCCTGGTTCATTCATTTAAATAATTATCATGGCTGATTGAATGCATTAAATGATACCTATTATACCTTTTAATGACAATAACAACCATGATATCATTTAATGCATAAATATTAATAAAAAAAATATTATTCAAACAAGATTAAATTTATTGGTTATCTAACATACTTTTCCTTATTCATAAGTGACACTTGTGGATTATTCATTACAAAAAAATTGATTTTTATTTATCATTTAATTTATTCAATATATTCCAGTTAAGATGGAATTAACTGGAATATATGATTGTGATATCCATCTATTGAATTATTTAAGTTTGGAAAATAAATTATCACTTATGTGTGTCAACAAATATTGTCACCTGTTAATTCGTGAAAATCTAGAATCTTTTTTTTCGGCTGTCGAAGATCAACCAAATTTAGACCCCAAATTGTATAAAGATGTTTGCTATATTATATTTGTGCCACCGGATAGGTATGCTAAGTGTAATCTATTTTACAAAATTTGCTTGAGTGGACAAATTAACTATGTTCAATGTATTTTTGAAAAATATAAGAAAGATATTTTGTGCTATAGAGGATTTATAAACTACATTTTCAAGAAAATGTGTCAATTAAATTATATGGATATTTGTGTTTTTTTGCTCAAATATACAAATATTTCTTATGAAGTATTAAAAGAGTGTGTCAAAATTAACAAAACATTAGCTTTTATGATTCAATGCACAATAAAATCTAAATTGGGAATGAAACAATATGTAAATTGCTACGATGATTTGAGATATGTATATAACAACTATAAAAAATGTGAATATTGTTATTATATATCAAATAAGTTGTGGACTCATTTTGACCCATATAAATTTGCTGAAAAAAATAATTTGGAATGTTGTTGTGAGTTTGAGAATTTACATGAACAATGGTTCGATATAATTTTGCCAAATCAAGATTTGCAAGAAAAAATTTTGTGTTCAATTTACTAATATCAGTATTTTTTATTGAAAATAAATAAATAAAATGAAATAAAAAATAGTATTTTTTTAATACTATTTTTTATGAAAGTAATATGTCAATAATAACTATATTATGAGTCCACGCAGGAGTTTCCACAATATTGAAACAATAAAATGAATTATAGGAACCTGTTTTATTGAATTTATATCAATACCAGGGAAATAAGGAATTATTTGCAATATACACACTTTTATATTATATCAATAAAAAGTTATAAGCAAAATATTTTATTAAATAAATTGGTTCATCCCCTTGCATCATGTAATAGTATAGATAAAAAAAATCATAAGATGATTATTTTAATATAATCATTAGTTCATCCCCTTGTATCATTAAATAAGATAGGTAAAAAGTCGTAATCTAACAATTTCAATGAAATATTTAGCTCATCTCCCTTGCATCATTAAATAATATAAGTAAAAATCACAAGCTAAATATTATAATGAAATGTTTATCTCATTCCCTTGTATCATTAAATAAGATAGGTAAAAAGTCGTAATCTTACAATTTCAATGAAATATTTAGCTTATCGCATTGTATCATTTAGTAGTATAACTTTTTGTAATTATTATTAAAAGTATTTTTCAATTTGGAAAAAAATCTTATTTTCCTAGCATTGATATTATATCAGTATTTCTTTCCTAAAATTATACTATTGACACAAAAAATTGAATCAAATAATATTTGCCATTACCTTAAATCCAAATAACAATAACCATGAATCATAACCTCTTTTTTGAAGAAACTATCTATCTAGCCAAAAAATATTTGTCAAATCATGAGACTGCACAAAGGGGTAGACTATTTTACAAAATGGCAATGAAAGGAAGAAGTAAAAAGGAAATTTTAGAGATTGCCAAAAATTATTTGAGGGAAAGTCAAATAGAACAAGCGATGTGGATATTGGAAAATTGTCAAAATAATCTTTATATTTTATTGAAATTGGGTAAATTGTATAGGACAGGTAAATATGTGCAAAAGAACGACCAATTAGAAATAATATACTATGAAAAAAGTGCAGAATTATATAAAATCAAAATGAGAAAATATAAGCATTATCAATTTACTAAAAAAATAGGTCATATGCTATCATTATATGGCAAAAAAGCGGAATCGTACGATTTAGATCGAGCGATTGAGATTTATAATTTTTCAATTGTCATTGGAACCACAAATTGTATAAATTCGTTGATTAGAATTTATGTTACGAAAAGAGAAAATATAGAGTTAGCGATGGAACTATTCAATAGTTATACTGACAAAAATTTAGAGAGTTACTTATACTACACTTATATAATTTCTTGTAAAAAAGAATATTTAGATATACAAAAGGCGATGAATATATCTAAATATGCAATTGCCAGATTGATAACATTAGGAAATAATAATCAAGTCACCGCTTTAATTTTAAATTACCTCAAAATCGTTCTAAATATTTTTTTGAACTATAAACAATACAATAACATCGATGAAATTATTAAATATCAAACGATAGCTGCAGAGTACGGATCGGTAGCATCAATGCTCGATCTGGGAGATATTTATTATAAATATAAAAAAGATATTGAAAGTGCTATGAAATACTATTGGATGGCAACAGAACATAATAATCTAAGTGCTATTCAAAATTTAATCAAAATTTACAATGAACAAAAAGGAAAATGTAATATAATAATAATGTTAATAAACAAATTAATTGAATGTAATTATAACGATGGATATATTATGTTAGGGGTTGAGTATTTATATGGAGACCATGTTGAAGTGGATTATTCCAAAGCTTCCTTTTATTTTTCTCAAGGTATTGAGAAAGGATGTTCAGAAGGATATAAGTATCTTAGCATAATGTATGAAAAGGGATTGGGTGTATTAAAAAATAAAGAAAAAGCTCACGAATTATTAAAAAAATTTAATGATCATCCAATTATCATATCTTGAAATCAATGCCAGGGAACTAAAAAATTATTACAGCATATACACTTTTAATTTATAACAATAAAATTTCATAAGCTGATTATTACAGTGTATTGTTTAGCTCATCACCTTGTGTTATTTAATAGTATGGATAAAAAGTCATAAGCTGATTATTACAGTGTATTGCTTAGCTCATCCCCTTGTGTCATTTAATATTATGGATAAAAAGTCATAAGCTGAATATTTCATTAAATTGATTAGCTCATCCCATTGTGTCATTTAATAGTATGGGTAAAAAGTCATAAGCTGATTATTTTATTGTATTGTTTAGCTCATCCCCTTGTGTCATTTAATAGTATGGATAAAAAGTCATAAACTGAATATTTCATTAAATTGATTAGCTCATCACCGTGTGTTATTTAATAGTATGGATAAAAAGTCATAAGCTAATTATTTCAGTGTATTGATTAGCTTATCCTCTTATGTCATTAAATAGTATGGATAAAAAGTCATAATCTGAATATTTCAGTAAATTGTTTAGCTCTTCCCATTGTGTCATTTAATGGTATGGATAAAAAGTCATAAGCTGAATATTTTATTGTATTGATTAGTTCATCCCCTTGTGTCATTTAATAGTATGGATAAAAAGTCATAAGCTGATTATTTTATTGTATTGATTAGTTCATCCCCTTGTGTCATTTAATAGTATGGACAAAAAATCATAAGCTAATTATTTCGGTATATTACTTAGCTCATCCCCTTGTGTCATTTAATAGTATGGATAAAAAGTCATAAGCTGAATATTTCAGTAAATTGTTTAGCTCATCCCTTTGTGTTATTTAATAGTATGGATAAAAAGTCATAAGCTGATTATTACAGTGTATTGCTTAGCTCATTCCCTTGTGTTATTTAATAGTATGGATAAAAAGTCATAATCTGATTATTTCAGTGAATTTCTTAGCTTATCCTCTTGTGTCATTTAATAGTATGGATAAAAAGTATTATCCAATTTAGAAAAAACTCTTATTTCCCAGGCATTGATCTTGAAATATGGCAACCAGATTTTATTAGTTTGTGATATGAAAATGGTTGTGTATTGAAAGATAAAGAAAAAGATTAATTTATTAAGAATTTTTTTAAGACCTAACCAACGATCTCCTAGTTTGGACATATTCACTCATTTTATCAGTGACTTTTCTAGCCAAATCGTGAATTTCGGCTGCGGAGAAAACATTATTAGATTTTTCTAATCTATCGTTGAATTGTTCAGATCTTCTAGTATTTTTATTAGGGAAATATGTGTTGGCAAAATAGTAAGCTTCATTCCATGCATGAGAACTAGAAGGTACCATTGCACCAGTAGAACCAACATAGAAAGTTTTCAAATGTCCTTGCAAATCGTCCCACTTAGCATACGGAGAGACAGCAGAAGACAAAGCAGAAAATGTGAATTGTGCCGAATAATTTCTGTGTTGGAATGTGGGAACATAGACTGTGGATTGATTAATCAAATTAGAAGGTATATTATTAATTTGGGTTTGAACAATAGTTCTGATTTGTTCGATTGGTTTATAGTCAGGAGAATAAACTTGAACTGAAGCAGGACCGAAAGGCAACTCTCTGCCAAGACCTGTAATAGATGTAGTGAATGGGGCATAAAACCTGCTGGCAGCATCGGCGCCGAAGATTCCAAAGTCGGAAGATTCAGTATAAGGACCTTCAAAAGTGTAAGCTCCAGTATAATAATTTTGAGTTTTCAAACCAGAGAGAACACTAGTTTCCAAGTGATCAGGATTCATATACATCAAGTTGTCTAATGTAGGGGGATAAGCGATCACCAAATTTCTACACTTATATTTGAAAGGTGTTCCATTAACAAATCCTTTAACTTTGATAGGTCTATTGTTTTTGTGTCTTTTAGCAGATGTAATAGTTGCACTTGTGACTACATTTTGAGAACCCAAATAAGTGGCAATACTGTTATATAGTCCTTGACATCCATCCTTAATTTTGAAAGCACCGTCAGGACCTCCTGTAACCAAAGAAACGATAGCCGCGCGACTCATTCCTGTCAACATATATAACGAAGGCAAATCAGAATAGTTTCCAGAAGCGAATCCTGAAATAAAACCGAAAAAGTCAATTAATGTAGCAAGAGGATCTAATCCATATTGTGTAGCCATTTGATCAAATGGTAAAAGCATTTCGGATGTAATAGGACCAGTATATCTACCAATATCCGCCCATTGGTAGTTAACAGTGAGCAAAGTCAACCAACCAACAAGAGCATTTTGGAAAGCGATAGGATCAAAAGATGGTACAACATATTGTCCATTTTCCAAATTAAGGAAAAGTTGTGGTGCGGATGTTCCTGAACTGAAGGGAATTGTTGAATTTGGGCCTAAAAATCGTTCCACAAAAGCTTTCGCATCAATTGACCAATTTCCCAAGCCAAAAGAGCCCACTAATGCCGTATTAATATACGCAGCAACGCCCATTTCAACAAAATGTTGTTGGTTATCAGGTCCTGTGAAATATAAAGTGTCGCAGTTGCCACCACATTGCGGACGTAGTTCAAAAATTTTAAAAGTATATCCATGATCTTTAAGAGCAACACCCAAAGCCATTCCTGCAGGACCACCTCCGGCAATACAAACATCATCAATTGGCAAATTAGTTGCTGAAATAGATGCCAATAAAGTGGACAAAATTAAGAAAATATACGCAATTTTCATTTTTAAGGGTTTTAATCTATTATTAAATTCATATATTCCAGACAATTTATTTTTCAATTTTTTTAACCAGTTTGATTAACTATTTCACAATACAAATGCGATCAAATCTTTAGATTTTATTCGTACGTCACAACATTCCAGTTGCGCTGTATTGTAAGATAACAACAAACTAATTAATCTAATAGTTTCATCCATAAATCCTAATATGGTTTCCGTTTTTTATATCGAAAACGTGTATTTATTATAAAAAAACCAATGGATGCAGCTTAAGCATAATCGCGGTAGTTATACAATAACATCAACAATATGATATCCCGATAGTCCTGCCATATGATTATCTGGATAACCATATTGCGATATTTATGGTCGAAATTATCATATCACAAATCCGGCTACTATATTCACAATATAATAATCAATCAAATGATATCTTAATCCCCATTTGATTGATTATTATATTGTGACATAATAGCCTTATATTTATTGTATTATCACAAATAACTGGAAACACAATAAATATAGTCTAGACCATAACATCAACAATACAGCAACCTGATGATTATCTGGATACTATATTGTGGTATCTATGGCCAAAACTATCGGATCATTAATCCGGCTACTATACTCACAATATGATAATCCATCAAATGATATCCTAATAACTATTTGATAGATTACCATATTGTGATATAGTAGCCCTATATTTATTATATTATCGCACATAATTGAAAAACAAAAAAGACAGCTCGATCCATAACATCAACAATACAAAAACCTGATGATTATCTGGATACTATATTGTGGTATCTATGGCCAAAACTATTGGATCATTAAACCGGTTACGATATCACAACATAATAATTCATCAAACGATATTTTAATTACAGCACAAATTGGTCAAGTGTGTCCCATTTGTCGAATTTCCATATTGTGATACTATAGCCTCATATTTATTATCTGGACACATATAATACTTTTCCTTATGCATAAGTTTCATAAGTGATATTTATGGATTATTCATTATAAAAAAATTGAATAAAATAACCATTGTTATTTCTGTTAAGTCTATTAAATATATTATGGAAAACAGTGATCTTTTATCGGCTTTCCAGGAATTTGTTCGATCGAATGGGCAGATTTCCAAATTATTAGAGGTATTACCGGAATGCGAAATACAATTTCAAATCAAGCGTAACTTGGGACTGGAGGGACCAGAAATTTCTAATTTTAATATCTCTTCAAATAATAAAAGAAAGAGGGATGAAGAGAAGAAAGATGAAGAAAACAAAAAACAAAAGTTGATTTCTCAAGTCCCCTCATTTTTGCCTAACCCATCTATCTTTTATAGAACGATTAATTTACAAAATACCAACTTCCCCACGAGTTGCCCTCCAAAAATCACTATTGTGCTTACTAATAGTATTGATAAACGACCAATAGATTTATCAAAACCCATTTTACCGAATACAAAGATTGATGTTTTGTGCAACTTGATTGAAAACGTAAAAATTGTTTACTATTTTAACTACGGGCACGGTTCCACAAAGATAGAAACAAAAAATATTGATGGTAGAACTTTTAGTCATTATTTTACCCCATTACACATATTCCATTTAAATAATTATAATTCCCTAAAAATCTCAATGTTAGTTACTCCACTCCCATCCAATAAAATTGGCCCTATTTATGGAATTGAGGAGTTTGATTTACTGGCTAAATAACTTTTGTTTATTAGATTACTATACAATAATACTTTTTTATGATAATATTTAAAGTATTATTATAAAAAAGCAATAAGCTAATTAGTAATCATCCACTGGTTCATGCAGGGACTCTACAATATTAATTCTACAAAAAGCAGGACTCTTTTATCTATTTTATAGTTTCCATATCAATGCCAGGGAAATAAGGAATTGTTCTCGGCATATATATTTTTAATTTATATTGATAAAAAGTCACAAACCAATAAAGTCAAAGTCATTTAATTGATTATCTCATCCCCTTGTAACACTTAATAATATGGTTTTAAAAGTCATAAACCAATCAAGTCGTTTAATTGATTAGCTTATCCCCTTGTAACACTTACACTCACTATAAAATATTTTTACCGATTGATTGGATCTATTACTTTTTAAGCAATTATAAAAAGTATATTATTATAATAAAAGTAATAAACTGGATAATTCTTATTTTACATATATTTTTTTAAAAGGTAATATGGTAAATATAGCTCATATACAAGTCCATGCCGGAGTTCCACAATATTAATTACGTAAAACAGGACACTTATATCTATTTTATTGTTTCTATATTGTGGAACTCCGGCATGGATTTGTATATGAGCTATATAATAATAATTTTTGATATATTACATTTTAATAAATAATTATTATTTTTAGAATTATTTAGTTTATTACATTTTAATCAATGAAATAGTATGATATAATTCCTTTTATAAAACATATAAAAAACATAAGAGGAAGATAATCGGTAAAAATATTTTATGATGGGTGCAATAATATGGTTTAAAAAGTCATAAGCCAATTAAGTCATTTAATTGCTTAGTTCATTCCCTTGTATCATTTAATAATATGGTTTAAAAAAGTCATAACCCAAACAAGTCATTTAATTGCTTAGTTCATTCCCTTGTATCATTTAATAATATGGTTTAAAAAGCCATAAGCCAAACAAGTCATTTAATTGCTTAGTTCATTCCCTTGTATCATTTAATAATATGGTTTAAAAAGTCATAAGCCAAGTAAGTCATTTAATTGCTTAGTTCATTCCCTTGTA
>Ga0315902_10008379_pt1 | contig 14010 bp, 13 predicted proteins | sample LakEriMetagenome_9_FD_203523 | JGI IMG/M metagenome (GOLD analysis project Ga0315902, IMG submission 203523) | Freshwater fungal communities from buoy surface, Lake Erie, Ohio, United States - Buoy 12 MA117 | ecosystem: Environmental > Aquatic > Freshwater > Lake > Lake biofilm | place: USA... | reverse complement strand
GACGGGGACGACGGGTCAATGTGTACCGGATTGGAGTCTTAATCCCTTCGGAATCAGGGAAGCATTCGGACGAGAATTTTCAGGAACTGGTTTCTTAGCACTGGTCTTAATCCCTTCGGAATCAGGGAAGCATTCGGACGGCATGTAGCGATCTGAATGCCCTTATCGATGTCTTAATCCCTTCGGAATCAGGGAAGCATTCGGACAGCGGCTGGCGCAGCTCTACGCGTACGACGCGTCTTAATCCCTTCGGAATCAGGGAAGCATTCGGACGTCGTCTCCCACGCGGCGGGACAAGTTGGGAGAGTCTTAATCCCTTCGGAATCAGGGAAGCATTCGGACCGCAATGGGCCGACCTTTACTGAATCCTATACGAGTCTTAATCCCTTCGGAATCAGGGAAGCATTCGGACCCTCGACTTCACAGTCCTCAAAGGGCACCACGGTCTTAATCCCTTCGGAATCAGGGAAGCATTCGGACGCTTCCTCGCGGACATAGGCTCATGGGGTGGTCTTAATCCCTTCGGAATCAGGGAAGCATTCGGACTGGGAATGGCAGGAAACTCGCGCTGATGGCAGGTCTTAATCCCTTCGGAATCAGGGAAGCATTCGGACCTACCTACAGTGGGGCGTAGTGCAGTACAACACGTCTTAATCCCTTCGGAATCAGGGAAGCATTCGGACCGATCGCCCAAAAAACACCTTTCAGATCAAGGGCCTGCAGACCCCTTTGCAGGGAATCGGAGGAATCCGAAAGTAGATCGTTTTTTGAACAGCCCGGGAGCCGCAGGTGCGCCCGGAAGAACACAAGGCAGAGACTAACCCGGGGCGCCGCCAAAGGCATAGTGCCCCAGCCCGAAGGTGGCGTTCTTGCCCACGTGCAGCAGTTCGCCCACGGCCAGCAGTTCATCGAAAGCGCTGGCATCACCCTCGAGTTCCACAGGCCCGACCAGCCCGGGCAGGGCCATCTCCTGCTGCTGGCGGCTGGAAAACCGCGACCATCGCAAGGGGCTCAACCCGTGCCGCAGCGTCAACGCCGCGGCGGCCGTGGCCAGTGCGGGCAGCGGGAGCCGCAAGGGCGCCACGGCATGGCAATCGAGGAGGTTCTGCACCCGTCGCGCGAGCGTCATCAGCAAACGGCGGGCGTCGACTTCACCGGGCGGCAGGATCCTGCCCTGCTCCTGCAGCCGCAGCGGCGTGAGGAAATCGATGCGCCGCGCGGCGCCCGGCACCGGCTCCGGCACGGGGGCTTCGAAGGGCGCGAGTCTTTCCTCGCTTGCGCCCAGCACGCGCTGGCGCAGCACGCCGTGGCAGAGATCCACGGACAGCAGCCTTGCGCGGGCGCGGCGCTCGCCAAGGCCCCCGCCAAGCGCACGGCGCCACGCACGGAACACGAGCCCCGCAAACCGGAGCGCGCGGCCCGCGAGCACCAGATGGAAAACCCATTCCTCGCCGCCGGCCAGCCGGCGTTCACCGGGCGGGGGTGCCTCCACCACGTAGGGGTTAGCACTCTGCGCGTGCGGGTTGCCCGCGGGTACGGGCGTCTCGAAGACCTCGATGTACGGGCAGGTGGCGCGCAACGGGCAACTGCCGCATGCCGCGCCGGGGCGCAGACAGGCCACGGCTTTGAGCGCATGCCCGAAGGCGCCGCGCAGCATCGAGCCCGCGTAAACGGGCAACTGCAGGGGCTCGAGCTGCCGGACAGTCAGCTCGAAGCGCGCAACGGGGAGGGCGTCGGAGATGCGCATGGTCAGCCGAGCAGCTCGTCCAGAAGGTCCCTGAGCCCGGCCCGTAACGAGTCGGCACTCCGCATCATGCTCCTGACGTCCGGGTGCGGATTGCGGGAGGTCACCCCGTGCGCCAGCTCGTTACGCAGGTAGAACAGGATCCTGGCGCGGGTGGGGCCGTCTTTCAGGGCGATGCGCCGCTCTTCGCGCAGGTCGAACTCCTGCGCGTCCCGGTCGGGCAGACCCCGCGAGATGAGGGCCTCCTGCGCGTAGATGGTCGCTCGCAGGTAGTCCTCCCGGTCGAGATACTGCCGGGCAAGCGCAGCCTCGCGCCGCCAGCGGCCGTCGAGCTTCCACCAGCCCGTGCGCTCCAGGAGTTCCGGCAGGAAAAGGGCAGCAAAGGCGTCGTCGCCGGCCGCTGCGAGGTCCAGCCCGTTCAGGCGGTTGCGGGCCTCGTTGTGCCGGGTGATGCGCTCCTCGAATCCTGCCCCTGCCAGCCGGGCTCCGGCGCCCGCAACGCCCGCATCCTCGAGCAACGGCCCGAACACGCCGTAATTGCCGCTTGCATCGTAAGCCGACAGCGCCTGGACCCAGTCGAGCACACGGAGCAAACCGCCAAGGTTCACCACGGGCACCACACCGCCTTCCTGCAGCTCGGCGGCGCCATAGACGATGGCCGACACCTGCACCCCCTTGACGCGCTCCAGGTAATGGCCTGCCGCAAGCGCGAGCATGGGGAGGTGCCTGAGGCCATGCGTCACGTCGAGGGTGATGATGTCGCCCGGTGCCAGCCCATCGGACATGTCGTGCAGCAAGCCCGCCTGTTCGCGGGCGTCGCGGGCGTAACCCGTGACACGCAGACGGCAACGCAATCCGGTCACGGCCGAGAGGCCGGCCTCGAACGGTGCGAGAAGCTGATCGGTGACCGCCGAAGCAGCGACGGCTTCGATGAGGGCGAGGCGCTGTTCCTCGGTGGCTAGCGGTTCTCCCTGCTCCTCGAGCATCACGTCCCACATGCTGCCGGGCGTGCCGAGCAGGCAGAGTTCGTCGGGGTGTTCCTCCCGGGCCAGGCTCAAGCCGAAGAACGCTCCCTCGATCTCGCGGCCGTCGTCCAGCCGGTACCGCGCCTTTCTGTAGCCGGTGCGGGGATCCTGCCGTGCCTTTCCCAGAAAGCTGAGCTGCCGTTTCATGCCACTGCCTCGATGCGGTATTCCGCGAGCCGTGCACCGCATTCGCGGAGCTGCTGTGCCGAGAGTTCCCTGCCCCGCTGCGTGCGGGCAAGACCAAGCGAGAGGTGCAGGTAACGCGCACCCCGGGCGCATACCTCGGCGGCAAGGTGCACGGGCAGCGTGCCGAGCACGGTGTCGCCGGGGCGCACGACCGATGCATCGAGGTGCTCGAGGGCCGTATCGAATTCCACGCCGGCCTCGCGCGCCCAGTCGACGGCACCGGGATGGCGCGATACCCAGTAGACGGTCATGCCTGGCCCCGCAGTTTCGCGACGCCAAGTTTCTTGCGTTGGTCTTTCATGTCGCACTTGAAGAGTTTCGGCAGCCACTCCTCAATGGCGTTGACGAGTGCCGTTCGTTCGTCCTGTGTCCAGTCGTCGGCGGCGGCTGCCTTGGCGATGTCGCGGAAGGCCTGCATCTGGGCATCGCCCACGTTCAGCGCGGCGCCGCGAAGGCTTGCCACGCGCTCTGCAGCCTTGGTCACAAGGTCAGTGACCTTGAGCATATTGGGCGACAGCGCTTTCCTCGCCTGTTCGCGCTCGATTTCCCCGAGCGTCTTCGCCTGTTCTTCGGCAGCGGCGGCGTCCGGGCGCAGCACGCCGTAACCCGTCGCCGTCTTGGCGCCGAAGCCCAGCCAGTCGAAGGCATGGCTCGCTATGTCGCGCAAGGCTTTTTCCCAGTCGAGACCCGGCATCGTGACTGCCAGCGCAGCCGTGTTGCAGAGCAGCACGAACTTGAAGCTCCAGCCGGCAGGCACGGCCAGGAACGGGATGGGGTTGGGGCCGCCGGAATCGTGGGGTGTGCCGCCCTTGCCGCCGTAGTAATCACGGAAGTGCGGCGTCATCACCTCCACCTGCAATTGCTCGGGCTTGCCCTGTTGCGGCGCGGGGAACACATCCCAGCAGACCACCGCGCCGCGGCGCGGATCGTCGTCGGCATCGTGACCGAAGAGCGCCAGCGTGGTGCCTGCATCGAGCAGCCCGTCCTCTTCGAGCTGGCGGGAGGCATGCCGCAACACGCCCTTCACGCCGCTGCCTGCAAGGTACGGCAGTCCGTAGGGCGTGAGGAAGGCAAACCCGTTTTCGATGGGATGCTCCATGCCAAGCCCGGTGGCAAACGGCGAGGTGGAGACCGTGTCGAGCACGAGGCTGGCGAGTTGACCGGGGCGTGCGCCCATACGCGCCGCGATGAAGGCCTGGCGCTCGCGTATGCCCTTGAGCACTCCAGCGGAGTCGCCCAGATGGAGTGCGCGTCGGGCGGCGTCGGCTTTGCTGCCTTTGCCCTGGGACCAATCGCTGTCGCTCCAGGTCTCGAAGTACAGATTGAAGCGGTGGCCGGCCGGACAGCCCTTTTCGTCACGCAGCAATTCGCGGACACCATTCCTGACGGCAGCAACGTCCATGGCTCAGCCTCCTGCCTTGCGGGGGTCGTCCTTCAGGACGGCGTCAGAGAACTGCCTCACCCACCGCAGGAAGGCGAGCGCTTCCTCCGTGAGTTGCATGTACTCGAGCGAGCCCGCCGATTGCAGGGCCACCATGGTGGGGCGGAAATCGCCTGGCAGACCGCGCGTCTGCAGCCATCCGAGCACATCACCCACAAGCTGCTCGGCTTCCTTTTCTTTCGTCTTGCCCCGGGATTGGTAAAACGCGATGGCAGCCATCAGACCGCTGCCCATGATCAACGCCGGCGCGCCTTTGGCCAGGTTCCGGTAATCCCTGAACCGGGCGCCCAATTCGTTGCCGGCGCGGTTGACCGAACTCCATGCGAACGCCGCGCGCTGCTGGTCAAGCGTCTGCTGTGCCATCACGCTTTCCCTCCCGCCACGTGAATCACCACCAGACCGCGGCCGGTGGAGGCATCTCCGCCCACCTGCAGGAGCGCATCGCCCAAGCCGGTGCCCGCGGCGAACACCCGGGCCAGCACGTCTTCGGCCTGCATGACGCCGTCGCCGTCCTTGCCCGGGGCGCGGCGCTCGGCGCTCGCGAGTGCGAGCCCGGCGAGCAGGGTCTCGGGAGGGAGGTTCTCGGTGTAGAAGAGCCCGCCTTTAGATGCAGTGCCGGTGTCGGAATCGATCCGCACGTGCGGCTCCACCACGGTGGCGTTGCGCGCGAAGTGCGCGAACTCCGCATCGCTCAGCACCACCAGATCGTCGCGGAGCTTGTTGCGGAAGAACTCGTGGTCCTTGCCATCCGGCAGGGCATTCACCGACAGCCAGGCCGCGATATCCGCCACCGCGGCATGCTCGGCGTGGGCCTCGAAATCGAAGGCCTCGAGTACCAGACGGCCCTTGGTCACCGTGCGGTCACCGGAGAGAAGTGCCGTGCCTTCGGTCACCTCGGGCACGTCCCACGCGGCGGCCGCGCCTGCAAGACGCTTCAGCCTGGCAAGAGCGGCCGGGCACGTGGCATACACGAAGGTCTGGCGCAGCGAGCGCACGGGGAAGGCCACCAGCGCGGCATCCGTGAAGGCGAGCGCGCCCGCGTGGTCGGAAGAACCCCGGTCGGGCCCGAAGATGCGGTTGACCAGATCCTTGCCCCAGTCGGCGCCCAGGTGATGCCGCACCGCGCCCTTGATGCCGGAGCCCGCGAGCACGGGGTGGCCTGTGTGCACCTCGCGCTGGATGGGGTTGTCGACAGCGCCCGTCGCCTGCCCTGCCCCCATGTGCACGGGGCTCACGGCGTAATAGAAAACCAGCCTGTTTGCGTTGAACATCGATGCTCTCCTGTGGAACTAGCGCCACTCGCCCAGCAGGGCGAGATTGAAACCTTCAGCCCGACGCTGCCTGTCGGCATTGTCGCCCCACACACCGCCTGCAACCCATGTCGCAAGCTTGCGGTGGTCTCCCTCGAAACCGTCGAACCAGTACACGCTGCCCGCGGGCACCACGCGCTGCGCGGTCTTGGGAATCCAGCGCGCGATGTCCCAGCCGGACACCACGGCGTTGCGCGGCACGGCGGCGCACACGAGGCGCGCGCTGAACCCGTCACCCTTGAGGCGGTAATGCCCGTCGGCATCTGCAGCCACGCCGTCAGGTATCCAGCCCCCCGCGAAGACGGCCGGCGTGGCCATGACCAGCCGGAAGCGTCCCGCCACAGGGGCGGGAGCCGGCAACGCCGCATCCACGCGACGGTAGCGCGCCGCGCGCCCGTCGCCGCCCAAACGCAACACCCCCTCATCGGGCAGTGCGGCGCCTTCCATGCCTTCGATGCCCACCAGGAATCCGCTGCCTGCGGCAAATGAGACCGCCTCGGTGGTGTACAGCGCACCGTCTGCGGCCGTGCGGGCCGTGGGGTCGATGCCGATGCCCAGACGGGTTTCGGCCGCGAACAACCGGGACGTGGGCATGACCGTGGCAGGCGCCATGCCTGCCAGATGCGCCTGAACGCCGGCTGCGTCGAGCCACGCGCCACCTGCCGGCTTTTGCTGCGCCTCGAGCCGGGGCACCGCACGCAACGGCAGCGGGCCGCTGGCGCCGGGTATTTCGGCCGGGGTGAGCGGCACCGTGCGGAGCTCCTCGCCGCTGCGGAACGCGAGGAGGTCTGCGGGCAACGGCATCACGGGGCCACCGTGCCGCGCAAGGCTGAGCCAGGCGAGGCGGAAGCTGCCGGGCGCATCGGGTGTGCCCAGCACGTCGAACAGCCGCTCCCCGATCGCCTCGCGAATTGCGGCACTGCGCTCGCGCACAGGGCGATTGCTGTCTCCGGCATGGCGCGAGTAAGCGGCCAGCAGATTTGCATCCTGCCCCAGCAATGCGGCACGGAATGCGCCGGCAAACACCGATGGCCAGGGCGGCATGCTCACCTCGCCGTGCTCGCCGCCATCACCGAAACTGCGGTTGCCGCGCAGCATCAGCACATCGACGGGATCAACCTGGTAGACATTCATTGCTCGACCTCCGTCATGCGTGACTCCCGCATGAAAAACTCCGCGGTTGCCAGCAGGTGCTCGAGCACCACCGCGGGGCCGGCGGTTGCCGTGCTGTTGGCGCAGGCGATATCCACCAGCGTGCGGGCGTGGACATCGGCATGCTCTGCCTTGATGCCCTGCCGGTTGAACTGCCACGCGAGGTTGGCGCTCACCATGCGGGACCACTCTTCCCCCGAGCCATCACGCATGGGCAACGCGCCCAGCCAGCGGAGCGAGTTGTAGACAGCGCGGCGCGACACGCCTTCCGCAGCCAGCGCACGCACGAAGCGGATCACCTGGCCAAGCGCGCTGTCGCCGAGCGATGCCGGTGCGGCGCCGGGCCAGAAGCCCAGCGTGGTGTGCAGATCGCCACCGCCACGCTTCAGCAGGCGTATCGAGAAGGCGTTCCTGCCGTGCTGCTTGGCTGTGGCCTCGGCGGCGTTCAGTTCACGCATCACGCTGGCCAAGGGAGCCTTGTGGTGCGCCACCACGGCGCCTATCGAGGCGGACGCCGCGGTGCCCATCATCGGCATGAGCCGGCGGTTCAGGAACGTGTACCCCCGCTCGGCGCGCAGCCCGCGGAGCGCGCCGGCATCGAGGCCCGGGATACTTTCCATGCCACCCGTGCCGCTCCATGCCGCACGGAGCAGCAGGATGGCGTGCAGGAGGTCGTCTACCGGCAGCATGGCGAGCACATCGTCGCCGCCCGCGTAGAGGAGTTTCCCCTTGAGCACCTCTTCGACAATGTGGCGGGCCACGTGCGTCGAGAAGTTGTTCAGCATCCCCGAGATGGCGGCGTGGCGCGCGGGGGAAAGAGGCCGGGCAGATCGCATGTACCCGCCAAGCGCCGGGTCAGCGCCGTAACGGCGGGTGACGCTGTCGCGCACGGCAGGGTGCCAGCTCTCGCCGAACGCCCTGAGGAAGCGATCGTCCGTGCCCGACATCCAGGCGCCCATGTTGTCGCCGTCCATCCGGAGCAGCGCGTAGTAGGTCTCGGGCTTCGGCCCGCCCAGCAAGCCGGCCACTGCGCCCGCAAGAGCGCTGTCCTCATCGAGTCCTGTGCCGTCTTCCAGCAACGACGGCACCCGCGCAAGCGCATCGGCACCGGGCCAGCCGAGCTGACCGAGCGCCCGCCGGTGCAAGGCGCGCGGCAACGCAGCCCGTGCGAGGCCTTTCAGGCGGCCTTCACGCTCGGCTTCGAGCCGCTGGCGCAACTCCCCGGGCGCGTCGAGGGCACGGGCCATCGAGGTGGCGAGCGCCATCACGTGGGTGCTGATGACGTAACGGAGCCGGTCTCCTTCGTCAGCGCCGATAACCTCGCGCACCCTGTCAGCGAACAGCACGGGCCACAGGCGTTTGAGGGTGGCAAGGGCGCCCAGGCGCTCGCCCCGCTTGATGCCGAAGCGCCCCTCGAGCCGGCGCCAGACGCCCGTGTTCTCACGCTTGCCCGAGAGCAGCGCGGGTTCGTTTGTGAGCCACTCGTGCTCACCCGAGACGGAGCAGCGGTAGCCGCGCTGCGGCAGCGGTCCGAAATCACGGAGGGTCTTTGCCGCGGACAGCCGGCGCTCGGCCAGATCATGCACGGCCGGATAGAGCAGGCCAGCGTTGGGCCGGAAAAACGCCTGACCGTCGGGCAGCCGCACGCCGTCGGGGCCTGCGTGTTCACCCCCCAGCAGATCCCATACGTTCGTGCCGAAAAACCCGGGCTTCGGTGTGCCCTGCGGGTAAAACGGTTCCAGCGCACTGATGAGCGGCGCGGCATCGGGCAGGCCGCGGGCATCGGTGCCAAGGGGCCATTGCGCGATCGACCAGTTCACTTCCGGGAAGCCCGCCAGCTGTTCGCTCACCTGGCTGCGCCAGAACGCGGCATCGCCGGTGTCTTCGGCAGCTTCCTCAAACACGCGGAGAGCAGCCTCGGTTGCCCAGTGAAGCGCTGCGGCACGCACCGCGGCCGTGACCCCGGCCGCCAGTTCTTCCGCGCGTGCGGCGGGGACGATAGCCATGAACTTGTTGGGCAGCGTGGCGGCGAACAGCGGGTTGGCATCCGAGGCTGTGTCGAGCCACTCGGCGCCCGATTCACCGAAGCGCTGCATCCAGACATGGCGCCGGTGCTCGGGCACTTCGTCGAGCAGCCAGAGATCGACAGCGGCAACGCCGCGCAGGTGGGGGAACAGCAGCGCGTCAGGGCCCAGGGCACGGGCGATGACCTTCATCCCTTCCCAGGCGAGCGAGGAGAGCAGATGCGAGCCCGCCCACAGATCGGAGGTGGAGCGCGCCTGCGCGATGAAACCCTGGACAGGGCCGATGCTGAGTGTGAGCAGCGCGGGGCTGTCACCATCGAGCGCACCCGCCAGTGCCGAAACAACGTCAAGGTGGGACCAGATGCTGTGATCCGGCACGCGTGTATCCGCGGGCAGTTGGCGCCACAACTCGCCGATTTCCGGCGCCACCAGTGCGGGCTCCGGGCCGAAGCGCCAGAACGCAAGCTGGGTGAGGCGGAGGTCTGGCGAGCCCGTTTCGTCGTGCTCGATCAGTTCCTTGAAATGGTGAAGGCTCGCCTCCCGCAGCACGGATGCATTGACGTCCGACAGCGACCCGAGGTCGATGTCCTGGCCCTGCGGATTGAGCGGATGGACGAGTACCGGTGCCTTGTCGAAGCGCACGTTGGCCCATTCCGGGCGCGGCCTGCCTTCCTCGAAGGGCCACTGGGGGCGGTCTGCGGCAGAGGCGATGTGATCGGCCCGGCGGTCGAAGTCCGAGGCGGTAATTCCCAGCGCTTCCCGCAGGTCGGCAACGGAGCCGTCCTCGTGCCCGAGGCGTCGGCCCTGGTTGTCGACATCACGCATCAGCACGAGTGCTTTCTCTGCAGGGTCGTGCAGCCACGCTGCGAGTTTTTTCTTCCAGAGCGTTGTCATGCGCGCGCCCCCCTGGGAGCCATCAGCTTGCCCACTGCCTCGTGAACGGATTTCCAGATGGCGATGCGGTTTTCACGGACCCATTTCTGGTCCGGCGGAGGGAGCATGCCCATCAGTGCGGCGGGGAGGTCTGCAGGCATGTGGTAGACCACAGGATGCAGAGCGCCATCACAGTCGATGACCTTGAAGCGGAGAGAGTTGGGCACTCGCTCCCGCCCGCCCCATCTCGGCTGCTGCTGTTTGGTGACCGGGTAGGCAAACAACTGGCTTGCCGTGATGGCACCGGCCCCGCCTTTGGCCGCAGCGGCGCTGCGCGCCGTACGCCGGAGGTTTGCGAGGAACCACACAGCCTCACGCCAATTTCCGAGCGGTTTGCCATCGCGTGCGCCGACCCAGACCAGCGGCCCCAGGTCGTCGCGGCCGATCGCATGCGGCCAGTCGTGCCGGAAGCACTCCTCGAGCGTGCGTGAGACAGGGCTGACGACCTTGGCGAGGTCGGGCACCCCTGCACGACTGCCGGACCCGGAGCGGATGAACAGCGAACCCCAACCGTTGCGCGACCTGCTGCCCATCGTGCCGAAGCCGTCCATCAACTCGATGGCGGCGGTGATCTCCTCGCGGTCACGCTCGCCCAGCCTGCGGTCAAGCAGGACCTCCAGCGTGTTCGTATCGCCGGGAGCGATCGCGCGTCGCTGCTCGGAGGCCTGCTTGCTACGTGGCGGCACCGGCCCGTAGCCCAGATACACATCGGCCGGCACGGTGTTGCCGCCTGATTGCATGCCCGGAATATCCTTGTTGGGCCAGTTTGCCGCGGTGAGCTTGCCGTCATCCCAGTGACCAAGCCGCAACTGCACGAGCGAGCGATGGGCGTCCTTTTCAGCCGCAGCGCCGAAAATCCTCGACTCATCGGCGAGGAGCCTTGTCACGTCATAGTTCACGACCGGCGCATGGACGACCCGCCACCACTGCCGCAACAGCGCCTTGAACGGCGGAACCCGCCAGGTCCCGTGCCCGGTCGCATCCCCGAGAAAAGCCGGCGTCGCAAAGCCGACCCTGTAGTGAAGCTTGGTGTTCATTCCGTCTCCGTGCGGCCTTCGCTTTCAGCCGTTGATGATGATGCTGGAGGGCTCGAGCGTGAGCCCGTACATCGGCACCAGGGTTTTCTTTCCGTTCACGATCGTCTGCTCGCTGTCTTTCTTCCTGATTTCGTAGACCGGCCCCAGCTTTTCTCCGAGTGCGGCCTGGAGCTTGTTGCGGATCTTGGAGATGAGCGGCCCCATGTAGGCAAGCCCGACGCCTTTCGCGAGTTTGTCGACGGTGCGCGCATCGACGAGTTCGTCGTGCTCCCTCAGCAACTCCAGCAACTCGGCCGAGTCCTCGGGCGGGTTGGAGATGCCCGCGAACCGGGCGAGCTCCTCGGCGAGGGAGTAACCGAACGGTTTGTTGTCAGGGCGGCCTTCGATGTCTTCCCCGTCTTTCGCGGCCCGCGCGAAGACCGTGTAGAAGGCCATCTCGGCCGGGGTGAGCTTCACTTTTTCGCCGCTGCAGCGGATCACCTTTTCCTGCACCGAGATCTCCAGCGTCGGCGGTTGGGCGTCGAGATTTGACCAGCGCACAGCCTCACTGAATGAGGTTCGGGTCTCGAGCAGCTTGGGAGGCAGGCTGCCCCGGAGCCGGACGAAGGGGATCTCGGCCAGCATGACTTTCGCCTTGCTCGGGTCGACGTAGATGTCCCGGCGGTTCTTCATCATCCCCGGCGTGCGCGTGGGGAAGAAAAACTGTTCGGTGGTCTCGAACCCCTCCTCGACCAGCACGTGTGACAGGCGGTCCTGCGCACGCCCGTACAGGGAGAGCGCGTAGCCGATGTAATACCCCATGGTCTTGCGGCCGCCCGCGAGGGAGACGTGCAACGCCGTGGAGGGATCGATGGTGAGCCGCCGGATGAAGTCCGTGATCGTGTCCGCTGCGATGCGGTTGTGTTCCGGGGTCTGGATGTCTTGCAACCCGGGGCCACGGCCGTCACGGATCACCTCGATGCAATCGGCATCGAAGCGGATATCGCCCAGGTCGTACTCCCGGCACAGCGCGGCGAGCTGGCCACCGGTGATCAGAGTGGTCTCGGCCTGCTGCTTGCCGCGCTCGGTCGTCACGATGCGGACTTCGTTGACGGCAAAGGGCTCAGCCGCCGCCACGCGCAGCGCGTAGATGGTTTCGGTGATGATCTGGGGCGTCATGCCCAGGGCAGCCACGAGGATTCGTCTTTCATATGCGCGTGTTGCGGTCATGTCGCCAGCTCCGGGGGAACGCTGCGCATGTTGGCCGAAACGCCCGGGGCTTGGGCAAGTCGCAAGGTTGCGATTCCGGATTGTTATGGGCGCTTCTTACCGGAAAGCAGCGGGGCATGACAAGGGAATCGAAGGTGACCGGCGCCGCGCTACTGAACCATAAAGGTTTTTTGACCCGTTCGGGTCTTGCGGGTCCGCCAAGGGTTACAGGGGCCGGTATCCCTCGCGAGTTGGCTCATCCCCCGTGCGCGGGCGATGACTCCAAGCGCATGCGCGATGAATGCAGGGTCATCACCCGCCTCCTCAAGCACCGCGTCGAAGTACGCAGCAACGTCCTCTTCCGTCTGAAGGTGTTCGGCTGAATCCCATTTACGGAGCTTCGCTTTTGCCATGTTCATTACTCCCGCGCTCCAGTCTGTCGATACGCACCTGTATCCGTACCTTGGCTTGCTTGTCCGCGAAGTTTCTCGTATGGCATGGCACTCGACGAGCAATGGTCTTTGGCAAAGGCCAGTTTCCAGGCACGTGTTAATCGGGACTCCAGCGGAGGCCATCATGAATTGGCGAGACCATATCGTTTCTGACCCCGAGGTGCTGGCAGGCAAGCCGGTGATCAAGGGCACGCGCGTATCGGTGCAACTCGTTCTGGAGCGACTCGCCGACGGCTGGTCCGAACAGGACCTTTATCGCTCCTATCCAAACTTGTCGCCAGCGGCCCTGCACGCCGTGTTTGCATTCGCGTCTGACGTGCTACGGGATGAGGATTACGTGGCGCGAGGCATGGCCGCGGCATGAAGCCCCGCCTTCTGGCCAACGAAAATGTACCGGCCCCCTCAGTGACGCTTCTGCGAAATGTTCAATTCAATGTGTTAGCCATCGCTGAGTCGCACCCGGGTCTGCCGGATCGCAGCGTGCTCGACCTGGCCACACCTCTCAAGCACCTCCCGCGCAGTCGGCCGCTTTGACGTTCAATCCGAGTTCCGATTCCTCTCCCCCGTCTGGCATATTGCCGTCGACGCCCCAACACCGGGCCAACACCACTGCACTCAAGGACCCCCCACCCATGCACCGCGTAATCCTCTGGGGCACCGGCTTCGTCGGCAAAGCCGTGCTCAAAAGCCTCATCGGCCACCCCGCCTTCGAACTGGCTGGCGTTCTGGTACATGACCCGGCCAAAGACGGGCTCGATGTGGGCGATATCGTGGGCATGCCGCGCACGGGCGTGATCGCCTCGCGTGATGCCGCCGAGGTGCTCTTGCGGCCTGCAGATGCGGTGGCCTACTTCGGCCCGAACATGATGCACGCCGAAGAGAACATGGCGAACATCGAGGCGGCGCTGCGCGCGGGCAAGAACGTGGTCGATACCAGCATGGGCATCTTCCACTACCCACCGCTGATCCCGGCCGAATACCGCGAGCGCATACAGCGCGCCTGCGAGGCGGGCGGCACGAGCTTCCTCAGCAACGGCATCGATCCGGGTTTCGCGAACGATCTGTTCCCGATGACGCTGCTGGGCCTCTGCGGGCAGGTGAGCAGCGTTCGCACCACGGAGTTCATTGACGGCGGCAGCTACCCGGATCAGGCGAGCCTGCGCTTCATGGGCCTCTACACGCGCATGGACGAAACACCACCGCTGCAAGCCAACCCGGGCATGATGACCGGCATCTGGGGCGGGCCGCTGTACATGATCGCGCAGGCCGTGGGCGTGAAGATCGAGCGCACGCAGGAGAACTACACACGCTGGACGGGTGACCGCGCGGTGGATTTCGCGCAGGGCCGCGTGCTGCCCGGCGAGGCAGCGGCGCACCGCATCGAGCTGCAGGGCATCGTCGATGGCGAGCCGCGCATCATCATCGACCACATTCACCGCCTGTATCCCGACGCCGCGCCAGAATGGCCGCGCCCGCGCATCGACGAGACGCACGCCAACCGTGTCGAGATCATCGGCC
>Ga0315902_10008375_pt1 | contig 14013 bp, 6 predicted proteins | sample LakEriMetagenome_9_FD_203523 | JGI IMG/M metagenome (GOLD analysis project Ga0315902, IMG submission 203523) | Freshwater fungal communities from buoy surface, Lake Erie, Ohio, United States - Buoy 12 MA117 | ecosystem: Environmental > Aquatic > Freshwater > Lake > Lake biofilm | place: USA... | reverse complement strand
CGTGGATTTCGACGCTGGAGGCAGAGAGTGTGAAATTGAAAGCCTCGCTGCAATCGGCGCTGGCGGCGCTGAGTGATGCGGCGTTTGAGAAAATGCTCGCGGAGCCCGCTTTGAAGGCCGCGGAGCATGCGGTGACGCGCATGCGCACCGAGGGGCAAAGGCAGATGAGCGCCGAAATGGAGGCACTGGCGGCCGATTTGAATGTGAACGGCCTGCACGCTTGGGGGCGGCTTTACGACACGCTGACGGGCAAAATGGAGTTCCCGATGACGTTCCCGGACGGGCACACGGAAACGGTGCCGATGTCCCGCCGACGAGCGTTGATGTCCGAACCGGACCGTCGGCTGCGCGAGGCGGCGTTTCGCGACGGGCAGCGGCCGTGGAACGAGCACTCGGTCACGCTCGCTGCGGCGCTGAATGGCATCGCAGGCACGCGGCACAGTCTTTATGGACGCCGCGGTGGGCTGCACTTCCTCGACTCGCCGCTCTTTGACGGCGCGATGAGCCGCGCCTCGCTCGATGCGATGTTGGAGGCCATCCACACGCACATCGAGCTGCCTCGGCGCGCGATCCGCCAAGCGGCGCAGTTTCAGAAAACACCCGCGCTGCACTACTTTGACCTCGAGGCGCCTCAAATCGCTCCGCCGGATGAAAAGGAGCTCACCTGGGACGAGGCCTGCGCCACGGTGGATCGCGCGTTCAGCGCGGCGTATCCGAAACTGGGCGCTTATTTTCGCGAAATGCTCGCGCAGAGCTGGATCGAGGCGCAGCCGAGGGCAGGGAAGCGCCCCGGCGCTTTTTGCACAGGCTCTCAGCTCGTGCATGAGGAGCGCGTGTACATGACCTTCCATCGCACGGTGCATGACATGGTCACGCTCGCGCATGAGGTCGGTCACGCGTGGCATTCCTGCGTGCTGCGGCCCGCGCGGTCCTACGCGGCGAGTTATCCGATGACGCTGGCGGAGACGGCGTCGAATTTTGGCGAGATGATCCTGCTCGGCGGCCTCATGGATGATCCAGCCATCACGCCCGCGACGAAGGCCTACCTGCTCGACCAGGAAATGCTCCGCGCGCATGCCTACCTCATCAACATCCCCATGCGTTACGAGTTTGAAAAGGCCTTCTACACCGAACGCGTGAAGGGCGAGGTCAGCGTGAGCCGCTTGGGCGAGCTCATGAGCGAGGCGCAGCGTAAGATGTATGGCGACACGCTGCTGCCGGATGGCTGCGACCCGATGTTTTGGGCCTCGAAGATGCACTTCTTCATCAGCGGCATCAGCTTCTACAATTTCCCTTACGTCTTCGGCTACCTGCTCAGTCAGGCGCTGTTTGCGCGCTTCAAAGCCGAGGGCGCGGCCTTCCTGCCACGCTACGAGGCCTTCCTCAGCCTCACCGGCAGCGCCACCTGCGAAGAAGTCGTGAAGAAGACCCTCGGCGAAGACCTCACGAAGCCCGAATTCTGGGCCACCGCGCTGAAAGCCATGGAGCCCTCGCTCAAGGCCTACGAGGCGCTGGCGGTGTGAGGTGTGGCATTCGAAATTGGGATTTTCACGGGTTCATGGGAACCCATGGGAATAGACGATAGACAATAGACGATAGGAGTGATAGACCGGCTCCAAAGCGCTCCTGTCATGCCGAGTTACAAGCATTTTGAAGATCTCCCTGTGTGGAAGGAGGGATCCAAATTGTACAACCTTGTCCTCGATCTGCTGGACGAGCATCCCAAACTGCTTTCGGCCGGGTTTCGCAATCAGATCGACCGTGCGGCATTGTCCGTGCCCAACAATGTTGCAGAGGGATTTGACCGCATCACGACGGGCGAACTCGCGTCTTTTCTCGGCTATGCACGCGGCTCTGCCAGCGAGGTGATGTCGATGTGTGCGACGGTAATGCGGCGCCCCAAGCTCAAGCCCGCTTTGCCGCTGTTGCGCGAGATCAGGCAATCCGCCGAGTCCTGCCTTCGACAACTCGCCGCCTGGTCATCGCAGATCGAGCAGGGCCCCGTCCAAGGCAAGCGCCACCGCACGGCCTGAGCGCGGCTATCGTCTATTGTCTATGGTCAATTCCCGGAGGGGGCACGCCAGACCAGCGGCTCCCCAAAGGAATAGACAATAGCCAATAAGCACCCTGAGCCCCCTGAGCCCCCGCGGCTCTCTTGGGCGGAGCCTATCGTCTATTGTCTATGGTCTATTCCCGGGACTGTCCGAACTACCCAACGCTCTCAAGCTAGGAAGATCAGCCCCAGAGCGCTCACCCAGTGCCAGCCACTCGGGATGTGACATTCGCCATTCGACTTTCCCCATTCGTGCGTCAAAATCGCGGCCCGCATGCCTTCTTCCTCTCCTCGTCGCGTTTTGCTTCTCGGCTCCACCGGTTCCATCGGCACCAGTGCGCTCAAAGTGGCGCGGGACATCCCGGATCGCATGCAGATCGCCGGATTGGCCGCGAACAGCAGTGTCGAGGCGCTCGTGCAGCAGGTGCGTGAGACCGGCGTGAAGCAAGTCGCGCTCACGGACGAGGCCGCGGCGGCCAAAGCGCGCGCGCTGCTGCCTGCGGACGTCGTGTTGCACGTCGGCGCGCAGGGATTGGTCGATCTGGTGAATGCCAGCGATGCGGACATGGTGCTCGTGGCCATCGTCGGCACCGCAGGCCTCGCGCCCGCGTTGGCGGCGATTGAGCGCGGCATGCACCTCGCCGTCGCGAGCAAGGAAATCCTCGTCATGGCGGGCGAGGCCGTCACGGAGGCTGCGAAACGGAAAAACGTGAACCTCCTGCCCGTGGACAGCGAGCACAACGCCATCTTCCAGTGCCTCGAAGGCCACCGCCACAGCGAGGTGCGCCGCATCCTGCTCACCGCTAGCGGCGGCCCGTTTCGTCAGATGCCCGCGGATCAGCTCAGCAGCGTCACCGTCGCCCAGGCGCTGAAACACCCCACCTGGACCATGGGGCGGAAGATCACCATCGACAGCGCCACGCTCTTCAACAAAGGCCTGGAGATGATCGAGGCCAAATGGCTCTTCGACGTGCCGATGGACAAGATCGAGGTCGTCGTGCATCCGCAAAGCATCGTGCACAGCATGGTCGAGTTCGCGGACAACAGCGTCATCGCCCAGCTCAGCCACAGCGACATGTGTTTCCCGATTCAGTATGCCGTGACGTGGCCGGATCGCGTGCCGAACAACCTGCGGCCGCTCGATTTCGCCAAGCTCGCCGCCCTGCACTTCGAGGCCCCGCGCGTGGAGGACTTCCCCGCGTTGAATCTCGCCCGTCACGCCGGCACCGTCGGCGGCACGCTTCCCGCCGTGCTGAATGCCGCCAACGAAGTCGCCGTCGAGGCCTTCCTGAACGGCCAGCTCAGCTTCCCCGGCATCTGGCACACCGTCGAGCGCGTCATGACCGCCCATTCAGTCATCGCCCATCCCACGCTGGAGGCCCTGATTGAAGCGGATGCTTGGGCGAGGCGCGAGGCGAGGAGTGGGTTCTAATCGAAAAGGGAAAAGCTGAGCCAAAGCCGTGATCAGGCACCGGAAATCAAGCGCCAACGGAACATCGAAGCAGGAACTGAGGTTGCAATGCCGGGCGGGAAGGCGGTAGCTTCCACCGCTTGGTCGACTCATTTTTGCCACGGCAATTTGCACCATAACCCCCACTGCGCGCCCCACAAATCGTGCGCATGCTCGGGGTCCCCTGCGGCAGCAATTCGCATGAAAAACCTGTGACGATGCCAAGGGCTGTCCGGCATCTCATACCATTCTCTTTGGTATCCACAATTGCACCCATCGGTGACCACCATGATCGGAAAACATGAAAGTGCCAGCATCACTGCCCCCATAAGAGCCAGCAAAGCACAGGCGCGAATGATGCTCTTCCTATTCATCTTTTGCCAAACGTTTGAGCTGAACCGAGCGCCGGGGCGGGGGTGAGCGTGGAGACGGGATCGCGGGTTGAAGTTACGGAAAGTATGGCCGACAGCGCAGCCTCCGTGTTTGGCCCCCGCGCTTTGTTGGCGCTTGGTTCACAGATGGAGTTGAACGTGCAGGTCATCTGCGAGGTAGAGTGCAGGCGGATGCTCAGAACTGAACACTCGCCACTCCTCGACACTGTTTCCGTCAAGAAACGCGGAGATGGTGTAGCTCTCGGGGCTCGGGGAGCAAAATGCATGACTACAGGCGGAAATCTCTGGAGAGAATACCCGGCGGAGAAACTCGATGTCAACGTCTGTGTCGCCGTTGGTGCATAGAATGGTTTCCCATCGTGCTCCGGCTGGCTGGGTGAAATCAGGCAGAAACAGACGCGGAGACTGAAAATGAAAGAGCCTCACCAGATCGCTGGTGGTGGCGTGTTCAAGGTCGTCCCACCGAGGGGCCCCGCGAATGGGGGCGGAGAAGGCGCTCCATTGAACCTTAGTGAGGCTCAGAACGCCACGGCGGCGGAGCCACAGTGGCGCTTCATGCCTGGCTTCCTCCCACTCGCCAGCGAAGATTGAATCGAACGCCGGGAGAATAAGAACACGATCGTTGGCTCGGCGCACACAAACGCAGCCACCCGAAGCGCATCCGGGGTGAAGACAGCATTCGCACAACTCAAACTGAACCGGGTGCTCATCCCACGCCACATAATCAGCCGCGTTTACTATCGTGATACCGTCGCAGACAACCTGCTGAACCTTCGCTGTTCCACCGCTCGAACTGGAGAGATCGAAATTGGTGACTTTGACTTCAATGATGCTTGGTGACCACACAGCGAGCGTTGTTAGTTGGGCGAACAAATCAGATGGGAAACACTTCGGTCGTTTCCCCAGCACTTTTGTGGGCGACAATCGTGTGGGAGAAGGACGGTGCCGACAGCTTCATCATGTGGTATTAGCCGCGAATCACGGAAGAGGGCAACGAAATTGATTTGGTCGCCGCCTCCGGCTTCTCGCGGCGCCGTGATCTTTTGTTCCCTCCGCTGACGAGGGTGAACTCCGCTGCGATGCCTTGCGGGACGGCGATGAGCTTCGGGGGAATAGACGATAGACAATAGACGATAGGTGTCCTCGAGCCGCGGCAGCGTTATTGTCTATTGTCTATGGTCTATTCCCTTTCGCTGCCGGGTGCGGTGCCGTGCGGGATGGCGAAGCGCTTCGGGGGAATAGACGATTAACAATCGTCCAATAGGCGTCCTGGGGCCGCGGCAGCGTTATTGTCTATTGTCTATGGTCTATTTCCTTTGATGACGAAGTTGATGTTGCCTGTGGCGAGGTGTGAAAAGGCACGCTGTTCACGTTTGAGCGTGGCGAGGGCCTTCAGGGCACGCTGAAGCGTGAACAACGTACTCAGGCGCTGCTTGTGAGAATGGAGCGGCAGCGTCGTTTTCTGGCATCATGAACCGACGCACCTTTCTCTTGGCCTCTGCTTCCACGGCTGCTTTTGCGGCGATGCCGGCGCGGCTGCGCATCGGGCAGATCGGCACGGAGCATGCGCATGCGGGCGGCAAAATGGAGGCGATGCGCTCGCTCACGGACTTGTGGGAGGTGGTGGGTGTGACGGGGCCGAAGGGCTACGCGGGTGTGAAGTCGATGAGCGTGGACGAATTGCTCGCGGTGCCGGATCTGCATGCGGTGGCGGTCGAAACGACGCTGGAGGCCTCCTGCGCGATGGCGCGGCGGTGCATCGAGGCGGGCAAGCACGTGCATCTGGACAAACCGGGCGCGGTGGATCATGCCGAATTCAAAGCGATGCGCCTCGAAGCCGAGAAACGCGGCCTCACCGTGCAGATGGGCTACATGCTGCGCTACAACCCGGCCTTTGAGCTGCTCTTCCACGCGGTGAACGAAGGCTGGCTCGGTCAGATCACCGAAATCGACGCCGCGATGGGTAAACTGGCCGATCCGGGCACGCGGGCGAAGATTGGCGCGCTGGAAGGCGGCGGGTTGTTTGAGCTGGGATGCCACATCATCGACGCCACGCTCACGATCCTCGGCAAACCGGCCTCGGTGACGCCTTTTTCCACACCGACGAGCGATGATGGCGTGAAGGACAATCAAATGGCGGTGCTGAGTTATCCGAATGCCACGGCGGTCATCCGCTGCAATCACGCGGACCCGTTTGGCGGCCCGCGGCGGCGTTTCAGCGTCACCGGCACGGAGGGCACGCTGGAGATCCTGCCGCTGGAAAGCGGGAACGTGACGCTTTCCCTAACGAAGGCCCGCGGAGCCTACAAGAAGGGCGCACAGACCTTTCAGCTGGAGGTGCCAAAGGGCCGCTACGACGCGGAATTCATCGATCTGGCCAAGATCGTCCGCCGGGAGAAAAAACTGGCCTGGGATGCCGCGCACGACATCGCGGTGCATGAGACGGTGATGCGCGCGGCGGGAATCTGGCGCTGAGAGTCGGGCGGAATGCTTTTCCGGTCGAATCCGGGGCTTGTCAGACGTTGGAGAAAGCTCAAGATCGCCTCCGCATGATTCACCGCCGCCACTTCCTCACCACCGCTCTCGCTGCCGTGCCCTCGTTTCACATCCTCGGAGCGGATGCGGGTAAAAAATACCGCACCGCCATCATCGGCTCCGGCTGGTGGGGGATGAACATCCTGCGCGAGGCCATCGCGTCGAAGCGCATCACGGTGTGCGCGGTTTGCGATGTGCATGAAGATGTGGCCTCGAATGCCGCGGATGAGATCAACGGCCTGAACGGCGACAATCCGAAGGTGCACAAAGATTACCGCGAGATGCTGGCGAAGGAGAAGCCGGAGATCGTGATCATCGCCACGCCGGATCACTGGCATGCGCTGCAAACGATCGCCGCGTGCCAGGCTGGCGCGCATGTGCTTGTGGAAAAACCCACGGGGCACACGGTGGGCGAGAGCCAGGCGATGGTGAAGGCCGCGCGTGCGGCCGGAGTCACCGTGCAGGTCGGTCTGCACCGCCGCATCGGCCCGCATCACGTGGAGGCGATGAATTTCCTGCGCAGCGGAGCGGTGGGGAAGGTGGGCATGGTGCGCGTCTTTGTGCACGGCGGCGGCGGACTGGAACAGCCGAAGCCGAACAGCAAGGTGCCGGAGGGCATGGACTGGGACATGTGGTGCGGGCCTGCGCCGATGCGGCCTTTCAACACCAAGCTGCATCCCGGCGGCTGGCGGAACTTCCTCGATTACGCGAATGGCACGATGGGTGACTGGGGCGTGCATTGGCTGGACCAGATCCTGTGGTGGAGCGGTGAAAAGGGACCGAAAAAGGTCTTCTGCACCGGCGGCCGGCCGATCGCAGGCCCAGCGGTGCTCAATGACAAGGAGCAGACCACCGATTCGCCGGATCATCAGGTCGCCACGTTTGAGTTTGAGCAATTCACCGCCGTGTGGGAGCACCGGAAGTTCGCCGCGAACGAGGCGGAGAAGCACAAGCTCGGCGCTTATTTCTACGGCGAGAAAGGCACCTTCCACATCGGCTGGCGGGACGGCTGGACCTTTCATCCCTCCAATCCGAAGGACAAGGAAGTCCACGGCGATCACCAACTCCAGGAGCCGGATGGTCACAACATCGCGCTGCTGTGGGCGGACTTCATCGAGGCCATCGAAAGAAAGCGCAAGCCCGTCGCCGACATCGAGGAGGCGCATCGCTCCTCCTGCCTGCCGATGCTGGGCATGCTGAGCTGGAAGGCGGGCCGCAGCATCCAGTGGGATGCCGCCAAGGAGCAGATCATCGGCGATGCGGAGGCCTCCAAGCTCCTGCGACGCGAATACCGCGGCCCATGGGTGTATCCGGAGGCCTGAGCCGGCTTTCATTGTTCATTCATCTACGCGACAGGTCGTGCGCCCGCGCCACCGTCGAGATTGAGAAAAACCAACCCCGAGCTGTCTCAATCAGACCTCGCCATGCCCTTTGCCCGATTTTTGTCCTTTTTACTCCTGGTCAGCCCGGCGCTCGCGGGGCTGTTGCCGCCCACATCGCCCTATGTCGTGACGAATGGCGTCGTCACGGGCGAGGCGGAGAATTACCACGCGAAAGCGGCGGGAAATGGCGATGAATGGCTCGAAGCGCCGACGAATGCGGTCGTGCCGGGTGGCGTAACGTTTGAAAATGCCAGCGGCGGGCTCTTCATGCAGGCGCAGCCGGACAACGGGCCGGGAAGTGTGCCTTTCAGCGGCGCGGGCAGCGGGCCGAGCATCGATTACTACGTGCAGTTCACCGTGCCGGGCACTTACCGCGTTTATTTGCGCTGGGACGGCCACGACGCCTCCTCGGACTCGATTTACGCGAGTATCGTCGAACTGCAGGATACCAGCGGACCCAATCCGGACTGGTATGAGGACTTTGGGCACGTCACCTCGGATTTCGGCCAGCAGGGCTGGGACGGCTCCGGCGAGGCGGAGGTGAATGTGGCCACACCCGCGCAAAACGCGATGACCATCAACATCCCAAGCAGCGGCATCTACACGCTCCGCATCGTCGCCCGCGAGGACGGCGTGGCTTTGGATCGCTTTCGCATTCAGCTCGGCTCGATGCCCGATCCGAACCCGGTGGCCGCTCTCGGGCAAAACATCCTCATCGGCAGCGACACGTTTACGTATGCGAATGGCAGCATCGCAGGCCGAAATGGCGGCACGAACTGGGATTTCGACAATCAAGACGGCGATGGCTTCGTGGGGCTGCGTCGCGAGGGCAGCTCGACTTGGGACAATGTGTTTGGCACCGCCACGATTGCCACGAACAGGCTCACGACGATGGATTCGGCTGCAAAACGCGAGTTTGGCTTCCCGAACGAAGGCGATGGCGCGGTGAGCGAGACGGGCGGCATCCGCTACAAGCAGGTTTATTACCGCGTGAAGATGACTCGGGCCGCCGGGGCGACATGGGGCGGGGTGAGCATGTATGACTTCAATGAGGAGCGCATCTTCTTCGGCGTTCAGGACGCGGTAAATCCTGGCAGCGGCGTGCGGGAGTTCATCATCGGCCAAAACGGCGTGACCTACTCCGGCGTGCCGACGGTGGACAATGGAACGACGGAGTTCACGATCGTGGCGAAGATCGACTACCAAAACGACAAGCTGAGCCTCTGGGTGAATCCCGATCTCTCGCAGCCGGAAGGCGCACCGAACGCCACGCGTCCTTGGCAGAGCGACAACTGGAATACCGCCATTCGTCTCGGCAGCGGCGGCAGTGGAGCGACGACTTGGGACGATCTCGCGGTCGGCACGAGTTGGGGCGCGATTCAGGCGGCGTATCCGGTCAGCACGCCGGTGAGCGGCGCGGATGTGATCATCGCCCGCGAGGACTTCGATTATGACAATGGCAACGTGGTCGGTCAGAGCAGCGGATTCGGCTGGGACTTCGACAACAGCACCACGAACAACGCCTTCATCGGTCGCACGCAGACGCCGAGCAATTGGGACAATGTCGAAGGCTGGCCCTACATCTTCTCCAAACGCCTCACGACTTGGAACAGCAGCGCGAAACGCGAATTCGAGACGCCGGAGGCCGATGGCAGCTTCAGCAATGCCGCCGCGTCGAATTACAAGGTGGTGTATTACCGGTTCGAGATGCAGCGCAGCGCCGACAACGTCTCCTGGAGCGGTTTGAGCCTCTACGACGGCACCAACGAGCGTCTCATGTTCGGTGTGCCCTTTGCGCAAAATCCGGCGAACAATCGTCGCGAACTCGGCATTCACAATCTCGGCGCGAATCAGTTGAACTACACCAGCATCGCTCCGGTGGCGGGCACGAAGTATCAAATCATCGCCAAAGTGGATTACACGACTGGTTTTGCCTCGCTGTATGTGAATCCGAATCTAACGGGCGGTGAACCGGGCTCGCCGAATGCCACCATCGCGTTCACGAATGCTCACAGCGCCCTCCGCTTCGGCTCCGGCGGCGATTCACCGACGTATTGGGACAAATTGATCGTCGGCACGAGCTGGAATGCGGTCGTCACGCCAACGTATCCGGCTCCTGCGGACTTGAGTGGCAATGACATCGTCATCGGCACCGATACGTTCACCTATAGCGGCGGCCCCATCGCTTTGCAGCAAGGCGGCACGGGCTGGGATTTCCAAAACACCTTCGGCCCGGTCGATTCGAATGAACCCAGTGCTTGGAGTCATGAGTTCAATTCGCCCTACATCACCAACAACACCCTGCGCACTTGGAATGCAGGCGCGATGCGCACCTTCAACGGCGTGGAGGCCGATGGCGCGATCAATGATGCCGACAGCTCCGCCGCGAAGGCCGTCTATGTGCGCTATGAGATGCAGCGTGACGCGGGCGTGAGCTGGGGCGGCATGAGCATGTATGATTTCGGCACGGAGCGCTTCCTCTTTGGCGTGCCCTTTGCCACGAATCCGACCAGCGGCGTGCGGGAGTTCGCGATTCATGATCTTGCGAATGGTCACACTTACTCCGGCATCGTGCCCGTCGCGGGCACGAACTACACCATCGTCGCCAAGCTCGACTTCGTGGCGAACAAAGCCGTGCTTTGGGTGAATCCCGATCTCACGCAGCCGGAAAGCGCCAACACCATCGCTGCCGAGCGCAGCTACACCGGCACGAACTGGATCACCGCCGTGCGCCTCGCCTCCAGCGCCGATGGCGACACGCAGTGGGACAATCTCGCCGTCACCACGAGCTGGCGCTCGCTTCAGAGTGCTCTCGGTGCTCCCACCGCCTTCCCGGATGCCATCACGATGCGTCACAACAAGAAAGCGCTGCTCGGTGTGCGCCAAAACGATGCCGGCGTCGGCAGCGTGGTCATCGTGACGCCTCCAAGCAGCGGCAATGCGAGCGTGGACAGCAGCGGGCGCATCTTTTACGAGCACACCACCGGCACACCGGCGAGCGATTCGCTCACTTACAAACTCGTCGGCACGAATGGCGAGTCTGCGCCCGTGACGGTGACTTACACCTTCACCTCCGCGCTGCGCATCGCGAACACGACGAGCACCGTGCCGCTGCTGCCGCCGACCACGGGCCTGGCGGTGGTCGATTCGACGCCGGGGCTGAATTTCACCGCGCCGAGCTGCATGACGCATGTGCCCGGCAATCCGAACAAGGTGCTCGTCGGCCAGCGCAATGGCCAGATCTGGCTCATCGACAACATCCACAGTGCCACGCCGAACCGCACGCTCTTCATGACGTTGCCGGTCTATGACGATGGCAATGAAATGGGCCTCAAAGGCATCGCGCTGCATCCACAGTTCGCCACGAACCGGCAGTTTTTCATCACCTACAATCTACGCATCTCCAATGCCGACTTTGCCCGCGTCTCGCGATTCACGGCGGTGAATGGCAATCTCGATCTCGGTGACGTCGCCAGCGAGCAGCCCTTCATCTCGATCCCGAATCCGTCGAGCATTCACAACATCGACACCTGCCGTTTCGGCCCCGATGGCTATCTCTACTGGTCTGCGGGCGATGCCGGTGGGCTCAACGACAGCAACAACTTTGCGCAGTTCATCGACAAGAGCTTCTGGGGCGGCATCTTCCGCATCGACGTGGACCGCCTGCCTGCCAACGTGGAGCCGAATCCGCACAGCGGCATCGTCATGAATGGCGCGAACGCTTTCTACAAAGTGCCCGCGAACAATCCCTTCATCGGTGCCACGAGCTTCAACGGCCTCGCTTTGACCGGCACGCTGCGCACGGAAATCTTTGCCATCGGCTTCCGCAATCCGTGGCAGTTCTCCTGGGACACGCAAAACGGTGAGATGTGGGCTGCGGATGTCGGTTTGGATTTGTGGGAAGAGGTCGATGTGGTCACACCGGGCGGGAACTTCGGCTGGAGCTACCTCGAAGGCACCGCGAACGGCACGCGCACGAATCCGCCTGGCGGATTTGCACCCGTTGCGCCTCTTTGGACCTACTTCCACGGCGGCGGCGCTCTCGAAGGCCGCAGCGTCACCGGCGGTTTTGTGTATCGGGGCTCCAAATATCCGGCGCTTGCCGGGAAGTACATCTTTGGCGACTTCGTCAGCGGTCACATCTGGTCCTTGCAGCGCAACGGCGTGAATCCACCCACCGTCGAGCGCATCACCGGCGAAGCGGGCGTCGTGGCTTTCATGCTCGATCCCGATCCGGCGAACGGCGACATTTTGATGCTCGACTACGGCGACGGCAAAGTGCGTCGTTTGGTGTCGCAGACCGTCGATACGACTTTCCCGGCCAAATTGAGCGAAACCGGCCTTTTTGCCGATTTGAGCGATTTGAGCTTCAATCCCGGCATCGAGCGCTACGACATCAATCTGCCGTTTTGGAGCGATTACGCCATCAAGAGCCGCTGGTTCATGCTGCCGAACGACACGGACACGTTTGGCTATGTGCAGGAAGGAAACTGGTCACTGCCCGCCGGTGCGCTTTTCATCAAACACTTCGACTACGAGCTCACACGCGGCAATCCGGCCACGAAAAAGCGCCTGGAGACACGGCTGCTCATGATCAACGCCACTGGCAGCTACGGCGTGAGTTATCGCTGGAATGAAGCCGGCACCGAAGCCTTCCTCGTGGCCGATGGCGGCGAGGACGTCGTCATCAGCGGCACCCCGACGAACGTCCATTGGCGCATCCCGAGCCGCAGCGAGTGCCTCGCCTGCCACACGCCGCAAGGTGGTCACGGATTGAGCTTTGAAACGCGACAGCTCAACCGCGTCGGCACCCTCGGCGGTCAGACTGGCAACTACCTCGAACTCATGGCCAACGCCGGTTACTTCAGCAATGCGCCCACGCAGTTCAACACGCTACCGAAGTATCACACGCCGACCGACACCAGCGCCACGCTCGAAACACGTGCTCGGAGCTGGCTCGCGGTGAATTGCTCGTATTGCCATCAAGCCGGCGGCACTGGCATCGGAGCCTTCGACATGCGTCCCGAGCTATCTTTGACCCAAAGCAGCATGATCGACGCCCACGTCGGCAATGTGCAGGCCGGTGACCACAAAGCCCTGGTGCGTGGCTTCAACGACAAATCCGTCATCTGGAACCGCCTCGCCGCCGCCGGTGGCTACACCCGCATGCCCCCGCTCGCCACCGCCGTCATTGATCCCGATGGCACGCAAGTCGTCATGGACTGGATCAACAGCATGGCCAGCCGCCAAACGTATGCCGAGTGGCGTCTCGCGCAGTTTGGCAGCACCAGCAGCCCCGCCGGTGATCCCGCGAATGACGCGGATGGCGATGGCATCAGCAACATGAACGAATTCCTCGGTCAAACGCAGCCCTTGGCCGGAAACAGCCTCCTGCAGCCGCAAATCGGTGCTGGGGGCACCGGCGTGACGATTCAATTCCCGAATCTGCCAGAGCGGCAGACTTGGATCGAGACCAGCACGAACCTCATCAACTGGTCGCTCTGGAATGTGCCGGGCAACAACGGTCTGCCCGCCGCCTCAGGCGGAACACGCAGCATCACCGCGCCGGTGGATCTGCCGCAGCGCTACTTCCGCCTGAAGGTGCAGGAGCAGTGATCGATCACGGCTTCAAGACGACCTTCAAGAGGCCTTCCTTGTTATCGTAGAGGCGCTGGAACCACTGCGCGCCTTCGGCGAGCGGGGCGGTGCCGCTGAGCAGCGGCTCGACCTGAATGCTGCCGTCTTGGATGCGACGGATGGCTTCTGGATATTCGCCCGCGCAGGAGCAGCTTCCTTTGATGGTGATCTGTCGGGTGACGACTTCTTGAAGAGGGAAGGGGGTGTTGGGCTGCAAATTGCCGATCAGAATGACCTGGCCGCCTTTGCGCACGCAGCGGATGGCGAGATCCAGCGGCGCCGCAGCGCCCACGACTTCAAAACTGGCGTCCGCGCCGTCTCCGCCGCAGATTTCGCGCAGATGCTGCGCGAGGTTTTCCTGCTTCGCGTGGAAGGCATCGCTCGCACCGAGCTTTTTGGCGAGTTCGAGGCGTTTCTCATCGAGATCGACTGCGATGACGCGCTCCCAGCCGCGCGCCTTCAGCGCCTGCACGACGAGCAGGCCGATCAAACCGGCGCCGACGACCACGGCGGTGCCGCCTTTCTCCTCCGGATGGCATTCGCAGCCTTCGCCACAGTGGGTTT
>Ga0315902_10008374_pt1 | contig 14013 bp, 9 predicted proteins | sample LakEriMetagenome_9_FD_203523 | JGI IMG/M metagenome (GOLD analysis project Ga0315902, IMG submission 203523) | Freshwater fungal communities from buoy surface, Lake Erie, Ohio, United States - Buoy 12 MA117 | ecosystem: Environmental > Aquatic > Freshwater > Lake > Lake biofilm | place: USA... | reverse complement strand
TGGAAGGGATGGCGGCAGTTCTAATGTCAATCCCTGGACCGAAAATGATTTGGCAATTCGGAGAAGTTGGTTATGATTACAGCATTAATTATTGTATCAATAATCCAACACAAAATACATGCCGTGTAGATCCCAAGCCTGTTGTATGGAATTATTGGACTGCACAGAATCCCAACTGGCGTCGCAGACTTTATGAAGTATATGCAGCCATGAACAATCTGCGTAAATTAAAGCCCAATGCCTTCAATCAGGCAACCATCACTACTGGAACAGATTTTGGACCAGGGTTGGTGAAAAAAGTTGTTATTAATCACGCTTCTCTTAAAATGCTTACCGTGGCTAATTTCAATGTCAATCAGGTTAATACGAATATTCAATTTCCAAGTGCAGGTACTTACTATGATTATACCAGAGGAGGTGAAATCACCGCATTTGGATCACCTCAAAATATTACGCTGAATCCCGGAGAATACAGAGTATTTGTGGATCAGAATATACTGGGAGGCATTGTTACCGATTTACCCGAGCAAATCAGAAATCAGTCCGGGTTCTCAATGGCAGTATTTCCAAATCCCGTACGCACCAGCTCCATGGTTTTGTATGAGCTTCCGCAAAGCGGGGCTGTAACAATCCGGTTGGTGAACTTCCAGGGACAAGTGATGACAAGTAAAAACATGGGATTCCAGCTCAAAGGAAAACAAATGTTTGAGTTGAATCGTCATCAGTTTGCATCTTCTCTGACTCCGGGATCTTACCTATTACAGATTCAGGTTGGTAATCAGATGCAACAGGAGAAAATTATTGTACAATAAAGTCGGGATCCGGGGCAATTCACTGTTCCGGATCCTGTTTAACAATTTAGTTGCATTTTTATAATAGATAATTTATCTTACGGCGCGAATCTCTATATTGCAGTTTCTAAAACTAAACTATTGATTATGACCTTTAATCGTTTGCTTGCCAGAAGCGCTTCTATTGTATGGCTGCTTCTGGGAATAGCATTGCATGGCTTTTCTCAGGAACGTACGGTTACCGGAAAAATTACCGACAGTAAAGACGGAAGCGGAATTGCCAATGCTTCTGTTATTGTAAAGGGAACCAAAACAGGAACCACGACGGATGCCGGCGGAAATTTCCGCATCAACGTTAGCGGAAGTGATGTTGTGCTCTTAGTAAATGCCGTCGGATATGGACGCCAGGAAATAACAGTTGGTGGCCAGTCGCAGGTAGATGCTACCCTGGTAGGAACCCCCGCAGCACTCAATGAAGTTGTTGTGGTTGGTTACGGTACACAACGTAAAAAAGATCTTACAGGTGCGGTAGCAACTGTTTCCTCAAAAGACTTCGTGAAAGGTGCTCTTCAAACTCCGGAGCAATTGATTGCAGGTAAAGTGGCAGGGGTGCAAATCACACCCAATAGCGGAGCTCCAGGTTCCGGTAGTGTAATCCGGATCCGCGGCGGCGCTTCACTGAATGCATCCAATGACCCGTTGATTGTAATTGATGGAGTTCCTGTTGATAATGGCGGAATTGCCGGTGCAACCAACCCGCTGAACCTCATCAACCCCAATGATATTGAAACGTTTACCATTCTGAAAGACCCTTCTGCTGCAGCCATCTATGGTTCGCGCGCTTCCAACGGGGTTATCCTCATTACAACTAAAAAAGGTAAGAAGGGAAAAGTAAAATGGAACTTCGGCGCCCAGGGATTTGTACAGACACCTTCTGGAAAGGTGGATATTCTCAATGCCGAAGAGTTTACGAGCCTGATCAACGAAAAAGGAACCACTTCTCAGAAAGCTCTTTTGGGGAAAGCGAGTACCGACTGGCAGGATGAAATTTATCAAAATGCCTTTGCTCAGGATCTCAATCTGAGTGTGAATGGTGCGGCCTTCAACGGTAAATGGCCTTTCCGCATTTCGGGAGGTTATCTGAATCAGGATGGGATTTTGAAGTCCGGTAATTTTCAGAGAATGACCGGTGCCATTAATCTGAGTCCCAGTTTTCTCAATAATAAATTGAAAGTTGACTTTAATCTGAAACTTGCCCGGACGACCAATTTCTTCGCAGATGAAGGCGCCATCGGAAATGCTGTATCATTTGATCCAACGAAACCTGTTTTATCTACAAGTAATCGTTATGGTGGATACTGGGAGTGGCTGGATAATGATGGTTTGCCAACTCAGCTCTCCAACAGAAACCCGGTAGCATTGCTCGATACACGTCTGCGTGATAATCAGAGTGAAGTTTTCCGCAGCATTGGAAATATTCAACTGGACTATCAAATCCCCTTTGTAAAAGGGCTCAGGGCCAACGCGAATTTTGGTTATGATTTTGGTAGCGGAAGAGGTTTGAATACCATCAGCGACAGTGCAGCAGTAAGCTATCGCGGTAAAGGCTCCTATAGTCCTTATTACAGTGAGCGCAGAAATTTGCTCTATGACGTGTATCTCAATTATGTAAAAGATATCAAGTCGATCAACAGTCGTATTGATCTGATGGCGGGTCATGGCCGTCAGGATTTCACTTTTTATGAACATAGATATGCAGGTCGTCGTTTTAACGGGGACACGATTCCGGGAACGCTGCAGGAGTTTCTTAACAACGGAAATCCTGGATATCTGCTGATTTCATACTACAGCCGTTTAAATTATACATTGGCTAATAAATATGTACTTACTCTGAATGCCCGTACCGATGGAAGCAGTAAATACTATCCCGGTGGACGCTGGGGCTTCTTCCCGGGAGGTGCTATTGCCTGGAGAGTGAGCGAAGAAAATTTCCTTAAAAACTCTAAATCGGTTAATGATCTGAAAATTCGTGTTGGTTATGGTGTAACCGGTCAGCAGGATGGCATTGACTTCTATGGCTATCTGCCCAGCTACGGCATCAGCAACAACCAGGCGCAATACCTTTTGGGAGATCAGTTTGTCAATATGTTCCGCCCTTCGGCATACTTTGAGCAATTACGCTGGGAAACCACGACCAATATCAATGCGGCTGTTGATTTCGGATTTGCCAACAACCGAATCAGCGGTACACTCGAAGCATTTATCCGTAAAACAAAAGATCTCCTGAGTGTTGTTCCGGTTCCCGCTGGAGCGAATTTCAGCAATCAGTTATTGAAGAACGTAGGTAATATTGAAAGCAAAGGTTTTGAAGCGACTTTAAATCTGGTGCCTGTTCGCAATGACAATGTAGAATGGTCAATCGGAGCCAACTTCACATATGTGGTTCCTGAAATCACCAAATTGCTCGACAACCCTGATAAGAATTTCAAAGGAATTCCTGTTGGAGGCATCAGCGGAGGTACGGGTAATACCATCCAGCGCCATCTCGTTGGTGAAAGACCCAGCACGTTCTATGTATACAAACAGGTTTACGATGCCAATAACAAACCGATTGAAGGGCTTTATGAAGACCTGAACAGAGACGGCATCATCAACGAAAACGACCTTTATTTATATCAGAATCCGGCCGCCCGTTACTTCTTAGGGATCAATTCGAACCTGAGCGTTAAACGTTTTACTGCAGGTTTCGTGATGCGGGGTAATATTGGTAACTATATGTATAACAATTTTGCTTCCAATAGCGGGGTGCTCCGGGCCTTTATCAATCCGCTCGGATTTTTGGCGAATGGTTCTTCAGACTATCTGAACACCAGATTTGCCAACAACCAGTATTTCTCTGATTACTATGTTCAGAACGCATCCTTCCTGAGAATGGATAACATCAACATTGGATATGATGCAGGAGAAATTGCAAAAGGAGTCAGACTCCGGCTTTCTGCAAACGTTCAGAATGCTTTTGTAATTACTAAGTATACAGGCCTGGATCCTGAAATTTTCGGAGGAATTGATAACAATATCTATCCCCGCCCCAGAACCTACGTACTTGGATTAAATCTTGACTTCTAATTCTAAAAATTCATTGATATATGAAAAAAGTATCGATTTATCTCACTTCACTTTCGGCAGCGGTTTTGTTGTTGACTGCCTGTCACAAAGACCTCGATAAACTGCCGCCCAATACCGAAACAAGCGGAAGTCTTTACGCAACAGAAAACGGATATCTCTCCGTTCTTGCAAAAGTTTACGGAAGTATGGCTTTGACCGGGAACTCGGGCCCTGCCGGATCCGGAGATGTGGCAGGTATTGACGAAGGAACATCTGACTTCCTGCGTCTTTACTGGAAAGCACAGGAGTTGTCTACAGACGAAGCAGTCGTTGCATGGAACGACCCTGGGATTCAGGATTTTCACAATATGAACTGGAGCTCTGCTAATCCGATGTTGAAAGGGTTGTATTATCGTTCAATTTATATCATTACTCTTTGTAATGAGTTTGTACGCGAGAGTGCTCCTTCCAAATTATCCGGAAGAGGGATATCCGGAGCTGCTGCAACGCGCATTGCGCAGATGGCTGCAGAAGCCCGGTTTATTCGTGCGTATCAGTACTGGGTTCTGATGGATCTTTATGGCAATCCAACTTTCATAACAGAAAAAGACGGAATCGGGTCCTTTCTTCCCAAACAATCCAACCGTAGAGATCTTTTTATCTATATTAACAAAGAAATGGACGCAATCGACGGATTGCTATCCGACCCGAAATCCAGCTATGGAAGAGCCGATAAAGCAGCTTTGTGGGCTTTACGCGCAAGAATGTATCTCAATGCAGAGAAAGTATATCTGAAAGATCTGGCTCCCGGAGACACTCTGAAAAAAGTTTGGTACAATGAAGCGGTTTCCTATGCGGATAAAGTGATTAAATCTGGTTACGGTTTATTACCGGATTATCGTTGGTTGATGCTGGCAGATAACAATATCAGCAACCCGGAAGCGATATGGACTTTAAATTATGATGGTATAAAAACTAAAAACTACGGGGGAACAACCTTCTTGGTAAATGCATCAGTCGGAGGAGATATGAACTCTTCTGTTTCCGGTTTAGGCGGTTGGGGCGGTATTCGTACAACGAAAAATTTGCCTTTGCTGTTTCCTGATTTTACAGGAGCCATTGATAAGCGCGCGCAATTTGTAGAAGGATCACAACAACTTGAAATCAATAACATTTCCGAATTCAAAGACGGATTGGCAGTGATTAAATACCGCAACCGTACGCGGACCGGTTCATTTGGTTCTGATCCCGAAAAAACATTTTCTGATATTGATTTTCCCGTTTTCCGATTGGCGGAAATGTATCTGATTTATGCTGAAGGCGTTGCCCGTGGTGCAAATACCGGTCAGCTTTCTGTGGCAAGGGACTATATCAACAAACTCCGGGAAAGAGCATACGGAAATACACTGGGTAATATTCAGACAGTAGACATCAACACGGACTTTATACTTGATGAAAGAGCACGTGAATTGTACTGGGAAGGTCATCGTCGCACAGACTTGCTTCGTAATAATAAATTCACGGAAGGAACGTATCTATGGCCATGGAAAGGAGGTGTTAAAAACGGAACAGGTGTTTCATCAGACCGACAACTTTATCCGCTTCCAGATTCAGAGATTGCATCCAATCCCAATATCAAACAAAACAAAGGTTATTAATACTTAAATAAACGATCGATATGAAAAAAGTATTTCAAAGCACACTCCTTCTCGCTGTAGCAGGCTTGTTTGCTTGCAATAAAGTAGAAAATAAAATCTACTTTGAAGGGGGCAGCAATCCGGTTATTTCAGCAAGTACACAGGATGTTAAACTGGAGCCGGGAGATGAAGCTAAGGATGCGATTACCATCAGCTGGTCCAATCCTGAATACCGCTTTACAACCGGTATCAGCTCTCAGGATGTCAGCTACACACTTGAAATAGATACCGTTGGCGGGAATTTTAACAGCGGTGCTAAATATACAACGGTCATTTCCAAAGACCTTTCAAAAACTTATAAGGTTGGTGAATTCAATGCCGTACTTGGTAATACCATGCTGCTTCAGCTGGATCCCCGCCGCGATTATAATCTGGAAGCGCGCGTTACTTCCAGCATTAATGGGGCGGTAAAACTGGTTTCCAATAACAAGGTAACGTTTAGGGCTCGTCCATTTCCTCCTCCTCCAAAAGTAGCTACGCCAATCAACAACGAAATATGGCTCGTTGGTGGAGCGTCTCCCGGAGGCTGGAATAATCCGTTACAATCCCCCTTCATTAATACCCAAAAATTTACCCGTGTTTCATCAACCAGATATGAACTGATAGCTTCGTTAAATGCCAATGACGGATACTTGGTATTGCCGGTAATGGGTAGCTGGGCAACTAAATATTGCCTGGAAGATGGGGTTGACAGAGGATCAACTGTTGACGGAGGCGAATTTGTTTTCAAAGGCGGTGGTGGAGGAGACTTTCTTTCACCTACTCCCGGAGGCACATTTAAACTGACTTTTGATTTTCAACTGGGACGATTCTCCGTAGTAAGACAATAACCAATAAATTCAAACACAAATGAAACGTATGAATAAAATATTAATGACTTTGTTCGCAGGGGCATTCGCGCTCTATTCCTGTGAAAAAGCCGATAAATTGCCGTTTTACAGCGACGGTCAGTCTCCCGTGTTGAGTGTTTCTTCCTCTAATGTTGCTCCTGCTCCGGCAGATTCCAATAAAGTAGCTCTGACACTGAACTGGACAAGTCCCGCACACGCGCAGGATACATCTCTTTACAAATATGTTGTAGAGATCGATTCATCAGGTCGCAATTTTTCGAAATCAACCAAGGTTGAGCTAATGGGCAAAAGAACTCTTTCCTGGACGGGAAAAGAACTTAACGGCGTTCTTTTGAGTTATGGATTTGCGTTTAACGTAGCCTACGATGTAGATCTTCGCGTTACTTCTTCTTACGGAAATAATAACGAAAAGAAGTCCTCCAACATCGTTAAAATCAAGGCCACTCCATATAAAATTCCACCAAAAGTAGCTTTGCCTACATCCGGACGTCTCTTCATCGTCGGAGATGCTACCCAGGGAGGATGGAACAACCCTGTTCCCGTTCCAGCTCAGGAACTGGCTTTAATCGATGAAACTACCTTCGGAGGTATCTTTCAGTTTGAAGGCGGAAAAGAGTATTTGCTCCTTCCTGTTAACGGCAGCTGGGATACCAAATATGCAATTTCCAACAACCTGCTCAATGGGGTAGAACTGGCCGGAGACTTTTTCTTCAGCAATGGTCCGGGTAATAATTTTAAAGCCCCATCAAATACTGGTTTGTATAAAATAACGGTAGATTTCCAACAGGGCCGTTATAAGGTTGAGCCTTTTACCCAACAGCACGGCCTTCCGTCCAATTTATTCATTGTCGGGGGCGCTACTCCCGGCGGATGGAATAATCCTGTTCCTGTACCATCACAGGAATTGACCCGTAGAAATGCAGTTCAGTGGGATGTAACACTCAACTTCACTTCCGGTGAGAAATACCTTATCCTGCCAACCAATGGCGACTGGGGTCGGAAATTCGGTGCAGATAATTCGCTGGCTCCCAATGCCGGTATAGGTGGAAAATTCAAACCAGAAGGAGAAGATATTCCTGCTCCGGGTAACAGCGGAAGCTATAAATTTACCATTGACTTCTTCACTGGAACTTATAAACTTACTCAGTAATCGATCGCTTTTCATGAAAAGCCGGCTTATGCCGGCTTTTTTATTGATGTCCGGATAATTTTCAGAAAATACAAGGCTGGATTTCTTTGTAAATTTGCAGTATGTCATTATCGGAACTAAAAGATCAACTGGATCTCAGCCGACTTCCCAAACACATTGCCATCATCATGGACGGTAATGGTCGTTGGGCAAAAGAGAAAGGTCAGGATCGATTATTCGGTCATTTCCACGGGGTAGAGAGTGTGCGCAACATTGTAGAAGGGTGCTCGGAACTTGGTATCGGCTACTTAACCCTTTATGCTTTCAGCACGGAAAACTGGGATCGTCCGGTGGAAGAAGTAACCGGACTCATGGAGTTGCTGGTTGAAACCATCCGGAAAGAAACAGCCACGCTCAAAAAAAATAATATCCGCCTGCATGTCATCGGCGATATCAATATGCTTCCGGAATACGCACGGAAAGAGCTAAACGAGTCGCTCGAAGAGCTGGATCAAAACACCGGTCTGAACCTCGTCATGGCCCTGAGTTACAGCAGCCGCTGGGAAATTGTGAATGCCATCAAAAATATTGCGGCGGACGTAAAAAACGGACTTCTGGAACCCTACGAAATTGATCAGGATACGATCAAAGATTACCTCACCACAAAAGCATTCCCCGATCCGGAACTCATGATTCGAACCAGCGGGGAATATAGAATCAGCAATTTTCTGCTGTACCAGCTGGCGTATGCCGAACTCTATTTTACACAGGTGCGGTGGCCGGATTTCCGAAAAGAAAATTTATACGAAGCTCTGATCGATTTTCAGCAACGCGAACGCCGTTTTGGCAAAACTGGAGAACAGTTGAAAATCGCTTCCCCGATTGGATAAACCATGAAGATGATTTTAACAAGGAGTTCCGACAAAAGCAGCTATATTGCGCGCCATCTGTACTGACTTTTCTAATTTTAAATGAATTGTTTTGAGGATACGATCGTTTTTATTTTCTGTTTTCATGGGTCTTCAGATCCTTCAGGGGCAAATCGTTTTTTCCCAGATTACAGATTCAATTCCTCCTGTTTCTGTTGATCCGGCTCTTGAAGCGATCTTTAGTTCACGTTCCCCGAAAGAATACACCATTGCTGGCATCCGTACCAGCGGCTCCACTTCCTTCGACTCCTCACTGCTGATTTCGATCAGCGGACTTTCGGTCGGACAAAACATATTTCTCCCAGGAGGAGATGCTTTCAGCAAGGCCATTCAGGCAATCTGGCGGCAACAGTACTTTGATGACGCAGCCGTGTATCTGACCCGCATCGAGGACCGCAATCTGTACATTGAGATCTATGTAAAAGAACGCGCACGCCTCGGTTCTTTCTTCCTTAAAGGAGTTCGGAAAAGCGAAGAAGATGAATTGAAAGACAAGCTCGGACTCACCCCCAATAAAGTGATTACCGATAATCTACGTATAACCAGCACCGAGCAGATCAAAAAATATTATGTTGATAAAGGTTTCAGGGCAGTAACAGTTACCATTTCAGAATCCCCGAATACAACCAATGTAAATTTTTCCGATCTCACCTTTAACGTGGATAAAGGAAAGAAAATTAAGATTGAAGAAGTGTTTATCTCAGGCAATGAAAACCTACCCGATTTAAAAATTAAAAAACAACTCAAGGGTACGAAGGAGCTGGCACGCATCTCTCTTCAGGCCGATCAGGATCAGCCTGTATTGGGTACAAAGGATTCGATCAGCTGGAACACATTTGTAAAAGAAAAAGGATTTCTGCACCTCAGTAAAATCCGTGACTTTCTCGACCCCTGGGCACGATTTAAGTTTTTCTCTTCCGCCAAATTCGATCAAAAAAAATACGAAGAAGACAAGGAACGGGTGCTCAGTTATTACAACACGCAAGGCTTCAGAGACGCCATCATTGATAAAGATTCTGTTTACTATAATGCAAAGGGAAACCTGATCGTTGAGCTGAAAGTAAATGAAGGACGAAAATATTATTTCGGAGACATCACCTGGCGGGGAAATACGAAGTTTTCAGATTCTGTACTCACCTCCATTCTGGGCATCAAAAAGGGAGATGTTTACAACCTGCAAACGCTGAATAAAAAACTGGGAAAGGAACTTTCTCAGGAAGGAGGCGATATCAGCGGATTGTATATGGATGATGGTTATCTTTTCTTCCGCATCGAACCTATTGAAACCCGGGTTTACAACGATACCATCGATTACGATATCCGCATTGCGGAAGGTCCGCAGGCCACCATCCGCGCGGTGCATATTGCAGGGAATGACAAAACCAAAGAGCATGTGATCCGCAGGGAAATCCGTACCATCCCCGGAGAGAAATTCAGTCGCAGTGATCTGATTCGTTCCAACCGCGAACTGGCGGCATTGAACTATTTCAACCAGGAAAAAATTGACATCAATCCCATCCCCAATCCGGATGACGGTACCGTGGATATCAATTATACACTGGAAGAAAAATCCAGCGACCAGCTGGAATTAAGTGCAGGATGGGGTGGAATTATCGGATTAACTGGAACACTTGGTATTACATTCAATAATTTCTCTACCAAAAATATCTTCAATAAATCTGCCTGGACTCCCCTGCCATCCGGCGACGGCCAGCGTCTGTCGCTTCGGGTGCAGTCGAACGGCCCTTCATTCAGCTCGCAGAATTTTTCATTTACAGAACCCTGGCTTGGAGGCAAAAAACGCAATTCTTTTACAGTTAGTCTTTATCGTACTAAGCTGGCAAACGCCTTTGATCCCATCACCGGATTCCCGGTAAGGGGGAGGGCAGACAATCAGTTTCTCAGAACCAGCGGCGCTTCCGTATCCCTGGGTAAACAACTCAAGTGGCCGGATGACTTCTTTAACCTGGTTACGTCTGTCAATTACACGCAGTATAAACTGAAAAATTACCCCATCTTTCCGGAGCTCGACAGCGGCACCTCCAACAATTTCAATATTCGCTTTCAGCTGATGCGTTCCAGCGTGGATCAGCCGATGTTTCCCAGATCAGGATCAAATTTTTCACTAACCGCAACCTTTACACCGCCTTGGTCGCTGTTTCGCGATGCAGCGAGGTATAAAGATCCGGCTGAACGGTATCGTTTGGTTGAATACCACAAATGGCGTTTGAATTACGAATGGTTTGTGCCGGTCGGTAAGCCAATGGGTGCAGAAAAAAACAGACAGTTTGTGTTGCGAGCCGCTGCCAAATTTGGATTTCTCGGCAGATACAATTCCAATCTTACACTTTCTCCTTTTGAACGTTTTCAGGTGGGCAATGCCGGTATGCAAAACAATTTTGGCATCATCGGATTCGATATCATTGCGCATCGGGGGTATCCGGTGTATGATAACAGCAACCCGCGGATCAACAATCCCAATCAAACTTCTGCCAATCAGTTTTTCACCATCTTTAACAAATACAGCCTGGAAATGCGCTATCCGCTCAGCACCAACCCGAGCAGTACTATATTCGGACTGGCATTTTTTGAAGCAGCGAATGGCTGGTATTCCTTCAAAGACTACAACCCGTTCAAACTGAGAAGAAGTGCCGGAATGGGCATGCGCTTTTTCCTTCCCATGTTCGGATTGCTTGGATTTGATTACGGAGTCGGGCTCGACAGGTATTTTCCCGGCGCCCGTTTGAGAGATGTAGCCAGCTTTACCTTTATGCTGGGCTTTGAGCCGGAATAGTAAAAGTTATTGGCTGATGATTATTCGCTTCTAATCCCAAATAAAAAAGATATGCAAAAGACCATTTTTATTTTTGTTTTATTTCTCATTGCTAATGCGGCTTTCTCTCAGCGTTATGCAATCATTGACACCCGTTATATCCTTGGGAAAATTCCGGAATATAAAGATGCAAGCACTAAAATGGAAGAAACGGCTGCTGGCTGGCAGCAGGATATCGATCTCCAGCAGGCGGAACTGGATAAAATGTACCGGCAGCTGGATGCTGAACGCGTAATGCTTACACCCGAGCTTTTGAAAAAACGGGAGGATGAGATTTTTAATAAGGAAAAACAGGTGCGCGATCTGCAGCGCAAGCGTTTTGGCTACGAAGGGGATTATTTTCAGAAAAAACAGGAACTGGTGAAGCCAATCCAGGAGAAAGTTTACAATGCCGTTCAGAAACTGGCCACCGAACGTATGTACGATTTCGTTTTGGATAAAAGTGAGGGAATTACCATTATATTTGCCGACCCCAAGCTGGATAAAAGCGACGATGTGTTAAAGGTGTTGGGTGTTAAACTTTAATCAATAAAACAACAGATCAACCGTCGCATTACGTTTCTATCTATCTTGAATTCACATTAAACAAGAAATCAATGAAAAAAAGTATCGTATTTACCGCACTTATTTTTTTAGGAGTATTTTCTGAAGCTGTTGCCCAAAAAATCGGTCATGTGAATGTCAATGAGCTTATCATGTCTATGCCGGAAACAAAAAAGGCACAGGAGAAGCTGCAGAAACTTCAGGATTCTCTGTATGTTGCCAATGCGGAAATGATGAAAGAATATCAGGAAAAAGACAGTGTGATCCGTGCGGATTCCTCCAAGTGGACTCCTGCTAAAAAAGATATCAAGTTTAAAGAGTTTCGGGATCTGGCTGAAGCTCTCCAGAATTATTCCAGCGGCGCCCAGCAATATATACAACAAAAAGAGCAGGAGTTGATTGAGCCCATTCAAAAGATTGCAAGAGAGGCGGTTAATAAAGTTGCGAAGGAAGCCGGATACCAGTATGTATTTACTTCTGAAGCCTTGATTGTTGCACCTCCGGGAGATGATCTGCTTGCACGAGTGAAAGCACATCTGAAAATTGCGGATAAACCTACCGGTACGCAGAAGTAAGGATGAATATCAACGAATTGAAATCCCGCTTGAACCGGCGGGATTTTTTTATATTTTCGATTCAATGAAACAAGGGCCTATTGGTGTTTTTGACTCGGGGTACGGAGGGTTAACCGTGCTTCGGAACCTGGTTAATACCTTGCCCGCTTATGATTTTTTATACCTCGGTGATAATGCACGTGCGCCTTATGGTACCCGAAGTTTTGAAACCGTTTATAATTATACCCGAGAATCTGTAGAATGGTTTTTTGAGCAGCATTGTCCGCTGGTGATTCTTGCCTGTAATACCGCTTCTGCCAAAGCGCTTCGTACTATTCAGCAGAAAGATCTGATTGTTCATTATCCGAATAATCGGGTTTTGGGGGTAATAAGACCGACTGCAGAAGTAATCGGAACATATACAAAAAGCAGACATATCGGAATCCTTGCAACACCCGGTACTGTACAGTCTTGTTCCTATCCGATTGAAATCGGTAAGTTTTTCCCGGAGTTGAAAGTTGTGCAACAGGCTTGTCCGATGTGGGTTCCCCTAATTGAAAACAATGAAACCGATCATGCCGGCTCCGCCTTTTTTGTAAAACAATGTCTGGACGCATTGCTGGCCCAGGATCCTAAGATTGATACGATTTTACTCGGATGCACGCATTATCCGGTTTTGGAAAAACAGATTAAACAATTCTTGCCGGAGCAAATACAACTTATATCGCAGGGGTCTATCGTAGCGGATAGTTTAAAAGATTACCTGTTTCGCCATCCAGAGATGGAGCAGCGTCTGTCAAAATCTTCTCAACGTTTGTTTTATACTACCGATTCACCGGAAGACTTTGATCGTCATGCGCCGCAATTTTTTGGAACCGGGATCTCGTCTCAAAAAATTATATTAGCTGATAACAGACGGGAAACCGCCTCTAATTGATAGCAACACCTACCATCATGCCCAGCCACCATTTTCCCTGATAGATCCATTTATTGAAATCCGGACCGGTTAGATAGTCTTTTCCCACTGCGATCCCAAAGCTGGCAAATCTGGTTTCAAGAAATCCGGCACCACCCAACTGCAGAAACAATGCATTGTATTCGTTGCTGATCAGAGATCGGGTTGAAAACGGATTTACCAGCGTAGATCCGGCACCTGCAAAGAGTCCGGCATCAAATCCGCGATGCGTTTGGTGAATCTTGGATCTGCCAACGGGATCAGTTTTCTGATAGATTCGGTATCTGTCTTTGCGCCACCCTGTGTAAATAGCAAGATTGAATTCATTGATCCATTGTGCAGGGAGTTTGTAAATACCGGGTCGGTATTTTAATAATACAGAACTGAGATCGATGTCCAGACTGCTTTTTGTAAAACGAAATTCATTCCCCTGCCAGGTACTCAGAGAATCTGTGAGAGGAATCTGCCATATCATTTTATTATTAGAATCAGGAGAAACACGCCAGACCGCAATTTCGTTTTCGGAAACCACGGAATACAGCTTTTCTGGTTGTAATGTATCTTTTTGCACGCTGTAATAGCCATCTTCAAAAGCATGCACAGAAGATTGCTCTATGATTTTACAG
>Ga0315902_10008373_pt1 | contig 14015 bp, 7 predicted proteins | sample LakEriMetagenome_9_FD_203523 | JGI IMG/M metagenome (GOLD analysis project Ga0315902, IMG submission 203523) | Freshwater fungal communities from buoy surface, Lake Erie, Ohio, United States - Buoy 12 MA117 | ecosystem: Environmental > Aquatic > Freshwater > Lake > Lake biofilm | place: USA... | reverse complement strand
TCGCGACGCCCTGGCCATACATCGTGCCCTCGGTGAGATCGCCGCCGCGAGGCGTGGGCTGGAGCCGGCCCATGAGGTAATAGATGGCCCGCGACACCGTCTCCTGGTAGGGACCATCGAGGTGCGTGTGGCCCGCGCCCAGAAAGGGCAGCAGGGCGATGCCCGTGGCGGCGGTCGTGCTCGTGATGCTGCCCGCGTGGCTGCAGGCTCCGGCGCAGCGGCAGTTGGAGAGGTCGAACCGCCACGAACCGTCGGCTCCCTGATGCAGCGCGAGCCAGGCGAGACCGCGTTCAACGGCGGCCTCACTGGCCGCGGAGCCGCCCCGCTCGCGAACCGCACGGCGGCGTGCCTCCCCCTGCCGTGTGGAGAAGGCTCCTTCCGGGGGTGCGGAGCGGGCTGGCGGCGCGGAGGTCGAGAGTGACGCCGGCCGCGCTCGTGGTGCGGTGGCGTCTTCCGTCGGCTCGGCAGCGGAAGCAGTTTCGGGAATCGCCACCAGGGCTTCGGCGAGCGGCTCGGGCAGAGTGACCGCTGCGTCGCTCGCAGGAGCGGGGAGCACGACGGCGGCCTGGTCCGCAGCCACGATCGTGACGGGGGGCTCGTTCAGGGCGGGGTGCCCCGGTGCCTCGGCCGGCGGCGAACTCTCGTCGGCGAGCACGAGCACGAGCGGCGCGTCTCGATGGCCTGGTGATGCCGGCGTGAACAGGAGCGCGAGCAGGATCAGGACGATCACGTGGGCGACCGCGCTGGCGTAGCCCCCCCGCACGGCCGGATTGGCGAGCAGCCGCTCGATCCACGGCCGGGCTGACGGTGCGGCGGGCATGTGGGCGACCGTGCGGATGCAGCGGATCGTGCGGAGCGGGGCGACTGTGACGGTGAGGCCGCGGCGCACGTCGGCGGTTCGTCAGCCCCCTGGAGTCATCGGCTGTGGCGTGGAGTCGGCTGAAGGCCGGCCGCCAACCCCTATTCCTTGAACTCTTCGTCGACGCTCTCGTTCTTGTAGATCGGGAGGTGGCGGTAGTAAACCTCCAGGATCATCGTCGAGAGGGCGGTGCAGTAGAGGCGGCCGCCGATGTGGCCTCCGTGTCCCCCATTCAAGCCCTCATAGAAGCTGCCCATCTCATGGCCCTGCCGGGCCTGGGCCTTCAGCAGCATGCCCTTCATCTTGTTGTTCCAGGCGATCCACATGTCGCCCTCGAAGTGGTGCATGATCTGGGTTGCGTAGTAGTTGAAATAGAGATCGTTGGAGGGCCCGAGCTTGGCGAGATGCTCCACGCCCTTCTGCAGGCCCGGGTGATCCTTCTTCCAGCCCAGGTACATCCGGCAGAGCAGGCCGACGGCGGTGCACGCGGGCTGGTTGCCCGGGCCTGCGTAGCCATAAAACGCCCCGTCGCCGGTCTGCACGAAGTCGAGAAACTCGGAGGCCTTCTTGATCGTGAGGGGATTGATCTGGAGGTAGGCCATGTTGCCGCTCTTGAGGGCCATGATCTGCCAGCCCACGGCCGACGTGTCGCCCGCGTCCTTTGGCTGATAGCGCCAGCCGCCGCCGCGGGGGTCCTGGGCATCCATGATGTGGTTGAGTGCCAGTTGTGTCGGCGCCTGGAGCCGCTGATCCTGGGTCATGGCATAGCACTCGGAAAGGGCGATGCCGGCGAGGCCTTGGACGTACATGGAATGGCTGCCGGGACCGTAGACCTTCCCCTGGTTGGCCAGGGCCCGTTGGGCGAGATAGGCGATGCCCTGCTCGATCTGGGCCTTGTAGGGTCCTTCACGGTGGGTGTAGCCGCGGCCGAGGAATGGGAGCAGGGCCATGGCCGTGGCCCCGGAGGGGTCGGGATACGTGCCCCCGTGGGTGCACTGGCCCTGGCACGACGGGCATTGCTTGAGATCGAAATGCCAGCTGCCGTCCGGCCGCTGATGGTTGGCGATCCACTTCAGCGCCGCATCGACGGCCTGCTCGGTGTCGCCGCCACCGCCGCCTTTGGCGGCGGCCTGGCCGGGGTTGCCGCGGGCGCCGAAGCCGCCGCCGGTGCCTTTGCCCCCGATGGCGCCGAGCGAGGACGCGAGGTCGGTCGCAGGCGCGGTTTCGGAGCCGAAGTCGGTGAGTTCAACGGCGAGGGGCGCGGCCTCGATGGCGTCGGCGGTCGAAACGACCTGCACGTCGGGCACCACCGAGACGTCGGTCGTCGGCACGACAAGGTCGTTGGACTGCGGCGCGTCACTCTGGGGTTGCTCGGGCTCCTGTTCGGCGAGGTCCTCGAACTCCTCTGCCGGCTCGGCGGCGGAGGAGACGATCTCGCGCGGCTTCTCCTTCTCGGGCGTCGCCGTGACAATCAAAGCCATCGAGAGCAGAGCCACGATGTGCACGAGCATGCTGATGCCGCAGGCGATGACCTGATTGAACGCCCCGCCCCCACGGCGCTCGGCCTGCTCCTGGTGGGCCGCGTCGGGGCGTGCGACTGGCTTGGCCGCAGCCGCTTGCGGTGCGGCAGCGGGCTTCGGCGCGGTCGCCGGCTTGGCTGGCGCGGCCGGCTTGGCCGCCACCGGTTTAGCGGGCGGAGTGGCAGGCTTCGCTGCCCCCTTCTGCTTGGGATCGGGATGGATGTGGCTCGCCATGATGTGACTCCCCGTGCCAGCACAGTCCGGCGTGCTGCCGGACAGATCCTCCTACAAGCGGAATCGGCCAGGTGGCCTCTCCACGTCCATAATACTATCCAATTCCGGGGCCGAAGGTGAGCGCTGGTCAGGCAGGTTTCTCCGGGGTAGATTCTCGATCCCTTCCCCGGGCGGAGTCCGTGCGGCAGGCGGCCAAGTGGTCGCCTCCGGTATCGCGCCCGGGAGGGAAGCACGCGGAACCCGTCGCACATGGCCAAGGGCAAAAAGAAACTCGAAGTGGTGCACCTCGTCTGCGAGGAGACCGGCGATCAGAACTACACGCTCCGCAAGAAGTCGGGGGGTGAGAAGCTGAAGGTGAAGAAGTACTCGCCGCGGCTGCGGAAGCACACCGTGCACAACGAGAAGAAGAAGTAGTTCCGGGGCTCGTCTCCACGGTTTCTCGTAGGCCCGTCACTCCGTGACGGGCAGCCCGTTGCGGAGCAACGGGCCTACGGCTGGCGGCTGCCGGCCAGCGAAGCCAGGACGGCGGCTCGCAGCGGTTCCTCGCCCGCGCTGAAGCTGGCCGCGATCTCGAGGGCGACGAGCGGAATGCCGTCGAGATCGAGTGAGCGGATCTTCACGAGATCCTTGAGCGTGGTGACAGCGAGGTCCACGCCCTGCTGGCGGCACGCGGTGGCCAGCGAGGCGATGTCGCCCGCGCGATAGGCATGATGATCGGCGAAGGCCGTGAACGCCGCGACGTCGGCGGCGAGGTCGGTGAGCGTCGCACGAAAGGCTGCGGGGTTGCCGATCCCGGCGAAGACGGCGATGCGGCGGCCGCACAGCTGCTTCAAGCCGTGAACACCACCAGCATGATCGCGGAGCGCCACCGGTCGATGGGTCGCCTCGGCCCAGATTGCGGGAGGCTGTCCGCCACGGGCTGCGACGACGGCCTGCCTGATCTCCCCGCGTCGCTCGGCCGACACGGATGATGCCCGGGTGAGCACGACGGCCCCGGCACGGCGGAGGGCGGTGGCTGGCTCGCGGAGGAGTCCGCGCGGGAACAGCCGGCCACAGCCGAACGGGTCGGTGGCGTCGAGCGCCACGATGTCGAGGTCGCGGGCGAGGCGGCGGTGCTGGAAGCCGTCGTCGAGGACGACGGCGGTGGCGCCGAGCGCCACTGCCGCGCGGACGGCCGCCACGCGGTCGCGGTCGGCGACGTGCGGAACGCCGGGCACGACGACCGCCAGCTCGGCCGCCTCGTCGCTCACCTCGCCGGGCCGCGCGCCATACCCGCGACTGACGATCGCCGGTCGGTGCCCCGCGGCCTGGAGCGTGCGGGCCATCCAGGCCACGAGCGGCGTCTTGCCTGTGCCGCCGAGCGTGAGGTTGCCGACCGAGATGACGGGAACGGGTCCGCGGTGAACCCTGAACAGCCCGCCGTCGTAGGCTGCATTGCGGGCGGCGATGATGCCGCGGTAGGGGGCGGCGATACCGGCCAATGCGGCCCGGATCGTCGCCGGCCCGGGGCCGCTCATCGAGCCGTCGACCAGTCGCTTGAACGTGTCGGCGTCGGGCAGGAGCGACATGAAGCGATCCGCGGGCTTCGGTCGGGAAGGTACAGGCTCCCACGATACCAGCGGTTTTGCGAGGCCGTCGCCCCTGAATGCCGATATAATCCGGGAAGCAATCCCAGGCAGCACCCATGGCCACGGCACCCACGAGCAGCGAGTCGTTGGCGGTGGGCTCGTGGGCCGCTCCGGGGCCCGAGGGCTCGAAGTCGGATCGCTACCTCGCCCGGCGGCTCGCCGCGGCCGCCGCCGACTACAAGGGTGTGGCGGCGCTCACGTTCCTGCTGGCGGCGAGCGTGGGGGGCATGCTGTGGCTGCTGCTCGGCGTCGTGGTCGAGCATTGGATGGTGCCGGGTGGGCTGCCCGGCTCGTTTCGCTGGATGTGGCTGGCCGTGGCCGCGGTCGTGCTGGCCGCCGCCGTGATCCGCTGGGTCGTGCCCCTCCTGCGTTACCGCGTGAATCTCGTCTACGCGGCGCGGGCCATCGAGGCCGATCACCCCGATCTCCACAACGATCTCGTCAACGCCGTGCTCGTGAAGGCCCAGGCCGATGCCAACGCGCATGCGGTCGTGCGGACGCTCGAGCGCCGGGCGGCCAAGCGGCTCTCCGCCGTGCCGGCCGAAGGCGTCGTGGATCGGGGGCTCGCCCTCAAACTCGCCCTCGCGTTGGCAGGACTCGTGGCCGCCGCCTGCCTATATGAGATCGCGGCGCCGAAGAGCCTGCTCGTGTCGGCGGCCCGACTCATCGCGCCCTGGGCCGCCGTCGCGCCGCCGACGCGGGTGCGGATCGAGCCGCCGCAACTCGCCTGGCGGCATCCCGGCGCCGCCGCGGATACGGGCGGGGCGGCGCATCCGCTCGCTGCGATCGGTGGCACGGTGACGGTCGTTCGCGGCCGGCAACTCGTGCTCGCGAGTCGGGTGCACGGTCTCGATCACGACGAACGTGCCGAGGTGCTCGTGAGCCGCGTCGGCGACGACGGTGCGCTCGACACGGCGACGCCTGCCTGGCGAGTGGCCATGACGCCTGACGCGGAGGGGCGGCAGATCGCGGTCTTGCCTGATGCGTCGCGCGGCCTCGATCACGGGTTGGAGTTCGTGATCAGGGCGGGAGATGCGACCAGCGACCGGCTGCGGGTGGCCGTGGTCGACACGCCCGCGCTCCTGGTGCGGGAGGTCACGTACGACTACCCCGACTACACGCGGCGGCCATCCGAAACGCTCGCCTGGCAGGGAGACCTGCGCGGGGTCGAGGGCACCCGCGTGACGATCGTCGCGGAGGGCAATCGCCCGCTTGATGCCGCCTGGGTCGACCTCGGCTGCGACGGCAAGAAGGACGTGCCGCTGCGAATCAGTCAGCACGACCTGGCGCGGGCGACGGGCAGCTTCGCGCTGCGGATGAATGCCGACCGCACGGGGCCCGCGGCCAGTTCGTATCGGCTCGGATTCGTGCCGCGCGGCTCGGGAGCGAGTGATCGCGAGGAGGCGGTCCTGGAGAAGCTCGAGCATCGGATCGAGGTGACGGCTGATCTGGCACCGGAGGTGACGATCGAGGAGCCGCGGCAGCAGGTGCTGCGGGTGCCGCCCGATGCGGCGGTGACCGTGCGGGTGCGAGCGCTCGATCCCGACTTCGCCCTCGGGCGGGTGGCGATCGAGACGCGGCTCAAGGGGGGCGAGGTCCAGCCCGAGACGCAGCTCTTTCGGGGTGACAAGTCGGGCGTGCTGAAGATCGACGCGACCGTGGTGCCGACGCAGCAGGGGGCCGGCCCCGGGAGCGTGCTCGAGTATCGGGCCGTGGCGGTGGACAACCGACCGGAGACGCCCAACATCGCGCGGACGGAATGGCGGTCGCTCGAGATCGACCCCGACGCACCTCCTCCGCCTGCGCCGCGGCCCGATCCCGCCCGGCAGCCGCGTGACAAACACGAGCAGCCACAGCAAAACGCCGGCAAGCAGGAGCAGCAAGGGGCCCAGGGCGGGCAGCAGGGACAACAACAAGAGAAGGGGAATCAAGAAAAGGGGAGTCAGGCAGCGCCGGAAGGTGCCAGCGGGGGCCGCGAGCAGTCTGAAAAGCCGGAAGGCCAGAAGGGGCAGGGTGCACAGGGCAAGGGCGAGCAGGGCAAGGGCGAGCAGGGCAAGGGCGAGCAGGGCAAGGGCGAGCAGGGCAAGGGCGAGCAGGGCAAGGGCGAGCAGGGCAAGGGCGAGCAGGGCAAGGGTGAGCAGGGCAAGGGTGAGCAGGGCAAGGGTGAGCAGGGCAAGGGGGCGAGCGGCGGTGCGGAGCAGCAGCGCGAGAAGAGCACCGTAGCCCACGATGGCACCGATGACGGCGAAGCGATGGAGCGACTACTCGACCATCGTCGGCAGGAACGTGGTGAGCAGCAGGGTCAGCAGCAGGGTCAGCAGCAGGGTCAGCAGCAGGGTCAGCAGTCCGGCGAATCAAACAAACAAGGGGGCCAGTCGGAGCAACATGAGCATGCCGACTGTCGCAACGCCGATGGCAAGCCGTGCGGCAAGGCGGGCTGTCCGTCATGCAAGGGCGGCGCGGGACAGGGGCAGGGTACTGCGAGTGGGAATGGCGGCGCCGCGGAAGGCGGTGCAACTGGCCAAAAGCAAGCGGGTGATCAGACGGATACCGGCAGTGAAGCGGCTGATGGCAAGGCAGCATCCAAGGGACAGGCTGCCGGCGACGGAAAAGGCTCCGGGCAGTCCGCGCAGCAGCAACCTGGGAATCAGCAACCTGGGAATCAGGAACCTGGGAATCAGGAACCTGGGGATCAGGAACCTGGGGATCAGGAACCTGGGGATCAGGAACCTGGGAATCAGGAACCTGGGAATCAGGAACCTGGCGGCGGTGGGGAGGGGCAGCAGGCCCAGAACGGTAAGGCTGACGGAAACAAAGAAGGAAGTGCGGGGCAGCGCGGCGATGCGGGCGCGGGCCAAGCCGGCGGGGGCCAGATGCCACCAAACAATGCCGTGGGAGCGGGAGGCAAGGGGGGCGGCGATCAGGGAGCGAGCCCCGACGCCCCCGACGCAGCGCCGCCGCGCAAGAAAAAAATGGAGTGGACGGATCAGGATCTGGCCCACGCCCGGAATGCCGCCGACCTCGCGCTCGAGCACCTTCGCGACGCCGTGAAGGGCGGGGATCGCGACGTGCTCGACGCGCTCGGCTGGACACCGGAGCAGGCGCGGGCGTTCCTCGACCGCTGGGAGGCGATGCGGCGGCAGGCCGACACGGGGGACGCGACCGCGAAGGGGCGGTTCGAGCGGACGCTCCAAAGCCTGGGGCTGCGGCCCGACGGCGTGCGGAGTTCCCGCGACGTGCCCGCGGATGCCAAGGGGGGCCAGGCGGAAGGGCGGCGGAGCCGGCCACCGGCCGACTACCGCGACCAGTTCCGGGCGTTTCTCCAGGGCACGAGCGTGGGGACGGGCGCCGAATGAGCGAGGCCTTCGAAGGACCGCGGTATCTCGTCTCGTTCGGGCCGAAGCGGGTGCCGCACTGCTTCACCGACGTGCTCGTCCTCGGGGGCGGTCTCGCCGGCCTGCGGGCGGCGTTGGCCGTCGATCCCCGGCTCTCGGTGACAGTCGTGACGAAGGACGACCTCCGCAGTTCGTCGAGCCAGTGGGCCCAGGGGGGCATCGCAGGCGTGGTCGATCCCGAGGATCGGTTCGACAACCACGTCACCGACACGCTCGTCGCCGGCGGCGGGCTCTGTCACGAGGACGTCGTCGATGCGGTCGTGCGCGAGGCGCCGACGCGGATCGCTGAGCTCATCGCCTGGGGCACGCGGTTCGACGCCCGCAACGGCGCGCTCGAGCTCGGCCGTGAAGGGGGCCATAGCCATCACCGGATCGTGCACGCGCTCGGCGATGCGACCGGCCGCGAGGTGATGCGGGCTGTGATCGAGCAGACTCGGAAGCTCAACAATCTCTCCGTCTGGCCCGACACGTTCACCATCGATCTCGTGACCGACGGTGGTATCTGCCGCGGCGCGATCGTCTGGAATCCTGCACACGGCAAGACGATCGTCTGGGCCCGCCGCACGATCCTGGCAACCGGCGGGGCGGGGCAGCTCTACCGCGAATCGACGAATCCTCCCGGCGCGAGCGGCGACGGCATGGCCGTGGCCTGGCGGGCCGGGGCCCAGCTCCGCGACATGGAGTTCATGCAGTTTCATCCGACCGTGCTCTACATCGCCGGCGGCGCGCGGAGCCTGATCACCGAGGCGGTGCGGGGCGCGGGCGCGCACCTCGTCGATCGCGACGGCCGGCGGTTCATGCCCGAGTTCGATCCGCGGGCCGAGCTCGCGCCGCGGGACGTCGTCTCGCGGGCGATCACGGTCGTGATGCACCGTACCCATCATGCGAGCGTCTACCTCGATCTCTCGCATCTCGACCCGGCGATGGTGCGCGAGAGGTTTCCGGGCATGGCCGAGCTGTGCGCGAAGTTCGGGCTCGACCTCGCTCGCGATCGGATCCCGGTGCGGCCCGGCGCCCATTACATGATCGGCGGTGTGTCGGTCGATGCCCAGGGCCGCACGAGCGTGCCCGGCCTCTTTGCGGCGGGCGAGGTGACCTCCAGCGGACTCCACGGCGCCAATCGTCTGGCGAGCAACAGCCTGCTCGAAGGGCTCGTGTATGGCGCCCGCGCCGGCGAGGCCGCGGCGGCGGAGGTGCTCGCGGCGGGAGGCGACGACTTCCGCATCCCACCGCTCGCCCATCCGCGGCCGCCCGAGGCCAATGGCGAGGAGGCCGCGGCCCTCGACCTCGGCGACATCCGCAATTCGCTCCAGTCGCTCATGTGGCGGCACGTGGGCGTGGAACGCTCGGGCGAGTCGCTCGCCGAGGCTCTCGACCTCGTCGAAGGCTGGTGCCGCTACGTGCTCCCGCGGCAGTTCGCCGCACCGGAGGGCTGGCAGCTCCAGAACATGCTCGAGGTCGCCCGTCTGATGATCCGCTCGGCCCTCGAGCGGCAGGAGACCCGCGGCGTCCACTTCCGCGCCGATTTCCCGGAGGCTGATCCCCGCTGGAAGAGCCACCTCACCTGGCACCGCGGCACGCCCGGCCCCCACGTCGAGCACCTGGTGGGCAACGCGTAGGGTGGGCTCGGGGCTGCCCATGCCCCGTCGCCGGACGCTCGCTACGAACATCCTGTTCTTCGCTCGCTCGGATGCCGCCTTCGCTCCGCCATCCTGGCTGCGCTCGGCGGCATACGCCGGCTCTCAGGGCATTGGGCAGCCCCGAACCCACGCCACAGAGGCCCGCCCCTGAGAGGAATAGCTCGGGCCTACGGTTCGGCGACCACTGGGGATTGCCTGGATCGGGGCATGCGGAAACAATGGCGGCGTCGAGGAACAGAGGCGACGAACCCATGCAGCATGCAGCGAACGCAGCCGGACCGGCCATGATCGAGGCCGACGGGCTCACCAAGTACTACGGCGACTTCATCGCGATCAACGACGTCTCGTTCAGTGTGCCCCGGGGCGAGATCGTCGCCTTTCTCGGGCCGAACGGTGCCGGCAAGAGCACGACGATGAAGATCCTCACGGGCTACCTGGCGCCATCGGCCGGGCGGGCCCGGATCGCGGGGCACGACATGGCCACCGACCGGCTGGCCGGGGCCGAGCGGCTCGGCTACCTGCCCGAGAACGGTCCGCTGTATCCCGACATGACCCCCCGCAGCCTGCTCGAGTTCTTCGCCGACGCCCGCGGGCTCACGGGCGATCGGAAGCGGGAGCGGATCGAGGCGGTCGTGAAGCAGTGCGAGCTCGGAAGCGTGATCGGCAAGGCGATCGGCAAGCTCTCGAAGGGCTATCGGCAGCGGGTCGGCATGGCGCAGGTGCTTCTGCACGAGCCCGACGTGCTAATCCTCGACGAGCCCACCAGCGGCCTCGACCCCAACCAGATCCGCGAGGTGCGGGAGACGATCCGGCGGCTCGGCGAACGGAAAACGATCCTGCTCTCCACCCACATCCTCCAGGAGGTCGAGGCGCTCGCCGATCGCGTGCTCCTCATCTCCGAGGGGCGGCTCCGGTTCGACGGGCCGCCCGCCGAGCTGCGCCGCGAGGGTGGCAGCCTCGACGAGCGGTTCCACGAGCTCACCCGCTCCGCCTGACCGCCGCCATCCCGCCGCCGTGATCCCCTCGGCGGCGGCGTTCACCCAACCACGCCAGATATTCCCGCCCGCAGGACCGACCCGATGAAATGGCATGTGCTCGACGCCGTCTTCAAGCGGAACTTCATCGCCTACTTCTCCAACCCCACCGGCTACGTCTTCATCTGCGTGTTCGTGCTCCTGGGGTCGCTCGCCGCCTTCTGGCCCCCCGAGTTCTTCAACGCCAACCTCGCGAACCTCGACCAGCTCAATCGCTATCTGCCGTTCATCCTGCTCGTATTCGTGCCCGCGATCACGATGAGCGTGTGGGCCGACGAGCGGCGGCAGGGCACCGACGAGCTCTTGCTCACCATCCCCGCGAGCGATTGGGAGGTGGTGTTCGGCAAGTATCTGGCCGCCGTCGGCATCTTCACTGTGGCGCTCTTGTTCTCGTGCATCTGCAACCTGGTCATCCTGTTGCGCTGGGGCACGCCTGACGCCGGTCTGTTTCTCACCAACTATCTCGGCTTCTGGTTCACGGGCCTGGCGATGCTGGCGGTCGGCATGGTGGCCAGCTTCCTGACAAGCAACCTGACGGTGGGGTTCATCCTCGGCGTGCTCTTTAACGCGCCGCTGGCGCTGGCCGACAAGGCGGGCAGCGTGATGGGGCCGAAGGCGGCCGCCGCGGTGCGAAGCTGGAGCATCGGCGAGCAATTCTCCGATTTCGGCCGTGGCGTCGTGAGCCTCTCGTCGGTCGCCTACTTTCTCGGGATCGTGGCCGTTTGCCTCTACCTCGCGATGGTGCTGATCGGCCGCCGGCATTGGACGGGATCGCGGGAGGGGGGGCGCATGGGCCTCCACTTCCTCGGGCGGGCGGTCGGCCTCGCGGCCGCGGCGGCGGGCCTGACGATGCTCTGCCGGGCCGTGGACGTGCGGGCCGACTTCTCGGCCGAGAAAATCAGCTCGCTCTCGCCCGACACGCGACGGCTGCTGACCGGCCTCGACGCCGCGCGGCCGATCGAGATCAAGGCCTACGTGAGCCCGACGGTGCCGGAGGACTACGCCCAGACCCGGCTCAACCTCCTCAACACCCTGCGGCAGTTTCAGCGGCTGGGCCGGGGCAAGGTGAACGTGGAGGTGATCCCCACGGAGCCGAAGACCGAGGCCGCCTCCCTCGCCCGGCAGCAGTTCGGGATCGAGCCGGTCAACGTGCTCTCGCGGGTGCGGGGAGCCTACCGCGACGAGGAAATCTTCCTCGGCTGCGCCTTCACCAGCGGCCTCGAGAAGGTGGTCGTGCCGTTCTTCGACAAGGGCACGCCGGTGGAATACGAGCTGATCCGCTCGGTCTGCACCGCCGCCCAGCAGAAGCGGAAGCGGCTGGGCGTGCTTACCACCGACGCCGAGATGTTCGGCGGTTTCGACATGATGAGCGGCCAGGCGCGGCCGCGGCAGCCGATCGTCGAGGAGCTGGAAAAACAGTACGACGTCGTGCAGGTCGACGCCTCGGCGCCGATCACGGAGACCTACGACGTGCTCTTGGCGGTGCAGCCCTCGGCCCTGGGGCCGGAGCAGATGACGAACTTCGTGGCGGCGGTGAAGGCCGGCCAGCCGGTGGCGATCTTCGAGGATCCGCTGCCGGCGCTGATGACCGAGGTGCCGGGCACGTCGCAGCCACGGCGAAGTCCGATGGGGCCGATGGCGATGTTCGGCGGCGGCGGAGCCCAGCCCAAGGGGGACATCAACCAGCTCTGGGACGCGCTCGGGGTGCGACTGGCGGCCGCCGGAGGACGACCGGCGATGGGGCAACTTGGCGGCGGCGGGCCGTTCATCGTGTGCCAGGACTACAACCCGCATCTCAAGCTCGAACTGCCGAGCGAGTTCGTGTTCATCGACGCCAACCTCGAAGGGGGCGGCGGCGACGGGGGCCCGCCGGGATTCAATCAGCAACAGCCGATCGTGTCGGGCCTGCAGGAGGTGCTCTTCCCGTTCCCCGGGGCGATCACCCGCGACGAGTCGGCCGACGTCACCTTCACGCCGCTGGTCCGCACGGTGGCCAATCGCACGGGCACGATCGAGGTCGATCAGGTGATGGGCAACCGCGGCGACATGCGGCAGCTGCGGATCTTCGAGCGGCGGGCCGATCAGTCGATGGTGCTGGCGGCCGCCATCGAGCGGGCGGCCAAGCCCGCGCCGGCCGCGGGGAGCGAGCCGCAGGAGGGGGAGAAGCCGACGGCGTCGAAGCCGATTCGCGCGGTGGTCGTGGCCGACATCGACCTGCTCGACGGGCGGATCTTCGGCCTGCGGAGCCGGCCCGACGAGGTGTTCGGCCTCGACTTCGACAACGTCGAGTTCGCCCTGAACGTGCTCGACTCGTTGGCCGGAGACGACCGGTTCACCGACATCCGCAAGCGGAAGCCGAAGCATCGCACGCTGGAGCGGATCGAGGACGCCGTGGCTGCGGCGCGAGAGGATGCCGAACGGCAGCGGGCGGCGTTCATCGCCGAGTTCGATCAGGCCGAACGGGAGGCCAACGACGGCATGCAAAAGGAGGTCGGCGAGTTCGAGAAGAAGATCCGCGACATGGAGTCGCAGGGGGATGCCAACCCGCAGGCCGCCATGCAGGCCATCCAGCAGCTTGCCAGCCGCCAGCGGCTGGCGCAGCGGCGACTCGACACCAAGATCGAACAGCTGAAGCGGAAGCGGGATGCGGAGGTGGATGCGGTGGAGCGGAAGCTCGAGTCGCAGATCCGCCGGGAGCAGGATCGGCAGAAATGGCTGGCCGTGCTCCTGCCCCCGATCCTGCCGCTCGTGCTGGCATTTTTCGTGTTTTTCAAGCGTCGCGCCCAGGAGCGCGAAGGCGTGGCGAAATCGAGGCTTCGGTGAGTGGGAGGCAGAGCATGACGGGCGGATACGACACGGCCGAAACACCCTCCGGCGGGCTGTCGCCGGCGGCCGGACGGACGGCGGCGTTCCTCGCGGCGGGCGGACTGCTGCTCGCGGCGGGCTGGCTCGCGCAGCCCCGGTTTCGGCCCGCAAAGGTCGAGCCCGAGTCGCAGCGGGTGCTGTTTCCGGAGTTGTCGGATGCGGCGAAGGCGGCGAGCCTGGAGATCCTGACGTACGACGATGAGCTGGCCACGCTCAAGCCGTTCAAGGTGGTGCAGTCGGGGGGCGTCTGGGTGCTGCCCTCGCACGACAACTATCCCGCCGACGCCAAGGATCAACTGGCAGCGGCGGCGACGGAACTGGTCGATCGGCCGGTGCTCGACGTGGTGAGCACGTCGCCCGGCGACCACGAGACCTACGGCGTCATCGAGCCTGATCCGGAGAAGATCAAGGTGGGCATGACCGGCGTGGGCCAGATGGTCGAGATTCGCGACGCGTCCGGCAATCGTCTCGCGCGGCTGATCATCGGCAAGGAGGACAAGCGGCCCGCCGGCGGGCAAGGCGGAGATCGCACGCTCCGGTTCGTCCGCAAGTCGGGGCAGGATCCCGTCTATCGCGTGGAGCTCGACACCTCGAAGTTCACGTCGACCTTCGACGACTGGATCGAGAAGGATCTGCTCAAGCTTTCCCCGTGGGACGTGCGGAGGCTCGTGATCGATGACTCGACCGCGTCGTTCGGCATCGACGAGGCGAGCGGCCGGATCATGGTGTCGCAGGATCGCAAGGCCCGGATCGATCTGGCCTATGACGACAAGGACGCGAAGTGGTCGCTGGTGAAGCTCGAGGGCTTCGGCAAGGACAGGAAGCCGGTCGAGCAGAAGC
>Ga0315902_10008371_pt1 | contig 14016 bp, 6 predicted proteins | sample LakEriMetagenome_9_FD_203523 | JGI IMG/M metagenome (GOLD analysis project Ga0315902, IMG submission 203523) | Freshwater fungal communities from buoy surface, Lake Erie, Ohio, United States - Buoy 12 MA117 | ecosystem: Environmental > Aquatic > Freshwater > Lake > Lake biofilm | place: USA... | reverse complement strand
GATTTTTCCGGAGCTCCCTTCGACAAGGATTACGCCGCACGACGTGCCCGCTGGGAGCCGCTGGTCGAGGTCACGCAGATCAAGGGAGATTCCGAAACCCACCCGCTCAATTCGCCCAACGACGAGTTCGCCGGCTATGAGATCTGGGACCGAGCCAACCTCGGCATGCGCCATGCGCAGACGCCGGAGATGCAGCCTTACCAGTACGCGCGCGCTGCGCTGCGGATCGGCCTTGCCGAGCAGACGCGCCTCGGCGTGAATCCCCTCGCGTTCGGCATGATCGGCAGCACCGATGCACACACGGGTCTCGCGACGGCGGAGGAGAACAATTTCTGGGGTAAGGCCACCAGCGGTGAGCCCTCGGAGGAGCGTGCGCACCAGCCGTTCATCCGCGGCCCCAAGCCCGAACTCGTCATGAAGATGTCCGAGATGGCGGCTTCGGGCTACATGGCCGTCTGGGCGCGCGACAACACCCGCAAGGAGATCTTCGCGGCCATGAAGCGCCGCGAGGTGTATGCCACCACCGGCACGCGCATGCAGATGCGCTTTTTCGGCGGTTTCGATTTCCTGCCAGAAGATGCGCGCACTGCGGAGGTTGCCGCCACCGGCTACGCCAAGGGCGTGCCGATGGGCGGGGATCTCGTCAAAGCGCCGAAGCGGCGCGCACCGGTTTTCCTCGTCTCGGCCATGCGCGATCCGATCGGAGCCAATCTGGACCGTATCCAGGTGGTGAAGGGTTGGCTCGGCAAGGACGGCAAGACGGCCGAGCGCGTCTATGACGTGGCCTGGTCCGGTGACCGCAAGCCCGATGCCAGTGGCAAGCTCCCGCCGGTGGGCAGCACGGTGGATGTGGCTGCGGCGACCTGGAGCAACAGAATCGGTGCGGCCGAGCTCTCAACCGTGTGGACCGATCCCGATTTCGACCCGGCGCAGCCTGCGTTCTGGTACCTGCGTGTCATCGAAATCCCCACGCCGCGGTGGACGGCCTACGACGCTCGCGTCTTCGGCGGTGCACCCGATACCACGCGCCCGCTCGTGCAGCAGGAGCGTGGCTACAGTTCGCCGATCTGGTACACGCCCTGAGGGCACTGGTCAGGTGATGAGGTGTCGGGTCACACTTCGGGAGCAGGTCAGGCGAAGCGGGTTGCAGGAGGCGAATCCATGATGTTTCGAGTATGTGCGTGGTGCTGCATCTCGGCGGCACTGGGTGCGGGTGTTGCCCCGCAGGTCCGGGCCGAGGTGCTTGAGGAAATCATCGTTACAGCCCAAAAACGCGAGCAAAGCCTGCAGGATGTGGGCCTCTCGATGTCAGCCTTCAGCGGCGAGCAGGTGCGTGAACTCGGCTTCCGCACCACCACGGACGTCACCGCCTTCACGCCGGGTCTCAATTTCACCTCGCCCCAGGCCGAGGGCAGCCAGGTCAATTTCTTTCTGCGTGGTGTAGGGCTGAACGACTTCGCCGACGCCAACGAAAACCCCGTCGCTGCCTATTTCGACGAGGTGTACCGCGGGGCGATGGGCGGCTTGTCCTTGCAGCTCTTCGACATCGACCGCATCGAGGTCTTGCGCGGGCCCCAGGGCACGCTCTACGGACGCAACACCACCGGCGGGCTGGTGCATTTCCTCTCGCGCCGGCCCACGGAAACCCCTGAAGGTTACGTACAGCTCGGCGTGGGCGAGCGTGGCCGGCTGCAGTTCGAAGGTGCGGCTGGCGGGCCGATCACGTCCGCTGTGTCAGGACGCATCGCCGTCAGCACGGAAGACCAGGACGGCTATGTGAAGAATCGCGCGTCCGGGGTGGACGATTACAACGCAATCCACGCCCGTGCGGCACGCGGCCAGTTGCTCTGGAATGGCACTGAAAACGCATCCCTGCTCCTCGCTGCGCATCACTCACGCAACGACGCGCAGGTGGGCGGCTGGCAGCATCAGGTGATCGGCGTGTCCGATGGCGGGGATGGCCGCGTGGCGCTGGGCCCTGCGGATACCAACACCGCTTGCCCCACCGGGCCGGGGCAGGACTGCTTCGGCTACCGCGATACAGACAACGACCCGTGGGCCGGAGAGTTCGATCGTGACGGGCGCGTGGAGGTCGAGGCGCGAGGCCTGTCGGCGCGTCTGGAACTCGATCTGGGCGATGTCTCGCTGGTGAATATCGCCGCTCTGGATCGCGTTGACCGCTCCCAGGAAGAAGACACCGACGCAGGGCCCTTCCCGCTGCTGATTCCCACGTTTTCCGCAGGCACAGAGCAGATCACGGAGGAGCTCCGGTTGTCGGGCGAGCGCGGCGATGACCGCTGGCTTGCCGGGTTTTACTGGTATGAACAGACGGTCGATGGCCGCTACCTGCTCGATCTGCTGAACCTTGGGTTCCTGGCCTTTGACGCCAACTACACGCAGGACACCACCTCCTGGTCGGTCTTCGGCCAGTACGAGTACGCCTTCGCGCCGCGTTGGACGCTGGTCGCAGGGCTCCGTTACACACAGGAAGAGCGCGAGCTCGACTACCTGAATCTCGAGACTTCCGGGTTTTTCACCGGTGTGGTCGGGCTTCCCGATGACGTCGCCTTCGCCTTCGACACGAACGCAGTGGGCGATCTCGCGCGGCATGACGACGACAACCTCACCGGCAGGCTGGAACTCGATTACCGCCCCTCGGACGACTGGCTCTGGTATGCCTCGGCGTCCAAGGGCATGAAGTCCGCCGGTTTCAACAACGGTTTTCTGGATGGAACCGGCGTGTTTGGCGCGAATTCGCCCGCCACCATCCCCTTCGGCGAGGAAACGCTCTACGCCTACGAGATCGGTTTCAAGGCGACCCTGCTGGACGGTGCAGCGCGGCTGAACGCATCTGTGTTCACTTACGACTATCAGGATTTCCAGACCTTCCGCTTCGAGCTGCTGAATCAGGTGATCTTCAACACCGATGCCCGCGTGAGCGGGGGTGAAGTCGAGTTGCAGTGGAACCCTGCCGAGGGTTGGGATCTCGCCTTCGGGCTCTCGCTGCTCGATGCCACCGCAGAAGACATTCCTGCATCGGCGTCGGGCCGCCTGCGCGATCGCGACATGGTCTCCGCACCGGGTGTGAGCCTGAACGGCATGCTCCGCCGCGAGTGGGAACTCCCGTCGGGCCGTGTCGCGGCGCTGTTGAAAGCGCGTTATCAGGGCGAGACCTGGTTCGACATCCAGAACTACCGCACCGCGCGTGAGAACGGCTTCACGGTGGCCGATGCGCGCCTGCAATGGAGCAGCGCAGACGAACACTGGGAGGTAGCGGGTTTCGTCGATAACCTGACGAACGAGAAGTACCTCGTCTACACCTTCGACTTCGCCGCCTTCGGCTTCAACCAGCAGGCCTGGGGGCGTCCGCGCTGGGCGGGTGCCTCCGTTAGATATCGCTGGTGATGGCCGCGCTGCACCCGTACTCCGTTGCGCGGCGGCCGCCGTAGGTTTTTGAACCGCTTTTCACTACAGCAACCCTGAACAGGAGTCTTCTGGTATGTCCCTGCTTCCCCCCGGCTTTCCCGATGATGTCTTTGGCGCTTTCGAGGTGCTTAAAGGCCGCGCGCCGCTGTCTGTCGAGGACCTGAAAGTGCTCGCCATGATCGAGGTCTCGGGCGAGTACCTCTACCAGGCGATTGCGCGCGCCGCGCCCGATGACGAGTGCAAGGCGCTGTTGAAGCGCAACGGTCAGGAAGAGCGCGGCCACGCGCACCGCATGCTCAAAGCCATCGCGTTGAAGGGTGGTGAGTTCGCGCTGCCGGCAGATGGCGAGATCCCGTTCGTGCGCAATACGCCGCAGGAAATTCCCACCAACGCCGAGTTCCTGGAAATGCTCGCCGGTGCAGAAGACGGCGGTGACGAGATCTACGCGCGCTGGGCAGATGCCGAGCCGGATGCAGAAGTGGCGCGGCTGCTGCGCCTGAACGGCCGCGAGGAAGCGCGCCACGGCGAGCGCGTGAACGAGGTGCGCAAGCGCTTGGGCATGACGGCCTGAGCGCGCCTGGCGCGGGCGCTCAGCCGTAGAGCGCCCGCAGTTCCTCCGCCAGTATCCCCACGCCCCGCGCGAAGAGCGTTTCGTCCCCCGCGTAATTCAGCCTCAGGCATTCCCGTGCGTGCGGCCAGTCTTCCTCCAGCCCGAAGAAGAAATGCTCGCCCGGCAGCACCAGCACATTCCGCGCCTTGAGGCGCCGGTAGAGCTCTCGCGTGGGCACGGGCAGATCACGCAGCCACAGCCACAGGAAGATCGCGCCCTCGCTCGCGTGCAGCGCCCACGGCATCTCACCCAGCGCCTCGGCGATGATCTGCTGCGCGCGCAGGGACTTGGCGCGGTAGCAGGGCTGCACCACCTCGCGCGAGAGCCGCAACAACTCGCCTGAGCGGAGCAAGCGCTCGGCCACCGCAGGCCCCACCGAGCCGGTGGCGAGCGAGACGATCGCGTTCGTCGCGGCCAGCGCATCGATCACGTCTTCGTGCGCGATCACAATGCCCGTGCGCAGGGCCGGAAGACCGATCTTCGAAAGGCTCATGCAGAGGATGATGTCCTCGTTCCAGATCGGGGTGGCCTCGGCGAAGAGAATCCCGGGGAAAGGCAGGCCATAGGCGTTGTCGAGAATGAGTGGCACGCCGGCCTCGCGCGCCATCGCCGCGAGGTGCAGCACCTCTGCGTCCGTTACCACATTGCCCGAGGGATTGGTGGGGCGTGACACCAGCAAGGCGCCGGTGCTCTCATCCGTGCGCAGCGCACTGAAATCCACAAGGTATTTGAAGCTGTGCGCGCCGAGCATCTCGATGGTGGGCCGCTGCGAGCGGAAGCAGTCCGGGTCCAGCCCCTGGTCTGCATAGCCCACGTATTCGGGCGCGAGCGGCAGCAGGATGCGCTTGCGCGAACCGTCCGGGAACGCGCCCGAGAACATGTTCACGAGGTAGAACACCGCGAGTTGACTGCCGTTCACCAGCCCCACGTTGCGACGGCTGATGGGCCAGCCGTAGTCGTTGCCAAAACACTCTGCGAGCGCGTCCCTGAAGCCCTCCGGCCCGATATGCGAATCGTAAGCGCCGACCAGGCGGCGGAAGCCGGAATCCTCGAGCGTCGCGCGCGTGGCCTCGGCCCACGCCTCGCTCAGTTCGGGAATGATCGCGGGGTTGCCGCCGCCCAGCATGCAGAGCGGCTGCGAGGCGTCCGTCGGCGGTGCCGAGATATCGGTCATCAGCTCGCTGATGCCGGTGTGGCCGGCGTAGCGTGCGCCGAAGGAGGAGAGGGTGAAGCGGGTCATGGCAGGCGTCATGTGGCGTTATGCTTCAAGGATGACGCATCGGGTGCCGTGAAGGCCAATGTTCGCCGGAGACCGTGTTGGCGGGGATCAGGCCGCGAAATGGAAGACCTGACCCCATCTGTGCCATCTGTTATGCCCGCTCCGGGTCACGCGCGGGATGCGCTCCCGCGCTGCGTTCAGCGGTTTCCCGGACCGGGCGTGTCAGCCGCGGGTGTGCGCTGCCCCAGCAGCACTGCGGAGAAGATGGCCAACACCAGTACCGCCACGCTTATTGTCATCGCGGAGTCGTAGGAGCCCGTTGAATCCCGCAACCGGCCGATCAGGAACGGACTCACGCCGAAACCCAGTGCATAGATACTGTAGAACCACCCGTAGATCGCACCAAAGGCGCGTTGCCCGAAAAGGCGCGTTGTCAGGAACGCGAGCATGTCGAGTTCTGCTCCGAGCAGCAGCCCGATCAGCATGACTCCGGCGACGGCGTAATCGAGCCCGCCCAGGCGCAGCAACAGCAGGCCCAGCATCCCCAGCGCGAGCACGGTCACCGCCACGCGATGCGGGATGAAATGGTCCAGGCACCCACCCACAGCCAGACGGCCCACCACCGATGCAATGCCCATCACGGACGCGGTGGCGGCTGCATCGACGGGTGTGGCGCCCAGATCCCGGAACAGAGGAACGAGGTGCACCATCATGCCGCCGATGCCGATCGCCATGCTCACGGCAAGCGCAGACATCGCCCAGAAAGCTGCCGTCGCGCGCGCCTCGCGCAGCGTGAAACTGCGGGTGTCCGGTGCGTTCCCCGCGGCCGTGGCAACGGCCGCGCGACGCTCCGTAGGTTTGAAACCGAAGTACACCACGGGCGCGGCGAACAGTGCGAACAGAGCGAGGCAGGCATAGGCGCTTCGCCACCCGGAGCGGGCCACCACTTCCGTGACGAAATTCGGGAGCCAGAACCCTCCCAGTCCCGCTCCCGTCAGCACGATGCCGAGCGCGAGTCCCCGTTGCCGGTCGAAGGCCGCGCTGATCGGGCGAGCCAGCACGATGGGAGTTGACCCGGCTCCCGCCAGTGCCATGAGGAAGAAAAATGTCCAGAGTCCCAGCAGAGACTCCAGCGTCGCTGCCATCGCAAGAAGCAACAGGCCGAAGGAAGCGAGGCTTGCCGATCCGACGGCTGCAGCCCCGAACCGGTCGCAGGCGGTACCTACCACCGGGCCCACGAGAAACAGGCCCATCGTGAGTATGGTGACCGCTAGCGAGATATCGCCGCGAGCCCAGCCGAATTCGTTCTCCAATGGCCCGATGAACGAACCCAGGCTGTAAATCATCATGGCGTTCATGCTGGCGGCGAGGCCGATCGCGGCGCTCACCACCAGCAGGGTTTGCCCCTTGAATTCGTTCGTGCGTGGGGTGGTCGCGGCGGCTGTGTTTGCCGGTCGTGCCTGCTCGTCTTGCATGGTGCGGGTGCGCGTCTTCTCGTTTTGATCAACCTACTGGCTGTCATGCTCCGGCACAACCGTCCCCGGTGCATGGCGCAGCCCGTATCGACTTATTGCATGGCGGCGCTTTGCGGTGCAAGCGCGCTGTTCGGCCTCGTCTCTCCGGGCTTTGACTATGATGAGCGCAGCCCTCGCCTCACCTTTCACCACGCGGAGTCACCCATGCCCCCGACTGGCCCACGTCAGCTGTCACCACGCGCGATCCTTCTGTCCGTCGTGCTCGCCATGGTGCTGGCCGCCGCCAACACCTACCTCGGGCTCTTCGCGGGTCTCACCATTGCCACGGCCATTCCGGCGGCGGTCGTCTCGATGGCGGTGCTGCGCGTGCTGGGCGGGGGCAGCATCCTCGAGAACAACATCGTGCAGACCGGTGCCTCTGCGGGGTCCTCGATTGCGGCGGGGGTGATCTTCACGCTCCCGGCGCTGGTGCTGCTGGGCTATTGGCAGGACTTCCGCTACGGCTGGGTGCTGGCGATTGCGGGGTTGGGCGGCTTGCTGGGCGTATTGTTCTCGGTGCCGCTGCGCCGCTCGATGATCGTGGAAGATCCTCTGCCCTTCCCTGAGGGAAAAGCTGCCGCAGAGGTGCTGAAGGCCGGTGAGAACCCAGGCCCGGGGCTCCGGTTGCTGGGCATCTCGGCGGGCTTGGGTGCGTTGGTGAAACTCGCCGCAGAGAGCGGGCTGCGCATCGTGCCCGACAACGCCGCAGTGGCCGGCTTCATGGGCAAGTACCTGGGCTACATGGGCACAAATCTCTCGCCTGCGCTGCTCGGCGTGGGCTACATCATCGGGCTGAACATCGGCATCGTGGTACTGCTGGGCAGCGTGCTCTCGTACAACATTGCCATTCCGCTCTATCACGCCCTCGCGCCCTCGCTGGATCCGGCACTGGCCGTGCAACTCGCGGGACTTTCGGCAGCCGATGCCGCCAGCCTGATCCGCGCCGAGAAGGTCCGTTACCTTGGCGTGGGCGCGATGCTAGTGGGCGGGGTGTGGACGTTGTTCTCGCTTCGATCGTCGCTGGTCTCCGGCATCCGCAGCGGCATCGCCGCGGCGCGCAAGGGCACGGGCGAGGTGGTCGCCGAGACCGAGCGCGATCTGCCCATGAAGTGGATGCTGGTGGCGCTGCTGCTCTTCGTGATTCCACTCCTGCTGCTCTATCAGGCCATCGTGCATGACTGGCTGGTGAGCGTACCGATGGCGATCATCATGGTCATCACAGGATTTCTCTTCGTTTCTGTCTCCGCGTATCTGGCAGGGCTCGTGGGCTCCTCGAATAACCCCGTCTCGGGCATCACCATCGCCACCATCCTGTTCGCCTCTGCGGTGCTGCTGTTGCTGCTGGGCGCCGATTCGCCCATCGGTGCGGTGGCAGCGATCATGATCGGCGCGGTGGTGTGTTGTGCGGCTGCGGTGGGCGGCGACAATCTGCAGGATCTGAAGGCGGGCTATCTGGTGGGTGCCACGCCGTGGAAGCAGCAACTGATGCTGGGCATCGGTGCGTTTTCCTGCGCGCTGGTGATGGCGCCGGTGCTGAACCTGCTCTCTGCCGCCTATGGCATCGGGCCCGCCACGGCGGAGCATCCCAACGCGCTCAACGCGCCGCAGGCGATGCTCATGGCTTCCGTGGCCAAAGGCATGTTCGGTGGGGATTTGCCTTGGGACATGATCGCGCTGGGCGGCGTGCTCGGCGCACTGATCATTGCGGTGGATGCCTGGCTCAAGGCGCGCGGCGCGCATTTTCGCGTGCCGGTGCTGGCGGCGGCCATCGGCATCTACCTGCCGCTGGAGCTGATGGTGCCCATTTTCCTTGGCGGTTTGCTGGCGCATCTGGTGGAGCGCAGCCACGGCATCGATCCGCGCGATGAGGCGGCGCGTGATCGGGTGCACCGCCCCGGCACGCTGTTCTCGGCGGGCCTGATCACCGGCGAGGCTTTGATGGGCATCGCCATCGCCGTGCCTATCGTGATGAGCGGCAGGCCTGATGTTCTGGCCCTGCCCGCCGGTTGGCATGTGGGGCAGGGCGGTGGCCTTCTGGTGCTGGGTGTTGTGGCCTTCCTGCTCTATCGGGTGGCGGCGCGGCGCGGCGACTGAGGCGTCCTATCCCGCGGGAGATGCGTTATCGTGCGCAAAGAGGTTTTGGTGTGGTTGCCGTCACGCCCAACCTGCTTTCGCCGCCACCGATGCGCGCCACTACGAGGCGCTGACGCGAAACGTCTTTCGTATGGTCCCGGCAGAACTCACCGCTGATGAACTCATAGGTTTTCACGGCACCAACGAGCGTGTGCCGGTGTCCTCGCTGTTGCTGGTCGCGCGGTTTCACCGCGCATTGGTCAGGGGTGCGGACGGGGTTTTGTAAGCCGGAAAACTAGCCCCCGCTACCCCTCACGTCTATCCTTCGCGCGCACCCGCGGCAGCGGGTTTTTCACGATGTGATCGCAGGGGTACAGCATGTTCGACCGTTCCGGGGATGTCGCGCGGCAGTCCGCTCCCGTATCCAACAGTCTCACGGCACAAGCGATTGCGCCCGACGATCTGCTGGTGGGCGGTGATGGTGATGACACACTGCTCGGCTTGGGCGGCAACGACACCCTGACGGGATCCCTCGGGAGCGATTCGCTGGACGGCGGTGCTGACAACGATCTTCTGCAGGCAGGCAGCGGCAGCGACTTTCTGCAAGGCGGCACTGGTGACGACACACTCGAGGGCGGCGATGGCATCGATACGCTCTTCGGTGGCGATGGCAACGACGTACTGACCGAATCCATTTGGCTCGATTACCACCCCGTACGCGGGGGAGCCATCTATGGTGGCGCGGGCGATGACACGATCACCGCTGGAGCAGATGGTTACCCCATCGACGGTGGCGACGGCCTCGATACGTGGATCATGTCCGCCGCGGGCATGGGCTATGTGCCGGTGGACCTGAACCAGGTGACGGGCATCGAAAAGATCAGCTACGAGTCGTGGTCCGAGACCCTGCTGGTTACGCCCGACACTCTGATCGCTGCAGGGCAGACGCTGCTGGTGGAAGCCGGCGGCGTGAACAACCTGAACGGTGGTCTGCGCTTCGATGCCTTTTCTGAAACTGACGGCCACGTCCATGTGCGCTCCATCCGCACCTCGCCTTTCGGCCTGATCGGCAGCGCCGACAGCATCACGGGTGGCACACTCGCGGATGTGTTCGAGTCTTTCGTGGGCAACGACACACTGCGTGGTGGTGGCGGTGACGACACGATCGATGGTGGTGGCGACTCGGATACAGCCGTTTTCTCGGGGAATTACGCCGATTACACGATCACCCAGATCGGCAGCGAAACGCATGTAAGCGGCCCCGACGGCAACGACGTGCTACTGAATGTGAACGTATTGCGCTTCGACGACCAGGACGTTGCGGTGGATATCCCTGGCATCACCGGTAGTCCCACGGCGGGCGCGGATTCGCTGCGCGGTGGTGAGGGTGATGACACGTTGCCGGGCGCGGGCGGAAACGACTCGCTCGCGGGTGATATGGGTGATGACGCGCTGGACGGCGGCGCCGACGACGACCTCTTGCAGGGCGGCACAGGTAACGACCTGCTGCAAGGCGGGACGGGCAACGACACAGTCGAAGGCGGCGACGGCACCGACACGCTCCTCGGTGGCGATGGAAACGACGCACTAAGCGAGTCTATCTGGTTCGATTTCCACACAGTGCGTGCTGGTTCCATCAGTGGTGGCGCAGGCGATGACACGATCACCGCTGGAGCAGATGGTTACCCCATAGACGGTGGCGATGGCTTCGATACGTGGATCATGTCCGCCTCGGGCATGGGCTATGTGCCGGTGGACCTGAACCAGGTGAAGGGCATCGAAAAGATCAGCTACGAGTCGTGGTCCGAGACCTTGCTGGTTACACCCGACACCCTGATCGCTGCAGGCCAGACGCTGCTGGTGGAGGCCGGCGGCGTGAACAATCTGAACGGGGGCTTGCGATTCGATGCCTCGGCAGAGACCGACGGTCATGTGCACGTGCGGTCCATCCGCGCCTCGCCCTACGGCCTGATCGGCAGCGCCGACAGCATTACGGGTGGCGCGCTCGCGGACGTGCTCGAGTCCTTCGTGGGCAACGACATGCTGCGCGGTGGTGGCGGTGACGACACGATCGACGGCGGTGCAGACATGGATACGGCCGTTTTCTCCGGGAGTTATGCCGATTACACCGTCACGCAAGTCGGCAGCGAAACGCATGTAAGCGGCCCCGACGGCAACGACGTGCTGCTGAACGTCAATGTGCTGCGTTTCGACGATCAGGACGTGGCGGTGGAGATCCCGGGTATCACGGGCATGGCTACGGAAGCGGCCGACGCGCTGATCGGGGACGAGGGCGACGACACGCTGCCCGGCATGGGCGGCAACGATACCCTCTCGGGTTCGCTGGGCAGTGATCTGCTGGACGGTGGGGCGGATGATGACGTGCTGCGTGGCGGCACCGGCGACGATCTGCTGCAGGGTGGCACCGGCAACGACACGCTGGAAGGCGGCGATGGCATCGACACGCTCCTGGGTGGTGAGGGCAACGACGCACTGAGCGAATCCATCTGGTTCGATTATCACCCGGTACACGGCGGCGCCATCCATGGCGGCGCGGGCGATGACACGATCACCGCTGGCGCAGATGGCTATCCCATTGATGGCGGTGACGGCTTCGACACGTGGATCATGTCCGCCTCGGGCATGGGCTATGTGCCGGTGGACCTGAGTCAGGTAAGGGGGATCGAAAAGATCAGCTACGAGTGGTGGTCCGAGGCACTGTTTGTCACGCCCGACACGCTGATCGATGCAGGTCAGACGCTGCTGGTGGAGGCCGGCGGCGTGAACAATCTGAACGGTGGCTTGCGATTCGACGCCTCGGCAGAGACCGACGGTCATGTGCACGTCCGATCCATCCGCACCGCGCCCTTCGGTCTGTTCGGCAGCGCCGACAGCATCACGGGTGGTGCACTCGCGGATGTGATCGAGTCCTTCATCGGCGAAGACACACTGCGCGGCGGCGCCGGTGACGACACGCTCGACGGCGGCGGCGACGTGGATACCGCCGTTTTCTCAGGCAATCACGCTGACTACTCGATCGAGCGTGTTGCAGGCGAGATCCTCGTGAGCGGCCCCGACGGCAATGACGTCCTGCGCAACATGAACCGCCTGCAGTTCGCCGACCAGAGCATCGATCTGGTCACGCCCGGTCTGTATCTGATCGGCTCCGATGTGGCTGACCTGATCGACGGCGGTGAGGGAGAGGATTTCATCGACGGCCGCGCGGGCGATGATGCGCTCAGCGCCGGCGCTGGCGACGACGAGATCGACGGCGGCAGCGGCAGCGACACCATGCGCGGTGGCAGCGGCGATGACGTCTACCACGTCGACGTCACCACCGACGTGGTTGTCGAGGGTGGTGGCGATGGCGCCGATACCGTGCTCAGCAACATCGACTTTTCGCTGGGCGACAACGTCGAAAACCTCATTCTGGGCGAGGGCGCGGGCGCCGGTGCAGGCAACGCGCTGGACAACGTGATCGAGGCGAACAGTGGTGACAACTCGCTCTCCGGCGGGGCGGGCAACGACACCCTCACCGGCGGCGACGGCAACGACAGCGTGGCCGGCGGTGATGGCAACGACGAGATCGTGGGCGGCAGCGGTGCCGGTAATGACACCTACACCGGCGGCACCGGTATCGACACCGTGCGCTACACCAGTGCTATCACCGGCATCAGCGTTTCTCTCGCGCTCGGCCGGGCGAGCGGCACCGAGATCGGCACCGACCGACTGATCGGCGTCGAGAATGTCATCGGCGGCAAGGGCAACGATACCGTGCAGGGCAGCCTGCTCGCGAATCGCCTCGATGGGCACACGGGCAACGACACGATCAGCGCCGGCGCCGGTGGTGACACCCTTGATGGCGGTTCGGGTGCGGATTCGCTCTTGGGTGGGGTGGGCAACGACACCTATGTCGTAGACGATGCAGGCGACACGGTGGTGGAGGCCGCTGCAGCGGGAACGGACACGGTGCTCTCTGGCGTCTCGTGGTCCTTGGGTTTATCCCAGGAAAACCTCGTGCTAACCGGCGAGGATGCAACCTCCGGCACGGGCAATACCTCGCGAAATGTCATTACGGGAAACGCAGCATCGAACCTGCTATCGGGCGGCGGTGGTGCGGACGTGTTGCGTGGAATGGACGGTAACGACACCCTCGATGGCGGTGCCGGCGAGGACACGCTGGCGGGTGGCGCAGGCAATGATACGTACCGCGTGGACAGCGCAGGAGACGTTGTCAGCGAACTCGCTGGCGGTGGCATCGATACGGTGAACTCCCGGCTTGATTTTACCCTCGGCTTCGCTCAGGAGAACCTGCAGTTACTCGGCGTCGAGGCGATCAATGGCGCGGGCAATGGCCTGAATAACACGCTGCGCGGCAACAGCGTCGCCAACCGTCTCACAGGCGGCGCAGGCAGTGATTCTCTCGTCGGCGCTGGCGGGGCCGACACTCTTGAAGGTGGCGCGGGCCGTGACGTTCTATCGGGTGGAGACGGCAACGATGTGTTCGTGTTTGCCGCTGCGGCCGATTCCGCCGCCTCTCGCCTGGGTCGGGATACGATTCTCGATTTCCAGCACGGCCAGGATCTGCTCGATCTCTCAGCTATCGACGCGAACGATGCCACCGTTGGCGTGAACGAGCCCTTCAGCTTCATCGGAGGTGGTGCCTTCAGCAGTTCCGATGCCACGGGTCAGCTGCGCTTTGCGGTCGACGCTGGCAGCGGCATCGGCACGCTCTACGGCAGCACCGATCCAGACGCGCAGGCAGAGTTCGCGATACAACTTGATGGCGTAAGCAGTGTGACGTCGCTCGATCTCTTCCTGTAGCTGCGTGTCTCAGACGATCTGCTGAGCACGTACAGCCGCGGCCCGCGCGCGAATCCGCGCGCGATCATCCTCGTCCACCCGCGCGAGGTTGCGCACCTGCATCACGGTGCGCGGGTTGGCCGCGAGCGCTGGTTCATGGCGCAGCAGGAAATCCCAGTAGAGCGTGGTGAAAGGGCAGGCCTTGTCGCCGCTGCGCTCCGCGGGGCGATAAGGGCAGCGCGCACAGAGGCTGCCGGCGCTCATACGTTCGATGTACTTGCCGCTCCAGTAGATGCCGCGCACGTATTCGCGCCAGCCGAGGATCTGCCGGATGAAACCCTCGGCGCTCGCGATGGGAGCGGCGCCCGCGC
>Ga0315902_10008365_pt1 | contig 14020 bp, 14 predicted proteins | sample LakEriMetagenome_9_FD_203523 | JGI IMG/M metagenome (GOLD analysis project Ga0315902, IMG submission 203523) | Freshwater fungal communities from buoy surface, Lake Erie, Ohio, United States - Buoy 12 MA117 | ecosystem: Environmental > Aquatic > Freshwater > Lake > Lake biofilm | place: USA... | reverse complement strand
CTGCTCCCTTACGGGTACGGCGGTTCGAATCCGTCCCTTCCAACTATATACTGGCGTGTATCTCCTCAAGCTTATACCTTGTAGAAAGAGTAATTGGTCACATGAGAGTTCGAGTCTCTCCCCGCCAACTAAAGTTTGGAGAACATTAATCTCTATATTATATTTATATAAATAACAATTAAAAACAAAAAGAAAAACATGAAAAACGTTTTTTTTGCACTAGCAATCGCAGCTGTAGCTGTTTCATGCACCTCAACCTCAGAAGAAGCAGTTGTTGAAACTGCAGTTGACACTACTGTAGTAGTTGAAGACAGCATCATCACTGAAGAAGATGTGATGGAAGTAGAGGCAGCAGAGGCATCAGCTGAATAATACTGAGTCTAGCCTGAAATCCTAGTAGCCGGTACTGATCCCGGTGATGACTAGGTTGACTTCGGAGAAAAGACTTCAAAGGGAGAGTACGTGAACCGATAGCGTCTTAGAAAAAACCTCTCAAACGCCTCCATAGCTCAGCTGGTAGAGCCACTGATTTGTAATCAGTAGGTCGTTGGTTCGAATCCGACTGGAGGCTCAGCAGTTACCTGATTTAGCACTAGGACGGTAACAACCATTGGAGGAAGCTAATCTCACGAATGGTCCTGTAGGTTGTCGATTAATCGCATAAAAGTTCCCTACCAGGTAGAGTAGGTTAGTCCGACGTAGGATGAAGCTCTACCATTTAGTCTTCCTTAGCTCAGTTGGTTAGAGCATCTGACTGTTAATCAGAGGGTCGCTGGTTCAAGTCCAGCAGGAAGAGCAATTTTATCCTATATATGTATATGCAAATGGACATTAATAAGATATTCGACTTATTCGGTTCAGCAGAATTTGACACTCCATTAGAGAAGAAAGCCAAAGCTGCTGAGGATATCATATTGATCCAGGAAACACCTATGTTTTGGATAGGCATGCTTAAGAAAATTATCTTAAATAATCAATCCTTCTACCACCAACTCAAACATAACTTACCAGCTGATTTAGTTAAGGAAATGGCAGGCCTAGATGATATGGCTGAGATGGTAACTTATTCTAGGGCTTGGTTTTATGCCTCTAAGCTTGATCTAAAACGTAGGGTAGATGTAGACGCAATATTAACATTTGCAGATGATAATTTAGTTTATGCTTTAGCTTTAACTATTAAATTCTTTGAGGGTAAAGAAGAGTACGAGAAATGTGCTCACCTTAAACAAATTCAAGATATGGTTGAAAGACTCATCAAGTAAACTTGATTCTTATATACATCTATATTATCTTATATCTAACAAAAATATTTCATAATGAGAAATCCAGAAATCGCCATGCAAAAGCTTGAGAAGCTTGAAGGCAAAATTAAAACAATGTACGTGATGCTTACCCGTCCAGGTGTAACTGCTGATCAATACAAACAAATGTTAGCTGAATCAGAAGAGATTATTGCTGATATTAAAACAATGATTCAACGAGTAGGTTAATTTAAATAAAAGTTATGAATCTTACAGCAGAACAAATCCAAAACAATTGGGGAGTATTTTTAGGTCTTATTAGAGAACATATCTCTTCACCTCGTAAAGAAAAACTCCTAGACTTTTATAATCAGTACGCTGATCGCTTGATGCTAATGCCTGCTGCCCATAAAAAAGAATACCATAATGCTTTCCCAGGTGGTTATGTAGAACATGTTATTCGTGTTGTACGTTGTGCTCTTAAACAACACCAACTATGGTCTGATGAAGGAGTAGATACAGATACATATACTATTGAAGAACTTGTTTTTGCCGCAATTAACCATGACCTAGGTAAGATGGGTGATGAAGCAAATGAAGCTTATATTCCCCAAACTGATGAGTGGAGAAAAAATAAGCTAGGTGAAGATTATATGCATAATGATAAAATTGCATTCGCTTCAGTTCCTGATCGTGGTCTCTATCTTCTTCAAGCTCATGGTATTCAATACACCTTCAATGAAATGGTAGGTATTCAAACTCATGATGGTTTGTATGATGAAGCAAATAAAAAGTACTTTATGGGATTCACTCCTGAAGTTAAACCACGTACTTCACTTCCTTATATTCTCCATTTTGCTGATATGATGGCTGCTCGTATTGAGTTTGAGCGTGAATGGTTGCCTAGATTTAAAAATGGAACAGCTAAAGCAACTCCAGTTAAAAAAACAACTAACACTCCTTCAGCTACCAAGCAAAAAGCACTTGGTTCAGTTAAAAGCGAAGGACTAAAAAGTTTATTAGATAGTATATGATAGTTACAATTATTATACTCTCGGTTTTGGTCGTGGTCTTAGGATACACGACCTTTAACCTTCTTAAGAAAAATGAAAAAGCTGAAGATGCTATTATTTCTTACCAAGAATATATCAATGGTTTAGGTAGTACTATAGAGTTTATTAATAAAAGAATTGATGAAATTGACTCTAGGGGTACTTTCCAAAGTGATGATGAAGTAGGTTTTTTCTTTGAACGACTTAAAATGTTAAATAATATGTTAAGGCCCTACAACATTAAATTATGAGTGAAGAAGTAGCCCCTAAAAAGAAAAAAGGTGTACAATACTTCACTCAAGAAACAGAGGATGCTATTGTAAGATATAATAAAACAACTAGTTCATTAGAAAAAGAAAGAATTTATCATAGATATATTCACTATGCTTTTTTTAAACTTACTGAGAATATTATTCATACCTTTAAGTTTTACTATACAGAAGTTGAGAATATTGAAGATCTTCAGCATGAGGTAATTACCTTCCTTCTCTCTAAAATGCATCTATATGACCAAACTAAAGGAGCTAAAGCATACTCTTATTTTGGTACAATTGCTAAACGATATCTAATTATATCTAATACACGAAACTATAAGCGTAGAATTGATAAAGCTCCAGTAGAAGGATTAGATGAAAATGAAAGATATTCTTATCAGATTGAAGAAACATTACAAGATGCTCATGATGATAAACTATCATATTACATAGATGAGTTTACAAGCCATTGTACTGAAAATATTTTTGATTTGTTTCCTAAAGATGAGGATGCTCAAATTGCAGATGCTATCCTAGAATTATTCCGTAAACGTGATAGTATAGATGTCTTTAATAAGAAAGCATTATATATCTACATTCGTGAACAAGTAGATGCTAAAACCCCTAAAATAACCAAGATAGCTAATCAGCTATACGATATATTTAAATCTAACTATATACATTATTTAGAACACGGTTATGTAGAGTTTAAATAAATATATTTATAACCATGAGCCAGTTTGATAAAACCGTATTTGGTAAAAAGAAATTCTCTGATTTATTAGAGGAAATCTATGACAATCAAAAGAAAAAAGATAAGCAAATAAATGCTCTTATCAATGAACTAAAACCTATGATTGAAGAAATAGGTGATGCTACTCTCTTAGTTCCCTTAATTAAAGAATACCTAGAAATGGGCATCAAAAATGATGACCTATTAATTAAGATGGCTGCTCTAGCGCAACGTGCAATGAATAGTGAAGCAACTGATGCAGGTTTAGGTATTTCAGATGAAGAAAAACAACAATTACTTGATGAAATAAACAAGTTTAAATCTGAAGAGTAATGGGATACCAATATGGGCAGGAAGGTAGCAATGTTATTGTAAATAATCCTAATACTAGTTATCAAACCAACTTAGGATTAGCGGTCAGTGGACTTATCACTGTTGGTAGAGTAGTCGATATAATACTGGATGATACCCATTCTGAATACTCCACTTATGGTGAGGCTGGTATTGGGCTTATAAAATATCAACTTATAGATGCAGTCCCAGCTAATGTAGCTAATCTAAGCTCAATAGCAATACCTTTATTTACTAATATTAAAACCTATCCATTAATTAATGAGATAGTGTATATGATTGCTCTACCTACTATTATAGCTCAAGAGCAATTTGGGGCTAATACTTTATATTATTTCCCTCCAATAAACGTTTTTAATAACAATTATTTAAACGCTTTACCTTCAGCTTTAAATCCTAACACTTCTACTTCACCTTCAGAACAGAAAACATATCAGGAAGTAGATTTAGGTAGTAATTTAATTGTTACTAATACTACTCAAAGTATTAATTTAGGTAAGACATTCCCTATCATAGACAATATACATCCTCTAAAAGCATTTGAAGGAGATGTTATATACGAAGGTAGATTTGGTAATAGTATAAGATATGGTTCAACTGTATCTGGATCTACTAATAACTGGTCTTCAACAGGTTCAAATGGTGATCCTATCACAATTATTAGAAATGGTCAAGGTCAAGTAGAAACTGAGTTTAATTGGGATAGAATAACAGAAGATGTTAATAGAGATGATTCTTCTATTTATCTTACCTCTACTCAAAATTTGCCTATTAATGTTTCCAGCATTAATGATTACTTTAGTTATCCAGATGGGCAACAACCAATTACTCCTAACCAATATGCTGGGAAACAGATAATTCTTAATTCAGGACGCTTAATATTTAATACTACTCAAGATCACTTACTTTTTAGTTCAGCTAAGTCTATTAACTTAAATGCTGTTGAGTCTATAAATTTTGATACAACAGGTCCTGTCACTTTGCAAGCAAATGAAGTTTATTTAGGTTCTAAAAGTGCTACTGAACCTGTTTTATTAGGTAACGCTACTGTTGATCTTTTATTTCAATTATTAGAAAATTTAGCTACCCTAACTACTAACTTATCAGCTCAGGTAGGAGTGCCCCCAGGTGCTCCATTAGAACCTACTAGAACAGCAGCTACTTTAGTTAATAGTAATATAAATGATTTATTATTAAATCTTGAAAGTTTAAAATCAAACTCTGTTAAAACTGTATAATGGCTACCCCTAGACAAATAGAGGAACAAAGATTACAAAGAGCAGCTGATAGAAGAGCAGCTCAACAGAGTATTGAATTAACTCAAATAGATCCTTCCTTAATTCAATCTAATACCCCAGATAATTTAAAACCTCAAGGTACTGGTAAATTAGGTAAAAAATTCTTAGATCTAGGTAAAAAGACTCTTAAACTTATTTTACCTAAACTTACCTCTCTAGCTTCAGAATTTGCACTAGATCAATTTAATCAAGCTAAAGACCAAGCAACTAGTCCAGAAGCTTTAGCTCAGTTAAAAGCTCAATATTGTCCTAGTCCTCAAAGATTACAACAATTAGTTGAAATGAGAAACAATATAGTAGGACAACTAAATGCTATAGGAAATCAAGTTAATACTCTAAATAATAGTGTAACTAATCTACAAAGTTTAATTACCACTTTACAAAATATCATTTCAGTTGAAACATTAGCTAAAATAGGAATTTCAGCTGCTGCTAAATTTTTACCTACAGTACCTGGATTTGTACCTTCAATATTAAATGATTTAGAAACTATTGATGATGAAGTTATACCTGTTGTAGATAAAAACGCAGCTATATTTAGTGGTATTTCTTTACCATTTAGTATCTTATCAGCCATTATTAATAAAATAGTTAAAGCTTTACAATCTTTAGATTCTTTAATTAGTTTATGTTTAGAAGATAGTGGACTTAATCTTCAACTAGATCCTATATCTGAGGTTATACAAGTAGTATCTAATGAAATTGATAAAGCATCAACCAATGATGGATCTTATAAAGGATTTATCTTTAAAGTAGAAGAAGTACCTTTTAGTCCTACTGTTACTCGTAGAAGAGCTTTAGCTCTTAACCAATCAGGAATTGTATTATTACAAACTGGGTTATCTTTTACTACAAGTAATCAAACATTAATCGATGAACTTAAGCTAATTATTGACAGAGATAATTTAAAAGCTTACTAAATTCAATATTTATAACAGATGAAACCAAGTGAATTAAAATCATTTATCAAAGAAGCAGTTAGAGAAGCTATCCAAGAGGAATTAAAAGATATCCTTTTGGAAGCAGTTCGTGCTCCTAAAGCTCCAATCATTGAAACTCCAGTTGGAGTAGGTGGTTATGGAACAGTAACTACAACACAAGCCCCACAAAAATCCACAGCCGAAAAAAGAGCTATGATGGAAAGTATTATGGGTGACATGAGAAGAGGTCAAGATACTCTTTCATTTAACTCAATGGATGCTAGAGGAATGGGCATGAACCAAACAACTTTACAAGTAGCCCCAGGTATGAATACCTCAGGTGAAGGCTCTAAATTACCAGATGGTAATGTAGGTCTAGATATGATTATGGGCTTAATGAATAAAAAATAATGGCAACTCAAATTATTCCAACGCTTAACCCAATAGATAGAAGCAAGAGAAATGCTATAGGATTTACTTTACCTTTTTATAACACTCAACCCTTTACTTCTAACTATACAACTCAACAAGCACTTAGGAATAATATCATCAATTATATGATGACTAATAAGGGAGAACGTATTTTAAATCCTAATTTTGGAGCTGATTTAAGAAGACAAGTATTTGAAGCTATGGAATTAGGAGAAACAACAGGACTAACAGATCTTATCTCTTCTCTCCTAACTAGACAGTTCCCTGAAATTAATGTAATAAGTGTTACTTCAGATCCAGACCCAAGTCAAAACTATGTAAATATTCAAATAGCATATAGTTTTCAAAATCAAGTTGAAGTACTCAACGCTAGTATATAATTAAGATGGCCATTAAAAGAAATCTAACATACCTAAATAAGGACTTTACTGAGTTCAGGAGTAGTTTAATTAACTACGCTCGTACTTATTTCCCTACAACTTATAATGACTTTAGTCCTTCATCACCTGGTATGATGTTGATTGAAATGGCTTCTTATGTAGGGGATGTGATGTCTTTCTATTTAGACAATCAATACCAAGAAACATTTTTACAGTATGCTAGACAAGCAAATAATGTATTTGATTTAGCTTATATGTTTGGTTACAAACCTAAAGTAACAGGTGTAGCCACTACTGATATTGATTTCTATCAAAGAATCCCAGCCTCAGGAAGTACTTATGTTCCTGATTTTAGATATGCTTTGATTGCATCAGCTAATTCTACTATTCAATCTAATTTAAATAATAATATAAGTTTCTTAGTAGAAGACCCAGTAGACTTTACAGTTTCATCTTCAGGTGATCCTACAGAAATAACTGTATATGCTACTAATGCTGGTAATCCTTCAGAATATCTTTTAAAGAAAACTCGTAGAGCTATTTCAGCTACTATTAATACTACCACATTTACTTTTACAACTCCTCAAGAGTTTGCTACTGTATCTATTACTGATGATAATATTATAGGGATTTTAGATATAGTAGACTCAGATGGTAATGAATGGTATGAGGTTGATTATCTAGCTCAAGAAATGGTCTATACCTCTATTAAGAACACTAATGTAAATAATCCAACTTATTTTACAGATGGTTCTAATACTCCATACCTTTTACAACTAGAACAAGTACAAAGAAGATTTGTTACTCGTGTCTTGAATGAAACTACTCTTCAAATCCAATTTGGAGCTGGTACTTCAGCTGATACAGATGAGGTGATTGTACCTAATCCAAATAATGTAGGTTTAGGATTACCATTTGAAAAAAATAAGTTAACAGCTGCTTACTCACCTACTAACTTTATTTTTAATAATACTTACGGTATTGCTCCTTATCAAACTACTTTAACAGTTAGATATTTAACAGGTGGTGGAATTAGTTCAAATGTTCAAGCAAATACTTTAACTACATTTGCAGGTACTTTAAATTTTACTACTTACAACTTATCAGGAGCTCAAACTTATTTTAACTCATTTGCAGTTAATAATCCTAAAGCTGCTACTGGAGGGCAAGATGGTGATACATTAGAAGAGATTAGACAAAATGCTTCTTCTAATTTTGCATCACAACTTCGTAATGTAACTCAAGATGATTACTTAGTTAGAGCACTTTCAATGCCTGCTAAGTATGGAGTAGTTTCTAAAGCTTTTATTGAGCCTACTAAAGAACAAAATGTAAGTCAAGGTGAATTACCTTCAACCTTAGATTTATATATTCTTTCCTCAAACAACCAAAACCAATTAGTTACAGGTTCAGCTGCTTTAAAACAAAATTTATCTACTTATCTATCCCAGTATAGAGTTATAGGAGACACTATTAGTATTAAGGATGCCTTTATTGTAAATATTGGTGTAGATTTTGATATCATTACTCTACCTGAGTATGTTAATAGTGAAGTTTTAACTAATTGTATTTCAGAATTACAGGCTTATTTTGCTATTGATGAATGGCAAATTAATGAACCTATTGTTTTAAGAGAGTTATACCTTTTACTTGATAGAGTTGAAGGAGTTCAAACAGTAAAAAATATAGTAATATCAAATAGAGTAGGAACAATAAATGGTTATTCCCAGTATGCTTATGATGTTACAGGAGCTACTATTTCAGGAGTAATTTACCCTTCAATTGATCCTATGATTTTTGAGGTAAAATATCCTCAAAGTGATATTCGTGGTAGAGTAGTACCTTTATAATTAAGAAACAATGGCAGTATATAAAATATTCCCTACCCAAGACGCTACAATCTACTCAGCTTATCCTAGTCAAAATACAGGATTAGATGAGATATTAGATGCTTCTACTAACTTTTTAACAGGCAGTGTTCAAGTAAATGGTGAACTGCCTCAAACTTCTCGTTTCTTAATTCAATTTGCTAGTAGTGATTTATCTTATGTTTCTCAAAGTTTAATTGGAAACAAACAATGGACTGCTGATTTAAAAATATTTGTAGCTAATGCTACTTATTTACAAACAGACACTACAATTTTAACTAATGCTGTATCTGGTTCTTGGAATATGGGAACTGGTAAGTATATGGATGACCCTGAAGTGCAAAATGGTGTTTCTTGGGTTTGGAGAACTTACTCAGGAAGTAATGCTTGGTTAACTGCTAGTTATGCCTCAGGTACAACCGGTTCTTATGATCCTAACAATACACCAGGTGGTGGTGTTTGGTGGACTGGAAGTCAAGCTAGTCAAGTATTTTCTTATAGATCAGATCTTGATATAAACTTTGGAGTTAAAAATATAGTAGAACAATGGAATAGTGGTTCCTGGTCTAATAATGGTTTTATTGTTAGACAAGATCCATCTCAAGAGTTTGTTGATAATATTAACCAACAAATTACTTTAAAATATTTCTCAGTAGATACCCACACTATCTACCCTCCATGTCTAGAATTTAAATGGAAAGACTTTAGTTTTATTACTGGCTCATTAACCCAAATTACTGGGTCAAATCCATATGTTTCTTTGGCTAATAATCCAGGATTTTTCTATAGTGAGAGTATTCAAAGATTTAGACTAAATGTTCGTCCTCAATTCCCAGCTAGAGCATTCCAAACATCCTCTATCTATACTACAAATTACTACTTACCATCAGGTTCTTCATATTGGGCTATTAAAGACTTAGACACAAATGAATATATAGTAGAATTTGATCCAACTTATACTTTAATTAGTACAGATCCTTCTGGTAGTTACTTTGATGTTCATATGAATGGTCTTCAACCTGAAAGATACTATCAGATACTTATCCAGAGTACTATATCTGGGAATACTATAGTATTTAATAATGAGTATTATTTCAAAGTTATTAATGGATAATGGATCAACAAGTTAATTTAACTAAACAGGTATTTGAGAAAAGACAGTATGATAGAACTATCAATACATCTTTTACTCAATTAGTATCTCCTACTTCAGAACCAACAGGTTCTAATTTACCTACAGTTGATCAATTTTTTGATTTTTACAATCAATTATTCTTTGATATACCTAAATTTGGAGAAGTAAATTCTCATGAGTACCTTATCAAGACTAGCCAAGAATACATTGGTACAACTGCTGTTATAACAGATGAATTGCAAGCCTTAATTGATGAAGTAACTGAATTAAGACAAGCTAATTTAGAATTAAATCAGCAAGTATCAAGTTTACAGTCTAGTGTCAGTAACATCAGTAATATACAAATATGAGTGAATTAGTAAACATAACTCAAGTTAATGCGGTAGATTTTACCTACCAGGACTATTCATTGCAAGATGAAACACTAATTCCCTCTTTTGAGGTTTCTTCTAGTTTTAACCAATCTACTGATATTGTGGAGTTTTATCTATATGATTATAACTCCAATATTATTTTCTTAGACTATAACTTTACAGACTATAGAGTTATAGATAATATATTAACCATCAACCCAGAACAAGATGTTTTAAATTATGTTGGTGAGGATGGACTATATTATCTCGCGTATAACTTCTTATCTAATCGTCTTAATTCATCAGCTGATAGCCCATATTATATTAAGGAAATCTCAACAGATAGAACGGAATTAAGACTAGACTCTAATGTTATATCCAATTTAGATATAATAACAAGTACTGCTCTTTTTACAGAAGAAATAAATTTAACTACTTATAAATTAGATTTTTATCTAAATTTTGGAGCAAATAATCTTGTTATAGCTAATAACATTTTATTAGATACTTCATCAATTGATGATCCTACAGTTTTAATTAAACTTTATGAACCTCTACCTCAACAGTTTGGTTTAAAAGATGAGCTATGGGTTGCTATTGAAGTATCAGCCCCTCTAGCTTATGAGGCTACTTACCAGGATATTTTAGATATTCAAGAAGATGTAATTCAGTTAAAAGGTCCTAATGTTAACTTAAACATTAATGACCAAATTAACAACTCAACAGATTATTTAAGTCAATCTAATCTTAAAACATCTGTCACTTCAAGTTACCAATATCAATTAAATTCATATTTAGCTGGTAGAGGATTACAGATTAATATAGATTATGATGATTTCAGTAATTTTATATTTTTCTCTTCAGCTCAAAAACGTGTTGAAAACTTCTACTATAAACTTCAATTAATTGAAGAATATCAAGTTAGTAGTAGTTTATCAGGCACAACCCCATCAAATACTTTTGCTTCAGCTAGCCAAGATGTATGGCAACTAAAGATACAAGATATTTTAGATAACTTTGACCATTATGAGTACTATTTGTACTATGAGTCAGGTTCAAGTGCTTGGCCTAAAACTAACCCAGTAACAGGTCCTCCTTACATCAATGTTGCTACTAATTCGGTACTTGGATTAGCTTGGCTTACTGAGTATTTAGCTTCAGGTTCAGTATATGATAATAATAATGATAATTATCTTTATAATTCAATACCTACCTATATAAACCAGGATGTTCAAAATGAACCTTTGGAGCTGTTTGTAGACATGCTTGCACAAAGCTTTGATGATACTTGGATTTACTTAAAGGATGTTACCAATAAATGGGATGCTGATAACCGTATCAATTATGGTATCTCTAAAGATATTGTAGCTGATATTATTAGGGATTTAGGAGTTAAGATTTATCAGAATAACTTTAGTGTAGCTAACTTATATGAGGCTTTCTTAGGATTTGATCCTTCAGGTAGTTATACATTCCCATATGATGCTACAGGTTCTTTACCTGTACCTACAGGATCAGGATTAGAATATGTAAACAATTACATAACATCTTCTGCTGATGCTGTACCTCTAGATGATGTAAATAAGAGAATCTATAAGAGAATTTACCACAATTTACCTTACTTACTTAAAACTAAAGGTACATTAACTGGTCTTAATACTTTGATTGGACTATATGGTATTCCTAATACTATCTTAAGAGTAAATGAGTTTGGTGGTAAAGATAAACTTAATGTAAATGATTGGGATTACTGGCAAAGAATATTTGACTATAGTTTAAATACAGGTACATTAGCTAGTGCTGTTTCTTCAAGTTGGAGTTTAAACAGTGCTTGGGCTTCACCCAATAATGTTCCTGCTTCTGTACAATTTAGATTTAAACTCCCTTCTTCAGGATCAACTGGTGCTGTTAATTTAGCTGTATCTAATCCTTCACAAAGTCTTTGGTCTTTAAATAATGGTAGCAATGTAGCTGTAGTTTTAGAATATACTGGATCAGGATTTGCTTCTAGTTCATATTCAGGATCAATTACAGATCCATATAACCAATATGGTACTTTAAAATTTACAGCAAACGGAACTACCTCAGCTAGTGTATATTTACCTTTCTTTAATGGAGATTGGTGGTCAGTAATGGTTACTCGTACTGGTTCAATCTTTAATTTATATGCTGCTAATAGTATCTATAATGGTGATGATGGAGCTCAAATAGGGTATATAGCCTCTTCTTCCTTTACTAGTACTGCTAGTATAGCTAATTGGACTGGAAGTAATGTTTCATATTTTAGCGCTGTTTCTAATTCTATTAGTTTAGGAGGTAAAACATATAATAAATTTTCAGGTTCATATCAAGAAATAAGATATTACACAACTGCTCTTAATGTTGGTCCTTTCCAAGATTATGTAATGAATCCTCAATCAACTGAGGGTAATGGGGTTAACACTACTCCTGATACTTTAGCATTTAGAGCAGCTTTAGGAGGTGAATTATATACTTCATCAATTTCAATCCATCCTAAAGTAACAGGATCTTGGGTTACTACTTCATCATTTGCTTCAAATAGCAATTTCAATATTGGTAGTGGTACTTCATTTGTAGTAAATAGAGGATATACTTTTTATGACCAACCTATAGCAGGTATTCAAAATGCTATATCAAATAAAGTTAAAACAGAAACTTTAATTTTACCTGAAGGTGATACATTATCAGCTTTTAGATCAATCCAACAAAATTCTCCATTAACTGGTAGTTACACTAGAAATGTTAATTATGTTGAAGTAGCATTTTCTCCTCAAAATGAAATAAATGAGGATATAATGGACCAGATTGGGTTCTTAAACCTAGGTGAATACATTGGTGATCCAAGACAAGTATCCTCTTCAGCTACTTCTTACCCAGACTTAGATGCTTTAAGAAATATCTATTTTGAAAAGTATGCAAGTAACTATGACATAACTGATTATATAAGACTTATCAAATATTTTGATAATTCCTTATTTAAAATGATCCAGGACTTTGTCCCTGCTAGATCAGGTCTAGCTGCTGGGATAGTTATTAAGCAACATTTACTTGAAAGAAGTAAATATCCAGTGCCTCAGCTTGATACATACACTACAACTTCTTTTGCAGGTAGTGGAAGTGGAAATATAACATGGAATGTTCCTTTTACTAGCCAAGACATAACTATAACAGGTTCAATTGAAATGGTTTACATAACTGGTAGTACAGGTGGTACTTTTAACCAGTTTAATGGTTTAACTAATGAATGGCAAGTAACTCAAAGTTGGACTGGAGTTGATGTTGGTCCTTTAGGTGATGTAGCTTTTACTCAATCTAACCAAGAAGAATTCTATAATGGTGAATTAAGTGGTTCAGATTATGTAGTTACAAATGGTGAGTTAAATGAGGCAAATGTATTTAAGAATCCTAGTACAGTTCCTGTTCAATTTGATGTATATGAATATACTGCTAACCAGGATTTATCATCTAATATCACTACAGAGAACGCTTTCTTAGCTCTTCAACCTGGAAATGGTGAATTGTATATTTACAATGCTTATGATACTTCATTAGTTCCTAATACTACATATGGTAACAAATGGATTATTATATCTAAACAAGATACTAATGGTTTAGATGTTACTACAAGTATACAAGAAGTATCTGTTGTATCATTTGCTTCTTCAGTTAATGGAGCTAAAACATTTGCTGTAGTATCTATTTCTGAAAAAGCAAATTATTTTATATTACTTTTAGCTCCTGATAATATCAATTATAGTGTAAGTACTCAGGGACAAAATGCAGGAACTTTTATTACTGTATTAGAACCATTTAATTCATTAATTTTCTATAATTCAGATGATAATCCACTATTCAATAATTCAATAGAAGCTAGAGAAAGTACTCACTTCTTTGGAGTTGACTATAGTAATGGCATTTTAATTCCTACTAACCAACAAGCTATTTTAAGTGGCTCAGCTGTTCCAGCTGATGTGCAACAGTA
>Ga0315902_10008358_pt1 | contig 14027 bp, 7 predicted proteins | sample LakEriMetagenome_9_FD_203523 | JGI IMG/M metagenome (GOLD analysis project Ga0315902, IMG submission 203523) | Freshwater fungal communities from buoy surface, Lake Erie, Ohio, United States - Buoy 12 MA117 | ecosystem: Environmental > Aquatic > Freshwater > Lake > Lake biofilm | place: USA... | reverse complement strand
ATGCAGGCCATCTTTCGGATGGGGATCCCCGTCTCCGGCAAGAACATCTTCCCGTCCAACATCCAGGGCCTGCCCACCTGGTACGAGATCCGGGTCAGCAAGGACGGCTACACCGCCCGCCCGTCGGAGGTGGACCTGGTCGTGGCCCTCAACCCCGCCACCTACGCCAAGGATGTGGCCACCGTCCGCCCGGGCGGCTACCTGCTCTACGACTCCTCCTGGCCGCTGCCGAAGGAACTCGAGCGGAACGGCATCACGATCCTCGGCATCCCCTTCGGCAGGCTCTGCGTGCAGTCGTTCGAGGGCGATCGCGAGCGGACGCTGCTGCGGAACATCGCCTACACCGGCGCCCTGACGGCGCTGCTCGACATCGACATGCAGGTCGTCGAAACACTCCTCGAGCAGACCTACGGCAAGAAGCCGAAGTTGCTGGCGTCGAATCACACCGCGATTCGACTTGGCCACGACTATGCGAAGGAGCATTACCCCTGCCCGCTGCCGTTCCACCTGAGGAGGATGGATGCCACGGGCGACTCGATCCTGATCGACGGCAACACGGCCTGCGCCCTCGGAGCGGTCTATGCGGGCGCGACGGTCGGGGCTTGGTACCCGATCACGCCCGCCACCTCGTTGATGGAGGGCTTCAAGGCCTTCTGCGAGAAATACCGCGTGGACGAGGAGACGGGTGAGCGGCGGTACGCGATCCTGCAGGCCGAGGACGAACTCGCCGCAGCGGGGATCGTCATCGGCGCCGGCTGGGCAGGCGCCCGGGCCTTCACCAACACCTCGGGCCCCGGCATCTCGCTGATGCAGGAGTTTCTCGGGCTTGCCTACTACACCGACATCCCGGCAGTGTTCTTCGACATCCAGCGATGTGGCCCGGCCACGGGCATGCCCACACGGACGCAGCAGGCTGACTTGATCTCGCTGGCCTACGCGTCGCACGGCGACACGAAGCACCCGATTCTGTTCCCGGCCAATCCGGGCGAGGCGTTCGAACTCGCGGTGCAGAGTTTCGACCTCGCCGACCGCCTGCAGACGCCCGTGTTCGTGGCGACCGACCTCGACATCGGCATGAACGACTGGATGGTGAAGCGGCTCGAATGGGACGACTCCTACCGCCCCGATCGTGGCAAGGTGCTCGACGCGGCCGGCCTCGAGAAGGTGAAGCGGTTCTCCCGCTACCTCGACGTCGATGGTGACGGCATCGCAGCTCGCACGCTCCCGGGCGTGGGCGGCAAAGGCGCCTACTTCGTCCGCGGCTCGGGGCACGACAAGCACGCCGGCTACACCGAAGACTCGGACGCCTACATGGAGGTGGTGGACCGGTTGCGGCGGAAGTTCGCCCACGCCGCCACGATCGTGCCGAAGCCCGTCTTCACGCTCCAGAAGGGCGCCGACATCGGCCTGGTGACGATCGGCGGATGCGACGCCGCCGTCCGTGAGGCCGCCGACACGTTACGATCCCAAGAGATCATGGTCGACGTGATGCGGATCCGGGCTTTCCCATTCGGCGAGGAGGTCAAGGAGTTCCTCGGGGCCTACGACCGCGTGTTCGTCATCGAGCAGAACCGCGACGGTCAGTTGCGGTCGCTCCTGGCCATCGAGCTCGGGATCCCCCGAGACGACATGAACCCGATCCTCGATTACGGCGGCATGCCGCTGACGGCCAAGGTCGTCGTGGACGCCGTGAGCAGCCATCTGGCCGGAGTGCCCGCATGACCTCGATCGCCAAGCCTCCCATTCGCCACCCGAGCCTCCGGCTGAACGGCCTGGGTCTGACGCTCCGCGACTACGAGGGCGTGATGTCCACGCTCTGCGCCGGCTGCGGCCACGACTCGGTGACCGCCGCCCTCGTGCAGGCCGCCTGGGAACTCGAACTCGAGCCGCACCGCGCCGCGAAGATGAGCGGCATCGGCTGCTCGTCGAAGACGACCGCCTACTTCATGAAGCAGTCGCACGGCTTCAACTCCGTGCATGGCAGGATGCCATCGGTGACCACCGGGGCGGCCGCAGCCAATCGCGGGCTGACCTACATCGGCATCTCCGGCGACGGTGACTCGCTCTCGATCGGTATCGGGCAGATGGCCCACGCGATCCGCCGGAACGTGAACATGCTCTACGTGATCGAGAACAACGGCGTCTACGGGCTCACGAAGGGGCAGTTTTCCGCGTCAGCCGACGTCGGCTCGACTTCGAAGCGGGGCGAAGCCAACGAGCAGGCGCCGATCGATCCCGCGCTGCTCGCCCTGACGATCGGGGCCACCTTCGTGGCCAGGTCATTTTCGGGCGACAAGAAGCAACTGGTGCCGATTCTCAAGGCGGGCTTGGCCCACAAGGGTCTGGCACTCGTCGACGTCATCTCGCCCTGCGTCACGTTCAACGACCACGAGGGCTCGACGAAGAGCTACAAGTACACCCGCGAGCACGAGGTCGAAGCCGTCCACGCCGACTACGTGCCCGTGCACACCGAGATCACGCTCCCCGACTCAATCGACCAACTCCGCGTCGTACAGATGCACGATGGGAGTTCCGTCCGGCTGCGAAGCACGGCTGCCGACTACGACCCGACCGACCGCACCTCGGCCTACGCCCACGTGCGGGCCTGCCAGCAGCGGGGCGAGATCGCCACGGGCCTGCTGTTCGTGGACGAGTCGAGCCGCGACATGCACGACCTCCTCAAGACTCCCGAGACACCCCTGGTCGACATCTCGTTCGACCGTCTCTGCCCCGGTGCCGCGGCCCTCGAATCCCTGATGGCACGCTACCGCTGAGGCGGGACAGGGTGCGAGGCAGACAGGAAGCCGCACAGTCGGCGCAAACCCTGACGGTTCCGCTGGACGAAGCGGATTCCGGGCCGCACATTCCGCCGATCGAAAGGGCCGGAGGCGTGGATGGTGCGGGTGACTTCGATCCTCGTGCTGACCGGCCTGCTCGCCCAGGCCGCCGTGGCCGGCGAGTGGGACCTTGGCACCGACCGTGACGCGTTCACGCCCTGCACGCACTGCGTGGCGCCGGGCACCGTGCTCTTCGAGGCGTCACACGTCTACATCGACAACCTGGCCGGCTTCCCCACCAACAACTACCCGGAGTCGCTCTTTCGAATCGGGGCTGCGGAGTGGTTCGAGTGGCGGATCGGTGCCAACTACGGCGTAGGCTCGCAGGGCAACGTGGTCACGAGCGTCGAGATCGGCGAGGGGACGCTCGACGGCAGCACGCTCTACGAATCGAGCCTGCTCTACGGCTTCAAGGCCAACGTCGTCCGGCAGGATGGCCTGCTGCCGGAAGCCTGCTTCATCATGGAGGGCTCCACGCCGACCTTCGGCAACGTCTTCGGAACCGTGCCCGTGGCCACAGGCGTCGCCGGCTGGGAGCTTTCGAACGGCTGGCGGTTCGACGCCGCGATCCGCTACGCCTACGCGGAGGGACTCACCGAGTGGTTCAGCCGCTGGAGCCCGTCGGCGGTGCTCCGAGTGCCCCTGACCGAGCGGCTCGAAACGCACATCGAATGGTTCGGCTCCTACACGGCAGGCATTCCAGACACCAACAGCCAGCCCTTCGTGAGCCCGGGATTCCACGTGATGCTGACGCGGAATCTGGAGATGGGACTCCGCGTCGGCTGGGGGCTGGGCGGCGACGCGGCCCCGTTCTTCTCCGACGCCGGTCTCGGCTGGCGATGGTGACGATGCTCACGCGTGGATCGCATGACCAGACACCGCCAGCGCCGCTTCCTTGAGGGCCTCGGGAAGCGTGGGATGGGCGTGGCAGACGCGGGCGATGTCCTCCGCCGTGGCTCCGAACGCCATCGAGGCGGCTGCCTCGCCGATCAGGTCACCCGCCGATGGGCCGATGATGTGGATGCCGAGCACGCGGTCGGACCCGGCGTCGGCCAGAACCTTCACCTTGCCTGCCGTCTCGTCGATGGTTCGCGCCCGGCCATTGGCCCGGAACGGGAAGACCCCCTTCTTGAAGGCGATGCCGGCGGCGACGAGTTGCTCCTCGGTCTTGCCGACGGCCGCGATCTCGGGATGCGTGAACACCACGGCCGGCACCAGATCGTAGTCGACGTGCGACCACTTCCCGGCGATGCCCTCGGCGCAGGCGACGCCATCCTCCTCCGCCTTGTGGGCGAGCATGGGTCCCGGGATGCAGTCGCCGATCGCCCACACGCCTGCGGCCAACGTCCGAAACTGCCCGTCCACGGGGATGAAGCCCCGCGGGTCGGTCGCGATGCCCACCGTCTCGAGGCCGATACCGTCGGTCGCCGGCCGGCGGCCCGTCGCCGCCAGCACGCGGTCGCAGCGAATCGGCTCTTGTCCCTCGCACTCCACGACCGCTGCGTTGCCATCGGCCCGGGCCCGAGTCACCTTCGCGCCAAGCCGGATGTCGAGCCCCTGCTTGCGAAACAGGGCGAGCGCCTCGGCGGCGATCTCGCCGTCGATCCCCGCCAGGATCCGGTCGCCATATTCCAGCACCGTGACCTTCGCCCCAAGCCGCCGCCAGACGGTGCCGAGTTCGAGACCGATGTAGCCGCCGCCGATCACCACGAGGTGGCCAGGAACGGTGTCGAACGACAACGCCTCGGTGCTCGTGCCCACGAACCGGCCGTCCACGTCCACGCCCGGAAGCACGATGCTCCGACTGCCCACGGCGAGGATGATCCGCGGGCTCTCGACCGCCGTGGTGGTTCCATTGGCGGCCGTAACCTCGGCCCGGCCCGTCCCGGCCAGCCTGCCGGCGCCGGCATACCGCGTGATCTTGTTCTTGGCGAGGAGCGCGTCGATCCCCTTGGCGAGCGTGGCGACGACGTCGTCCTTCCGCTTCATCATCATGGCCAGGTCGAATGACACCCCCATGACGGTCACGCCGTGGCGCGCGAAGTCGTGACGGGCCTCCTCGAACTTGTGGCTCGATTCGAGCAACGCCTTCGACGGAATGCAGCCGACCCGCAGGCACGTGCCACCGAGCCGCTGCTCCTTCTCGACGAGCCCGACGTTCATGCCGAGTTGGGCGGCGCGGATCGCGGCCACGTAACCGCCGGGTCCGCCGCCGATCACGAGGAGGTCATGGGTGGGCATTGGTTGCTCTCAGGGGGTTGGGGGGATCCGCAGGCCCGGGGCGAAAGCCTGCGTCAGGCCCGGGGCAAAAGCCTTCGTCGCTGTGGTCTTGTCGCACACCGTCCGGTGGAGTCGCTGCGTCCGGGGAGCGAAAATCCCAAGGCTCCTCCGGCTTCCGCCCCGGGCCTGCTCACCGGTCGACTGAGGCATCACACTTCTAGCATCAGTCGAGACGGGTCTTCGATGGTGTCCTTGATCCGCTTCAGGAACGTGACGGCCTCGCGGCCGTCGACGAGGCGGTGGTCGTAGGTCAGGGCGAGGTACATCATGGGCCGGATGACCACCTGGCCGTTGACCGCCATCGGGCGATCCTGGATGGCGTGCAGGCCGAGGATGCCGCTCTGCGGAGGGTTGATGATCGGCGTCGACAGCATCGAGCCATACACGCCGCCGTTGGAGATGGTGAACGTGCCGCCCTGGAGTTCCTCGAGCTTCAGCTTATTTTCCGAGGCCCGGCGGGCGAAGTCGCCAATCGCGAGTTCGATCTGGGCGAACGACAGCATCTCGGCATTGCGGAGCACCGGCACGACCAGCCCCTTGCCGCCACCGACAGCGATCCCGATATCGTAGTAGTCGCGATAGACGATGTGGGGTTCGCGATACTCCGCGTTGACCTGCGGCACCGCTCGCAGAGCCTCCACCGCCGCCCGCACAAAGAACGACATGAAGCCCAACTTGGCCCCGTAACGCTCCTGAAACTGGTCCTTGAACTTGGCCCGCAGCGCCATCACGGCGCTCATGTCGCACTCGTTGAACGTCGTCAGCAAGGCCGCCTGCTGCTGGGCCTCGACGAGCCGCTCGGCGATCCGCTGACGGATCGGGCTGATCAGCTGGTACCGTTCCTCGCGGGTCCCGCCGCGGACTCCGGCGACGGCCGGCGGATTCGGCCTGGCCACCGCCGGGGCGGCGGCCTTCGGCGGAGGGGCGGTGGGGGCGTTCGTCGCCGCGACCGCATCGGCCTTCGTGACGCGACCGCCGGGTCCGCTTCCGCCGACCGCAGCGGCCGGCAGACCAGCCTCGCCAAGAACCCGGGCGGCGGCGGGCATCACCCGCGGGGGCATCACGGGGGCCGCGGGAGGCTGGACTGAGCCGATCGTCGTCGTGCCCTCGGCACGTTTGACGCCGACCGTCTGCTGCGGGGCCGCCGCTGGCCCCGAACCGCCGCCCACGGCGGCCGGCTCCATGTAGCCGATCACCTCGCCAACCATCGCCTTCTCGCCGCTCGCCTTGAGCATCTTCGTGATCGTGCCGGCCGCCGGCGCGGGCAGTTCGACCGTCGCCTTGTCGCTCTCGATCTCGACGATCGAGTCATCGGCGGCGACGGCTTCGCCCTCCCGCTTCTTCCATGTGCCGATCATCACCTCCGTGATCGACTCGCCAACCTCGGGAACCTTCAACTCGATGGCCATGGTGGTGCGCCGCCAACCGGCGGCCTCGCGGGGAAGACGTCAACTCGTGAATGCAGCGGAGAGGAGCTCGTTCTGCTCCATGTCGTGGCTCTTCTTCGATCCAGTGGCGGGGCTCGCGGCGCTCTGCCGACAGACGCCCGAGAAGGGAAACCGGTCGAAGAGCTTTTCACCGAAGTGGATGCGCACGAAACGCCAGGCACCCATGTTCTCGGGCTCCTCCTGCACCCACACCACCGGCGTGCCCGGCGTGTAGGCGGCGAGCGCCTCCTCCAGAGCCTGACGGGGCAGCGGATAGAGCTGCTCGACGCGAACGATCGCCACGTCGCGACGCCCGAGCTCCTGCCGCCGTTTCTCGAGCTCGTACGCCACCTTGCCGCTGCAGAGCAGCACCCGGTGGATGTCGCGGGGGGCGGTGTCCGACGTGTCGGCCAGTACCCTCTGGAAGCCACCCCTGACGAACTCGTCGAGCGGCGAAACGCAGCCGGGGTGCCGCAGCAGGCTTTTCGGCGTCATCACGACCAGCGGCTTCCGCCAGACGCGGAGCACCTGCCGGCGGAGCAGGTGGAACATCTGGGCCGGCGTCGTGGGCTGGGCCACCTGGATGTTGTCCTTGGCGCAGAGCGAGAGGAACCGCTCGAGACGGGCGCTGGAGTGCTCAGGTCCCTGCCCCTCGAAGCCGTGCGGCAGGAGCATCACCAGCCCGGAGAGCCGGTTCCACTTGTCTTCGGCACTGACGATGAACTGGTCGATCACCACCTGGGCGGCGTTGACGAAATCGCCAAACTGGGCCTCCCAGATCACGAGGCCGTCGGGACAGTCGAGGCTGTAGCCGTACTCGAAGCCGAGCACACCGGCCTCCGAAAGCGGACTGTTGTAGATCTCGACCGGCGCCTGATCGGGGCTGAGGTGTTCGAGCGGGCAGTAGGTTTCGTCGGTGATCGCGTCGTGGATCACCGCGTGACGGTGGCTGAACGTCCCACGCTGGCAGTCCTGCCCGGAGATGCGAATTCGAAGTCCCTGCGTGGCGATCGACGCGTAGGCGAGCGACTCGCCCGCCGACCAGTCGAGCGGCATCGCGCCCGCCGCCATCTGCACGCGGTTCTCGAGAAACTTCTTGATCTTGGCGTGAGGCTGAAATCCTTCCGGCAGCGCCACCAGCCGCGTGAGGAGGCTTTCGATCACGTCGCGACGGACACCCGTGTCGACATCCGCGGCATCCCGCTCGCGGCCGCCGATGTAGAGGGCCCACATGCCGCCGATGTCGTCCTTGTGGACATATTCCTCGCTCTTCGCCACCGAGAGGTCGGCGGCCAGCTTGGCGTGCTGCTGCTCGGCGATCTGCTTCGCCTCGTCGGCCGTCACCTCGCCGAGCTTGAGCAGCTTCTCCAGGTAGCTCTCGTGGGCGCTGGGCCGCTTCTCGATCACGCGGTACAGGGCGGGCTGGGTGAAGGCCGGCTCGTCGGCCTCGTTGTGTCCGCGACGGCGAAAGCAGTACATGTCGATGACGACATCCCGCTGGAACTCGCGGCGGAAGTCCATCGCCAGGCCCACGACCTGCGCCACCGCCTCCGGATCCTCGCCGTTCACGTGGAAGATCGGGATCTGCAGCATCTTCGCCACGTCGGTGGCGTACATGCAGCTGCGGGCCTCGCGGGGGCCGGTCGTGAAGCCGATTTGGTTGTTCACGATCACGTGCAGCGTGCCCCCGACGCGGTAGGCGTCGAGTTCACTCAGGTTCAGCGTCTCCTGGATGATCCCCTCACCGGCAAATGCGGCGTCCCCGTGGATCAGGATCACCATGCCATTCTGGCGGGCGCGATCACCCGACCGATCCTGCCGAGACCGCATCCGGCCGATGGCGACCGGGTTCACGAACTCCAGGTGGCTCGGGTTGAAGCAGAGCGTGAGGTGAATCGACTTGCCGTTGGCGGCCTTGTAGTCGGAGGAGTGGCCGAGGTGATACTTGACGTCGCCGCGACCGACGTGGAGCTCGGGATCCATGTCCGCGAACTCGCGGAAGATCCGCTGCGGGCTCTTGCCCATCACATTGGCCAGCACGTTGAGCCGGCCGCGGTGGGCCATCGCCAGCACGCAGTCGCGGATGTCCTGCGCGGCCGCCCGCTCGATGGCCATCTCGATGAGCGGGATCAGGCTCTCCGAGCCTTCGAGCGAGAAGCTCTTCGCTCCCAGGAACCGCTTTTGGATGAACTCCTCGAACACGGCCGCATTGGTCATCTGCCGGTAGATGCGCAGCTGCTGGCGGCGGTCGAGCTGGATCCGGTTTTCGCAGCCCTCCATCCGCACCTGCAGCCACTGCCGGACGCGGAGGTCGTCCATGTGCATGAACTGCACGCCAATCGACCGACAGTAGGTATTCCGCAGCCGCTTGATGATCTGCCGCAGCGACATCGACTGCGGCCCCTCGATCGTGTCGGTCGAGAAGGAACGATCCAGATCTTCTTCGGTGAGGTGATAGAAGTTTGGATCGAGTTCGGGCAGTCCCGGCCGCGGCCGGCCCAACGGATCGATCTCGGCCATCAGGTGTCCGCGAACTCGGTAGGCACGGACGAGTTGATCGACGCGGTCCTGGAGAAACGCGACCCGCTCCTCACCCGCCGTTCCCGTCGCCACGGGCGGCAGGGGCAGCGGCATCGCCTCACCGGCCGGAGCGGCGGCCAGCTTCACCTCGCCGTTCGCGATCGCCACGGCATGGGCGGTGGCGATGCCGTCGGGGGTCACCAGCTTCGGCGACGGCGGAAGCCCTGATGCTGCGGAGCGGATCGCCGATTGCGGCACGGGTGGCACTGCCGCCGAGCGACCGCTCGGCGGAACGGCCTGGCCGTTCCGTAGGCCCTCGAAGTACGCCCGCCAATCGGCTGGAACGCTTGCAGGATCTGCCTGGTAGTGCTCGAAGAGCTCTTCAAGAAACGCGAGGCTGGCGGTCCCAGCAGAGTCGAGGCTGTCGATGGTGCTCACGGATGGATCCATGCCCACCGCGGTGCGGGGGCGATGTCAGGCAGGAGGGAAGAGGTGGGTTTCAAGCGGTCGGTCACATGGCCAGCAGAAGCCGACCGGGACTCTCCAGGTAACCGATGATTTCATTGAGGAACCGGGCGGCCATGGCGCCGTCGATGACCCGGTGGTCATACGAGAGCGACAGCGGCAACATCAGCCGCGACTCGATCTTGTCGTCGTGGACGACTGGCATCTTCCGCGACCGTCCCAGCAACAGAATAGCTACCTCGGGCCAGTTGATGATGGGGGTCGAATACGCCCCCCCCACGGCTCCGAGGTTGCTGATCGTGAACGTCCCGCCGCGCAGGTCCTCGATGCCGTACTGCGCGTTCTTGGCCTTTTCGGCGGTTTCGGCCACCGCCTGGGCGACCTGGGGGATCGAAAGCTGGTCGCAGTCGCGGAGCACGGGCACTACGAGCCCCCGTGGCGTGTCAACGGCGAGGCCCACGTTGACGTAGTCCTTGTAGATGATCTCGCCCTTTTCCATGTCGATCGTCGCGTTGACCGCAGGATGCTGACGAAGCGACAGGCTCACTGCCTTGATCACGAACGAGAGGGCGGTCAGCTTGAGGTTGCTCTTCGCGTATTCCGCTGCACTTGCCTTCCGCAGGGCTTCGAGTTCGGTGACGTCGGCGTCGTCGAAGTTCGTGAGGTGCGGAATCGTCTGCACGCTGCGGACCATGTTGGCCGCGATCGTCTTCCGCATCCGCGACATCTGCTCGCGGCGAATCGGCCCCCAGTCATCCCGCTCCGTGGAGGTCGATTCCGGTCGCGGCCGGCCGGCCGGCGCAGAACTCGCGTGTCGCACGGCCGCGATCACGTCTTCGCGGACGATACGCCCCGCGGGGCCCGTACCCCTGACGCGGGCGAGGTCGACACCGAGTTCACGGGCGAGCCGACGCACGGCCGGCCCGGCAGGCTCCACGGTGACCGCCGCGACGACAGGCGGCTCCTCGACCGCAACCGCAGCTGCCTTCGGGGCAGGGGCAGGAGCAGGGGCAGGAGCAGGGGCCGGAGCAGGCGTCGGAGCAACCGGGGCGGGGGCAGCGGGCTTCGCCCCGAGGGCGGGCGAGGGCTTCGGCTCGTCGGCCTTTGGCGACGGAGCGGCGGGCTTGCCGGCCGCGGCAGTCGCCGCGTCGAGCATCACGAGGGGCTGGCCCACCTTCACGGTATCGCCCTTCTTGACGAGCACCTTCGCCACCAGGCCGCCCGGCGGACACGGCACCTCGATGACCGCCTTGTCGGTCTCCACCTCGAGAAGCGCCTGCCCCGGCTTCACGACGTCGCCCTCGGAAACGAAGACCGTGACGACGTCGCCGGAGGCGATGTTCTCGCCGAGGTCAGGAAGCTTGAATTCGGTGGCCATGGCTCGTTCCGGGGAGGGGGTTGGTGGGTGGTGATCAAAGAGAAACGACGTCGTGAACCGGGCGTGGCTCAGGCCGAGGCCGGATCGATCTTGGCTGGATCGACGCCGAGCCGCTTGATCGCCTCGGCGACGACGTGCGCGCCGACCGCGCCGGCCGCCGCCAACCGCGACAGCGTGCCCACGGCGATGCACTCGGCATCGACCTCGAAGTGACGGCGGAGCCGGCCACGGAGTTCGCTACGGCCGAAGCCGTCGGTGCCGAGCACGAACAGTCCGCCCGGAACCCAGGGATCGAGCTGCTCGGGAACGGCCCGCACGTGGTCGCTGGCCGCCACGTAGACGCCGTCGGTCCCTGCGAGCGTGGTCTCCAGGTAGCTGAGCTTGGGCGGTGCCTCGGGGTGAAGCATGCTCCAGCGGCGGCATTCCTGGGCCTCGCGGCGGAGCTCCTTCCAACTTGTCACGCTCCAGACCGTGCTCGCCACGCCCCAGTGCTCCGCGAGCAGATCGGCCGCGCGAATGACCTCTCGAAGAATGGTGCCAGAACCGAACAGGTTGACGTGCGGCAGATTTCCGGCGACGGCCCGGCCCGTGGCCGGCACGTCCTTGAACCGGTACATGCCCTTGAGGATGCCTTCCTCACAGCCGGCGGGCATGTGGGGCATCTCGTAGTTCTCGTTGTAGACCGTGATGTAGTAGATCCAGTCCTCGCCCTTGGCGTACATCCGCTCCATGCCGTCGAGCATGATCACAGTCGTCTCATAGACGAACGCCGGGTCGTAGGCCTTCACGGTCGGATAGGCCATCGCGAACAGGTGGCTGTGGCCGTCCTGGTGCTGGAGCCCCTCGCCGTTGAGCGTCGTCCGACCGGCCGTGCCGCCGAGGAGGAAGCCCTTGGCGCGGCTGTCACAGGCGGCCCAGATCAGGTCGCCGATCCGCTGGAAGCCGAACATCGAGTAGTAGATGAAGATCGGGATCATCGGCACGCCGTGGCTGGCGTAGGACGTGCCTGCCGCGACAAAGCTCGACATGCTGCCCGCTTCCGTGATCCCCTCCTCGAGAATCTGGCCGTCCTTGGCTTCGCGGTAATAGAGCAGCTGATCGGAATCGACCGGCTCGTAGAGCTGGCCCGTGTGGGCGTAGATGCCGCACTGCTTGAAGAGCGGATCCATGCCGAACGTCCGCGATTCGTCGGGGACGATCGGCACGATGTACTTCCCGACCGCCTTGTCCTTCAGCAGCGAGGCCATGAGCGTCACCGCGCCGGTGGTCGTGGAGACCTCGCGGCCGGCGCTCTTCTCGATGAACGACCGGTACTCGTCGAGCGAGGGCGTCTTGAGCTTCGGCGACTCGAGTGGGCGGGTCGGCACATACCCGCCGAGGGCTTCGCGACGCTCACGCAGGTAGCGAATCTCCTCCGAGTCTTCCGGCGGGCGATAGAACGGGGCCTTTGCCACCTCGTCGTCGGAGATCGGAATGCCGAACCGCGAGCGGAAGGCTCGCAGTTCCTCTTCGTTGAGCTTCTTCTGCTGGTGGGTGACATTGCGGCCCTCGCCCACCTCACCGAGGCCGTAGCCCTTGATCGTCTTGGCGATGATCACGGTCGGCTTGCCGTGGCACTTCATGGCCGCGGCATAGGCGGCGTAGACCTTCTCGGGGTCGTGCCCGCCGCGGCGGAGCTTCTTGAGCTTCTCATCGGAGAGGTTGGCCACCATCTCGGCCAGCTGCGGATCGGCCCCGAAGAAGTGCTCGCGGATGTAGCCGCCCGGCATGACGATGTACTTCTGGTACTGGCCGTCCACGACCTCGTTCATCCGCTTGACGAGCAGCCCCTTGTCGTCCTTGGCGAGGAGCGGATCCCACTCGTCGCCCCAGATCACCTTGATCACGTTCCAGCCCGCACCGCGGAAGCAGCCCTCGAGTTCCTGGATGATCTTGCCGTTGCCGCGGACCGGCCCGTCGAGCCGCTGCAGGTTGCAATTGATCACGAACACGAGGTTGTCGAGCTTCTCGCGAGCCGCCAGCGAGATCGCGCCGAGCGTCTCGGGCTCGTCGGTCTCGCCGTCGCCGATGAAGCACCAGACGTGCTGGCCGCTCGTGTCTTTGATGCCACGGTCCTGCAGGTACTTGTTGAACCTCGCCTGGTAGATGGCCATCAGGGGCCCGAGGCCCATGGAGACGGTGGGGAACTCCCAGAAGCCCGGCATCAGCCACGGGTGCGGGTAGCTCGACAGTCCGCCGCCGTCAGCCAGCTCGCGCCGGAAGTTTTCCAGCTGCTTCTCGGTGATCCGCCCCTCGAGGAAGGCCCGGGAGTAAATGCCCGGCGACGCGTGGCCCTGGAAGTAGACCTGGTCGCCCGAGTAGTCATCGCTGCGGCCGCGAATGAAGTGGTTCATCGCCACCTCGACGAGCGTGGCCGACGAGGCGAAGGTCGAGATGTGGCCGCCGATGCTCTTGTCCTCGCGGTTGGCGCGGACCACCATCGCCATCGCGTTCCAGCGGATGATGCTCTTGATCCGCCGCTCGATCTCGCGATTGCCGGGGAAGGCCGGCTGCTTCTCGACCGGAATCGTGTTGATGTACGGCGTGGTCGCGGAGAACGGGATCTGGACGCCGAGCCGGTAGGCCTCCTGCTCAATGGCCTGGAGGAGGTACGCGGCCCGGTCGCCCCCGCGGCTATTGATCACGTAGCGGAGCGAATCAAGCCACTCCCGCGTCTCGGTCGGGTCGGTGTCGACCGACGACACCCCGTCGACCACCTCGGGCTGACCGGTCGCGTTGTCGCCCATCTGGCCGATCGACATCGGAGCGTGGGCGCCTCGGGGGAGCGGGGAGCCTCCGGCGAGAATGTCGTCGGCCGCCTCGGTGGCGGAATGATCGCTGGGGTTGGCCATGCGTGGCTCCGGGAATTTTCGGGGGACTTTTCAGATTATTCGGGTCGTAGCGGGGGCGTCTAGGGCGATTGCCCTGCCCCCGGAACCACGTCCATCCCCACCGGGAGTCCCCGCCGGGAGTCCCGCCAGGGGAACCGCTCGGCGGTCCGCCTAGTCGGCCCGTGGCCTGTAGATTTCGGTAGCCAGGCCGAAATAGTTCTCGGCGCTGAAGGCCACCGTCTCGCCCAGC
>Ga0315902_10008356_pt1 | contig 14030 bp, 12 predicted proteins | sample LakEriMetagenome_9_FD_203523 | JGI IMG/M metagenome (GOLD analysis project Ga0315902, IMG submission 203523) | Freshwater fungal communities from buoy surface, Lake Erie, Ohio, United States - Buoy 12 MA117 | ecosystem: Environmental > Aquatic > Freshwater > Lake > Lake biofilm | place: USA... | reverse complement strand
TCGCCGGCGTCGGGTTGCTCGGCGCCCGTCAGCATGCGGAAAAGGGTGGTCTTGCCGGCGCCGTTCGGGCCGATGATGCCCACGATGCCGCCCTTCGGCAGGCTGAAGTTGAGGTCGTCGATGAGCAGGCGGTCGCCGAAGGCCTTGCGCAGGCCCTTCGCCTCGATGACGAGATCACCGAGCCGCTCGCCCGGCGGGATGTAGATCTCGTTGGTCTCGTTGCGTTCCTGGAACTCGCGCGACGCCAGCTCCTCGTAGCGCTGCATGCGCGCCTTGCTCTTGGCCTGGCGGGCCTTGGGGTTCTGACGCACCCACTCGAGCTCGCGTTCGAGGGTCTTGCGCAGCGCTTCGCGCTCGCGCTCTTCCTGCGCGAGCCGCTTCTCTTTCTGCTCGAGCCACGACGAGTAGTTGCCGTGGTAGGGGATGCCGTGCCCGCGGTCGAGCTCGAGGATCCACTCGGCGACGTTGTCGAGGAAGTAGCGGTCGTGGGTCACCGCGATGACGGTGCTCGGGTACTCCTCGAGGTACTTCTCGAGCCAGGCGATCGACTCGGCGTCGAGGTGGTTGGTCGGCTCGTCGAGGAGCAGCATGTCGGGTGCGGACAGCAGCAGCCGGCAGAGCGCGACACGGCGCTTCTCGCCGCCCGAGAGCTTCTCGATCACCGCATCCCAAGGCGGCAGGCGCAGCGCGTCGGCGGCGATCTCGAGCTTGCGGTCGAGTTCCCAACCGCCCGCGGCGTCGAGCGCGTCCTGCAGCTTCGCCTGCTCCTCGAGCAGCGCGTTCATCTCGTCGTCCGACATCGGCTCGGCGAACTTCTCGCTGATGGCGTTGAAGCGTTCGAGCTTGGCGAACAGGCCGCCGATGCCCTGCACGACCTCTTCGCGCACGGTCTTCTTGGGGTCGAGCTCCGGCTCCTGCGGCAGGTAGCCGACCTTGATGCCGCTCTGCGGCCGGGCCTCGCCCTCGATGTTGTTGTCGAGGCCCGCCATGATCTTGAGCAGGGTCGACTTGCCCGAGCCGTTGAGGCCGAGCACGCCGATCTTGGCGCCCGGGAAGAACGACAGGCTGATGTCGCGCAGGATGTGGCGCTTGGGGGGCACGATCTTGCCCACCCGGTTCATGGTGTAGATGTACTGGGCCATGGCAACATTATACCGCTTCGGTCGGTCCCGGCCGCGCCGGTGCTACAATCAGCGGCTCCGATGGCCTCGTCGCGCGCAGTCTCGCCTTCTCTGGCGCTGGTCATCGGCGCGATGGGCGTCGTCTTCGGCGATGTCGGCACCAGCCCCCTCTACGCCTTCCGCGCGGTCTTCACCGTCTCCGGGCTGTCGCCCGCCGAGCTCGCCAACATCCAGGGCGTGCTCTCGCTCGTCTTCTGGTCGATAGCGAGCGTGGTGGCGCTGAAGTACGTCACCATCGTGCTGCGGGCCGACAACGACGGCGAGGGCGGGGTGCTCGCGCTCATGCAGCTCGCCCGCGGCTCCGCCGGTACGCGGGCCGCCGTGCCGCTCACGCTGATGGGCCTCATCGGTTGTGCGCTGTTCTTCGGCGACGGCGTCATCACGCCGGCCATCTCGGTGCTGAGCGCGGTCGAGGGCCTCGAACTCGCGGCGCCCAGCCTCGCCGGTTCCGTCGTGCCCATCACGGTCGTGATCCTGCTCGTGCTGTTCCGTCTCCAGCGCAAGGGCACCGAACGCATCGGTCGCGCCTTCGGTCCGATCATGCTGCTGTGGTTCACCGTGCTCGCGGTGCTCGGCACGCTGTCGATCGTCCAGTCGCCGGAGGTGCTCGTCGCGGTGCATCCGGCGTACGCCTTCGCCCTGTTCATCGACCACCCGGGCATCGCGCTCGCGGTGTTCGGCGCCGTGTTCCTGTGCGTGACAGGCGGTGAGGCCTTGTACGCCGACCTCGGCCACTTCGGACGGCCTGCCATCGCGCGAGCCTGGTACTTCCTCGTCTGGCCGGCGCTGTTGCTCAACTATTTCGGGCAGGGGGCGCTGCTGCTGCGCGACCCGGCCGCGCTCGCCAGCCCCTTCTACAAGCTCGCGCCGGCGGCGATGGTGCTGCCGCTCGTGCTGCTCGCGACAGCCGCCACCGTCATCGCCTCGCAGGCCGTGATCTCGGGCGTGTTCTCCATCGCCCGCCAATGCCAGCAGCTCGGCTTCCTGCCGCGCATGCGCATCGTGCACTCGTCCGAGGAGGCGATCGGCCAGGTCTATGTGCCCTTCGTCAACTGGGCGCTGTGCCTGATGACATTGCTGCTGGTGGTGGCCTTCGGCTCCTCGGACCGCCTCGCCGGCGCCTACGGCGTCGGCGTCTCGATCACCATGGCGCTCGATACGCTGCTGATGCTCGTCCTCCTGGCGGCGACGCAACGGCAGCTGCGCGGCCTGCAGATGGGGCTGATGATCGGCGTGCTCGCCCTCGAGGCGCTCTACATCCTCGGCAATCTGCAGAAGATCGGCGACGGCGGCTGGGTGCCGCTCGCGCTCGGGTCCACGCTCTTCTTCCTCATGCAGACCTGGCGCAGCGGTCGCGATGTCGTCGCCTCGCGCACCGCGCGCGAGGACCTGCGTCCCGCGGAGTTCGTCGCGCTCGTCGACCGTCTGCAGCCGACCGTGGTCGACCGCACGGTCGTGTTCCTCTCCGGCAACGCGGAGCTCATGCCGCGCACGCTGGTGCGCAACCTGCAGACCAACCGCGTGCTGCATGCGCAGACCATCGTGATGACGCTGCACACCGCCTCCGTGCCGCGCGTCGATTTCGGTTCCCGGGTGCGCCTGCATGAGCTGCGCCCCGGTCTCTATCGGGTCGTCGCCACCATCGGCTTCATGGACCGGCCCGACATCCCGGCGTTGCTGCGCGAGGCGCAACGGCGCCACAAGGAGCTGGAGCTGCGCGGTGCGGCGTATGTGATCGGGCGCGACGATGTGGTGACCACCGGTCGCAGCGATTTCACGCGGCTGCAGAAGGCGCTGTTCGCCTTCATGTCGCGCAACGCCGAGTTCGCGGGCGACCACTTCGGCATCCCCGCCGAGCAGATCCTCGAATCCGGCGGCCAGGTGGCCATCTAGGCGGTCCCATGCCGAGCGCGATGGACACGGGACTTCTGGTCATCTCCGACGACAGGCTCGGCCGTTACGGCTTCCCGGGCGGCCATCCGTTCGGCCTCGACCGCCACGCCGCGTTCACGCGGGAGTTCCGCGCCCGCGGGCTGGACGGTCGCTGCGCCGTCGAGGGCACCCGTGCGGCCACCCCCGAGGAGTTGCTGCTGTTCCACGACCCCGCGCATGTGGCGCAGGTGCGCACGCGGTCCGCGACCGGGGAGGGCTGGCTGGACGCCGGTGACACCCCGGCCTTCCGCGGCATCTACGAAGCCGTGGCGGATGTGGTCGGCGGCGCGCTGACCGCCGCCGAGGCGATGATGGACGGCCGGGCGCGCCGCGCCTTCGTGCCGATCGCGGGCCTGCACCACGCCTCGCGCAAGGGTGCGGCCGGGTTCTGCGCGCTCAACGATTGCGGCGTGGTCATCGAGTGGCTGCGTCGCCAGCGCGGCCTGCAGCGCGTCGCCTATGTCGACATCGACGCGCACCACGGTGACGGTGTGTTCTACGCCTTCGAGGACGACCCCGACATCGCCATCGCCGACCTGCACGAGGACGGCCGCTATCTCTACCCGGGTACGGGTGCGGCCACCGAGACCGGCAAGGGCGCGGCGGCGGGCACCAAGTACAACGCGCCGTTGCCGCCCGGAGCCGATGATGCCGCCTTCGATGCGGCGTGGGGGGCGGCCCTCGAGACGCTCGAATCACAACGGCCCGAGTTCATCTTGCTGCAATGCGGCGCCGACAGCATCGCCGGCGACCCTCTCGCCCATCTCGCCCTCACGCCGGCGGCCCATGGCCGTGCCGCGCGTGATCTGGTGCGCTTGGCCGAGCGCCTCGGCCACGGCCGGGTGCTGGCGCTCGGTGGCGGCGGCTACAACCGCAGCAACATCGGCCTCGGCTGGTGCGCCGTGGTGGAGGGTCTCTTGAGCGGGACTTGATGGGCTAGAATGGACCGCCATCCCGCGCGAGGCCCGCTGATGTTCCCGAAGAGCATGACCATCGAAGGATTCGATCCCGCGCTCGCCGGCGCCATGTCGGCCGAGCGGGAGCGTCAGGAAGACCACATCGAGCTCATCGCCTCGGAGAACTACGCGAGCCCTCGCGTGCTCGAGGCGCAAGGGTCGGTGCTCACCAACAAATACGCCGAGGGCTACCCCGGCAAGCGCTACTACGGCGGCTGCGAGTTCGTCGACATCGCCGAGCAGCTCGCCATCGACCGCGTCAAGCAGCTCTTCGGCGCCGACTACGCCAATGTCCAGCCTCACTCCGGTTCGCAGGCCAACGCCGCCGTCTACCTCGCGCTGCTGAAGCCCGGCGACACCATCCTCGGCATGAGCCTCGACCACGGCGGTCACCTCACGCACGGCGCCAAGGTCAACTTCTCGGGCAAGCTCTTCAACGCCCAGCAGTACGGCATCCGCCCGGACAACGGTGAGATCGACTACGACGCGCTCGAGCGTCAGGCGCTCGAGGTCAAGCCGAAGCTCATCATCGCGGGCTTCTCGGCCTACTCGCGCTTCCTCGACTTCCCGCGCTTCCGCGCCATCGCCGACAAAGCGGGTGCGCTGCTGCATGTCGACATGGCGCACTTCGCGGGGCTCGCCGCCGCCGGCGTCTACCCGAACCCGGTCCCCTACGCCGATGTCGTCACCAGCACCACGCACAAGACGCTGCGCGGGCCGCGCGGCGGCATCATCCTCGCGCGTGCCAACGACGAGCTGACCAAGAAGTTCAACTCGCTGGTGTTCCCGGGCACGCAGGGCGGTCCGCTGATGCATGTCATCGCCGCCAAGGCCGTGGCCTTCCTCGAGGCGCTGCAGCCCGAGTTCAAGGACTACCAGAAGCAGGTCGTCGCCAACGCGCGCGCCATGTGCGCGCGCCTGCAGCAGCGCGGGTATCGCATCGTCTCGGGCGGCACCGACAACCATCTCTTCCTCATCGACCTCTCCGACAAGCGCATCAACGGCAAGGAGGCGGACGCCGCGCTCGGCGCCGCGCACATCACGGTCAACAAGAACGCCGTGCCGAACGATCCGCGTCCGCCCATGGTGACGAGCGGCATCCGCATCGGCACGCCGGCCTCGACCACCCGCGGCTTCAAGGAATCTGAGATGGAGCATGTCGCCGACCTCATCGCCGATGTGCTCGACGCCGAGGGCGCGCCGGAAGCGGTCGCGGTCGTGCGCGCGAAGGTCACGGCGCTCTGTCACCGCTTCCCGGTGTACGAGTCGAGCCGCTCCCTCGCGGCGCAGGTCCGTTGAGCCGGACGCCGCGCTGACGGGACGCCACCATGTACTGTCCCTTCTGCGGCCACGAAGAGACCAAGGTGAACGACTCGCGGCTCGCCGCGGAAGGCCGTCAGATACGCCGGCGTCGCGAGTGCCTCGCTTGCGGTGAACGCTTCACCACCTTCGAGTCCGCCGAGCTAGTCATGCCGCTCGTGGTCAAGAGCAAGGGCGACCGCGAACCCTTCGATGTGCAGAAGCTCCGCTCGGGCATCCTGCGTGCGCTGCAGAAGCGTCCGGTGCCGCAGGAGAAGGTGGAGTCCGCCATCGAGCGCATCACCCATCGCCTGCGCGCGCTCGGCGAGCGCGAGGTGCCGTCGCGGCAGGTGGGCGAGTTCGTGATGGACGAGCTGCGCCATCTCGACGAGGTCGCCTATGTGCGCTTCGCCTCGGTGTACCGCAGCTTCCAGGACATCGAGGCTTTCCGCGACGAGGTCGACAAGCTGCGTACGCGCCGTCGTCGCGAGCCGCTCGCGGGGCAGATGTCGCTGCTCGGCGGCGAGCCCGAGGCGCCCGGCGCGGCGGGCGGCAAGCCCGCCGGCAAGCCGCCGCGGCGCAGCCACTGACGCGTCGCGCGACCGCACCACACGACCGCACCGTACGACCGCACCGCACACCATGGATGGCACCCCCTTCGAAAGACAGGCGATGGCGCGCGCGTTGGCGCTCGCCGCGCTCGGCCGTCGCAGCACCCAGCCCAACCCGCGCGTCGGCTGCGTCATCGCGCAGGGCGAGCGGATCATCGGCGAGGGCTGGCATCAGCGCGCCGGTGAGCCGCATGCCGAGGTGTTCGCGCTGCGTCAGGCGGGCGCAGCCGCGCGTGGCGCCACCGCCTTCGTCACGCTCGAGCCCTGCAACCATCACGGGCGCACGCCGCCCTGCAGCGAAGCGCTGATCGCGGCCGGCGTCGCGCGCGTCATCTACGCCTGCGGCGATCCCAACCCGCGGGTCGATGGTTCGGGCGCCGCACGGCTGCGCGCCGCAGGCGTCGAGGTCGCGACCGGTCTGCTGGCGGCGGAGGGCGAGGAGCTGAACCTCGGGTTCTTCAGCCGCATGCGTCGCGGGCGTCCCTGGCTGCGTCTGAAGATGGCGGCGAGCCTCGATGGTCGCACCGCTCTCGCGGGCGGCGAGAGCCGTTGGATCACCTCCCGTGAGGCGCGCGAGGATGTGCACGCCTGGCGCGCCGAGAGCGCGGCGGTGCTCAGCAGCAGCGCCACCGTGCTCGCCGACGACCCGGAACTCACCGCACGGCCGGTGTCCGCGGCGGACGCCGATCTCCCGCTGCGCCGACCGTTGCGCGTGATCCTCGACAGCCACGCGCGCGTGCCGTCCACCGCACGCCTGTTCGCGGCGTCGGGTGACATCGTCCGTCTGGTCGGGTCAGCGGCGCGGACCCTGTCCGGAGCGCCCTCGTCGGCGCCGGGTGAGCGCGCCGCCCACCGCATCGAACGCATCGCGACCGACGCGGACGGTCGTCTGTCGCTGCCTGCGGTGCTCGCCTGGCTCGGCGGCGAGGGGATCAACGAGGTCTGGACCGAGGCCGGGCCCACGCTCGCCGGGGCGTTGCTCACCGCCGGCTTGGTCGACGAACTCGTCGTGTACCTCGCACCTCGGCTCCTCGGTCCCGATGCCCGACCGCTCGCCCACCTGCCGGCGCTGACGCGCCTCGCGGACGCGGCGCCGTGGCGCGTGCAGGATATGCGGCCGATCGGCCCGGATATCCGTATCATGCTGCGCCCGGAGAGTTGAGGAGACCGCAGGCGTGTTCACCGGCATCGTGCAGGACATGGGACGCATCGTCGCGCTGGAACCGCGCGCCGGTGATGTGCGCCTGCGCGTCGCGGTCGAGCGGCTGCCGCTCGACGCCGTCCGCAGCGGCGACAGCATCGCCGTCAGCGGCGTCTGTCTCACGGTGGTCGAGCACGACGCGGGCGGCTTCGCGGCCGATGTCTCGAACGAGACGCTCTCGCTCACCACGCTCGGTGACCTGGCACCGGGCTCGAGCGTCAACCTCGAGCCTGCGCTGCGCGCCGGCGATCCGCTCGGCGGGCATCTGGTCTCGGGGCATGTCGACGGCGTGGGCCGCGTGGTGTCGCTCGCGCAGGACGCGCGCTCGTGGCGCATCCGCTTCGAGACCCCGCCGGATATCGCGCGCTATGTGGCCCGCAAAGGCTCCATCGCCATCGACGGCGTGAGCCTCACGGTCAACGAGGTCGAGGGCCGCGAGTTCGGCATCAACATCATCCCGCACACCTGGCAGGTCACGACCATCGGCGGCTATGCGCCGGGCCGCCGCGTGAACCTCGAGATCGACCCGATCGCGCGTTATGTGGAGCGGCTGCTCGCCGCGGGAGCGGCGTCATGACGTTGCGCGTGGTGCCCGATCCCGCGCCGGTCGACGGTTTCGACCGCATCGAGGACATCCTCGCCGACCTCGCCGCCGGTCGCATGGTCGTCATCCTCGACGACGAGCGCCGCGAGAACGAGGGCGACCTCATCATGGCCGCCGCGAAGGTGCGACCCGAGGACGTGAACTTCATGGCGCGCTACGGCCGCGGCCTGATCTGCCTCACGCTGACGCCCGAGCGTTGCCGCCAGCTGCGCCTGCCGCTGATGGTGAGCGGCACCGACCGCGAGCATCGCACCAACTTCACCCTCTCCATCGAGGCCGCCGAGGGCGTGACCACCGGCATCTCGGCCTTCGACCGCGCGCACACCGTGCGTACCGCGGTCGCCGAGGACGCACGCCCCGAGCATCTGCGCCAGCCCGGGCACATCTTCCCGCTGATGGCGCAGCCGGGCGGCGTGCTGACCCGCGCGGGCCACACGGAAGCGGGCTGCGACCTCGCGCGACTCGCGGGCCTCGAGCCCGCCGCGCTCATCGTCGAGATCATGAGCGACGACGGCACGATGGCGCGGCAGCCCGAGCTGCGGCGCTTCGCGCGCGAGCATGGGCTGCGCATCGGCACCATCGCCGACCTCATCCGATATCGCCTGCGCACCGAGCGCTCGGTCGAGCGCGTCGCCGAGCGTGCCGTGACCACCGCACACGGCGATTTCCGCTTGCTCGCCTATCAGGACCACACCCATCGCGATGTGCATCTGGCGCTGGTGCGCGGCGCCATCGACGGCGCGACGCCGCCGCTGGTGCGCGTGCACCTCGCCGAGACGCTGCGCGACCTCGTCGGCGTGCGCGAGGTCCCGGCCCGTTGGACGCTCGACGCCGCGCTCGCCCGCATCGCGCGCGAGGGTCAGGGCGTGGTGGTGATCCTGCGCGAGCAGGAATCGCCGCGCGAACTCGCCGACGCCGTACGCGGCGACATATCGGCGATGACGCCGCCGACGCAGAGCACCGATCCCGCGGTCGCGCCCGTCTGGCGCACCTACGGCATCGGCGCGCAGATCCTGCAGGACCTCGGCGTGCGCCGCATGCGCGTGCTGTCCTCGCCCAAGCAGATGCAGGGCCTGTCGGCGTTCGACCTCGAGGTGCTCGAGTACATCGGGCCGGGAGATGCCCCGGGAGATGTCGATGCGCGTTGAGTCCGACACCCGCGAGGGCACGGCACAGCTCGATGCGCGGGGCCTGCGCATCGCCCTGGTCGCCGCGCGCTTCAACGCGCCGCTCGTCGACCGCATGCTCGCCGGCGCTCGCGCCGCATGGGCGCGTCACGGCGGCGACCCGGCGGACCTCGAGGTGTTCCGGGTGCCCGGCGCCTTCGAACTGCCGCTCGCCTGTCGGCACGCGGCCTTCACCGGCCGCTACTCGGCGGTGGTGGCGCTCGGCTGCGTCATCCGCGGCGACACGCCGCACTTCGACTACGTCGCCGGCCAGAGCGCCCAGGGCCTCATGCAGGCCGGCCTCGAGAGCGGCATCCCGGTGGTGTTCGGAGTGCTGACCGTCGAGAACGAGGCGCAGGCCCTCGAGCGTGCCGACACCGCGCGGCTCGACAAGGGCGGCGAGGCCGTCGAGTCCGCCATCGAGACCGCACGTACCTTGGCGGCGATCGCCGCGGGGCAGAGCTGACATGGCGGGCACCCGTCCACGCCGCGACCCCGCCTCCGGTGCGCGTTCCGTCGCGCGTCGCCTCGCCGTGCAGGCGATCTACCGTGTCCAGCTCAATGCCGGTCCGTGGCAGGACCTCGTGAGCGAGTTCGCGGACGAGCCGGACATGGCCCGCGCCGACGGCGAATATTTCCGGGCGTTGGTGCAGGCCTGTTGCGAGGACCGCGATGCGCTCGACGGCACGCTCGCGCAGTGGGTCGACCGCAAGCCCGAGTCGCTCGATCCGGTCGAGCACGCGGTGCTGCTCGTCGGCGTGCACGAACTCACGCACCGTCCCGAGGTGCCCTGGCGGGTGGTGATCGCCGAGGCGGTCACGCTCACCAAGCGTTTCGGCGCCACCGACGGCCACAAGTTCGTCAACGCGGTGCTCGACCGCGCGGCGCGCGCGCTGCGTCCGCACGAACACTGAGCGCGCGGGCATGGCGCTCGGCGAGTTCGAGCTGATCGACCGCTTCTTCCGCGATTGCGGCGCGACGCGCACCGATGTCGTGCTCGGCATCGGCGATGACGGCGCGCTGCTGCGGCCGCCCTCCGGTGCCGACCTCGTCGCCGTGAGCGACACGCTCGTCGAGGGCGTGCACTTCCCTGTGGGCAGCCCCGCCGAGTCCATCGGCCATCGGGCGCTCGCGGTCAATCTCAGCGACATCGCCGCGATGGGCGCGACGCCGCGTTGGGTCCTGCTGTCGCTCACGCTGCCGCGGGTCGAGGAAGCTTGGCTCGCGGGTTTCGCGCGCGGCTTCGGCGCGCTCGCCCGTGCGCACGGCGTGGCGCTGGTCGGCGGTGACACGACGCGCGGTCCGATGACCATCGGCGTGCAGGTGCTCGGCACGGTGCCGGCGGGCGAAGGGCTGCGTCGCAGCGGCGGGCGCCCGGGCGATGCGCTGTTCGTCACCGGTACGCCAGGCGATGCCGCGGCGGGGCTCGCGCTCATCATGGCTGCTGATGGCTCCGCGGCGGGACTGCGGAGCGACGCTCCCGTCGACGCCCTCGAGGCGCTACGCCAGCGTTTCCTCTTCCCGACGCCGCGGATCGCCGAGGGCGAGGCCCTGCGCGGTCTGGCGAGCGCCTGCATCGACATCTCCGACGGTCTCGTGGGCGATCTCGGCAAACTCGCCGCCGCCAGCGCTTGCGCGGCGGTGCTCGATGTCGATGCGCTGCCGCGCTCGGCGGCGCTCGCCGCGGTCACACCGGAAGCGGCGCTGCGGTCCATGCTCGACGGCGGTGACGACTATGAGCTGCTGCTCGCGGTGCCGCCTGCGCAGGTCGCGCGCGTCGCCTCGATGCCGGGTCTGACGCGTATCGGTGAACTGCGCGATGCGTCGACAGCCGCCCGTGTGACGCTGCGCCGACGCGCCGCGGACGGCACCCTCTCGGAGACGCCGGCCACCGGCGCCGGCTTCGATCACTTCGCGGGCTGAGCGTCCGCGGCCGGGTCCGCGGCCGTACCCCCAGCCGGGTCAGGCTCGAGGTCCTTGTCCCGCTCGACCAGCGCATAGGCCGAGTGGTTGTGGATGGACTCGAAGTTCTCCGCTTCCACCGAGTAGGCGGCGACGCGAGGCTCGGCGTTGAGCCGCAGCGCGATGTCGCGCACCAGGTCCTCGACGAACTTCGGGTTGTCGTAGGCGCGCTCGGTGACGAACTTCTCGTCGGGGCGCTTGAGCAGCCCGTAGAGCTGGCTCGAGGCCTCGGTCTCGGCGATATCGATCAACTCCTCGATCCAGAGATGCTCGCGCAGCCGTACCGTGAGCGTCACATGCGAACGCTGGTTGTGCGCGCCGCGCTCCGAGATCCGCTTGCTGCAGGGGCAGAGGCTGGTGACCGGCACCACCACCTTGATGGAGGTCAGGTTGCGGCCGTCGCGCCGCTCGCCGATCAGCGTCACGCGGTAGTCCATCAGGCTCTCGACGCCCGATACCGGCGCGCGCTTCATCACGAAGAACGGGAAGCTGAGGTCGATATGACCGGAGTCGGCCTCGAGCCGCGCCGTCATCTCCTCGAGCATGCGGCCGTGGTCGGCCACCGAGATCTCCCGCTCGCGGTGCAGGATCTCCACGAAGCGCGACATGTGCGTGCCTTTGAAGTGGTGCGGCAGGTCGACGAACATGTTGAACGACGCGACGCTGTGCTGCTCGCCGCTCGAGCGGTCGCGCAGCCGCACCGGGTGCAGGATGTCCTTGATGCCGACCTTGCTGATCGGGATGCGGCGCTCGTCACGGTGGGACTGCACGTCCGCGATGGCCGCGGCGCTGGTGTTCGACGGGGTCATGGGTCTCCTTACGCGCCGGCGGCGCGGCGCGGCGTACCGCGCTGTTCCTGCCACCAGGTCTCGACCTGGCGGGCGATGCCGGCCGGGTCGAGCCCGGCGGCGGCGAGGCAGTCGTTACGGCTGCCGTGTTCGATGAATCGGTCGGGGATGCCGACCATGTGCAGCGGGCGCTCGATTCCGGCGACGGCCAACGCCTCGGCGACGGCGGCGCCGGCGCCGCCCATCACCGCGTTCTCCTCGACGGTGACGAGCGCGCTGTGGCGCGCCGCGACCTGCTGGAGAAGCGCGGTGTCGAGCGGCTTGATGAAGCGCATGTTGACGACCGTCGCATCGAGCCGCTCGGCGATCTTCAGCACGCCTGCGAGCAGCGTGCCGAACACCAATATCGCGAGCCCGCTGCCGCCCTCGCGCCGGATCTCGCCGCGACCGACGGGCAGGGCGGTCATCTCCTTGCGCGGCGTGGTGCCGTCGCCCGCGCCGCGCGGGTAGCGCACCGCGGACGGTCCCGGCAGCGTGGTCGCGGTGTAGAGCATCTGGCGGCACTCGTCCTCGTCGGCCGGTGCCATCAGCGTCATGTTCGGGATGCAGCGCAGGTACGAGATGTCGTAGGCACCCTGGTGCGTGGCGCCGTCGCTGCCGACGAGACCGGCGCGGTCGAGCGCGAACACCACGGGCAGGTCCTGCAGCGCCACATCGTGCACCAGTTGGTCGTAGCCGCGCTGCAGGAAGGTGGAGTAGATCGCGACCACGGGCTTCAGACCCTCGCAGGCGAGCCCGGCGGCGAAGGTGACCGCGTGCTGCTCGGCGATCGCGACATCGAAGTAGCGCTCCGGGAAGCGGCGCGAGAACTCGACGAGGCCCGAGCCTTCGCGCATCGCCGGCGTGATGCCGACCACCTTCGGGTCGCGCTCGGCCATGTCGCAGAGCCAGTCGCCGAACACCTGCGAGAAGGTCGGACCGCCGGACTTCTCTTTGAAGATCGTGCCGCTCGCCGGGTCGAAGGGGCCGGGTCCGTGCCAGGTGATGGGGTCGGCCTCGGCGGGCGCATAGCCCTTGCCCTTGCGCGTCACCACATGCAGGAACTGCGGTCCGGGCAGCCGCCGCTGGTTGCGCAGCGTCTGCACCAGCGCGCCGATGTCGTGGCCGTCGATGGGGCCGATGTAGTTGAAGCCGAGCTCCTCGAAGAGCGTGCCCGGCAGCACCATGCCCTTGAAGTAGGCCTCGGAGCGGCGCGCCAGCTCCCACATCGAGGGCATCCGGCGCAGCACCTTCTTGCCGGTCTCGCGCAGCGCGGCGTACTTGCGCGACGACAGGATGCGCGCGAAATAGTTGGAGAGCGCACCCACGTTCTCCGAGATCGACATGTCGTTGTCGTTGAGCACGACCAGCAGGTCGGACTTCAGCGAGCCGGCGTTGTTGAGCGCCTCGAAGGCCTGCCCGGCGGTGATCGCGCCGTCGCCGATCACCGCGACCACGCGCCGCGCGATGCCCTGCTGCTGCGCGCCGACCGCCATGCCGAGCGCGGCGCTGATCGAGGTGCTCGAGTGGCCGACGCCGAAGGTGTCGTAGGGGCTTTCGCTGCGCGTCGGGAAGGGCGCGAGGCCGTCCTTCTGCTTGATCGTCGCGAGCCGGTCACGCCGGCCCGTGAGCACCTTGTGCGGATAGGCCTGATGGCCGACATCCCACACCAGGCGGTCCTCGGGCGTGTCGTAGACATAGTGCAACGCCACCGTGAGCTCGACGGTGCCGAGCCCGGCCGCGAAATGCCCGCCGCGGGTGGCGACGGTCTGGATGAGGCAGTCGCGCAGTTCCGCGCAGACCTGCGGCAGCTGCTCAGGCGCGAGCGCGCGCAGGTCGGCGGGCGACTCGATGCGCGAGAGCAGGGGCCAGCGGGGGTCGGACGCGGTCATGGAACGCGCGAGTTTACCGTGAGCGCGTCAGTTCGCGCGGCCGACCACGAAGGTCGCGAGCCGCGCGAGCTCGGCGCCCGCGGGGCCCAAGGGGGCGAGGGCGGCGAGGGCCCGGGCGTGCTGGGCGGCGGCCTCGGCGCGGGCGCCCTCCAAGCCCATCAGGCTGGTGTAGGTGGGCTTGTCGTGGGCGGCATCGGCGCCGGCGATCTTGCCGATCGAGGCGGTGGTGCCGGTCACATCGAGGATGTCGTCCTGGATCTGGAAGGCGAGGCCGATGGCCGAGCCGTACTCGCGCAGCGCGGCATGCACCGGACCCTCGAACACGCCCGCCGCCGCCGCGCCCATCAGCACGCTGGTCTCGATCAGGGCGCCGGTCTTGCGGCGGTGCATGTCCTGCAG
>Ga0315902_10008355_pt1 | contig 14030 bp, 12 predicted proteins | sample LakEriMetagenome_9_FD_203523 | JGI IMG/M metagenome (GOLD analysis project Ga0315902, IMG submission 203523) | Freshwater fungal communities from buoy surface, Lake Erie, Ohio, United States - Buoy 12 MA117 | ecosystem: Environmental > Aquatic > Freshwater > Lake > Lake biofilm | place: USA... | reverse complement strand
CCTGGGTGCTGGAGAGCAACCACCTCTCGAAGCGGACGCTGGAACGGGGCGGGGCGATCGTCACCAAGAAATACCGTATCTACCAGGACGACCCGCGCTAGGGAGCCGCGGGTCGTGCGCCTCCGCTGGCAGGACGACCTGCACGAGCGAAGCGTCGGGGGGTGCCCACGCCCCATCGCCGGACGTTCGCGGATGCCATCGTGGCATCCGCTCACTGCATGTCCGCTGCGCTTCGCCATCCTGGCTGCGCTTGCTCCCATAGCCCGGCTCCTGGGGCATGGGCACCCCCCTCACCGATGACAAACCAGCCGCGGGGCGTGCAGTTTCACCGCCGCCAGCGGCGGAAGACGCGGGGGCTCGAGCGGGGCACGGGGTTGGAGCCGCCGGCCTGGATGATCGTGCCGGCGCCCGCACCGCCCCCCACCACGCCGCCGACCCAGACGCCGGAGTTGCGGGTCGTCGTGCGGGTGGGCGTGTTGGAGTAGGGCCACACGCGGCGGCCTGCCCGCTGATCCCGCTCCCACTGCATCGAGCCGTAGTTGATGCCCGAGAGGTTGAAGGTGCGGTAGGGATTCTGCGGCGAGATGGCCTGGGCCGGCGTGGCCAGAAGGGCGAGGGCGATGGCGGACAGCAGGGCGTGACGGAACGGTCGCATGGCGATGCCTCGGGAGGAGGGTTCCGGCGGCCTGGCCGGTGGATGCTCTACGCTCGCGCGGCCGGCGGAGTTCAGTCGGCCGGGCGGGGCGGCCGGGACTGGCCGGGGCGGTTCGGCCGGTAGCCGACGGTCTTTCGCGGGCGGCGTTGCTTGCGGGACGCGGAGCCGCCGCGCCCGTCGCGGCCCGTGGCGGGGCCGCCTCGAATGTGATCGCCCGAGGTGGCCTCGGTGAACGCCCGCGTCGCCTCGCTGCGCTTGCGGTCGAGGGCCTCCCGGGGGGGGCGCTCCGGAATCAGGCAGTCGCAGCCCGAGCCGATCAGGTCGTGGCGGCCGGCCTGCTCCAACGCCCGCCGCACCTCGAAGTAGTTCTCCGGCTTGAAGAACTGCAGCAGGGCCCGCTGCATCCGCCGGTCCCGCAGCCCCTTGGTGATCTTCACCGGCTCCCGCGTCATCGGGTCGAGCCCGGTGTGGTACATGCAGGCGGCGATGTCGAAGGGGCTGGGAATGAAGTCCTGCACCTGATCGGGCTTGTAGCCGTTCTGCTTGAGGAACACGGCGAGATCGATCATCTCCTCGATGCCGCTGCCGGGATGGCTGGCGATGAAGTAGGGGACGGTGTACTGCTTTTTGCCGACCCGGCGGCTGGCCGCCTGGAAGGCCTTGTCGAACTCGACGTAGTCGTCGGCCGACGGCTTCTTCATCAGCCGCAGCACCTCCGGATCGGTGTGCTCGGGTGCCACCTTGAGGTGCCCGCCGACATGGTGGGCGGCGAGCTCCTGGAGGTATTCGGGGTCGCGGCGGGCGAGGTCCATCCGCACCCCGCTGGCGACGAGCACCCGCTTCACCCCGGCCACGCTCCGTGCCTCCCGCATCAGGCTCTTGAGCGGGCCGTGGTCGGTGCCGAGCAGCTTGCAGACGGTGGGGTGCACGCAGGAGAGCCGGCGGCATTTGGCCTCCACCTCCGGCCGCGAGCACCGCATCTGGTACATGTTGGCCGTCGGCCCGCCGATGTCGGAGACCGTGCCCTTGAAGCCGGGCTGGGCGGCGAGCAGTTTGATCTCGGTGATCACCGACTCCTGCGAGCGGCTCTGGATGATCCGCCCCTCGTGGGCCGTGATCGAGCAGAAGGTGCAGCCGCCGAAGCAGCCGCGCATGATCTGCACGCTGTGCTGCACGACCTCGAAGGCGGGGATCCGGGCCGCGCCGTAGGCGGGGTGGGGCCGCCGCGTGAAGGGCAGACCGTAGACCGCGTCCATTTCCCCCTGCTCCAGCGGCAGGGCCGGCGGATTGACGACGACGGCCTCGCGGCCGTGCCGCTGCACGAGCTGGCGGGCGTTGTGCGGATTGGTCTCCAGGTGCGCGATCCGCGTCATCTCGCAGAAGGCGAGCGTGTCGGCGACGACAGCGTCATAGGAGGGCAGTTCGAGGGTCTCGGGGCCCTCCGGGGGTGGCTCGCTGGCACCGAGGCGGAAGGCGACGCCGCGGAGACCACGGAGGTCTTTCACGGTCCGGCCCGCGTCGAGCCCGCGGACGATCTCCAGCACGGTGCGTTCCCCCATGCCAAAGCCCACGAGGTCGGCCTTCGCGTCGAGGAGGATCGACCGCCGGACGGTGTCGCTCCAGTAGTCATAGTGGGCCAGGCGGCGGAGACTCGCCTCGACGCCGCCGGCCACGACCGGCACGCCCGGAAAGGCCTCGCGCGACCGCTGGCAGTAGGCGAGCGTGGCCCGGTCGGGACGGCGGCCGATCGCGCCGTCGGGCGAGTAGGCGTCGTCGTTGCGGACCTTCCGGTTGGCCGTGTAGTGGTTGATCATCGAGTCCATGTTGCCGGCGGAGACCGCGAAGCAGAGCCGCGGCCGGCCGAACTGCCGCCAAGGCTCGCAGCTCGACCAGTCGGGCTGGGCGAGCACGGCCACGCGGAAGCCCGCCGCCTCCAGGAGCCGGGCGATCAGGCCGTTGGCAAAACTCGGGTGATCGACGTAGGCGTCGCCGCTGACGAGAACGACGTCGACGGCGTCCCAGCCGCGGGCCGCCATCTCCGCCCGTGACGTCGGCAGCGGCTGAAGGCCGCAGCGCGAGCGGTCGAGGCCCAGGGGCGGCCCGCCCGTCCCCACGGTCGGGTCGGCATCGAGGATCGGCAGCGCGGGCAGGGACATGGGGCCGGGGAGCGGGGCGAGGCCGGGGGAGACTCCTGAAGTGTACCCCGCACCCGCGGGCCGGGGATTCGCCCCTCGAGGATGCGGCGACCGCGACCATGGCAGGCCTCGGCCTTGCAGTCGGGAGCGAGGCCGGGCGCGGCTTTTTCCGCGGGCAATGAGTACGCTACCTGCCGGGAGGTCGACCGCCATGCGAGTGAGGGCAGCAGTCCACGGCACGGCCGCGGTTCGCGGCGGCCTGCTGATCGGCAGCATGATCGCGGCAGCCTCGGGCTTCACCGCCGCCGCCCCGCCTGCGGAGGTCGCCGCCTGGATCGAGCAACTCGGCTCGCCCCAGTACGCCCAGCGTGAGGCTGCCGCCAAGAATCTCGCCACCGTGGGCAGGCCGGCGCTCCCGGCCCTCGGCGCCGCCATCGCGGCTGGTGACCTCGAGGTGGCCAGCCGGGGAGTGGAGATCGTGCGCGGCATGCTGATGGCCGAGGACGAGGAACTCGCGACCGCGGCCGAGAGGCTCTTGGAGCAGGTCGCGACTTCCGACGCATCCGCCGTGGGCCGGCTCGCGGAGGCGGCGCTCGAGTTTCATCAGGCGGGCATGGCGGCCGCGGCCCGCGAGCGGCTGGAGTCGCTGGGGGCGGTGTTTCGGGAGCGGCTCTTCGCCGCCGGCGTGCCAGGGGTGGAGATCGAGTTTGGCGCAGGATGGCGGGGCGGGCCGGAGGACTGGCGGCTCCTGCCGCGGCTGCGGGGCGTGGCGTGCGTGAGCGTGCACGGCGTGCCGCTCGATGCCGATGCCATCGGCACGCTGAGCCGCCTGCCGGGCGTGCTGCGGATCGATCTCTTCGGGACCGCCGCGCCGGACACGGCCGTGGCGGCGCTCGTCGCCGGTCTGCCCGACACGCTCGTGGACGTGCGCAAGGGGGGGAAACTCGGTGTCAGTTCGATCGTCCAGGCCGGCCCGTGCCAGTTGTCGGCCGTGCAGCCTGGCTCCGCCGCCGACAAGGCGGGCCTGCGGGCCGGCGACGTGATCGTGGCGGCGGCCGGTGAACCGGTGGCGAGCTTCGACGCATTGACGAAGCGGCTCGCCGCCTTCGGGCCGGGCGCGGCGGTGCGCCTGGAGGTGCGGCGGGAGGGCGGTGACGACGCGGTCGAGCAGTTCGCGTGCACCGTCCGGCTGGATGCCTGGTAGGGTGCCGGGTATCGTGTGGCCGCTTCGCGATCGCCCAGGAGAAACCTGCCCATGACCGACAATTCCGCCGCCGATGAGATCGTGGACGTGCGCTGGCACGCCCATGCGGTGAGCCGGGAGGATCGGGAGCGGGCCGCCGGTCACAAGGGCTGTGTGCTCTGGTTCACGGGGCTCTCGGGCTGCGGCAAGAGCACGCTGGCCAACGCCGTGGACCGTCGCCTCCATGCCCGCGGCCTGCGCAGTTTCGTGCTCGACGGCGACAACGTCCGCCTCGGGCTCAACGCCGCCCCGGCGCTCCTGCGCGACCGCTACGGCGCGGAGGCCGCCGCCCGCTTCGGCCTCGGCTTCGGGCCCGCCGACCGGGCCGAGAACATCCGCCGCATCGGCGCGGTAGCCGACCTGTTCGCCCAGGCGGGCATCATCGCCCTCACGGCCTTCATCAGCCCCTACCGCAGTGATCGCGACGCCGTGCGGGCGGCCCTGCAGCCGGGCGACTTCGTGGAGGTCTACGTGCGGGCACCGCTGGAGGTCTGCGAAGGCCGCGATCCGAAGGGACTCTACAAGAAGGCCCGGGCAGGTGAGATCAAGGGCTTTACAGGCATCGACGATCCCTACGAGGAGCCGCTCCAGCCGGAGATCGTCGTCGACTCCACTTCGCGCTCGCCCGACGCCCTCGCCGCCGAAGTCATCAGCTGGCTGGAGCGGGCCGGCAAGATTCCGCCCGGCTGAAACCGCCCGCTGGTCAGTGCTTCTGGATCCACCAGTGGTTCTGCTTCATGTCCTTCGCCGGACACTTCACGAACCGCGGGGGATTGTCGCCCTGGTATTGCTGGTGGCAGAAGTTGCATTCCCAGAGTTTGGCGGCGGCCAGGGTGGCCCCGGCGAAGCAGCCGACCAAGAGAACGGACAGGGAAGCGATGGACACGGCCCGGCAGAAACGTCGCCGCTGCATGGGATGATCTCCGCGCGAGGGGCCCTGGACACCAGCGGGGAACGCCCCTGAAATCCCCCGAACGGGGATCATCCTATGGGTGGGTGCGGGGGTGCGTCAACGGCGCGGCCATGGGTTGTTCGAGGATTGGCGGCGGCGCGGACTGGCATCGACGCTGATTGGTGCCGCCGGCTCGGGGTTGCCCCTGCCACGTCGCCGGACGTTCGCTGCGGCCACGACCAATCCGCCGGTGGCGGATCGGTGCCCGGCCTCCACTCTCTCGGAGGCGTCTGCGCTCCGGCATCCATGCCTGCGCTGGCCGCCTACGCCGGCTCCTGCGGCAGGGGCAACCCCTCGCTGAGTCTCGTTCCACCGCACGCAGCGGCCGTGTGCAGTGCAGCGCGTATTCCCTCACCTTACGGTTCGGGCGTCGACGGTCAGAGACCGCCGCTACAGGGTGCACGCAGCGGCCGCAGGCCGCGCCGCGTGCCGCATCCCAACGCGGCAGTTCGACGCTTCGTCGAACTGCCGCGCCGCCGCAGCCCCGCTGCGGCCACGGTCGCCCGGAGGTGCGACCGCCTGCCCGGCTGGTCGCACCTTGGCTGCGACCACGCCGGGCCAAGCCTGCGGGGGCCATGGATGGCCCCGCAGGCGTGAAGCTAGTCAAGAAAGCCGGAGAGCTCCTCGCTGCGGGCGGGGGCCTGCAGCTTGCGGACCGCCTTGGCCTCGATCTGCCGAATCCGCTCGCGGGTCACCTTGAAGATGTGCCCCACCTCCTCGAGCGTATAGCTGTAGCCGTCGCCCAGGCCGTACCGCAGCTTGATGATCTCGCGCTCGCGGTACGAGAGGCTCTTGAGCACCTTGGCGATGCGGTTGCGGAGCATCTCCTGGGCGGCGCCCACGGCGGGATTCTCGGCGCCGGTGTCGGGGAGCAGGTCACCGAAGTGGCTGTCCTCGCTGTTGCCCACCGGTCGATCGAGGCTGATCGGATAGCGGCTCATCGCCGTCACCCGCCGGGTCTCGTCGATCGGCGTGCCGGCCCGGGCGGCGATCTCCTCGATCGTCGGTTCGCGGCCGTATTCCTGCAGCAACTGGCGGGCCACGTTCCGCACCCGGCTCATGGTTTCGACCATGTGGACGGGAATGCGGATCGTGCGGCTCTGGTCGGCCACGGCACGCGTGATCGCCTGACGGATCCACCACGTGGCGTAGGTGCAGAACTTGAAGCCGCGACGGTACTCGAACTTGTCCACCGCCCGCATCAGGCCCGCGTTGCCCTCCTGGATCAGGTCGAGGAACGAGAGACCGCGATTGCGGTACTTCTTCGCGATCGACACGACCAGCCGCAGGTTGCCCTCGGAGAGGCCGCGCTTCGCCTGCTGATACTTGGCGAAGATGACCCGGATCTCGTCGACCCGACGCCTGAGACTGCGGGGGGTCTCCTGGCATGCCTTGAGGATGGCGCGATACTCCTCCACCAGCTTCTGCCGGCTCGACGGGGGCTGCTTCGACTTCTTGTGGGCGTCGATCTTGGCCTTGAGCTCCCGGATGCGGGCGACGAACTTCTCGAGCTGCGGAATCATGGCCTCGATCCGCTGCGTCCGCAGGCCGAGTTCCTCGATCAGACGCACGCAGCGCCGGCGCCGCCGGCCCAGCCGGGCCCAGGCCTCACGCCGCTCGGCCATCCGCCGCTTCTTCGAGAGCGCGATCCGGTAGTCGGCCTTGTTCTGCTTGATGAGGACGTCGAGCGTCTTCAGGTTGTGGGGCAGACGGCCGAGGATTTGGTCCTTCTCCAGCCGGTCCGTCACCGAGACCTGCACCGTGCGGTCGAACGGCAGCTCGCCGCGATGCACCCGCGACAGCACGCGGAAGGCCTGCTGACAGACGTACTCGCACTCCAGCAACTTGGCCCGGAACTGCGCCCGGGTCGTCTCGATCTGCCGTGCGAGGTGGATCTCTTGGGCCCGGGTCAGGAGCGGGATCTCGCCCATCTGCGTGAGGTACATGCGGACGGGATCGTCCGACCAATTCTCGACCTGCTCGGCGAGGACCTCCTCGGCATCGCCTGCCGCGTCGATCTCCGCCTCCGCATCGATGTCTCCCTCGGCTAGGACGGGGGCGTCGGTATCGTCGACGAGAAGTTCCGCATCCGCCTCCTCGGCGTCGACGACCTTCTCGGTCAGTTCCTCGACCTCCTGGGGATTGGAGACAACGTCGTCTTCGAGTTCATCGAGCAGCGAGTCGTACAAGGCAGGGCTCCTTCATGAATCCTTCCAGGAACGGATCAACGGGCGACGTCGTGTCGGACCGCGGGGCACCGGATGCTCCGTTGCATCATTCGTAGTGCCGACAGTGTGATTCAAGGGGCGGGCATGTCCAGCCCGCAGAGTGGAACTGCGCCGGACGTTTCGCGGCGGCCGTTTGTCGGGTTTTGCGGGGCTGGGGCCGACGATTGTCAAGCCCGCTCCGGCGGTCGCGCGACGAGGCCTGCGGGGAACTGGGCAAACCGGGCAAAGGATAACGGTTTGTCGCCGGCATTGCGAGTGGTTCCAAGAGGCTCAAGATTATGTCGCTGTAGCCTGCGGGAGGCCAACTTTTTTTTGCGCCAAAACTGGTTTTTGGCCGGTTCTCGGCGGCCGAATGGTAAAAGAATCCGGCCGGAGAATGTCTGCGGCCCCACCGGTCGCAGTCCTCACCGGATGCGCGGAATACGGGGCGTTGGCGTCGGGCCCGGATCACGATTTTCATGAACAATCACGACGACAGACGGGGAACCAAGAACTACCTGCTGACCTGTGGGTGCTCCGCAACGCTGACGGTGGGCCCGGGGCAGGCCGGTGGTGCCGTCACCTGCCCGCGGTGCGGCGCGTCGCTGCCGGTGCCGCGGCTCGGCGAACTGGCGCGTCTGCCGACCGCGGCCCCCGCGGAGGGAGTGCCCGCCGCCGCTTGGACTGCGGCGCACGGCTGTGTCCTGGGCGGAGTGCTGGTGGCCGTGCTGGCGCTGGCTACGGCTGCCTATCTCGGCATGGCACCGCGACCGGTCGTCGACGACGCCATGATCCGGGCCGGCGTCGCCGCGGCCTCGACAACCGACATCTACCGGGCGTGGCAGGCATTGGCCCGCTCGGGAGTGTCGCGGCCGACCATGGCGGATGAGGAGCGGATCCAGCAGGTGGCCCGTTCCGCGCGGGGGGTGGCCACGGTCCTCTGGACGGTGGCCGCGGTCGGTGCGGCCGTGGCGATCGGCGGCGGGATCGCCCTGGGCCGGGAGAGGAAGCCGGCGTCATGAAGGCGGCCTTCATCACCGAGACCGGTCCGCCCGGTGTCATCCGCCACGGCGACCTGCCCGATCCGGTGCCCGGACCGCGGCAGGTGCTCGTGCGGGTGCGGGCCTGCGCCATCAACCCCATCGACACCTACATCCGCTCGGGGGCGGTCGCCATGCCGCTGCCGGCGCCCTTCATCGTCGGCTGCGACCTCGCCGGAGACGTCGTGGCCGTCGGCGCCGACGTCGCCGCGGTGCGGCCCGGCATGCGGGTCTGGGGTTCCAATCAGGGGCTGCTCGGCCGGCAGGGCACGTTCGCCGAACTGGCCGCCGTCGACGAACGGTGGCTCTATCCCACGCCCGCCGGCGTTGCTGATCGCGACGCGGCCGCGGCCGCACTCGTCTCGATCACGGCCCATCTGGGGCTGGTGAGCCACGTGGCCCTCAGCGCCGGCGAGACGCTGTTCGTCAACGGCGGGGCGGGGGGGGTGGGCACCGCCGTCGTGCAGATCGCCCGCGCCCTCGGCGCCCGCGTGCTGGCGACGGCGGGCACCGAGGCGAAGCGGGCGGCGCTGCTGCGCCTCGGCGCCGAGGCCGTCTTCGACTACCGCCGCGACGATCTCGTGCCAGCTGTGCGGGCGGCGGCGCCGCAGGGCGTGAACGTCTACTGGGAAACCCAGCGCGAGCCCGCCTTCGACCAGGCGGTGGCCATGCTCGCCGAGCGTGGGCGGATGGTGGTCATGGCCGGTCGTGACGCCCGCCCGCCGTTTCCGGTGGGGCCGTTCTACGTCAAGGGCTGCAGCCTGCACGGCTTCGCGATGTTCAAGGCCGACTGCCACGAGCAGGCGGCGGCCGCCGCCGACATCAACCGCTGGCTGGCCGCCGGGAAATTGCGGGTGCCGATCGACCGTGTGCTGCCGCTGGCGGCGACGGCGGAGGGGCATGCTCTCCAAGAGGCCAACACGATCGCTCGCGCGGGGGTGTTGGCGGGCAAGATCGTGGTGGAGCCATGAGTGCCCCTCGGCCCAGGGAATCCATGCTCATTGCGGCGCTGCTGACGCTGGCCGCGTGGTCGGTGGCCTGGGCGGCGCCCCCGCGGTCTCCGGGCGTGCGGACGGGAATCTTCGGACTCGAAGCGCAGGGCAATCGGTTCGTCTATGTGTTCGACCGTTCGGCCAGCATGGGCGAGCCGGGCGGCAGGCCCCTGGCGGTCGCCAAGCAGGAACTGCTGGCGAGCCTCGATGCGCTCGGCGAGAACCAGCAGTTTCATGTCATCTTCTACAACGAGCGGCCCGTGGTGTTCGCGCCGGCCGCGGGCCGGGGGCGACCGATCTTCGCCAGCGACGAGAACCGGCAGGCGGCGCGGCGGTTCGTCGAGGGAATCGCCGCCGCCGGCGGCACGCGACACTACGAGGCCCTCGCTGCGGCGGTCAAACTCGCGCCGGACACGATCTTCGTGCTCACCGACGCCACGGCCGACGACGATCTGGCCGAGGACGAGCTCGAATGGCTGACGCGGTCGGCGGGGGCGGCGCGGATCATGGTCGTGCAGTTCGGTGGCGACGACCGCCGCTCGCCGCGCTTGGCCCGCCTTGCCGCGGCGACCGGCGGCACCTACAAGGCGGTCGCCGCACCGTGAGGCGTCGGCGTGCCTGTCACGGCCGGTAGTTCGGATCGTCGGTCGCGACCGCCTCGTCGAAGCGGTCCGCGGCGTCGCGCGGCTGCCGACCGCCGCCGGTCATGGCGTCGATGCCGGCCGCGAGTTTCGGGAACATCGCTCCCAAGCCGCGTTGGCCGGTGGTCGTCGCCTGACGGGTGCTGGGCGGTGTCGGCTGCCGCCGCGGCTGGGCGGGCTGCTGCTGGCGACCCTGCGGGGCCGGCTGCGGCCGCGCCGTGGGGCGAGCCTGCTGGGCTGAACGCTGCTGGCCGGTCGGCTTCGGCTTGGCTGGGGCTGTGGCATTCTGGCGGACGGGCGGCAGGTTGGCCTGGCCGATTCGCTCGGGAGCAGGACGCGGCTGCGCGGCCGGCGGTTCGGCGAAGCCGGCATCGGCCTGCAACGCGATCCGCTCGGGAACGACGAGGTAGCGGGTGATGCCGTCGCGGGGCTTGCGGGCCGGCGCGTCGGTGACAGCATCGGACCCCATGGACTCGGCCGTGCTGCCGGCCGGCGTCGTGACGGACTGGGCCGCCACCACCGACTCGACACCCACGTCTGCCGGCGGCGGCGTGTCGGCCGGCGTCGGCTCGCCCGGCAGCGGTTCAGCGATCGTGGGCTCACCGCTCACGGCGACGGGCGGCGACGCCTCGGCATCCGCAACGGGTTTCGGTTCGACGGGCACGGCGATCGGCGCCGCCGAGATCGGCACCGGCTCCGCGTCCACCGCCGTGGCCGCGACGGCCACCGGCGCCGCGGCCGTGTCGACCGGCACGTCAATCGCCGGTGTCGCGACGACCTCGATCTTCGTGGCCGGCGGCGGGGCCACGTCGGGCGACGTGGCCGGCGGTGGTGTGACGACGGCCGGATGCGACGTCGCCACCGGGGCGGGCACCGCGGATGGCGGAGTCGACCCCGGCGTGATCGCGGGCGCGGGTGTCCAGAGGTCAGCCTCCACCGGCCTGGCGACGGGCGTCGCTGGGCTGGGGGCTACGAAGGTCGTGTCGGTCGGCGGCGGGTCTGCCTGGGCCGTCTGGCCGGCCCGCATCAGTTGCACGGACAGCAGCGGCTGGCCCTCGCGGAGTGGATGTCGCAGCACACAGCCCTCGAAGGAGTCCTCGGCCCGCAACGCCGTCGTGGGCAGCATCGCCTTCGGCCAGTCGCGCAGCGCCACGTCCCAAATCGTGACGGGCGATCCTTGCGGCAGTGCTCGCAGGGCCACGAAGATCGGTTCGCTCTCGATCTGGGGTTTTTTTTGCGCGAGATGGACATCGAGCGCCTGGTTGACGCCCACGGCCGCCGCTGCACCGGCGACGAACGCCGCCAGAAATACGGTGAGAGCCTTGGGACGGTGCCGCTTGGGCTGCGGTGCGGTGGCGGGCGATTGGAGCATGGATCGATCCCTGGCCTGGCTGTGGTCCGCCCGAAAGCGACGGCACCACGAAGAGGAATCGGCACATCCGGCCGACCATGTCCGCCGCGGTCGAGGTGCCGGGAACCGCTTGCCGCGCCCCCGCAGATTGCCGCAGGCGCATCCATCCGCCGGCCGGCAGGTTTTCGCCAACTTGCCCGGACGCCCGCGCCGGATCAGCGGATCTCGAGCACCTCGGAGTCATCGCCGCTGGCCGTATCTGGGGCGGCGTCGAACATCGGATCGACGGCCGAGCCGAGGGGCCGAATCGCCAGCAGCCGCAGCGTCGAGCGGTTCCCGCCCTGGTCGCGAAGCAACGCATCGCCGAGCGTCGCCCCCTTCTCGCCGGTGCAGCCCACGACGAGCAGCCCGCCCGCGCGCAGCTCGACTCCCAACGCCAGGTCGTCCCGGCGATGCCGGCGCTGACCGGCCTCCATGCGGAACATCCCGTCCTCCCCGACCCACGACCGTTCCAGGGGGCCGTGCTTGATCTCCGGCACGAGTTCGATCCGCACGCGGCCGTCCGCCGCGGGCCGCACCTTCAACTCGAACAGGCCCGTGGCGTCGCGGAACGTGCCGCCACGCACCTGCCCGTCTCCCGTCTCCAGGAGGACCAGGTTCGCGATGCCAGCCGCCGCGATGACTTCGCTGCGGCGGCCGGGCAGGAGCCGCAGCAGTCGGTGGGTGAGCGGCGACTCGGCCGCCACCATGTCGGACGCGGTTGCCGGCGCGGCCCGGTCGGGCAGGATCCGCTCCGCAAGGTGCGGAGGGAGATCGCCGGTCACGATGCCAACGCAGAGCCCGTTGGCTGCCAGCCGCCGGCGCAGGGCGTCGTCGATGGCTTGCTCATCGACCTCCCGCCACAGTTCGTCGCGGCAGGCGGCGTCGTGCTCTTCGAACCGGGCGAAGATGATTTCGACCGCGATCGTCCGCGGAGCCGGCTTGGTCGCCGCGGTGTCGGTGCCGACCGGCGCCGGGCCGGCATCGCGCGGCGCAGTCAGCGACAGGCAGCCCGGCGCGCAGGCCAGTAGGCAGAGGCATGCCCACGGTGCCAGCGACCGGCACGAAACGGACCATCCAGGCCGCCCGTGGGGCGGGGGGACTCGCACCCACGTCAATCTTGGAGGGACCGCGCCGCGCATGGGACGAACCGCCGGGGCCGGGAAGGGGGGAGATTCAAGGATCCCGGGGCCGGCGCGTCAACAGCGGTTACGACACGGCTTTCACGGCATTGACGAACATGGCCAGCCCCGCACCGGCGGTCGCTGGATCGAGCCGGCCCGCCCAGGCGGGGTGCTGCGTCGCGTCCACGAACCGCTCGGGGTGCGGCATGAGCCCCAGCACCCGGCCGCTCGAGTCGCAGGCCCCGGCCACGTCGCCCTCGGCGCCGTTGGGGTTGGATGGCGTGCCGTCCGCGCCGACCGCGTAGCGGAGGACGAGCTGGCCGGCCGCGTCGAGGGCTGCGAAGTCGGCGGGCGAACGGGCCACGAACCGGCCCTCCCCATGGGCGATGGGAAGTTCGAACCGGCCGAGGCCTTGGAGGAAGACGCAGTTGCCGGGAATCGCCTGCAGGCTCACCCAGCGATCCACGAATCGGCCCGACCGGTTATGCGCCAGCGATGCCAGCGGTGCACCGGTCGCGGCGTCGGCGAGCAGCAGACCGGTCTGGAGGAGCACCTGGAAGCCGTTGCAGATGCCGAGCACGAGGCCGCCGCGATCGCGGAACCGCACGAGCGCGTCGGCCAGCCGGGTGCGAATCTCGAGGGCGAAGATCCGGCCGCTGGCGATGTCGTCGCCGTAAGAGAAGCCGCCAGGGATGCAGAGGATCTGGAAGTCGTCGGCTGCCGCCGGCTTCTCGGCGAGCGCCCGCACGTGCATCCGGCGGGCCAGGCCGCCGGCCCGCTCGAAGGCGAAGGCCGTCTCGTGGTCGCAGTTGGTGCCCGGGGCACGCAGGATGAGGGCGCGGGGGGCGAGCATGTCAGGTCTCCTCTCTCCGCCAGGCGCGGGCGAGGCGGTCGACGGCGATCCGCTCCACGCCGCCGCTGCCGCCGGCGATTTCCAGTTCGGGCGTCACCACGACCGTGCCGATCCAGGCCCAGGGCACCGCGCCGAGCGTCCGCGCGAACGCCTCGGCATGCTCGGGCCGCACCTCGCAGATGAAGCGGCCCGGCGTCTCGGCAAAGGCTACGGCGTGGTCGTGGCCGGCCGCATCAGCGGAGCATGGCACCGCCGCCAGTTCGAGCCGGGCTCCCGCCTGACCGGCGATCGCCATCTCGGCCACTGCCACGGCCAGACCGCCGTCGGAACAGTCGTGGCAGGATTGCAGGAGCCCCGCTCGGCCGGCGGCGGCGACTGCGCGGCAGGCGGCTCGACAGGCCTCGGCATCGACGGTGGCCAGGCGGCCGCCACTGACGTGACCGGCCAACTCCAGCTGGCTGCCCTGCACGTCGGCGGCCGTGCGGCCGACGATCGCCAGCCGATTGCCGGCAGCCTTGAGGTCGGGCGTCAGCGCCCGGCGGACGTCGTCCACCTGCCCCAGGGCGGTGGCGAGGAGCGTCGGAGGGATCGAAATCTCGCGGGCGACACCGGCGGCGTCGGTCCAGGCGAAGACGTTGTTGAGGCTGTCCTTGCCGCTCACGAAGGGGGCTGCGAAGGCGACGGCCGTGTCGTGGCAGCCGCGGCAGGCCTCGACGAGCGTGCCGAGCGACTCCTCGCGCCGCGTGTCGCCCCAGCAGAAGTTGTCGAGCAGGGCGATGCGGTCGGGGTCGGCGCCGG
>Ga0315902_10008353_pt1 | contig 14034 bp, 11 predicted proteins | sample LakEriMetagenome_9_FD_203523 | JGI IMG/M metagenome (GOLD analysis project Ga0315902, IMG submission 203523) | Freshwater fungal communities from buoy surface, Lake Erie, Ohio, United States - Buoy 12 MA117 | ecosystem: Environmental > Aquatic > Freshwater > Lake > Lake biofilm | place: USA... | reverse complement strand
GCCGGAAGCCGGCCAGCGGCCGCCGCAGCACCACGATCCGCTCGGCCTCCCGATAGCCGGCCCGCCGAAACACGTCCTGCATGCCGGGCGACGAGTCGAGGATGCCGGGCAGGTCGGCGCCGCCGTAAAGCCCGAGATAGAAGCCGCCGACCGCGGGGGAGCCGCCGCCCCGCGGCTGTCCCACGCCGCGGCCGCGGAGGTAGTCCTCGCACCGCCGCAGCAGGCCGTCTCCGACCTCGCGCTCGGCCGGATGCGGCACGGTGACCACGAGCATCGTGGAGCCGATCGTGGTGTCGATGCCGCTCTTGTCGCCGTTTGGCGCGAAGCCGGCATGGGCGAAGCCGACCACCCGCGGCCCGTCCAGGGCCACAATCAGCCCGTGCCGGTCGAAGTAGGGCTTGGAGAACACGCAGGCCTCGAGCAGCGCCGAGGTCATCGGCTGCATGGCCGCCGGCCCGAGATCGGCCGCCCGCCAGGCGTCGGCCAGACGCGGAGGATCGTCGTTGCGAAAGCAGCGGTACTCGATCACGCCTGCCGCCCCACGGCGCCGTCGGCCGCCAGCCGCACCAGGAGACGCCCGCCCTCCGCGCGAATCTCGTGCACCGTCTGCCGCACGGTGGCCGACACGCGGTGCCGCCCCGTCGTCACGTCGAACTGCCAGCCATGCCACGGGCAGGTGAGCGTCGTGCCGCACAGCGTGCCGGTGCCCAGCGGGCCGCCCTGATGGGGGCAGAGGCCGTCGATGGCGTGGAACGTGCCGGCCACGTTGGCGATGGCCACCATGCGGCCGTCGGCCACCCGCTCGATGCTCGTGCCGGGCGGGCATTCGTCGGCCATGGCGACCGGAATCCAAGCGGTCATGGGGCGGCGGCTGGCGGGTTCACGGCGGGCCGCCGGGCGACGTCACGCGGCGGGCGCGGACAGTCTAGCCGGTTTTCGCGGGGCGGGCTCCCCCCGCCACCGCCTGTGCAGCCACCAATACTGTCCCGGCTCGCGCCGAACCGCCCGCTCCAAGAGCGACGTGTACCACTGCGACAGCGCGGTGAGGTCGGCCGTCTCCGGGCCGCCGGCCTGCGGATCGGCCAGGCCCTCCAGCCGCAGGTCGTAGGCAAACAGCCGGCCCCGCCGCGTCGCCGAGCAGACGAGCACCGGTGCCGACGACGACAGGGCGAACACGCCGATCGCCTTGTGCACGCTCACGGGCCGGCCGAAGAACTCGACCCAGCAGCCCTTCGGCCCCGCCGCCTGATCGCCCAGCAGGCCGATCGCGCCGTTTTCCTCCATCACCAAGGCCACGTCGGGGGCGCTGCCCTTCTTGGGCAGGATCCGCTGCCCGCGCGACTCGCGGAAGTCGGTCACGAACCGGTCGAGCAGCGGATTGTCGAGCTCCCGGGCCACCGAGAAGATGCGGAAGCCGAACAGGCCGAAGAGGTAGGCGGCGAGTTCGAAGTTGCCGTAGTGGCCGGAGAGGATCACCTTCGGCCGGTCGAGCCAGAGCGTGCGGACGAACTGCTCCATGCCGTGGATCCGCAGGTGCCGGCGCCAGGTCGTCTTGTGGATCACCCGGTTGGCGTGGGCGATCTCCACGACCATCAGGAGCAGGTGCTCCCACATCTTGCGGGCCGTCTCCCGCCGCTCGCCGACGGTGAAGGCGGGAAAGGCGGTGCGGATGTTGTCGCGAACGGCCTGCCGCCGGATGCGGACGCGATGGGCGAGCACCGACGAGAGCCGCCGGGCCCCGCGCTCGCAGGCCGGCCGCGGCAGGGCCTGCACGATGCAGATCAGCACCCGCACCGCGGCGTAGGCGAGCCGATCGACGCAGCGGGTGGCGAGGGGGCGGGACACGGGCGTCTTCCATGACGAGGCCGAAGCCGGGGCATTGTCGCCGCCGGTCGCGGCCGCGACCAGACCGTTTCCCGGCCGGGACCGCCGTGCCTCCGCCGGCCGAGGCTCCGGGGATGGGGGCCGCTCACCCGGCGGCCACGCCCTGAGCGGCAAGTTGCCAGAGCAACAGCCCCACGCTGACGGCGTTGAACAGGGCGTGCAGCAGCATGGCGGCCAGGATCGATCCCGTCCGGTGGACGAGGTGGCCGAGGACGACGGCCAGCGGAAACAGCGGCAGGAACGCCAGGCCGTGCCCCGCATGGGCCAGCGCGAAGGCCGCTGCGGCCAGGCCGATGGCCCGGCCTCCGTCGGAGTCCGGGAGCCGCTTCTCGAGCCAGCCCTGCAGCACCCGGCGGAAGAACAGCTCCTCGGCCAGCGGCGCGACGACGACCGCCGAAACGACGACGATCGCCAGGGCGACGGGGTCGCGTTGCGTCTGCAGGAGGTCGAGGATCGGGTGCTCGTAGGGCACGATCCGGTTGACCGAGTAGGCGAAGGCGAGCACCGGGGCGACCACCAGCGCCAGCCCGCCGAGGGCGAGCCGCAGATCCGCGGCCGGCCGCGGATCGCCGAGGCCGAGATCCCGCAGCGACGCGCCGCGGGCGATGAGGTAGGCGAGCGAGAAGATCGTGCCCACGGCCGTGGCCAGGCAGCCGACGGCGAGCTTCGTCACCAGCGGAGCGTCTTCGGCCAGTCCGGCGACACCGGCGAAGGCCACGGCGATCTGGATGAGCAGCACCTGCAGCACGTCGCCGCCGCCCCAGGGCACCGGCTCGTGCGGTCGCGCGGCCACGACGGGCAGCCCGGCCCGGCGGCGCCGCACGACCCAGGCGGCGGCCAGCAGGCTCGCGGCCACGGCGACGACGATCAGCGGCACCGGAACGGGGGCGACGGCCGGCACCTCGGGCAGCGGAAGATCTGCGGCATCGCTCGACATGCGGCCCCCGTGGATCGTCAGCCGCGCCGCAGCGGCCCGTCCCCGGCGACGAGCACGCGGGCGGCGACCAGATATTCCACGCCCGACCAGACCGTGGCCACGACGGCTGCCCAGGCGGCCCAGCCGGCGAGCGGCCGCAGGCCGAGGCCGCCGATCATCGCCGCCGGCCAGGCCCGGGCCGCCAGCTCCAGCGCGATCGTCGCGCATTGCAGGACCATCTTGAGTTTTCCCGACAGCGCCGCGGAGAAGTCGCGGCCGGCCCGCTCCATCTCCGCCCGCACGGCCGTCACGATCAGTTCGCGGACGGTCACCACGACGGCCATCCAGGGGAGGATCGCCGAGCCGTCGCGGCCGGCCAGCAGCACGTAGGCCCCGCACACGATCACCTTGTCCACGAGCGGGTCGAAGATCCGCCCCAGCCGGCTCACCTGGCCGAAGCGCCGGGCCCACCAGCCGTCCACCCAGTCGGTCGAGGCCGCCACGAGAAACAGCCAGCAGGCCGGAATCCAGGCCGCTCGCTCCACGGCCACGAACAGCACGATCGCCAGCGCCAGCCGCGCGAGCGACAACACGTTGGGCACCGTGAGGATCCGGTCGGACGCCGCGGAACCGGTCATGCCGCGGCCCTCACCCACGGCCCACGTCGCTCACGCCCGCCAGGTCGTAGCCGGCCGCGGCCACGATCTCCACGGGCACGATCCGGCCCGTCAGCGGCCGCGCCGCCGACGTCCCGGCCGCCGTCACGTAGACGGCGCAGTCGATGTCCGGCGCGTCGCCCTGCGTGCGGCCGATCCACACGTCCTCCCGCTCTTCGCTCTGCCGGTCCACGATCACGTCGAGGATCCGCCCCACCTGCCGCCCCGCGTGGTCGTGGGCGATGGCCTGCTGCACCCGCATCAGCTCGTCGCGGCGGGCGGCCTTCTCCTCCTCCGGCAGGTGGCCTTCGAGCCGGGCTGCCGGCGTGTCGGGCTCGAGCGAATAGGTGAACACACCCACCCGCTCGAACCGCCAGCGGCGCACGAACTCGACGAGCTCCGCGAACTGCTCCCGCGTCTCGCCGGGAAACCCCGTGATGAAGGTCGTCCGCAGCACGAGACCGGGGATCCGGGCCCGCAGTTTTTCGAGCAGCTCCTCGGTGGCTGCCCGGTTCACCCGCCGCTGCATCCGCTTGAGCACCGGGTCGCTGGCGTGCTGCAGCGGCATGTCGAGATAGGGCACGATCTTCCGGCTGGTGGCGATCGTGTCGATCAGCCGGTCGGTGAAGTGGATCGGGTAGAGGTACATGAGCCGGATCCATTCCAGGCCCTCGATCCGCTCCAGTTCCGCGAGCAGCTCCACCAGCCGCGGCTCGCCGTACAGGTCCATGCCGTAGTAGGTCGTGTCCTGGGCGACGATCACCAGCTCCCGGACGCCGTCGGCGGCCAGTTCGCGGGCCTCGCGGACGACCTCCTCGAGCGGCTTCGTGGCGTGCTTGCCGCGCATCTTCGGGATCGCGCAGAAGGTGCACGTCCGGTCGCAGCCCTCGGAGATCTTCAGGTAGGCCATGTGGCGGGGCGTGACCCGCATCCGGCCGGAGTCGTCGAGGGCCCGGGCCGGAGCCGGCCGAAACACGCTCCGCTGCTCGCCCAGGCCGCCGATCAGCCGCTCGGCCGCCCTGGCGATCTCGTCGCGGGAGAAGACGCCGATCACGGCGTCCACGCCCGGCAGCTCCTCGAGCAGGCCCTCCTTCTGCCGCTCCGCGAGGCAGCCGGCCACGATCACGCCCCGCGTGCCGCCGGCCTTCTTGAGGTCGAGCATCTCGCGGACCGCGGCGTAGGACTCCTGCCGGGAGGCGTCGATGAAGGCGCAGGTGTTGACGACCACGAGGTCGGACCCGGCCGGCTCGCCGACCAGCTGCCAGCCGTCGTCCCGCAGCAGGCCCAGCATCCGCTCGCTGTCCACGAGGTTCTTGGGGCAGCCGAGGCTGACCATGGAGAAGGTGCCGCGGCAGGTGGCCGGATCGACCGGCAGCACGGCCGGCCGAGCGACCGGCCCCGCACCACAGGCCTCTCCGGCGGCATCGACGATCGGCAGGCGGTGCATCAGGCCCGCTCCGCGATCAGCTTGTCGAGCTCCTGCCGCAGCCGCGGCAGGATGGCGTCGTAGGGGAAGGCGCCCAGTTCGGCGCTGCGGCGCTTGAGGTTCACGTGCGTGGGGCCGCACCACAGGCCGAGGTCGGCGTCGTCGGTCTCGCCCGGCCCGTTCACCCGGCAGCCCATCACGGCGATCGTGATCGCATGGTCCCGGGCGTAGGTCGTCATCTCCTTGACCTGCTTGGCCAGCTCGATGAAGGCCTCGTTCTCCACCCGCGAGCAGCTCGGGCAGGAGATGATGTTGAGCGACGCCAGCCCGTAGTCCACCACGCTCCGCACCCGGCCGGCGGCGATGTCGGAAAGAATGGCGTTGGCGGCGGCGATCTCCTGCGGCTTGTCGGCGTTGGGCACGGTGAGCGACACGCGGACGGTGTCGCCGATGCCCCGCGAGATCAGCTGCTCGAACGCGATCCGCGTCTTGATGATGCCGTCGGGCGGCATGCCGGCCTCGGTCACGCCGAGGTGCAGGGGGACGTCGGGCCGGGCGGCGGCGAAGCGGCGGTTGACGTCGATCACCTTCTGCGGGTCGGAATCCTTGAGCGACACGACGTAGCGGGTGAAGCCGATCGCGTCGAGCAGGGCACAGTGCTCCAGGGCGCTGGCGAGCATCGGGCCGATCGAGTCGTCGGCCGCGAACTGCTCCTTCTTGGCCGGATCCACGCTGCCGCAGTTCACGCCCACCCGCAGGGCGCAGTCGTTGGCCGCCGCCACGTCGGCGATGAACTTCACCTTGTCCTGCCACGGCTTCGTCGGCTCGTGGTGGTAGAGGTGGCCCGGGTTGTAGCGGAGCTTGTCCACGTGCGGGGCGACGTCCAGCGCCAGGCGGTAGTTTTCCTGGAGGTCGATGGCGAGGTTGGCCTCCGTGCCCGCCCGGATCGCCGGCAGGGCGGCGGCGTCCTTCTTCGAGTCCACGGCGATCCGCACCACCCCCGCGCCGGCGGCATGCAGGGCGTTGGCCTGCTCGAGCGTGGCCGCCACGTCCTGGGTATGGGTGGCGGTCATGCTCTGCGGGGCGATCGGATGACCCGCCCCGATCGTGATCCGGCCGATCCGCACCGGCCGCGTCGGATTTCGCTTCACCTCGACCACACCCGCTCCTTTCGACACATTAACCCTGAAAACCATAGCAGACCGGCGCCGCCCGGCGATACGCCCATGAAGTACGACCCGGTTCTCCACATCGTCCTCCACGAGCCCGAAATCCCGCCCAACGCCGGGAACGTCGGCCGGACCTGCGTGGCGATCGCCGCGAAGATGTGGCTGGTGCGGCCGCTGGGCTTCCAACTCGACGATTATTACCTGCGGCGGGCCGGCCTCGACTATTGGGACGAACTGGAGTGGGAGGTGGCGGATTCCTGGGCCGACCTCCAGGCCCGGCTCGACGCGGCGGCCGCCGGCACCCGGTGGCTGTTCTCGGCCCGCGCCACGCGGCCCTACACGGAGGTCGCCTATCGCCGCGGCGACGTGCTCGTCTTCGGCCGCGAGTCCCGCGGACTGCCGCTGGAGCTGACGTCGGCCCACGCGGAGACGCTGCTCACGATCCCCTCACGGCCCCAGGTTCGGAGCCTCAACCTGGCCAACTGCGCCGCCATCGTCGCCTACGAGGCGTTGCGGCAGTGGGGCCCGTGACCCTGCGCCCGTCTCCGCGACGCCGCCGCCGTGCAGCGGCAGGTGGCGGTAGTAGACCTCGAGCATCAGCGTGCAGAAGCAGGTCATGTACATCCGCCCGCCGATCGACCCCCAGAGATCATGAGCCGGATCCCAGGATCCGAACTCTCGCCCCTCGCCGCACTGGGCCTCCGGCAGGGCCGCGGTGAGCCGGGCGTTCCAGCGGTTCCAGGCGTCGCCGCCCTGGTGGTGGGCGACCTGGGTGATGTAGTACCAGGCGTAGGCATTCTTGTCGCGGCGGTCGGCGGTCCGGCCCGGCGCGTCGAGGCGGATGGCCAGCTGCTCGACGGTGTCGAAATCGATCGGGTTTTCCTCGACGAGCAGCTCGAGCCCGCGGACCAGCCGCGGGTCGTCGTGCCGCCAGCCCAGGTATTGCCGGCAGAGCAGGCCCTCCGCCGAAAGTGCGGCCGTCGCGTGCCCGACCGCGAACCCCGAGAGCTCCCTCCGGTACCCATACCGTGTCCCGCCGTCCTTGGCCACGTCATCGACGAAGGCCTCGAGCGCCGCCAGCGTCTTCGCCGGCACCTCGATGCCCGCCATCTCGGCGCTCTTCAGCGCCATCATGAACCAGCCGGTGACCGACATGTCGCCGGGATCGCCGGGCCCGTACCGCCAGCCGCCGTTGGGCCCCTGGGCCGCGATCGCGTAGTCCACCGCCCGCCGGGCGGGGATCGCAAAGGCCTCGTCCTTCGTCATCCCGTAGAGTTCGCACAGCACGATCGTCGCCTGGGCATGGGCGTAGAGGGAGTGGTGCTCGGGCATCAGGCCGAGGTCGAAATCCCCCGACGGCAACTGCCCCTTCACGAGCGCCTTCACGCCGCGGCCGACGGCGTTGCGATGCCGGCCGTGCTTCGGGGTGTTGCCGGCGCCCTGCAGCGCGAGCAGTGCCATCGCCGAGGCGGCGAGGCGGTTTTCCTGGTTTCCGCCGTTGGCGTACGGCCCCTGCAGGCTCCACAAGCCGTCACGCTGCTGCTGCTTGACGATCCAGGCGAGCGCCCGGGCGACGGCCGCCTCGGTGGCGTCGCTGCCGCCGAAGCGTTCGACGAGCGCCTCGCGCTGCCCCTCCTCGCGGCCGGCGAGGAGGCTGCCGATCACGGGCGACCGCGACTCGGCCGCCACGGCGCCGGGCGCGTCCTCCGTCTCGACCATCTGCGGCGGCGCGGCGACCGGATCTTCGACGGGCGGCTCTTTCGTCACCGCCTCCTCCACCTCCGGCTCCTCGACCGGCTCCGGTGCGGGAGGAATTTCCACGCCCTTGGTCTCGTGGATCGTCGTCGAGGCGAATGACAAGTCGAGCACGGGCCGCTGCTGTCGCTGGTGGCGCACGAAGACCAGGGCCAGCGAGATGAGCACGATCGCGTGGAGAGAGAGGCTGACCGTGAGCGGAGGGCTGCGGCGGACGAACTCGTCGAACCGGGCCCGCAGGGACCGCGCGGAAAGCGGATCGGCGTCGTGGACGGAGTCGATTTTCTCGACGGGCCGCTGGTCGATGAACACGGCCCCGGGCCCGGCCACCGGCGCCGCATCGGGGTTCCATGGCAGGCCGCCCACAAGGGTCTTCCGCGCCATCGCCTCGGGAACGGGGGGCGGCGGGGCGGGCCACCCGGGCGGCGGAGGAGGCGGCTGGAGGCTCATGGGCTGGCCAGCGTCGAAAAGGGCGATTCCTGCCGGCGGATCGGGGGCGACTTTCATTCCGGTCCACCTAAGACTATTATCCAGAAGTCTTCATCGGCCGGATACGGCGGCGGATGTCGGCAAAAACCCCTGACGCGGGGTGGAGCAGCCCGGTAGCTCGCGAGGCTCATAACCTCGAGGTCGCAGGTTCGAATCCTGCCCCCGCCATTTCACGGCCGCCGTGCCATCCTGGCCACGGCGGCCTGTTTTTTGCGCGGCCTCCTGCCGCGGGCCGGTTTTGGTAACTGGCGTAATCTCCGAAGAACCCGCGGTAACCCGATTGGTGGCCGCTGGTTCTGTCGTTTCGTGCGGCTCCGTGCCGTCGGGTGCGGACGCGTGCTGAGACGCATTTTGCACCACTCGTGCAACGCATTCTGCACCACAGGATTCGGCGCCCCCCTGCCCCGGCTCCTCGGTGCTCGTGGGGTTGTCGCCGGTCCCCCGCACTACGTCCTCGAAGTGGTGCTCGCGCGACATTAGGTAGTGCTGGGCGGCGACCTTCGGCGAGTGCCCGAGCCATTTCGCGACCACGTGCGACGGGTACTTTTCCACCTGACCCCTCCCCAGTTTCTGTACCAGTGCTCATGAGAGAGTTGGGGAACAGTCCGCGTGGTGTGTCGGAGGGAGGGGCGTAGCCCCGACCGGAGACACACCACGCGACGCCGCCGGGACCGCCCCGGAGGCCGTATCGTTGAGCCCGGCAACGAAGGCCGATGGAGGTCGACACCAGTGCTGATCTTGGTCGGCATGGGTGCGGAGGTTGGCGAGAGCGATCCGGGCGATGAGCAAGGCGGTGACATGCGTTTGATGGTGTCGAGTCGCGTTACCAAGGGCATCGTGTCGGCAGATCGACCTCGTCTCCTGCGCCCGGCACAACTCGATTCCAGCCCGCTGACGACAGGCTCTCACGACGGATTCATCCCTCGAGTTGTAGAGTTTTTCCTCGCTGTGCCCGATTCGTCACATTTCGTTTTGTCAGCGTTGGCAGGCACGGCGTCGCTGCTAAACTTGTGGGCAGCGAAAGCAGCGACGCATCTCTGTGCGTGAACATGAACGCCGGCTTTTTCTGACCAGGTTCCTTCACGGAGAAACTCTTATGGCGTCGCGCGTCTGGCTTTTGTCGATGGCTGCTTTCGGTCTTGCCGTCTCGCTGGCGCCGGCGGTGGCCCAGGATGCGAGCGCCCTTGCCAGGATCCAGGAAACGCGTGCCGGCGGCCGGAAGGCCTGCGCAACGGGCAGGAAGTTCAGGATCGCCTTCAGCCACTCCATCTCGGAAGCGGCGATCGTGAAGGCGGTGCGCCGCTTCGCGGATGTCCGCGCGGCGGAGCTTGGCTGCGTCACGATGCTGCACGACAGCACGCAGGCCAACAATCTGGAGCAGCAGATTGCTGCGGTGAATGCGTGGGTGACGCAAGGCGTTGACGCCATCGTCGTCACGCCGATCGACGAGCGCGCTCTTAAACCGCTTCAGTTAGAGGCACAGAAGAAGGGCATCAAATGGCTTACCTACCTCGGAAAAATGGACCAGAGCGACGGCTATGTGTCGTTCAGTCATTCCCAGTCGGGTCAGATCGTCGCCAACGCGGCCGTCAAGTGGGTCAAGGACAACCAGATTAAGGAACCGATCGCGCTGGTGACCACACTGAACGGTCTCCCCAGCCTTTCTCCGCGGTGGACCGAGGTGGAACGCGTCTTTGCGGCCAATGGCATCAGGATCGTCGCCAAGAATGACCAGGAGTCTGCGGATCTGGCCTCCGGGTTGAAGGCCGCCGAAACCGCGCTCAAGCAACACCCGAACCTGAGCATCGTCATTGGGCTCAACGATGAATCAGCCCTCGGTGCATTGCAGGCCGTGGAACGTGCAGGTATCGCTCCGAACAAGATCTTCGTGGCCGGTCAGGACGGATTGCAGGAGGGTTTGACTGCGGTCAACCAGGGCGGCGCGTACAAGGCTTCGGCGGCCATCCTTATCAACGAGCTTGGCGCGAACATCGTCGACCAGGCGTTGAACGCCATCGCGGGAACCGGTCCGACGGTCGTGGAAACTCCCACCGTGCTCGCCTCGAAAAGCGATCAGTCCCTGCTGGACAAGCTCATCAAGAATTATCAACCCTGATCGGGTCGGATTTCCTGAGTATGGGCACGAAATGGTTTCTGGTTGGCGATGTGGGACGAGCTGGTGCGGAGGCGGACGACAGGCGGTCGCCGGTCTGGTCTGCGACGGGTTGTCGATGTGGCGGCGGCACGGTGGCCGTTGACATCGGCGACTACGCGGAGGCCGGCACCGACAAGGACGGAAAACCCTTCGAGCGACGGACGCGGTTCACCCACGTGTGGGTGCTGAAAGACGGATCGTGGCAGTGCGTCACCGGCCACACGCGGGCATCCCCACGAAGCCGTGAGCGGCAGCCGACATGAAAACCATGGTCGACCAGGCGGAGGTGAGGGAGTCTCACGAACTGCTCGGCGCGGCATGGTCGCTGTATGCGCGTGCGAGCCGTTGTGGCGAGGTCGTCGACATGGAGGGCGTCCGCGTCGCGAACGCACGTTCTCCGTGGTACCTCATGAATGCAGCACTTCTCACCGGGCCTGTCTCCTCCCCGGCAGAACTCGCCGCACGCGCTGGAGCGGCGCTGGCGTATTTCGGACGCGAGCCAAGTCAGTGGTTCTTCACCGGCAGCCGGCAATGGCTGGGCGATGGCGCTCCCGAGACGCTGTCACGCTTCGGGCTCACCAAGGCGTTCACCGTCGTCGGCATGGTCGCCGAAGCAATTGCGCCGCCGACCCGCCCGCTGCCGGAGGTCGAAACCCGCCGCATCGACGACGAGAGCGGCCAGGTCGCCCTCGCAGACCTCAACGCCGTCGCCTACGACATCTCATCCGACTGGGTGCGTGATGCCGTCGTGGGCGAACCCCTGTGGCGGACGCCGCTCTACGGACACAACGCAATCTTCGATGGCCATCCTGTCGCGACCGCCTTCGCCGTGCCGCTCCGCGGCGTCCTCTACGTTGCGTTCGTGACGACGGCGCAGGCCCATCGCCGCCGAGGTCTTGCCGAACTCGTCATGCGACGCAGCCTGGAGGATGCAACACGAGAAACGGGCATCACACGCACCATCCTCCATGCGACGGCCGACGGCTACCCCTCGTACCTCAGGATGGGTTACAGGGCGGTTGACGAGTTTTCGCTGTACGTGCCGAGCTAGTGGCGACGATCAGCCGCGTGATGCTGATCGACTTGTCCGAAAGTGGGATGGTCAGGCAGACAGAAGAGCCTTGACGACCGACTGCGCGTGGGTCAGGGCATGGAAACCAAACTCCGACATGGCAGCCATGCCGTTGCCCGACCTTCCCCAGCCGTTCCAAGCAACCTCGGGATGCACGTCATTGCACCAGTTGAAGTAGACGGTGCCCGACCGAGCTTCTCCAAGGACGCGCTCCTGCAGCACGGGATCATGGGTGAAGACCGATGTCGTCAGTCCGAACAGCGGGTGGTTGATCAGGCTCAGGGCTTCGTCATCATCGTTCACCACGGCCACCGGGAGAACCGGTCCGAATGTCTCCTCCTGCATGATACGCATCCGCGGATGAGCCCCGGTCAGGAGGGTGGGGCGTAGAAAAGTGAAGCCGTCTATCTCGAAGACGTCACCGCCGGTCTCGATGTGGGCGCCTGAGGCGACCGCATGCCCTACCAGTTCCGTAAGGCGGTCGATGGCTGCGGGCCCGCCGTAGAGCGGCCCCATGGTGGTCTTCGGGTCGCGCGGGTCCCCGGCAACGGCCGCCCCCATCAGCGTTCTGGCTTCGGCGACGAAGGCTTCGGCAATGGTGCGATGCAAAAACAGACGCTTGGTGGCGCAGCACGATTGCCCGGAGTTGTGCAACCGCCCCACCGTGACAAGCATTCGGGCCACGGCGACGGGATCTGCGTCGGCCGCCACGTAGGCTGCGTCACTGCCGCCCAGTTCGAGCGACACCTGAAGGAAGCCTTCTCGCAGATTCGGATTGGCGGCGCGTTCCGCTGCGAGCCTCGTGATGGATGCGCCGCCGGCAACAGATCCGGTAAAGACGATGTGGTCGATCGAGGATTCGCGAATGACACGGTCCGAAGTGGGAATATCGATCGACAGGTGCTGGCACAGGCCGCTCATGCCGCCCATGGAATCGAAGATGCGCTGGAAAAGCTCACCGACCGACGGGGTGTTTTCGTGCTTGAGGACGACCGTATTCCCTGCAAGCAGCGCCGGACCGATGCTGTTGAGCGCGGTGAAGAATGGGTAATTCCAGGGCGCTACGGTGTAGATCACGCCCTTTGGGACGCGGCGGATCCGGAACTCGAAGGATTTGCCCCCCGCGGCAACAGCCCGGTCACGCAATGCATCCTCGGCGAGATCGGCCAACCGCCGAAGCTTGGCAATGCCGCCAGCCAGTTCCTGGCGAGCCTGCGTGATGGGCTTGAACATCTCGTCGGAGATGCGGCACGCGTAGCTCTCCAACTCCGGTTCGATGGCGGCAATCGCCTGGAGAAAAAGCTGCCGCCGGGTGTCGAGCGACAGCTTCGCCCATGCCTCTTGGGCACCGCGGGCCTTACCGATCTTGGCGTCGGCGGACTCGAACGTTTCGAGAGCGTATTCGGCTATCACGGCATTCGTGTAGGGGTTTGTCAACACATTGATGGGCGGCAAAAGGGCACCTCCGAGGGCGGTTATGGAATGGGGGTGTGCGACCTCATCATACGGTGCGGGTGTAGTCTGCCTGGCGTCCGGAGTTCTGAAGTGACATGCCCTGCAAGAGGAAGCCAGTTTCCATCGCCAGGTTTTCCCTGTTAGGGGATGGCCCGCTTCCGCGGGCCAAGGAGTATTCGATGCGAGCGGAAAGGGGTGGCGCGACTCCGGGTCCGGTGCCTATTCATGCCTCTTGTTTGGCCGCTCAATTCACCCCCGGCTCCCGCACCACCCTCCTGACTCGACCGCCACTCACCCCTTCTGACCGCGAATACACGCCCGCCCGGTCAGCCGACAGGCACCTTCCCGAGGCCCACTGGCGTAGTGCCTCGATCTTGTCGCCCGCAGTGACAGCCACGGGCACGACGTTCTGCGCGGCCTGAACGAGCGGCACGTCCAAGATTGCGGAACTTGGTCGGCACGGATGCGGACGTTGGCAGCCGGGCTTCGCGATAGCCGCCTACGGAAATGACCTCACGGCTTGCCGGGGGTCACTTGGCATGTTCAGCCGCGTACCCCGTTCACCGCTTCTGGTTTTGCTGCTTCTCCAACCATTCCGGGATGACAAAGTCGTCGTTGCCGCTGCCGTCGGGTTCCTGAATCAGTTTCAGCGTCTCGATGAGCGGGATTTCGACGTCCTCCTTCTCGATCAAGGCCGACAGCGTCTTGGGGGAGACTTTCTTGAGGTTGGGAAGCGAGAGCGGGCCTTTCCGTGTGGCGAGCGATTGGGCGACGGCAATGGAGTCGGGGGAGTCGAGGGCGGTCAGGCTCGGCAGATGGCCGTCCCACTTTTGCGCCGCCACGAGCGCCTTGGCCGTATCGGCGTCGAGCGTGGTCAGGCCGTTGAGGAACAGAGAATCGCCCTTGAACTCCGCGAGCGCCTTGGCCGTATCGGCGTCGAGCGTGGTGAGGCCTTCGAGTTGCAGGACTAGGCCCTTGAAATCCGTCGCAATCCTCTTCGCCTGCTCCGGCGTCAGACTCTTGATCTTGTTCGTATCCTTGGGCAACTCGTCGGCCA
>Ga0315902_10008352_pt1 | contig 14035 bp, 14 predicted proteins | sample LakEriMetagenome_9_FD_203523 | JGI IMG/M metagenome (GOLD analysis project Ga0315902, IMG submission 203523) | Freshwater fungal communities from buoy surface, Lake Erie, Ohio, United States - Buoy 12 MA117 | ecosystem: Environmental > Aquatic > Freshwater > Lake > Lake biofilm | place: USA... | reverse complement strand
GCTCGCTACCAGTGACGCTTGCTGAACTTGTGGCTACCGTTTGCCGGTTTCGCGACGCCCGCGACTGGGCCCAGTTTCACACGCCGAAGAACCTGGCGGCGGCGACCGCGATCGAGGCGGCGGAGCTCCAGGAGCGGTTCCTCTGGAAGACCGACGCCGAGGTCGATCAGGATCTGGCCGACGCCGCCAAGAAAGCCGGCGTGGCCGAAGAGATCGCCGACGTCGTCATGTTCGCGATGCTCCTGAGCGACCGACTGGGCATCGACCTGGCCGACGCGATCACAGCGAAGCTCGCCGCCAACGAGCAGAAATACCCCGTCAAGCTCGCCCGCGGCTCCGCCCGCAAGTACACGGAACTCGGCGGGGACTGAGCCGGCAAGCCCGGCCGCTCAGCGAATCAACGGCTCCGCGAACGCCCGCAGGCTCCGTACCTGATCGAGCCACTTCGCCCGCTCGCCTTCTGCGACAGACTGGATGGCGTCATAGCGGAATGTCGTTCCAAACTGAGTCAGTCTAGCGATCTGCGAGAGCTCCTCAGGCAATTGGATGCCGTCGTTGGCGAGTAACTCGACCAGAACGCGGAGGTTGTGCGTCCTGGGATACTCGACGCCACGCGATGCCAAGACAGCTTTAAGCAACTTCTCAACTGCTTGCTGGGCATGGAAACCCAGCGTGTCGGCATCCACATCTCGGTCTTCGAGAAGCCGCTCGAGCACGAGTTCGTCCTGCCGAGCCTTCTGCAGCAGGATTTCTGGCCTGTCACGCTTCATAGAGCACGCGGCCTTCCTGTCGTGCGGCTCGCTCAACAGTGCCGGGCTGATTGGCTCGCTCTTCGAATTCAGATTCGCTGACGAGGAGAATGTCTACCGGCATCAGAATTCCGGCGAGCGATCGGTCGAGTTCGATAACTTCCTCGTACCGATCCGCGACGTGCGGCTTGATCACAAGCAGATCGATGTCGCTGTGATCGTCGGCGTCGCCGCGGGCCTGCGACCCGAAGAGGATGATCTTCGTCGGCTGCGCGACCGCCACCAGCCGCTCGACGGCGGCCTGCATTTTTTCAGGCGTCGGTGCCCAGATGGGCGTGCTCGCTGTGGCCATGCTCCTATGCTACCCAGGGGCATCGCGGCAGGCCACGGCAGCCTCACGCCGAAGTCGCCCGCGCGGCCGCCTATTGCCTATCTCCCAAATAACGTCAGGTCATCTTCCTGCTCGGGATGATCGTCTTCAAGAAGAGCACGTCGCCATCGGCTGCCGGGTGTCAACGGAGAGCCATCTCGGGCGGCGGCGGGCACGCGGGGTTCACCCACTGGATCACGGCGGCCCAGTTCGCGCTCTCGGGGTCGTGCTGCAGGTAGCCCTCGATCGGCCGCACCACGCTCCAGCCATCTTTCAAGTGGGCCGAAAGCACGGGATCGGTGCGCGTTCCCGTCACGACCTCGCGGACGTAGTCGGCGGCGCTCACGGCGTTGGCAACGGCCCCATACCCTGGTAGCCGGCTGCCGCCGACCATGCGCCAGAGGCGTTCTTCCACCACGAGCCCGCGAGTGGCGTCGGTGAGCGCATGGGCGAGGCCATGGTGCTGGTGCTCGGGGCTCACGAACACATCGGCGCCGTAGAGCGTGGGGCCGTGCGGATCGTGGTCCCCGAACGTGCCCCGGGCGGTGAGCATGTCCCACGAATCGTCGACGTGGTAGTCCGCCATCCGCAGCCGCAGCGTGAAATGCACACCTACGGCCTCGCCAGTCGGCACGTGCTCGGCGACGAACTGCCCCTGCGGAAACACGGCGCGGTGCTCGGCCAGTTCCGCGGGTGTGTATGGCGTGTCGTGGGGATAGACGACGCGGCAGATCTCGCCGATCCGGGCGTAGTCGGCCGGCTGCATGGGCCGGATGCGATACTCGCTGGGCAGCATCGTGAGTGGCTCTCGGGACGGATCGCTCAGGCCGTCTCGGCCTCGAGGAACACGCCCATCCGGCGGAATTTTTCGTAGCGGGCGTTCACGAGCGCGTCGACCGGCTGAGCGACGAGCTCGCGGAGCGTCCGCAGGAGATATGTCTTGAGCTTCGTGGCCATTTGCCGCGGGTCGCGGTGGGCCCCGCCCGGCGGCTCCTCGATCACGGCATCGACGATCCCGAATTCCTTGAGGTCGCCCGACCGCATTCGCAGCGCGTGCGCCGCCTTCGCCTTGTGCTCGGCGCTCTTCCACAGAATGCCGGCACAGCCCTCGGGGCTGATCACGCTGTAATAGGCATGCTCGAGGATCGCCACGCGGTCGCCCACGCCGATGCCGAGCGCGCCGCCCGAGCCCCCTTCTCCGATCACCACGCACACCACCGGCACCGGCAGCTGCGCCATCAGAAACATGCTCTCGGCGATCACCTGCGCCTGGCCACGCTCCTCTGCCCCCACGCCGGGATACGCGCCGGGCGTATCGATCATGCAGATCACCGGCAGGCCATACTTGGCGGCCAGCCGCATCTTGCCCATCGCCTTACGGTAGCCCTCGGGGTGCGCACAACCGAAGTGGCAGGCCTGCCGCTCGGCGAGCGTTTTTCCTTTTTGATGCCCGATCACGAGCACCTTGTGGCGGTCGAGCTTGGCGAAGCCCGTGAGCATCGCCGGATCGTCGCCGAAGGCCCGATCGCCGTGGAGCTCCACGAACTCGTCGAACACGAGCGAGAGATAGTCGCTCGACTTCGGCCGGTCGGGATGACGGGCCACCTCCACGGTCTGCCAGGGATCGAGGCTGCCGAAGATGCGCGTCGTGAGCTCCACGACCTCGCGCTTCAGCCGCTTGAGCTCGTCCTGCTGCTGGGCGCCGAGCGGGGCGGCCTCCAGGGCGGCGATCCGATCTTCGAGCTCGTAGATCGGCTTTTCGAGGGCGAGGCGATGGAGTCCGCGCGACATGCAGGGCACCTGGACTGGGGCGAGGGTGATAGTTGGGATTTTCCCCGCGCGGAATCACGGGAGTCAATTCGGATTCCGGGGGGCGTTTAGCCCACGGCCCGCTCGAGAAACCGGATCGACCGCAGCTGCGTGAGCACCTCTTGCATGCTCGCGGGCCGGTCGGACGGCTTCTTGGCGAGCATCTGCCGGATCAGCTTCGAGACGCTCGTGGTGGCGTTGGGGTTCAACGACTCGATGGCCGGCGGCGTGGCCGACACCTGCTTGTTGAGCAGATCGTTGGCGTTGGGCGACGCGAACGGCGGCTTGCCGGCGAGCAGTTCGAAGAGCACGCAGCCGAGCGAGTAGATGTCGGCCCGGGCGTCGAGCGGCTCACCGCGGATCTGCTCCGGGCTCATGTAGCTCGGCGACCCCTGCACCGGCCCCTTGTCGCCCACGAGCCGCCCGAGCAGGCCGGGCTTGCGCTTGGCAATCGCGAGGTCGATGAGCTTCACCTGGCCGTCGGCCGCCGCCAGGATGTTGTCGGGCTTCACGTCGCGATGCACCCAGCCGTGGCCGTGGAGATGATCGAGGGCGAGCGCGGTCTCCGTGACGATCCGCTGCAGCCGCGGCGCGAGGGCCTCGACGCCCCCGGCGATCTGCTTCTTGAGGTTCGGGTGTGGAAACAGCTCCATCACGAGGTGCGGCAGGCCGCCTTCGTCGGAGAGCCGGTCGATGCGGATGATCGTGGGGTGCGAGAGCGACTTCGCCACTTTGAGCTCGTGCTCGAGCAGCTGCCGCTGCCCGGCGTCGCGGGCCTTCTCCGGCACGATCAGCTTCACGGCTACGCGGGCCCGCGAGCCGGTGTCCACCGCCTCCCAGATCTGGCAGTGGCGGCCCAGGCCGATCTGGGTTTCGAGCTTCAGTGGGCCGAGTCGGTCGGGAAGTTTTGCCATGCAACGTCGGGGCTGAGGGTCGTCTGGAGGAGCACGAGGCCTTCCGGAGGCGCGGTCGGCCCGGCCGCCGGCCGGCTCCGTGCGGCGAGCACGCCCGCCAGCCAATCCTTCGTCCGGCGGCCGCTGCCGACCATCACGAGCGAGCCCGCGATGATCCGCACCATGTTGTAAAGGAAACCATTGCCCTCGACCTCGATCCACACCTCAGCGCCGGGGGCGTCGTTTTCGAGGGGTGGCCGGGAGACCGTGAGCAGGTGGATTGTGCGCACTTTCGAGAGGCGTGTGGAGGGGGTGGTTTCGAAGCTCGTGAAGTCGTGCTCCCCCACGAGCACCTCGGCCGCCGCCTGCATGGCCGCCGAGTCGAGGCGGGATTTCCAGCGCCACACGAGGTGCCTGTCGAGCACCGGCCGCCACGGGGCGTCGTGGATTCGGTAGCGATAACGCTTCTTCACCGCCGTCCGCGTGGGGTCGCAGCCGGGAGCCACCTCGCGGCCGTCGAGCACGGTGATGTCGGGGGGCAGCTTCGCGTTGAGCGCCCGCACCCACACGCCGGCCGTGAGGTCTTTCGCGCTCGTGAAGCACACGACCTGATCGAGCGCGTGCACGCCCGAATCGGTGCGGCTCGTGCCCCGCGGCATGATCTCTTCGCCGCTGATCGCATGAATGGCCTGCGCGAGCGTGCCCTGCACCGTCATCTGCCCCGGCTGAAACTGCCAGCCCGAAAACCGCGTGCCCTCGTAGGCCAGCCGCAGGCAGATCGTGCGCGTCATGCCTGCACGGGCCGGCCGCCGCCGGCCTTCGCGCCCCCGGGACGTCCCGTCCAGTGCTTGGCGAGATGCTCGGCGATCTGCACGGCGTTGGTGGCGGCGCCCTTCCGCAGATTGTCCGACACGCACCACAGCGCGATGCCATTCGGGCAGGAGATGTCTTCGCGGATCCGCCCCACGAACACCTCGTCGCGGCCGCTGGCATCCCGCGGCATCGGATACCGCTTCGCGCCCAGGTCGTCGTCGACCACGATCCCGGGGAAGCCGGCGAGCAGCCTGCGGGCCTCGTCGGCCGAAAGCTTCTTCTCCGTCTCGATGAGGATCGACTCGCTGTGGCCGTTGGCCACCGGCACGCGCACGCAGGTGGCGCTCACCGCGATCGATTCGTCGCCGAGGATCTTTCGGGTTTCGAGCACCATCTTCATCTCCTCGCTCGTGAAGCCGTTGGGCCGCGGCGAGCCGATCTGCGGAATCAGATTGGCTGCGATCGGGTGCGGAAAGATGGCGGGCTTCGGTGCCTGGCCGGCGAGCCATGCGGCCGCCCCCTGCTCCAACTCCTTCGTGGCCGGCAGCCCCGCGCCGCTCACGGCCTGGTAGGTGCTCACGATCACCCGCTTCACACGGGCGGCGTCATGCAGCGGCTTCATCACCATCACCATCTGCGTGGTCGAGCAGTTGGGGCTCGCGATGATCCCCTTGTGGGCTGCGAGGGCCTCGGGGTTTACCTCCGGGATCACGAGCGGCACGCCGGGGTCCATGCGGTAAAACGCGCTCTCGTCGACCACGACGGTGCCCCGCTCCACCGCCCACGGCACGAACTCCGCCGCCACTTCGTCGGGCGTGCTGCCGATCGCGATGTCGACATCGGCAAACGACTCGGGTGTCAATCCCTCGACCGCGAGCGCGCGGCCGCCCACCTCGAACGGCTTGCCGGCCGAGCGGGCCGAGGCGAGCAGCTTGATGCGCTTCGCCGGGAACTGCCGCTCGAGGAGCATCGTGACGATGATTCGGCCCACGGCGCCGGTGGCGCCGACGACTGCCAGCGTGTCGATCATGCGAGTCTTTCGGAGGGTTCGAGGGAACGGGAGGAACGAGTCGTCAACGGAGCGAGGATCGCCCGAAACGTGTCGGCGCCGACGAACGCGAGGTTTGCAACGAGCATCGCCAGACCAAACTCCATCATGCCCATCGCGAGGCCGATTCCCAAGTGGACCGGCGCCGCCATCGCGAGAACCAGCGGCCGCGTGAGCTGCGGCCAGACGAGGGCCGCATAGCCCACCTCCCACCACAGGGTGACGAGTGTGAGGGCGTTGACGACGAGCGGGTGCCGTGCGAGCCCCGTAAGGTCGAGCGTCCGGTATTGCACGTTGGCGATCGCACCCCAGAGGGCCGTGCCCTCCCACCAGCTCGCGCCGAGCAGTTTGCCACAGCCAGAGAACAGATAGACGACGCACAGATGCACCTGGAGCAATCGCAGGGCGATGTTCGCCCGCACGCTCGGCTGCGGGGCACGGCGTCCGAGGAACGCATCAAGCGAAAGCACCGCTCCGGCCGGGCCCACCACGAGCGGCACGAGCAGCATCCCGAGCGTGTCGTCGAAGCCAAACGTGGTGAGCGGCGCGCGATTGGCCGCACTCACGAGCCCTGCGAGCGAGACGACCGCCGCCAGCGGGGTGAACAGGCCAAGGGCGAGGCAGATCGCGGCGACGAGCATCACGATGGTGAGCGTCTGCGCCAGCTCCGGCGCCGCGAAATACCAACTCCATTGCCACGGCTGGTCGTTCAGCCGCCACACGTCGGCGGGCCGCAGCCAGGCGTCAGCCCCGAAGAAGGCCTGGGCATCGAGCAGCCACACGAACGCCGACCACGCCAGGAGCGCGCCTGTGCAGATGCGCACCACGGCGAGCGGGAGCGGATCGGCCGGCGTAAACCAGAAGGCGTTCCAGCCGGCGAGCCACTCGGCGCACCAGCCGCGCGAGGCAACGGCTGGCACAGGATGCGACGTCGTGCTCATGGCTGCGTGCCCTCCGCGAGCGCGAAGCTGCCAAGCGGTGTGACGATGTCGGCCATGTCGGGGGCCTGCGCGCCACCACCTGGGCTCCGCTCCCCTGCCCTGCCCTCGTCCACCGCGATCAGCTCTTCGGGCGCCGCCAGGTAGTGCTCGACGAGCTCGAGCGTCACCCGCGCACCGGCGTGCCGCTCGAGCAGTTGCCCGGCCACGCCCTTCACGAGCGGCAGCCAGGCGGCCCGCGCGTCGCGGCGCACCTCGGCGGGGGCGTCGACGGGCGGCACGAGCGGGGCGATCTTCTCCGCGATCATGAAGCGGCGGTGATAGAGCAGCCGTGGGCGGTCGGCGCTGCGGTCAGGCAGGCTGCCCGAGAGCCGCGTGCCGTCGGCCCGTTCGATCGTCCAGCGGATCGAGTGGCCGGGACCGGGATCGGGCGCGAAGAACCGGTAGCCATGGCCGAGCGAGAGAGCGCCCACGAGCGGACGAAACGGCTGGAGCAGGCGATTGGCCAGCTCACTCGCTGGCGGCGGCCCGGCGAGCGGGGGCAGGATCACCGCCGCCAGATAGAGGGCGATCGGCGCGGAGGCCGCGAGGCGTGCGGCGGGGCTCCACGGCTTCAGGGCGGGTTTCAGGGCGACGGGCGGCATGGGTGGCTCGCCCCCAACTCTACCATCGCGCAAAAAAACCCCCGCGCGACGGCCGTCGCGCGGGGGTCATGGGCCTCGGTCTTGGGCGTCCGGGGCCTGTGCGACTAGCGGATCGACGCGGTGGCGTCGACGGCGGCCGTCCGGCTCGCGGCCGGATCGAGCGCGAGCTCGATGCTCGCGCCGGCGGCGAGTTCGATCGTCTTCACGATCGACTGCTCGTTGCCGTCGACGACGTGCGTCACCCGCACTTCGTAGTTCTTCCACGCCTGGCCGTCGGCGAGCGTCGTCGTCTCGAAGAGGCGGGTCTCGCCCTTCGACGCCGTCTCGTTGCCGGCGAGGAACACCTTCGCGTCGGCCGGCACATGGAGCGTGAGGCTCGTCTTCGGGGCGGGCTTGGCGGCCTTCTCGGCTGTCGCCGTGCCACCGAAGTCGACCGTCTTCTGATCGCCCGCGCTGAGCGAGACGACCTTCGTCTCCTCCTGCTCGGTGCCGTCGCGGTCGACGACCATCCGCACCACATATTCATAATGCTTGCCGCTCTCGAGGCCGCGAGACACGTAACGGCGGAGATCGCCGGTGGCGGCGGTCTTGGAACCGTTGACGAAGACCTTGGCGTCGGCGGGCAGCTTCACCACGAGCAAAGCCGCATCGGCCGGAATCGCCGTCGAATCGGTGGCTGCGGGAGTCGGCGTGGAGATCACTTCGCCCCGGCCGCTCGGAGCCGCGTCGATCACGCGATACGACTCCACCGGCATGCTGCTCGACATGCCCGAGATCGAGGAGTAGCCGCTCGAATAGGCCGCCGACGAATAGCCGCCGTACGAGCCGTATGAACCGCCGCCCGACGAGCCGCCGCCATACGACCCGCCCGACGAACCGCTGGAATAGTACGAGCCGCCCGATGAGCCGCCAGAGCTGCCGCCCGACGAGCCGTGGCTCGAGTGCCGGTAGGCACGCATCGCGCGGCGCTGGGCGTGGTGCGAGCCGTGGCTGCCGTAGGAACCATACGAACCGTAGCTGCCGTAGCTGCCACCGGAGGAGCCGGCCGAGGCGTAGCCGCCCGACGAACCGCCCGAGCTGCCGCCGTAGCTGCCGCCCGACGAACCACCCGAGCTGCCGCCGGACGAGCCATACGCTGCCCGATACCTGTGGTTCCAGCCAGCATGCACGTCGCACGCAGCTGCGACGACTGCCACCAGAGTGAAAGCTCCCACGATCCCCGACCAGCAACGCTTCGCCACCATCTCAGTCGTTCTCCAATGATTGGTTATCGCGACGGGCAGCTCTATCCGAACCGGTTTCGGGAAAGCCGCGGCACCTGCGAAGCCAAAGAATAGTTGGAAGTCTGGGTAAAGCAAGGAGAAAACGCGGTCTGCGAAAACTTTTCCGCCCTCGCATCGCTGGCAGCCGAGATGGCAAGAAAGCCCTGTATTTCCAGGGAATTTAGCGGGGAACGCCCGTCACGGAGACAGCGTCGAACTCGATTCGCCCCGTCGCTCCGAGCATTCCGACCTGCAAGATGGCCTCCCGCGCCCAGGAGGGAACAGGCACCGCGCCCGACACGTCTTTCCACGGGAACGTGCCGGTCCAAGGGCCCACCACCCCCCGGGCCGACCGGCCGCGGCTTTCATCGAAAAACTTCACCACGAGCGCCGGCAATTCCTCGGACACGACCCCCGGCCGCACGGTCTCCGCCCGCAGGCGGGCTTTCAAAGCCAGCCGACCGATCTCGCGGCCATCGACGGGAAAGCCCTGAAAGACCTGCGCGGGCCGCCCCGGATCGGCATTCTCGAGCCGCAGGTAGCGGCCGCCTTCCGGTGCGTCGTCGGCCTCGACGATCTCCATCTGCCGCGGGTAGTACCACGCCGTGGGCACGCTCGAATCGGGCAAGAGCGTCTCGAAGCCGCCGTTGTCGATCGCCGGCCGCGAGCCGTCGGGCAGGACGCGCCTCCCCTGCTCCGCCGTGCCCGTCATCGGTACGAACAGGCTCGGCACGAGGGCCTCGCGTTCGAGCCTCCCCTCGCGCTTCGTAAACAGCACGAGCGTCTGGTCGTATCGCTCGCCCACGGGAATCACCATCCGGCCGCCTTCGGCGAGCTGCTCGACGAGCGGCCGGGGCACGTCTTCCGGCGAACACGTGACGATGATCTTGTCGAACGGTGCGTGCTCGGGCCAGCCGCGAAAACCGTCGCCGATCTTGGTGACGATGTTCTGATAGCCGAGCCGCTCGAGCGTCTTCGCCGCCTTCTCCCCGAGCTTCTCGTGAATCTCGATCGAATACACGGCGCGCACGAGCGGGCTGAGCACTGCCGCCTGATAGCCGCTGCCGGTGCCGATCTCGAGCACCTTGTCGGTGGCTTTGGGCTCGAGCTTCTCGGTCATGTAGGCCACGACGAACGGCCCAGAGATCGTCTGTGCCTCGCCGATCGGCAGCGCCATGTCGAAGTAGGCGAGGCTCCGCTGCGGCCCGGGCAGGAATTCGTGCCGCGGCGTCGCCCGCATGGCGGCGAGCACCCGTTCGTCGGTGACGCCGCCAGCCGCGATGTCGTCGCGCACCATTCGTTCGCGGGCGGCTTCGAAGGGATCGGGCTTCGACCGCGGCCCGGCCGGAGCCTGCGCCGCGGCTTCGACGGCCAGTCCGGCCGCGAGCATCACGAGCCACGAGCGGGCGGCCTGCCACATCGGCGTCACTTCCCGGGAGGCAGAATCTTCACGAGCTCGATCTCGAACACGAGCACTTCGTTGGGCTCGATCACCGGGGGCGAACCCTCTTCGCCGTAGCCGAGCTCGGGCGGCACGTAGAGCCGCCACTTCGAGCCGACGTTCATCAGGGGCAGCGCCTCCTGCCAGCCCGGCACCACGCCCCGCAGTGGAAACGTGGCGGGCTCGCCGGCGGGATCGGTGGCGTCGAACTCGCTGCCGTCGAGATGCGTGCCGCGGTAGTGCGTGGAGACGGTGTCGTCGGCCGTGGGCTTCGGCCCCGCGCCGGTCTTCACGACTTCGTATTGCAGGCCGCTCGGCAGCGACTTGACGCCGGGCTTCGCAGCGTTGGTCTTCATGAACTCCGCGGCCTTCGCCTGGTTCGCCTTCGCGGCCTCGGCCATTCGGGCGGCGAACTCCCGCTCCCGCTCCTGCATCCGCTTCTCAAACCGTTCGAGGGCCGAAGCGATCGTCTTCTCGTCGAGCCGCGGCTTCACGCCGAGCACGGCGTCGGCGAGCCCGCGGGCGAGCGCCGCCTCGTCGAGCGGCGCCTTCTGACTGCGGAAATCGGCCGCGATCCGCCCACCGATCCGCAGGCCCAGGGCGTAGCCGAGCTGCGCCTCGGGCGTGTCGAGCTTCGGCGCCTCGTCGACCCGCGCGGCCGCCGGCGGCGCGATCACCTCCGCCGGCTGGGCAAGCACGTTCGACGTCCACATGCTCAGGACACACAGGCAATTCCACCGCACGCTCATCGCTCATGCCTCCAGGAAGATCTCGTGAAAGTTTATCCGCAACGCGGGCAAACCGTCTTGATCGCCCAGAGCATGACAGGCTTTAGCCTGTCATGGCTCTCGACAGGCTGAAGCCTGTCCTACTCCTTGCCGAGCTTGCCCTTCGTGAGCTCGAGGAAGGCGGTTTCGAGGTTCACCTCCGACTCACGCATCGAGAGCAGCTTGTAGCCCTCGGCCACGAGCCGCGCGGCAAGCGGCGAGGCGTCGGGCACGCCGTCGGCGAGCGTGACGAGAATCTCGCCGTCACGCACCGTGACGCCACCGGCTTCAGGAGCCTTGTCGAGCAGCCGCGCGGCGGCCTCCGGCGGACCGGCCACCGCGATCCGGAACACCGGTCGCCCGCGCACCTGCGCGAGCAGGTCCTGCACGTTGCCGCAGGCGAGCAGCCGACCGTATTCGATGATGCCCACGCGATTGCAGATGTCGGCAAGCTCGGGAAGGATGTGGCTCGACACGAGGATCGTCTTTCCCAGCCCCTGCAGCCGCTTGAGCAGCCCGCGCATCTCGATCCGGGCCCGCGGGTCGAGGCCGCTCGCCGGCTCATCGAGCAGGAGCACCTGCGGATCGTGGAGCAAGACGCGGGCCAGGCCGAGCCGCTGCGTCATGCCGCGGGAGAGGCTCGTGACCAGTTCGTCGCGCTTCACCGTCAGATCGACGAGCTCGAGGGATCGCTCGGCGACCTTGCGCCGCTCGGGTCCATGGATCCGATACGCCGCGGCGAAGAACTCCAGATACTCGATCACCCGCATGTCGTCGTAGACGCCGAAGATGTCGGGCATGTAGCCGATCGCGCGGCGGATCTCACGCGGATGCGTGTAGATCGAGTGGCCGCACACGTAGGCTTCGCCCCAGGTGGGCGCGAGGAGCGTCGAGAGGATGCGGATCGTCGTCGTCTTGCCTGCGCCGTTGGGGCCGATGAACCCGAAAAGGTCGCCCTGCTCGAGCTTGAGATCGAGCGATTCGAGGGCGAAGAAGTCGCCGTATTTCTTGGTGAGATCGACCGTTTCGATCATGGCTGCCGAGGCTCCAACGGAAGGACGAACCGCCAGATCGTCGTCTGGTCGGCAGCGGCTGCGAGCGGCGAGGCATCCTGCCCCGTGCCCGCCTGCATGCGCCACGTGGTGCCCGCCGGCCCGCGGCCGATGAGCACCGCCCGACCGGTGTCGAGCACGGGCGACAGATCGAGCCGGGCGAGCCGCCCCGCGTCGAGCGACGTGTAGGAACTGCCCCCAGCGGCCCGATACAGGCCGGCGATCTCGAGGATGCGATCGACGTCGGTCGAGGCCGTATCCCATCGCTCGGAGACGTCGCGGTCTTTGGCAGCCGCACGGCGGGTGAGTGCGCCGGCCAGCGACCGCGGCCCACGGCCCGCAGCGGGCTCGAAGCGGCCGCCTGCCTCGAGCCGGCCGACGTCATACAGCCAGCCGGCATGCACGAGCACACACCGCTCGAGTGCGAATGGCAGGCGGCTTTCGACCGCACCACGCAACGCCGCCTGGGCGTCGCGCACGAGTGTTGACGCGATCGGCACCGGCCCGTTGGCAGCGGTGGCCCGGGCCGTCCACTCGGCCTCGAAGAGCCGGCTCGAATCGGCCGCGATCGGCACGCCCGCAAGCCCCGCCAGGCTTTCCGCATAGCGATAGTCGCGGGCACCGAGCGCCGGGTGCGATGTCGGGGCATCGGTGCCGCCAAGCCCTCGGCCGGCGGCGGCACACCACGACACCGCGAGCTCGCGGCCCTCGGCAGCCAGCGCATCGGCGGAGGCCGCCGCGACATCGAGCGCACCATTGGCAGGCGACCACGTGCCCGACCAGCCGCGGCCGCGCATGACGCCGCTCACTGCGTCGACATCCACGATACCGGTCGCCGACCCCTGCCACTCGGCCCCCTTCCACCGCTGCCCGGTGCCCCACGCCAGGCCGCTGAACAAGGCGACGATCACCGGCAGCGAGATCCACGCAAGCGTCGGCCGCCCGCCGCGGGCCGCAAGCCACCAGTCGAGCGGATAGAGGCAGGCGACATAGAGCAGCCCGAGGCCGGCGACGAGCTCGAACGGCACCGATGCGACCCGGGGAAACCTGTCGATCGCCGTGCGCAACTGCCCCGCGAGGTCGAGCCCGCCACGGGCAGACTCCCCTGCCCTACCCCCGGCCGCCGTCCGCTCGTGCTGTTCGAGCAATTCGACGAGCAGCGTATCGGTGCCCGGCCACGAGCGAAACGCCGGCCGATCGATGTCGATGCCCAGCCAGGTGATCGTGCCGAATCCGTGGACGCTGCGCACGACGAGCGGCAGGTCGGAAGCTTTTCGGCCTTCGAAAGCCACCACCGTGCCGTCGAGACGGTCGGCGTCGGCGAGCAGCGGCACTTGCAGCCCGGCGAGCGCCGCCTTGTCGAGCGGCCGGCCCGCGCGGCCAAACGTCTCGAGCGCCGCCGATCGCCGCAGGGGCACGAGCCGCTCAACCCGGCCCGGCATGCCGAGCGGGCCGGGCAGCCAGCGGGCCGGCGTCGACTCCGGCCGTGCCACGCGGGCGGCCGATTCACCGGCGATGAACACGAGGCTGCCGCCGCCGCGCACCCAGCCGTCGATCGATTCGAGCACGTCGCGAGCAAGATCGTCGGGCTCCGTCGCAAGCGCGGTGCCGCACACCACCACGCGATCGATCCCGTCGAGATCGCGGGCCGTCATGCCGCGGGCTCCGCCGGCGAGGTCGCGCGGATCGGCCACGCTGATCACCCGTGGCTGGGCACCGTCTTCGCGGGCCATGAGCCGCGCCGCCCGCTCAGCGGCCTCGAACTCCCCGATCACGAGGAGCACCTGTTCGTCGGCCGCGAGCGCCGGCGGCACCGCGACGAACGTGCGGCGCACTCCGCCACCGTCGGCCGGCCCTTCCACCTGCACACCGCCGCCGGGGCGGCCAAACCGGGCCCGAAACCGCAGTCGCGCGGCTCCTGCACCGTCGCTGGCCGTGACCACCGCCGCAGGCGACCGCACCCACTGGCCGTCTGGATCCTCCACCCACGCATGCCACGAGCCGCCGGCCTGCAGTCCGTCAGGCAGCGCCACGACGATCGGCGTCCACGCAGCGGTTCGATGCACGCCGCCGAGGCCCACCTCCACGTCGAGCGGAGCAGCCCGCCCGGCCACTGCCCCCGCGAGCACGACACCGACCACGAGCACGCGGCCAGCCCCGCGCATCAGGGCTTCTCCGCGTCGGGGCACGTGCACGCCCGCTGGCCGCAGCCCGGGCAGCCGGTGCCATACTTCGCCGCAACGGCTGAT
>Ga0315902_10008351_pt1 | contig 14035 bp, 8 predicted proteins | sample LakEriMetagenome_9_FD_203523 | JGI IMG/M metagenome (GOLD analysis project Ga0315902, IMG submission 203523) | Freshwater fungal communities from buoy surface, Lake Erie, Ohio, United States - Buoy 12 MA117 | ecosystem: Environmental > Aquatic > Freshwater > Lake > Lake biofilm | place: USA... | reverse complement strand
TTAAAAAAGGTGATCTCTATAAAAAGGTGGCAGGCAACAATCGCCTGATGAGTCTTGTTTCTGGAGATAACGGATTTCGACAAGAAAGTCTATTTTCAGAAAAGGAATTTTATCTGGATCTGGATATTCGCATACTCTACCGTCTGCTGGAAATTCAAAACATACTGGAAGAAAAAGGGTTGAACCGAGATGGAATCTCCATCATATCCGGTCACCGAACACCTCAGCACAATTCACTTGTCGGAGGCAAAAGAGAAAGTCGACATTTAAATGGAGATGCCATCGATCTGAAGGTAGGCGATATCAATAACGATGGGAGTATAGACCGAAAAGATAAAAAAATTCTGATCCCAATTTTAGAGAAAGTCATTGGAAACAGAGGAGGTGTTGGTATCTATACCATGTCTGTTCATATTGACTTGAGAGGGCGAAAAAGTCGCTGGTAATCTTACCACATGTCCATCGGATTCTCGACAACTCGGAAATCCTCATTCCAAGTATTGATCTCCGCCATATCCTGCGAACTGATGGTAAAATCAAAAATTTGAAAATTCTCTCTTATACGGTCAGGGTTTGCCGATTTCGGAATGGTTGAGACACCAAGCTGAATCGCCCAGCGAAGAAGAATCTGTGCTGGCGTTTTAGCGTAAGCATTTGCCATGCGAACCAAGCCAGGATGCGAGAACCGCTTTCCCCTGACCAATGGCGTATACGCTTGTAAAACAATCCCCTTGGCTTGACACAAGCTCACCAGATCCGTCAGATTTAAAAAAGGACTAAACTCGACCTGGTCCAACGCCGGAACAACGGAGGCATAGCCCTCTAATTCCTGAAGGAATGGAACCAGATAATTTGCAACTCCGATGGCCCGTACGCGTTTCTCGGTATATAACCTTTCAAGGGCCAACCAGGTATCTTTTCGCTTGCCCTTAATGGGCCAATGGACCAGATACAAATCGACGTAGTCACAATTGAGCTTCTTCAAGCTTACGTCAAAAGCCTTTAGCGTCTGATCATACCCCTGGTCGGGATTGGCGACTTTCGTAGTGAGAAAAATTTCATTGCGCGGCACCGCGGAAGCACGAATAGCATTACCAATTTGCACCTCATTCTCATACATAGCCGCTGTATCAATAAGTCTGTACCCGGTTTCTAAAGCGACCGAAACAGCAGCCTCGGCTTCCTGATTGTACATATCATAGACCCCAAGCCCCAGAAGCGGCATCCGAGCACCTGTATTCAACGTCGTGTAAGCTTGTTCCATAACCTAGCGAATAAAGTCATCCTGAACCCGAACAATATCCGATTCATCTGATAGATGGTCAGCATTGGTATGTTGCCAAATTTCAGCAACCATACCCCATTGATTTAATCCGATCAGTCGATGACGCTCACCTTGCCGAAGACGAATAAAATCGCCCAGAACCATAGCGCGATTAAAACGTTCAATGTCATCATCGCTAGTGGTTATCGCCGCTTCTCCTGCAACAAGTTTCCAGATCTCAGCCCGACGAAAATGATACTGCCAGGAAAGTCTCTTATTCGGGGCAACTGCCAAAATCTTTGGGCTTAATCTTCCGGTAATACTGATGGTGCTAAAATCGACTTCTGAAAAATACAAGGATGCGAAATCCCTGGCTTGGGCCTCATCGATCACATAAAAACCACCCCAAGGTTTTTCCAAAGCCCGATCGACAATGCGAAAACCATTAACAGTTAAATGATCCTCAATTTTTGAAAAGATCTCCTCCCTTGTTCCGGAAAGATCGATAACAGGCAATTTCATGAATCCTAGTTTACAATTTTATTGGGCTGATAGGAAAACCGGAAAAGTTTTGCCGGTTTGCTCAAACCTTCGGTGGTTAAAAAAAGTGTACCATCCGAAAGGAAACAAATTCCTTCTGGCTGAGGATATAGCTTTTTCGTTAATTTTTTTGAAGTTCTGCCGTCGCCACTCGGATCGGTCACCAATAAAATCCGGCTGATGGAGGATATCACAAACCACTCGCCGGTAATCGGATGAACGGCCATTCCACTAGCACGTAAATTTTTTCCTTTCACCACAACTTTCGGAGCAGCTTTAGGATCAACCAAGGCAACTGCATCGTTGAAAAAATCCATTTTTTTAAGGTCAAAGCCGTAAACCGGAGCCTTACCTTTTCGCCCTTCACCGTCCTTAACCAATAATAACAAACGATGATTTAATGTATCCGCAGCCAATGATTCGAATTCAAGACCGTCCTTGAATTTTTTTTTGGGTTTATAGGTTTGATAGGTTAGAGAATCGGCTGCATAGTCCGGTATGTGGTACAGATTGCCATTACTCTTCAGTATAAAAACGCCACGGCCAACAACGGCTAAATCTTCATAGTCACCTCCTTTGTGAAAAGGTTTCCTAGCAACGATCTGACCTTCCTGATCAATAAAGTACAATTCACCATGTTCATCATGGACCGCAAGTAAGTGTCGGCCATCTGCTGTGGCAGAGATTCCGGAAACCTCATGCAATTCCTCCGCCAGCTCATACGTCTGAGGTGCAGATAAATCATAAGGAATTGATATAGGCTCCTTATCGGCTTCACTTCCGCAGCCCAGAAGAATTACAATAAGAGCAACACCTAGGAAATTTAGAACCGAAAATCTTCCAGTTTTCACAGAAAAGCAGTCAGAATAATACTTTCAATTATTTGGTACGACAAGCATCTGTAATGCTAGTCTTGAACTTGGTATTATCTCTCATAGTGGTGAAAAAATCGGTCATAAATTTAGTCATGCCAGCATACTCCTTCGGATCGAATAAGGATTGGTTGGCTTCAATGGCTCCCATAATAGCCTTTTCATTAGCAATGTATTCCTGGCGGATGGCTTGCATCAATGGATCAGGACGACAAAAACCCCTGAACAACCGCTCTTTAACACTCGCAATGCCTAAGGTCTCATTCACCTCTGCATAAGGCGCATCCACAAAACCAGCCATATCAAAATCATAAGTAAGGGGAATCAACTTCTTAGTTGAATTAAGTTGAATCAATTTGGCATTATGACCAAAAGCCGTCGACCAATCGGTATTCCCAATCATATATTGGAAAATATCATGACGAACCGACATACTATCAGCCAACATCAAAGGATTAATTTTTCTCTCCACAACCTCTCCGTTATGACGCTTTGCCACAACATCATCATCTTCAATAAAAAATCCAGGGACGGCTATATTAGCCATCTTCTTGTTGCTAAGGTCTGTAAAACTAATGTTGACCAGACGGGTATTAAACGTATACTTCGTGATCGGCTCATACATCTGATAACACACGTACTCTCTGTAAATAAGATTGCCCTCCTTAGCTGACTTACATGGCAATACAAGCTTTAAACTCTTATTACCTTCAAATACAGTGCCCTTAGCGTCATCTTTTTTAATTTTCACCCGCAGCGGAGGAAAATAACAATTGGCCCTGCGGAAATTGCCACGGGCACGGATATCGACTTTAATGGAATCCCAGGTGTCGCCATTTTTAAAGTGCAGTACAGAGGCGGTGTAAACCGTATCCACCTTGATGGCCTTCACATCTTTAACCGAAAAACGAAGTTTGATATCCAGGGGCTTTTCCTCACTAAAAAGTGGAGTAAGATCATTCTTCTGAGCCTGTAGAGTACCCAGCGAACAAATTAAAAACGCAACAATGGCAAGGTTTTTCATATGGTTTAGGTTAGGGTAGCGTTCGAAAAGAAATCAAGTTAGCCTTTTAGCAGTTACTTTTCAACCGCTAATTCAATCAATAAAATAGACCCAAATACCCTCTAAGTACATTAATTAGAGCTTTTCAGCCGGTAAGCTACAGTTGGCTTGCGGTTCACTCCTACAAGTAAAACTGGTTCAGGAATATGAACCATGGACAATGAACGTACTTGACCCATAATGGAAAGACCCGTCACGGAAGGAGGCAGAACATCAAGCTTTCTATCCTTTGAAGACGATAGAATCATCCCTCTGCCGGCATCATAATTTCCTGTTGATACATCAAAGCTGTGATCGTTTCCAGTAACCAGCAACTCCTTAACACCATCCCGGTCGAAGTCGAAGAATAAAGTTCTGGTAAGTGGAGTATTCTGAAGCACTGTGGGCAACTCCTGCATAATCAACTTACCCTTTTGATTCCAAAGGATAACACTTTTTGTAAAGTTGGCGTATCGAACCTTATTTCTATTAATGGTATCGGTTTGATAAATGCCTGACATTGGGGTGTAGCTGAAGGTTGTGTAGCTGGTAAATAATTTTCGGAAGAAAGGAGACTGAGCAAATAATTCATCCATATAGTTGATCGGGTATTCCTGCATTACTCCCTCTTTATCCTTCCAAAAAGAGGTACACACCGGATCTACAACTCCATTTTTATCCAGATCCACACCATAAACAGAGAATGGAAACTGCTCCGAAATTGTAAATCGATGATTGTCACCCAAGTTGCCTAAAATAATATCCTCCGAACCATCTTGATCCAAGTCGGCAATAGTAACAGACTCCCAAAAACCATGAGCCTTGGACCACTCAGGACGCTCGGCAAGGGCAAAACCTCTTCCTTCCTGATTTCTAAGCCAAGCTGGTGTATTCAATTCCCTTGCCACGATCACATCTTTCCAGCCATCTGCATCCACATCTGTAAAGGCAGCGTCTGTAACCATATCCAAAGGGAAACTTACTGGCTTAAATGTAACACCTTCATTAATCAACAACCAGGAGGAGCCAGCAAACGGGAAATTTCGGCGCTCGACACGTTGACCAATAAAGAGGTCAAGGTCTCCATCTTTATCGAAATCATCACTGCGCACTACGGACCCAACAAAAGAAGGAAGCGGTAAGTCTTCGCGCGTAAACCGACCATTAGTATTTCGGTAAAACGAATGGATGTACTTTGACGCATCCTCCTGACTGTAACCTCCGGAAATTTCAACAATATCGTTATCACCATCCTTGTCCAAATCAGCTATGAGCAAATCGGCAACCTGAGTGATGCGCTCGCCCGACCAGCCCGAAATGTTGGTGTTTACAAAACCACCATTCTTAAGCGCAAAACCTTCTGAAGGATAGCCGAATCCTGCAGCAACCAAAATCTCTTCTTTTCCATCACCATCAAGATCGCCAGATCTCATTACAGGGCCAACCATGGAAAATTTGTGCTGAATAACAGCCTGACCTTGAAAAAAATCCACGTAATCCGTTTCATTGTGGTGATAATTGATCACGTCATCTGTCTTTGAAAAGATTGGTGCAATCGTATTCTTAAAACGAGCCAACTTCTTTTCTTGTGCCTGGTCAAGGTTAGCAGTCACCACACCATTCACTTTTGGATTACGAAGAACTAGTGTCTTTCCGGGATGAGGCCATGTAATCCGAATAGAATCAACTGAAGTAACTGAACCCAACCCAAAGTGAAGTATCGGCTCCACTGAAGAAATGTAACCGCGTGAAAGATGCTTTTCCAGAAACTGGTAGGAACCTCCGGACCACACTTCCGCAAAAGCACCAATGGCCTCAGGGTTCGATCCTTCTCCTTTAATATCCAGGCGAATCCAATTCGAATTCTTTGATTCGCCATCAAGAGTATGATTTTTATAAATAAAGGCCGGATCGTTAATATTATTCACAACATAATCTAGATCCCCATCATTATCCAAATCGGTAAAAGATGCGCCATTGGAGAAAGAAGGGATTTTCATTCCCCACGATTCGGTAACATTTTCAAATTTTAGCGAACCCTTATTCTCAAAAGCATAATTTGAAACCTTAACAATAGGAATACGAGCAAGCAACTGTTCTTCCGTAATGAGCGATCCAAAATACTCAGCCTTATAATTGGTAAAATCCTTGTCCGTCAGATCCATGGGAAATCCATTGGTTACCAATAGATCTTTATCCCCATCATTATCGTAATCAGCAAATAATGGAGACCAGCTCCATTCGGTCTGATAAACACCCGACATTTGTGCTTGTTCACTGAAAGGCAACATTACCGTATCTACAAAACCATTATGCACATGAAACATGTTCCGGATATATTGGTTTTGATATCCATACTTAAGGTTATTAAAATAAACATAATAGCTGTTACCATTAATGGTCTGCTTCTTACGGAAGTAATCTTCCGGCATCATATCCATCGTGATAATCTCAGGGTTGCCGTCGTTATTAACATCAGCCGCATCATTTCCCATTGAAAAGCGAGATTGATGGGAGAGATAGGTCTCCGAAACATTTTTAAATGTTCCGTTCCGTTGATTGAGGTATAGAATATCGTTTGAGATATAATCGTTAGAAATATAAAGATCAGGGTATAGGTCTTTGTTAAAATCGGCAATAGCAATTCCCAGACCATATCCTTCGATGGTTATACCCGCCTTCAAGGTGATGTCTCGAAACGTTCCATCACCCATATTTTCATAAAAATGATCATTATTCGGTGAGGAGCCATCCACCAACTTTGGTCGGTAATTGGTAGGCACTTCCTTAGAGATAACATTATTTAAAATGTAGAGATCCAAATCCCCATCTAAATCAAAATCAAAGAATGCAGCATGCATGGAATGACCGCGGTCATCAATACCAAATTCAGCCGCCGCTTCCCGGAAAGTAGGTAATCCATCACCAGCAAGTCCCTCATTTAGCCAGAGCTGATTTCTCCTTAACTCCGGATCATCGCTCATCGTGGAAGTCAGGTAAACATCCTTCCATCCATCCGCATTAATATCAACAACTACTACCCCACTTATCCACTGCTTGCCGTTAATCCCTTTAAACCGATCGGTGATTTCCTGAAATCTAAAATCTCCTTTATTCAAATAAATCCTGGATGAAATTTTATTTCCTGTAAAAACCAAATCCTGCAGACCATCATTATTCAAATCGCCTACACCTACCCCACCACCATTATACATGTATTCATTGTGCAAAATATTGAAGGAATCCTTTTCAATAATTTCATTGACAAATGAGATCCCTGTTTCCTTAGGGTCCAGGCGCTCAAATCTCGCAGGATCTTGTTGAGCACAAGACCAGATGACCAGACACAAACCGAAGAGCCACAGATTTCTCATGTTTTTTAGGTGCAATTAGAGAATACAATGTTAACCATGGGATGAAACAAAAAAAAGGGCCGCACTAGTGCGGCCCTTTTAATAATTGATTGGGTCAATTATTTTTTAGCGATTCTGCTTCAAATTACCGTTGGTAATATCAAGCTGTTGTTGAGGAATTGGATAGTTAACATCCTCAGCTCCAACTGCAGCGTTTCCATAGAGGGAAGCGCGACGAGTCTTTTCATAAGCAAGGATACGAGACAATTCAGTCTGTGCAACACCCCAACGCTGAAGGTCGAAGTAACGATGACCCTCCATGCCCAGCTCAAGCTTACGCTCGAAACGAAGAGCAGTCTTAGCTGCATCGGCATTAGCAAATGCACCGTAAGGGTTGATCAAGTAGTTAGCTGCATTTGTTCCATCTGTATTCTTAACAGGCGTGCTGCTCTTAGCACGGTTACGAATAGCATTGATGTTCAAAAGAGCATTGGCAAGATCACCAGTCTCGATCTGACACTCAGCAAGGAGCAACAGTACGTCAGCTGCACGGATCAAACGATAGCCGTTTGCAGTCCAACCGCTGGTCCAGTTACCCACCTCAGTGAGCTGACCAGTCTGAGACTTACGATACACTTGCTTCTTAGGAGAGTAAGGACCAGCATAACCCTGATCACGAATCCAGTCTGAACCAGTGTGGTCACCGAAATCCAGGTAAGGAATACCACGACGGCCTACAGACCAGTCGAGGCGTGGATCAAGCAAACCAGCGTCTTCAGTGAAGGCATCAGCAGGAGCTAAGCCCTGGTCATCCTTCACTGCATTGGCTGCATCGTTATAGGTATTGTCAAGAAGTGGTAAACCACCAGCTGTTACACGGAATGAGTTTACGAAGTCGTGTGAAGGCTGGAAGAATCCGCAGCAACCACCAGGTGAAGCATTACCAGGCTTATAAGGGAAGTTCAAAACTTCACCCCATCCACCATTCCAGCCACCGGAACCATCGTTCACGGAATACTGAACAGTGTAGATGCTCTCTAAGCTTGTGTTACGGCTAGCAGCATCGAAAATGTTGCCATACTCAGCATCCAAGCCGATAGAAGAACCGTTAGGCTTCTTACCAGCCCAAGCAGCACCTGCAGCAGGACCGTTAGCACCTACAACTGCCTGAAGGACAGTCTTGGCGTTAGCATAATCCTTCTTCATCTGCATCAAAGCCTTTGCATAAAGGATAGAAGCGGTAGTCTTATTGAAACGACCGATCTGACCCATGTTTTCGCTAAGATCAGTAGCACCAGCCTGAAGGTCACCAAGTACATTATCACGAATGTCAACATCGTTGGTCAATGTAGCCTGATCAGTTGCCTCAGTTACATAAGGCACTCCGGTTCCATCAGCCTTACCCCAGAGGCGGAATGCTTCCAAATGGAAGTAACCGCGAAGGGCACGAGCCTGTGCACGGAACGATTTTGCCTGATCAGCAGTAACAGTTCCTTTTTCTTCAGAAGTGGCAATAACGGCCATGGCAGCATTAGCACGTGCAACACCGTCATAAACAGAACGCCACTTAATGTTCAAGTATGGGTTGGTAGAAGTCTCAGAATAAGTCTGAATAGGGTTGATATCTGGTTGGTCACCAGCATCAGTTCCCTTATTGGCCTCAAGGCCACGAATACTTCCATATACCCAGTTAGAAGAAGCTGCTTCCCAGCCGAAACCGTTTGAAGCAACGCCATCGAGCATTGAGTAGGTACTGATTAACAGACCATCAATACCCTCTGCGGTCGCCAAAACGGCAGCATCGAGAGAGCCATTAGGAGTGACCTCTAGGAAGTCTTCCTTACACGAATTGGTCAGGGCCAACATGGCCACCAAAAACAATCCAATTTTCAGTCTCACGTTTTTCATATTCAGGTTATTGTATTTGTTTAAAATCCAAGGTTCAATCCGAAAGTAAACTGACGGCCAACCGGATAAGAACCTGCGTCAACACCAAAGAAGGTATCGGCGTCATTGTTCACATCTGGATCAAGACCGCTGTAGTTTGTCAGAGTAAAGAGGTTGGTTGCCTGACCGTAAACACGGGCGCTGGTTAAACCTAACTTGCTCAACAAGCTCTGAGGGAAAGTGTAGCCAATCTGAACGTTCTTAGCACGGAGGAATGATCCATCTTCAACATAGTAGCTGTTAGAAACAGTGTTGTTGGAGAAGTTAGACTTGTTGGAAGCCTTTGGAACATTAGTGTTCGTGCGGGTTGGAGTCCAGGACTCATAAAGAGCCTGCTTAGACTTCTGGTTCTGGAATGAAGGCCAGAAATCTAACCACCAACGGTTGTAGTTGAAAATCTCGTTGCCCTGTGAACCATAGAAGAAAACAGAAGCATCAAAATTCTTGTAGTTCAGACCGATGTTCAAACCGTAAGTAAAGTCAGGGTTCGGGTTACCAATAAAGGTACGGTCATTAGGATCGATAGCGTTGTTAGAATCATCAACGTTTGCATAGCGGAAGAATCCAGGCTCTGCGCCATCCTGATCAGGAGCACCAGCAACCTCAGCGCTAGTCTGGAACAGACCCGCAACCTGGTAACCGAAGAATTCAGATACCGCACGTCCAACCTGGTTACGGCTGAATGATCCGATACGTGAACCACCTGCATCGAAGAAGTTGATGCCATCAGCCACCTTATTGATGGTGTTCTTATAGGTAGTGAAGGTAAGTGTTCCGTCAATAGTAAGGTCGGAAGTGATGGCCTTCTTATAATTCACAGAAATGTCAATACCTGTGTTCTGCATTTCAGCGATGTTGATGAATGGAACATCAGCTGCACCGGCAGTTCCAGGGAGCGGAGGGTTGTAGAGAAGATCCTGAGTAAGCTTGTTGTACCAATCGAAGCTTACCTGCAACTTGTTATCAAACAAACCGGCATCAAAACCGATGTTGGTTGTTACGTTAGTCTCCCACTTAGCGTTCGGGTTACCTATACGTGTAGGACGGAAGCCCTGCAATGAAGAGGTACCAGTACCATTCAAGTCGTAGTTAGAGTCAGAGGTATTACCACCGAAGAGGAAGAACTGGTTAGCAGGAGATACCGCCAACTGGTTACCCATTGTTCCGTAACCACCACGAATTTTCAAGTCAGAGATGAACTCCATGTCAGCCATGAAAGCTTCCTCGCTAATTCTCCAACCAGCTGAAATTGAAGGGAATACACCGTAACGGAAGTCAGCACCGAAACGTGAAGAACCGTCACGACGCACTGTAGCACTCAAGAGATATTTATCGGAGAAGCTATAGTCAGCACGAACAAACTGAGAAAGAAGCGTGGTAGGAGTACCCAAGCCTGAGTTTGCACTCAAAATCTGGGCACCGTTAGATACTGTGCGGAAAGAGAAGGCGCTAGAGAAATAACCTGCGCGTCCTGCACTCAAGCCACGACCAATACCGTATTTGACGGCCTCATACCCTGCAACAGCAAGTAATTTGTGGTTACCAAACGTCTTATCGTAGGTTAACTGGTTTGTCCAAACCCAATCACTTCCGTAACCGGCGCTCTCAAAGTAAGATGAGGTTGCCTGGTTTTCAGCTCTTTCATAGGTTTTGTTAGTCCAGCTAGTGTTGTAGTTACTTCCAAAAGTTCCACCGAAAGTGGTACGGAACTTCAAGTGCTCAAGGATCTTAACGTCAGCAAAAATGCTTCCGAGGATTCGGATGTCCTGTTGACGGTTGTCAGCAGCACGCTCAAGGTCAGCAACTGGATTAGGAGTAGAACCAAGGCGTGAAGCAAGACCAGTACCACCGTATTCGCCGGGCTGGTAGGTATGACCTGAACCAACCACAACTTGATTAACGCGAACAGGGATGATAGGTTGAGTCATGTAAACACGAGCTACAGGGCTTTCCTCAGTACCGTTACCAGAAACCTGGTTACCAGTACGACCAGTTACCGTCAAGTTTTCACCGATGGTAACGCGATCTTTTATTTTAAATTCAGAGTTGATACGTGCACTGAATCTCTGTTGGAAGTTGCCAAGGGCAATACCATTTTGATTGAAATACTGGAGACCAGCATAGAATTTAGCACTCTCGTTACCACCTGACATAGAGATGTCATGGCTAGCCATTGAGCCCTGGCGGGTTACTGCGTCGTACCAATCGGTATCACCAGCCCATGCTGGGAATGAAGGCTTGGCAGCTGAAGAAGGTCCGTATACAGGGTGGGTTTCGTTAGTACCGTCGTTACGGTAAACAAGCCACTGAAGATCAGCGTACTCCTGAGCATTCAAAAGGAAATCAGGGCTCTTACCAGGTGATACGGAACCTACGAACATGTCGTAGTTAACTTTAACACCTTTGCGCTGACCTTTCTTAGTAGTAACAATAATCACACCGTTAGAAGCGCGTGAACCGTAAATAGAGGCTGCACCTGCGTCTTTCAGAACAGAAAGTGACTCAATATCATTAGGGTTGATTGTTGAAATGTCCTGAGTAGGAACACCGTCAACAATATAGAGAGGATCGTTATTTAGGAAAGAACCGAAACCACGGATACGTACTTTGGCAGGGTTTCCAGGACGACCGTCACCGCTAACAGTAACACCAGCAATACGGCCTTGCAGCTGATTGGTGACGTTGTTAGATGGAACTTGAGTAAGTTCAGCAACTTTCACTGTACCAACTGAACCGGTCAGGTCTTTCTTTTGCTGGGAAGCATAACCTGTAACAACAACCTCAGTCAGGGTCTTAACATCCACTGCGAGGCTGACATCAAGAACAGTGTTTTGGCCAACTTCAACAACCTGCACTTCATAACCTACATAGGCGAATTGCAGACGTGCATCAGAGCCAACCTGAATGCTGAATTTTCCATCAACATCTGATACTGTACCATTTGAGGTACCGACAACTAAGATGCTAACGCCGGGAAGAGGTGACCCGGTTTCATCTTTAACCGAACCTGTTACTGTTCTCTGCTGAGCGAATGCGCCAGTGGCACAAAACACCCACAGAAGAGCCAGTAAAATTCGATTTGTTCTAGAGTAAAACTTGCTCATAAAAAAGGGTTTAGTTACTACAAATGAATTTTTAATTGGGGTTAGACAATCAATTATGGTTTGAAAGGTAAGGAGAAAGGCCAAAAATCAAAAACCATGTTAAATTTTTTTTAAGGTTTTTGACCTATTTCAATCGTGTTCGGTAATGGCTATCACTCATTAGGATTTCAAAAATCAAGTCGATTACTATGGTAATCATTGATTTTTAATGTGATACAGAAAGTTGCCCTTTTTCCTAACGAGTGTTAAAGCGGTACTTATTCTCCAAAATGATTCATAAATGAACTCTGGCCTAATCAGGTAAAGGAGATTCAAACCGCCACCTTTGCTCCATAGTTTGAAGCAGGGTCCTTAGGTACAGATGGTTTAATCGTCGTACAATGAGCTCTTTAATTAAAGAATAATCATCTATTAATTACCCGGCCATCCAGTCAATGAGCGCCAATGCTCCCATCCAACCCATCAAACCAACCACAGCCCATCCACAAGCTTGCATCCAAACGGGGTGTCGGTAGCCATTAACCAAGGTGGGAATTCGTGCTGCAATAAGGACAACCGCTAAAGCAACAGGAAGGATCATTCCGTTTACAGCACCTGCCAATAGTAAAAGCTCTTTTGGCTTGCCCACACTCACAAAGACAATGGTTGAAATAAGTATAAAGGCAGAAATCCACCACCTCTCATTCCTGGCAATTGAGGGATGAAATGTTTTGAAAAAGGATACTGAAGTATATGCAGCTCCCACCACCGAGGATATGGCCGCGCTCCACAATATGACCCCGAATAACCTGAGACCTAAATCCCCGGCAGCAACCTTAAAAACAGTGGCTGCAGGGTTATCCTTATCTAGGGATACACCCGTTGTTACAACACCTACCACTGCAAAAAAAAGAATAAACCTCATTAACGTACTGATCAGGATCCCTCGGGTTGCACTCTGATCTACCTCCTTCAATCTTTCTTTACCTGAAATCCCGGCGTCAAGCAATCGGTGGGCTCCCGAAAAGGTGAGGTAACCACCTACGGTACCACCAACAATGGTAACAATGGCAGCTATCGAATAATGTTCTGGAATAAAGGTGTGGTAAACTGCCTCAGACACAGGTGGGTTGGCAGCAAAAGCAATAAAAAGCGCTAAACCTATTTTAATAATTCCAAGGCTTTTGGTAAATCCATCCAACATCGACCCAATTTCTCTGGACCAGAATAATAGGAGCGCAATAAGACAACTAATCCAAGCCCCTGTTTCAAAACTTAAACCAGTCAATACATTAACACCTAAACCACAACCCGCTATGTTTCCGATATTGAATGCAAAGCCTCCTAATACAATTAGAAAACTCACCAAATAACCAAGGCCGGGTAAAACAGCATTGGCCAGATCCTGGGCTCTCATCTTACTAACTGCTAAAATCCGCCAGGTATTTAACTGTGCTCCTAAATCCAATAAAACTGAAACCAGAATAACAAATCCAAAGCTGGTAAGCAGCTGACCGGTATAAAAGGTGGTCTGAGTAAGGAATCCTGGTCCGATGGAACTATTGGCCATTAGAAAAGCGGCTCCAAGACCAGCACCACCCAATCCACCAAACCATTTTCGAAGGTTACTACCAACCATGTTAATTATTAGAGGCTATGGGTTGACAATCGATCATTAATGGCTTTGGCAAAAGCCAAAGCATCCGGACCATCACCATGAATACAAATAGTATCTGCTTTTGGAAAGATTAACTGGCCCTCTGCTAGGATACCTGACCCGGTAGCCAGGCGAAACGCCTGGTCCGCTACATCCGTTGGTGATTGAAGCACGGCGCCTGGTTCCGAACGAGGGGTAAGTGTTCCGTCCTTTCTGTAAGAGCGATCGGCAAAAACTTCATGGAAGAAGGACAACCCCTTAGCCATAGCAGCCCGGT
>Ga0315902_10008350_pt1 | contig 14035 bp, 11 predicted proteins | sample LakEriMetagenome_9_FD_203523 | JGI IMG/M metagenome (GOLD analysis project Ga0315902, IMG submission 203523) | Freshwater fungal communities from buoy surface, Lake Erie, Ohio, United States - Buoy 12 MA117 | ecosystem: Environmental > Aquatic > Freshwater > Lake > Lake biofilm | place: USA... | reverse complement strand
TGGGGCGCGGGGAGGGCCTCGACCGTGCCGATCACGTGAAGCATGCGCACGCCGGCCGCGGCCACCGTGATGCGACCCGCGGACACCAGGGGGAGGCGTGCGCGTTCCGCGGGCGGGAGCGTGGCGACGGCATCCAGGTAGGCCTGGTGCAGGGCGCGCACGTAGTCGGCCATGGCCTGCCTCATGGCCTCGGGTCCAGTCCCCTCCACGCGCGGGAACGTATCAGATACGTCCCGCATGCGGGAACGCTGTCCTTCCATGCGGGACAGCATCGGCCTAGGTTTCGATCACCCGAGAGGCCCGCGGGCCGGGAGGAGCGACGATGGGAATCCTGCGCTTGGCGCACGTCGACATCACTGTGACGGACCTGGACCTGGCCGCGGCGTACTACACCGAGGTCATGGGGATGCTCGAGGTCGAGCGTGACGAGAACTCGGTCTATCTCAAGTGCTGGGATGAAGTGGACCATCACTCACTGCGCATCTCCTACGCGCCGCGCGTGGGCTTCGATCTCATGTCGTTCAAGGTGCTGCGCGAGGACGATCTTGCCGAGCTCGAGAATGCCGTCGGCAAGTACGGCTTCCCTGTCGAGCGGGTAAGCAAGGGCGCGTCCATCGGCCAGGGTGAGTCCATCCGCTTCGAGACGCCGTCGGGTCAGGTCATGGAGCTCGTCCACGACGTGGAGAAGGTCGGTCGCGCCACGGGCTCACTCAATCCCGTGCCGTTCTTCGAGGGGAGTCGCGGCATCGCGCCACCGCGCATGGATCACCTGCTTGTCACAGCGGAGGAGGTCGGGGAGTCGACGAAGTTCTTCACGGACGTCCTGGGATTCCGCGTGACCGAGCAGCTGCTCGACGGCGATGGGCACCAGGCTGCGACGTGGATGGAGCGCTCGCACTCCCCGCACGACCTGGCGATCGTCTCCGGGCCCAACGGAGGGCTGCATCACTTCGCCTACTGGCTGGACGACTGGGATCACGTGCGCAAGAGCGCTGACATCCTCGCCTACAACGGCATTCAGATCGACGTCGGTCCGACGCGTCACGGCATCACGCGCGGCAACACCATCTACTTCTTCGACCCGCTGGGCACGCGCAATGAGGTCTTCACCGGCGGATACCGCCCCGATCCCGATTTCCCCACCATCACGTGGACCGAGGACAACATCGGCAGGGCCGTCTTCTACTACGAGGGCGAACTCAACGAGCGATTCATGAAGGTGCACACCTGATGGCCATCCTGCGTCTGTCCCATGTGGAGATCAAGGTCCCCGATCTCGAGCTCGCCACCGCGTATTACACCGAGGTCCTTGGCCTCGTCGAGACGGCGCGGGAGCCCGAGCGCGTCTATCTCAAGTGCTGGGATGAGCACCAGCATCACTCGGTCGTGCTCACCTACTCGTCGTCCTATGGTCTCGCGCACATGGGCTGGAAGGTCGAGAGCCTCGAGGATCTCGACTACTACGCCGCACGGCTCGAGGACGCCGGAATCGCGGTGAAGCGCATGCAGGGTCTCGAGGTCGGACTCGGCGGCGGCACGGTGGCGCGCTTCGAGACGCCGTCGGGCCACCACATGGAGCTCATCCATGGCATGGAGCAGGTGGGCAACCTTCTCCCGCTCACGAACCCGCCGCCTCGCCCGCTGGGCCTCGTGGGGATCGCCCCGCCCAGGATCGACCACATCTTCCTCACCGTCGAGGACGTCAACGGCATGACGTCGTTCCTGCAGGAGGTGCTCGACTTCCACCTCACCGAGCAGGTGCTCGGCGACGATGGCTTCCAGATTGCGACCTGGCTCGAGGTGTCGCACTCCTCGCATGACATCGCGCTGGTGACCGGTCCCGATGGAGGGCTTCACCACTTTGCCTTCTGGGTCGACGACTGGAACGACATTCGCACTGCCTCCGACGTGCTGGCCTATCACGGTGTGCGCATTGAGACGAATCCCACGCGCCACGGTGCGACGCGCGGCCACTGCATCTACTTCTTCGATCCGGCCGGCAACCGCAACGAGGTCTTCACCGGCGGCTACTGGGCCGATCCCGACGAACCCCCGGTCACCTGGACCGAAGGCGAGATGGGTCGCGCGCTGTTCTACTACGACGGCGTCGTCAATCAGCGCTTCCTCACGGTGCACAGCTAGGAGTCGAGATGGCAATCACCGGACCCGACGCCACGCACGTCACCCTGCCGCGCACCGAGCGCCCCGATGCACCCGCCTACCTCCAGCGCTACTTCGATCGCGAGGCGCGCGGGCTGCGCCCGGACGTGGCAGAGCCGGCCCAGCCCGAGGATGACGTCCCCCTGTACCTCCGACGATTCCGCGATCGCCGCACCGGTGACACGGGGCTGGAAGCCCCCGTGCCGCTTTGGGAGGGCGCTGATGTGGGTGCCACCCGCGCATGGGCAGAGGTCACCCGCACGAAGGAGATCGTGCCGGAGCGCAAGGACCAGACCAAGGGCGCCGTCACCGACGTCTATTTCGTGCGCCACGGCGAGACGCAGGGGTACTCGACCGAGTCGGGACTCACCCCCCTGGGCTCGTGGCAGGCCCATCGACGTGGCAAGGAACTCGCCCGCAGGGTGATGTCTGGACATCACGTCACCATGGCGTGCGCCGACACCAACCGCGCGCGCCAGACCGCCGAGGGGATCCGCAAGGGCATGCTCGATGAGCTCGTCCTCTTCGGTCGCGAGGCCACGGTCGGCGATGTCACGACGTACGAGGAATTCCGCAACTTCCAGGTCATGACCCCCGATGGCTTCCGCGACGTGACCCAGGCCTTCCGGCTGTATCTCTCCGAGTTGGAGAAGTACGAGCGCATCGGTCTTGGTGGTCGGCCCACGTGGCTCGTGGAGGTCGATCGCTTCTGGGGTATCCAGCAGGCCGGGGGCGATCCCATCACCCACTGGCTGACCATGCCCATGCTCACCTTCGAGCCCCCGGTGGCCGCCGTGCGTCGCTTCTGGGCGGGGCTCATGCGCCTGCACGACGAAACTCCGGGCCAGTCGGTGATCGTGGCAACCCACTCCGGACCCATTCGCGCCTTCGCGACGTGGGCATTGGGCTACGACCCGGGCGAGCCCTTCAATACCGAATTCGTGCGCGTCCGCCTCCTTGAGGGCGGTGAGACCGCGCTCGTGCTCTATCGCAATCGTGTCCAGGAGGTATCGGTGCCGGACTTCGACGGCCTGCCCGATTGGTGGGCCGGGCTCGAGGGTCGGGCCTTGCCCGTGAGCCGACGGGGGGAGTCCGCATGAGCGACGTGACCGTGTGGTTCGAGGGCTACTGGCCCGGTCTCAAGGCTGAGGTGGGCGGCAAGGCGGCGAGCCTCGGGGAGATGACCGGCGCAGGTCTGCCGGTCCCACCCGGCTTCGCGGTGACGACCGCGGGCTACCGCGCCGCCCACGACGCGTCCGACCTCGACGCCACGCTCGCCCGGCTGCTCCACGGCCTCGACATCTCAGACACCACTCGTGTGAGTGTGGTGTGCGGCGAGATCCGCGATGTGATCCGGGAAATGCCCCTGCCCGCCGATGTCGAGCAGCAGATTCGTCATGACTACGCCGAACTGAGCCGCAAGTGCGACGTCGAGGACCTACCCGTCGCTGTGCGGTCGTCGGCTACGTCAGAGGACTCGCCCGACGCGTCATTTGCGGGTGAGCACGACACCTACCTGTGGGTCAGGGGTGGCGACGCTGTCGTCGACGCCGTCCGTCGCTGCTGGGCCAGCCTCTTCACCGACCGCGCCACCTGCTACCGAGTGGAGATGGGCTACGAGCATCGCTCGGTCGAGATGGCTGTCGTCATTCAAAAGATGGTGCGGCCGATCGCCGCGGGCGTGGCCTTCACACTCAATCCGGCCAACGGCGACCGCTCGCAGGTGGCCGTCGACGCGGCGTGGGGCTTCGGCGAGGCTGTGGTCTCCGGAGAGGTCACACCCGACAACTTCCTCGTGGACAAGGTGCTTCTCGAGGTGAGCAAGCGCGAGATCAGCCACAAGGCGCATGAGTACCGCTTGACCGATCACGACTCGGTCGAGAAGGCCGAGGTCGAGGCGGAGCGTGCAGACACACCCTGCCTCACCGACCCCCAGTTGAAGGCCATCGCGGCCCTCGCGAAGACCGCGGAGAAGCACTACGGCTGCCCGCAGGACATCGAATGGGCGGTCGACGCTGATCTCCCGGACGGTGACAACGTCATCCTGCTCCAGGCGCGGCCGGAGACGGTGTGGAGCAAGAAGCCACGCCAATCCGTGGCGAGTTCCGCGGACAAGAACCCCATGGCCAGCATTGTCTCGACATTGATGAATCCGCTGTACGCACGTAAGGACTAGTGGAGGATCGCTCCACCCGGCAAGGACCCAGGATTCGTGACCCCCCCGGTCACGAACACACGAGAGGAATGGCAGATGGCCGATCGGTTCCCCAGCCCGTTCGACATCGAGACGCCCGCGGGCGCCGAGGGTTGGCAAGAGATGTACGTGTACTCGTCGCTCTTTAGCGAGTCACGCAAGGAGTTCGAGGACTCGATCTTCTGGTTCCAGGACGGTGTGCACTGGCCCAAGGTGCTCACACCCTGGGACGCCACCTTCTATGAGTTCGCGATCGCCTCGCTGTCGCAGTACAACACCCGCCATCTGCAGGTGCCCCCGGCCAACGGCATCGCCTTCCGCATCCTCAATGGCTACGGCTACCTCACCCCCGTCCCCGCCGATCCGGCGACCATCGAGGCGCGGGTTGAGAACTTCATGGATCGCGCCGGCTTCTACTTCATGAACTGGAACGACCTCTACGACAAGTGGATGATCAAGATCCGCAACCTGGTCAAGGAGCTCGAGAGCGTCAACTTCGAGCCCCTGCCCGAGATCGAGGACGCCGACGAGATCGTCAAGTCGGGGGCGGGACTGGGATCGGGCTATCAGATCCAGGAGAACTACCGCACACTGCTCGACCTCGCCCTCAAGCTGTGGAACTACCACTTCGAGTTCCTCAATCTCGGCTACGCCGCGTACCTGGACTTCTTCGGTTTCTGCAAGCAGGCTTTCCCCGGCATCCCCGACCTCGCTATTGCGAAGATGGTCGCGGGTGTCGAGGTCGACCTCTTCCGCCCCGACGAGGAGCTCAAGCGCCTTGCGCGCGTCGCACTCGACTCCGGTGTCGCCGAGGCGTTCGCCGTGGGCGATGTGGAGCAGACCTGCGAGATCCTCAAGGGCTCCGACGCGGGCCGTGCCTGGATCGCCTCCTTCCAGGAGTCAGCGGAGCCGTGGTTCAACTTCTCCACGGGCTCGGGCTTCTACCACTCCGACAAGATCTGGATCGAGAACGTCGAGATCCCCTTCGACTTCATCAACGACTACATCGTCAAGCTGCAGTCGGGCGAGGATCTCAATCGCCCGATGGAGGCGATTCGCGCGGAGCGGGATCGCGTCGTCAACGAGTACTCCGACCTTCTCGCCTCCGACGAGGATCGCGAGGCATTCCAGGGCAAGCTCGGCCTTGCACGCGTGGTGTTCCCCTACGTGGAGAACCACAACTTCTACGTCGAGCACTGGAGCCACTCGGTCATCTGGCGCAAGATGCGTCAGCTGGGAGAGGTCTTCGTCAAGGAAGGCTTCTGGAGCGAGCCCAACGACATCTTCTACCTCAAGCGCACCGAGGTCGAGGACGCACTGTGGGACTACTACGTCTCCTGGGCGACGCCCGAGCCAGCAGCCGGTCCCGGCCGCTGGCCCACGATCATCGAAAAGCGCAAGGGCATATGCAAGGCACTCAGCACCTGGAAGCCTGTGCCTGCCCTGGGCGCACCGCCCGAGGTCATCACCGAGCCCTTCACCGTCATGCTCTGGGGCATCACCTCCGACAGTGTGACCGCATGGCTCGGCGGCGGCGACGCCAAGGAAGGCGAGTTGCGCGGCATGGCGGCATCGCCAGGCCTCGTGGAGGGCCCGGCTCGTGTGATCTTCTCCCCGGACCAGATCAGCGAGATCCAGCAGGGCGAGATCCTCGTGGCACCGTTGACCGCACCCTCGTGGGCGCCGATCTTCGGCAAGATCCAGGCGACCGTGACCGACACGGGCGGGATGATGAGCCACGCGGCGATCGTCTGCCGCGAGTACGGCCTCCCGGCTGTCACCGGCACAGGCTTCGCCACAACCAACATCAAGACCGGACAGCGGATCCGCGTCGACGGCAACAACGGCGTCGTCACGGTCCTGGACTGACGATCACCGAGGAGGGGACTTAGGTCCCCTCCTCGGTGTCGGTCCCGCTGGGAGGAACGCACGCCTCCTATGTGAGGCCGCGAATCCCTAGCGTCACCCGCACGGCCCGGTACCGTCGAGGCACCGGATAAGCAAGGCACCGGATAAGCAAGGCCTAGAGAGCAGTACCGGAACGGGAAGGACCACCCATGCTGACTGTCGAGCAGAACGAGGAACTGACCAAGGTCGGACCCGGCACCCCCATGGGGGAGTTGCTGCGTCGCTACTGGTACCCCATCGCCTTCGAGCAGGACTTCGACTCAGCCCCCACCAAGACCGTGCGGCTCCTCAGCGAGGACTGGACCCTCTTCAAGACTCCCAAGTCCGGCAAGTACGGCATCGTCGCCGAGCACTGCCCGCATCGCAGCGCGTCGCTCACCTACGGCGTCGTCCACGAGGATGGCATTCGCTGCGGCTACCACGGATGGAAGTGGGACTTCGACGGCAACTGCCTCGAGCAGCCCGCCGAGGCGGACAATCAGAACTTCCGCGACCGCGTCAAGCAGAAGGCCGGCAAGGCACAGGTCATGGGAGGCATGGTCTGGGTGTACGTCGGCCCCGATCCCGCGCCCGAGCTTCCGCGCTTCGACGTTTTCGTCATGGACGGCATCAAGGACTGCGGCTACGCGACCCTGCCCTGCAATTGGCTCCAGATCATGGAGAACTCCGTCGACCCCCACCACGTGGAGTGGCTGCACGGCTACTACTTCAACTTCATGGGCGAGACCCAGGGCTTCGACGCCCCCAAGGCCTTCCAGAAGAAGCACCTCAGGACGGGCTTCGAGGAGATGGAGTGGGGCATCCTCAAGCGTCGCGTCCTCGAGGGCGGCTCTGAGGAGAATGACGACTGGAAGGTGGGCCACCCGCTGGTCTTCCCCTTCTACATGCGCGTGGGTGGCGCGGGCATCGACCAGATGCAGATTCGCGTGCCCATCGACGACACGACAACGTGGAAGCTCTTCTATTCCAATCACGCGCCGGACCGTGGCCAGTGGGAGCAGCAGGACCGCCCGGTGTTCTATGAGTACTTCTGGCGCGACGACCAGGGCCGCTTCATCACCGACTACATCGAAGGTCAGGACATCATGGCCTGGGTGAGCCAGGGCCCCGTGACCGATCGCACCCAGGAGCACCTGGGTCGCTCTGATGCCGGCGTCGCAATGTTGCGCAAGATGTTCAAGGAGAACATGAAGCGCGTGGCCAACGGCGAGGATCCCCTCGGCACGGTTCGTGAACCGCACGAGATCATCCCCCTGCCCTGCGAGCGCGACAAGTTCGGCGCCGAGCGGGAGTTCGCCGAGGCGTTCATCACGATGGGCTCGATGCGCTACAGCCCGCAAAAGCAGCAGCTGCTCGACCTCCATGCCGACGCATGGGCGCGACGCGAGAAGGCCGGCGCGGGTGCCTGATGACGCCGTTGACGATCAGGCAAGAGTCGCTTTGAGTGATCTCCCGCCTGATCCGCATCGACTGCCGCCGCCCGGGGCGTGGTTTGCTCCCGATGCCGAGCGTCACTTGCTGGATCGGCCGAAGTTCTGCCCCATGTGCGCAGCGAGCATCGAGGTCCACGGCGGCATCTCGACCGAGTACTGGATGGGCGACCAGCGGGTCTTCATGACCTGGTGCGGCGAGTGCGGATGGTTCGGCGACGTGGTGCGCTACGAGATGGTCACCATCACGGAGGAGGAGCACTGAGAGATGGGCACCATCTCCAGGACTCAGCCATGACCGCTCTCGTCTTCGACTTCGGCGGTCCCGTCCTTCTCACTCCCTTTGAGCTCCGATCGGTGGGCGAGAGATCACTCGGGCTCGCCCCGGGCACATTCGCGTGGACTGGCCCCTTCGACCCCGACTCGGATGCCGACTGGCGCACCTTCCAGGCGGGCGGCATGAACGAGCGGGAGTACTGGGCCCGTCGGTGCGCGGAGTTCCACGACCTGAGCGGGGAGCCCGCGGAGATGCCCTACTTCATGGCGCATCTCTACTCCGGCAGCGAGGACGAGCTTGTGCGTCCCGCCGCCCGGCAGCTCATCGCCGATGCGAAGGCCGCCGGGATCCCGGTGGGCATCCTCACCAATGACCTCACCGCCTTCCATGATCAGCAGTGGCTGGACCGCATGACGATCCTCCGCGAGTTCGACTACATGGTGGATGGCCGCAGCGACGGAGTCCTCAAGCCGGATCCGCGCGCGTACACCCTCATGGCCGAGCGCATGGGAGTAGCGCCGGAGGAGTGCGTTTTCATCGACGACCAGCCGGGCAACATCGTCGGTGCCGAGGCGGTGAGGATGCGTACCGTGCATCTCGATCCTGTCGATCCCGATCCAGGCTTCCTGCAAGCCCGGCACATGCTCGGACTCACCTGAGGAGCTGCCATGACTCGACCTTTTCGCGTGGCCGTCATTGGCTCTGGCCCTTCCGGGATGTATGCCACCGACGCGCTGGTCAGTCAGGAGGACATCCCGGTCTCGGTCGACATCATCGATCGCCTGCCCACGCCCTTCGGCCTCGTGCGCTACGGGGTCGCTCCGGACCATCTGAGCATCCGCTCGGTCCGTGACACCCTCGACAAGGTCCTCGATCATCCCGGCGTGAGATTCCTCGGCAACGTCGAGGTGGGACGCGATGTGTCGCTGGTGCAGCTCCGTGAGTTCTACGACGCAGTCGTCTTGACCTACGGCGCTTCGCGGGATCGTGGGCTTGGAATTCCCGGCGAGGAGCTGGCCGGTAGCATCGCGGCAACCGACTTCGTCAACTGGTACACCGGTCACCCCGACACGAGCCCGGACGCATTCAGCGACTTCCTGGCCTCGTCGACCAGTGTCGCCGTGATCGGCGTCGGCAATGTCGCCGTCGATGTCACCCGTGTCCTGTCCAAGGCGCCGGATGAGATCGAGCACACCGACATGCCCGAGCACGTCTTCGCGGCCCTGCGCGCCTCAGGGATCCACGACGTGCACCTCGTGGGCCGTCGCGGGCCCGCGCAGGCCACCTGGACAACCAAGGAGCTGCGCGAGCTTGGTGAGCTCGCTCAGACCCAAGTGCTCGTGGCCGAAGGCGGGGAGGTCGATGACGTCGCAAGCGTGCGCGCCGTCGCGGAGGACAAGGCCGTGGCGCGCAACGTGGCCGTCGTCGAGGGATGGTCCGGGCATGTCGACGACGGTCGTGAGCGCAGCATCCACCTGCACTTCCGGTGCCGCCCCGTGGAGATCCTCGGCAAGGATCGTGTCGAGGGGCTCGTCGTCGAGACCACGACCCTCGATGACGAAGGACAGGCCAGCGGCACGGGTCAGACGCACGTTATTGCCGTGGACGGAGTGATCCGGAGCGTGGGGTACCGCGGCACCGCTCTCGAGGGAGTGCCCTTCGATGACCGGCGCAATGTCATCCCCAATCGCGAGGGTCGGGTCCTCGACGGCGATACGCCGCTCCCGGGGGTTTACGTCGCAGGCTGGATCAAGCGCGGACCCACGGGCATCATCGGCACCAACAAGAAGGACGCCGTGCAGACGGTCGCCTGCCTCCTCGAGGATGCCGCGGATCTGGCCGCGTGGACTGCTGTCCAACCGGAAACCATGGCAGTGGATGCCGCATTGGGCGATCGCGTGGTGGTGGGGACGTCAGGGTGGCGCAGCATCGACGCTGCCGAACGCGCCCTCGGGGCTTCACGTGGCCGGGATCGCACCACACTCCATGACCGCGCCGTGCTTCTCGAGGCCGCCGGGGACTAGGCGGGCTCGAGGACCCGCCAACCGGACCACTCCTCCGGCTCGGTGCCGCACGAGGCCGGGCGCGGTGTGCCTGTGGTCCGAGAGAGGTGCACGGGTGAGTGGCCGGGGAAGGTCACGATGGTGCGCATGCTCTCGGATTCTTCAATGACCGGATCACCGAGCAGCGACATGACGCTTCGGGCCATGAGATAAGCCTCTGCCGCTTGCGCCACCGGGGGCAGGCCGCTGCGACCGCGCAGCGATGTCGACGAAGTGGGCGTGGGTCCGTTGTCCAAGAGCTCGCGTGCGACCGAGGTGGTGAGCCGCCCATAAACCAGTCCCTCCCCGACGAGAAGGGCGGTGGGGGCGAATCGGTGACCACCGAGGTGGGAGCACTCCCACGCGCGATCGTCGTCGAGATCCTGGACTAGGGCGCGGCCGTCGAGGCCACAGCACAGGTCACGGGCGGAGTTGGCGCACACGGCCAGCACAGGCGCGTGGGGATCGGGGCGGGCGTCGTCTCCGGGCGGTCCTGAGTCAGGCCAGCCCAGCAGGGCCTCGTGGTCGTCGACCATGGCCACACGGGGCGGGGTATCGCCCCGGAGCCCCCCCGCGATCCAGACCCGCAGGGGCGCGGTCGGATCCGCGGCGGGATGCCTGCCTCGCCGCCGCACCAGCAGGACGCGACGTTGGGGGTTGGAGTCCAGGGCGCGCACGACGGGGACGTGGCAGTCCTCGAGTGCGCGCTTGCCCCATGGGCCGGGTACCTCGATGAGCCACCACCAGCGCGCGAGGGGGGCTGTCCCCGCGAGCGGCTCGGCCACTGCGGCCGCGTTGCAGCGCATCAGCGCGGCGGTCCGGAGACGCTGGCCACGGGGCCGGTGAGGGGAGTGCCCGAAGCATCGCGCTTATCCCGAGACGAAGGCAGGTCGAGCGGTGCACCCGACGCCGCACAGGCGCGGACCGGGCCGCCGCCGGCCCAGCCGATGACGAGGACGTCCTCAAAGCGCAGGAAGCGATGTGCGCGCACTCCGCCGGTGCCGCGGCCCTTGCGGGGGATGTCGGCGAGTTCAGTGACCTTCGCCGTGAGCGCCGAAGTGCCCGGCAGGGCCGAACGTGACCCCGCAACGGTCACGATCAGCGCATCGGCATCGTCTCCTGGCACGGAGCAGCACGCGATGAGCTCCGCACCATCGGACAGCCGCATACCCGCCATGCCACCGGCAGAGCGGCCCTGGGGCCGCACGGAGTCCGCGGGGAATCGCAGCGCCTGGGCATCCGAGGAGATGAGCACGATGTCATCGCCCGGTGCCGACTCAGCGGCGCCCACCACCGCGTCGCCTTCGCCCAGGGCAATGAGATCCCAGTCGCGCCGGGTGGGTGGTCCCTGCACGGCCACGCGCTTGACGACACCCTGCCGCGTGGCGAGGGCAATTACGGCGGGTGGATCGCTCACCTCGGCGAGGCCCACGACGCGCTCGTCGGCTTGCAGATCCAGGAGTGCACCCAACGGTGCACCTCCGCCGAGGGAAGGAGCGTGGGCGGACGGTGGCAGGATCGGCATCTCCACGACGGGCAGGCGCAGGGCGCGACCCATGCTGGTGATGACGGCCACCTCACCGCGACCGGTCGCCATGGTCGAGGCGACGATGACATCGTGCGCGGCGCGCGGCCCATCGAGGGCGACGTCGGGTCCGGACGTACGCGCGATGAGTCCCGTGCCGGAGAGAAGGACACGGCAGGGGGAGTCGGTGATCTCCAAGGACGCGGGAGAGGCGGCAGTGATGGACGCGGATTCCTCCAGGAGGATGGTGCGCCGAGGCGTGGCGTGGGCCTCTGCCACGGCCAGGAGCTCATCCGCGACGACCTGGCGGAGCAGTAATTCGTCATCGATGATGGCCGAGAGTTCCTCGATCCGACGGCCGAGGTCATCGCGTTCGGTCTCCAGCTCGATCCGCGAAAACCTCGTGAGCCTGCGCAGCGGCATCTCCAGGATGTAGGTGGCCTGCTCCAAAGACAGGTCGAAGACCGTCATGAGTCGCTCGCGGGCCGCTGCCGTGTCATCGCTGGTGCGAATGAGCTGGATGACCTCATCGATGTCGAGGATCGCGACGAGGAGGCCGTCGACCAGGTGGAGGCGCTCCTGTGCCCGCAAGCGACGGAACTCGCTGCGGCGGCGCACCACCTCACGTCGGTGATCCACGAAGACCGCGAGAAGCTCTCTGAGGCCGAGAGTGCGGGGCTCGCCATCCACGAGCGCGACGGCATTGATGGTGAAGGCGTCCTCGAGTGGGGTGAGCTTGTAGAGCTGCTCGAGCATGGCCTCGGGATTGACCGAGGGCGCAAGCTCGATGACGAGCCTGAGCCCGTGCTCGCCGTCGGTGAGGTCGAGCAGGTCGGAGATCCCCTGCACCTTCTTACTCGTGACGAGGTCTTTGATGCGCTCGATGACCCGCTCGGGTCCGATCCCGAGCGGCAGCTCCGTCACGACGATGCCGCGGCGGCGGGGGCTCACCTGCTCGATGCGTGCCGAGGCGCGAACGCGGAAGGAGCCCCGCCCGGTGGCATAGGCCTCGCGCACCCCCGCGAGCCCGAGGATCGTGCCACCACCGGGCAGGTCGGGGCCCGGCACGAAGCGGACGAGCTCGTCGAGGTCGGCTTCCGGGTTGAGCACCAGGTGTCGCGCGGCGGCCACGACCTCGCCGAGATTGTGCGGGGCCATCGAGGTGGCCATGCCCACCGCGATCCCGGCCGCGCCGTTGACGAGGAGTGCCGGGAAGCCGGCGGGGAGCACGGTGGGCTCCTGCTCACGCCCGTCGTAGTTGGGGACGAAGTCGACGACGTCCTCGTCCAGGGATTCGGCCAGGGCGAGGGCAGAGGGGGCGAGTCGGCATTCGGTGTAGCGCATCGCCGCCGGACCGTCGTCGGGGGAGCCGAAGTTGCCGTGGCCGTCGACCAGGGGCAGACGCAGCGTGAAGGGTTGTGCCATCCGGACCAGGGCGTCGTAGATGGCGGAGTCCCCGTGCGGGTGGAGGCGGCCCATCACCTCCCCGACCACGCGGGCGCTCTTGACGTGTCCGCGATCCGGTCGCAGGCCCATCTGGTGCATCTGGAAGACGATGCGGCGCTGCACCGGCTTCAAGCCGTCCCGGGCGTCGGGGAGGGCGCGGGAGTAGATGACGGAGTAGGCGTACTCGAGGAAGGACGACCGCATCTCGCTGTCGACATCGACGTCGATGATGCGGTCACTGGTATCCCCGTGACGTGCCACCCCGAGAGCCTACGGGCGGCCACCCGCTCCGGTGACGGCACGCGCCGCGATCAGCGTGGCGCGCCCCAGGGCCGCGGCCATGTCGCCCTGCGACACCCACGAGGACAGGAAGCCCGCGGCGAAGGCGTCCCCGGCCCCCGTGGTGTCGTGCACCCTCGCAGGCTCGGCAGGGGCGCTCCATCGCTCGTCGCCGCGCGCAGCGACCGCTCCCTCGGCCCCCATCTTGATGATCGGCGTCAGACCGCGTCCTGCCAGATGGTCAAGTGCATCCGCGGTCGGGAGTTGCGAGGTGAGTGCTCGAGCCTCGGCGGCATTGGCGAAGAGGAGGTCACCCTCCTCAAGCCAGCCGAGGAAGACCTCTGCTCCGACGATGCGGAGCGGGGCCTCTGACGACGCATCGACGCTCACCGTCAGGCCGCGTCGGCGAGCCTCGGCCAGAGCCGTGAGCGCTGCGTCGCGGGAGCCCTGGCGCAGCAGGGAGTAGCCACTCACGTGGAGATGATCACCCGGCAGCCACGCTGTGGGGTCGATGTCCATGGACGCGAGATGAGCGTTCGCGCCCGGGTCCGGGAACATCGTCCGCTCACCATCAGGCGTGACGAGGACCATGCACCGTCCCGTGGGAAAGACAGGATCGCGCACGGCACTCACGGCAACTCCGGCCGCGGCGAGCCGGTCGAGTGCGGCGCTGCCGCGGGCGTCATCGCCGATCCGGACGATGAGCTGCACGGGCGCGCCCAGGTCGGCCAACCAGGCAGCGACGTTGGCAGCCGAGCCACCGTCCTCGTCGGT
>Ga0315902_10008349_pt1 | contig 14038 bp, 13 predicted proteins | sample LakEriMetagenome_9_FD_203523 | JGI IMG/M metagenome (GOLD analysis project Ga0315902, IMG submission 203523) | Freshwater fungal communities from buoy surface, Lake Erie, Ohio, United States - Buoy 12 MA117 | ecosystem: Environmental > Aquatic > Freshwater > Lake > Lake biofilm | place: USA... | reverse complement strand
GTGTTAGGGATTACACTCGCGTTCATTACAGCAAGCCTTGTTGCCCGAAGTGCAGCGTGGAAGAGAATTACGGCTAGTGCGCTAACTGCAGTTTTGCCCTTTGCGATTGGCTTCGTTCAGCATCCCATCTATGAAGACCTGCTCTGGAATCTATCGCAGGATATGACGAAGGTAGAGACGACTGTTGATTATTACAACGCAGACCTTGTGGTGATTGCCATAGCCGACTGTCCGTATTGCAAGCGAGCGGTGACAGAGATGAAGGCCTTGCATGAGCGCAACCCGCAGATGCGCATGCGCATGGTGGTATGCACGGCAGACAGCGCTTGGTTGGAACCGTATATCGAAGAAGCAGCTAGTGCTTTTGAAGTAGTATTGGCAGACAACATGGATGTGATGGCCACGCACGCCGGCGGTCATTTCCCCGCGTATGTTCAGGTAAGCGAAGGCAAACCCGTGTGTCGCTGGACGAACAACGAATGGGGACCGGTGGCGAAGGATCTCGTTGAGAAGGGCCAGGTGCGAGGGACCAAGGACGAGGTGCGCTAATCTACGGGCAGCGACGCGCTGCTGCGCGACGCCAGAGCGCAAGTAATGATGAGTTTTCTATTTGTCGTGTCGTAAGCGAGGATAAGGCAGATGCTGAGTTTGGCATAATGTGCGGTGGTAAAGCGAGTCAAGGTAAAATCGGCATTTCGCTTTTGTAAAGTCAGCCCCTCCGGGGCTGTTTCCCTTCTAGTGTGCCAATTAGCTATTGAAAGTTGGCCCCTCCGGGGCCGGGCGAAGGGTGTATTGCCTTAATTCTGTATTGTTCTTTTTGGTTTGCATTATGGCAAGGCCCCGGAGGGGCCAACTGTCAATAGCCGAAAGCAGTGTCGTGTGCAAAACAGCCCCGGAGGGGCTGACATTAGGGTTGGCTATTTAATGACTAATGACTAATGACAAATATGGCTGAGGTGCGCCCTTCACTGCATTTGTCACTAGTCATTGGTCACTCGTCATTAATCACTCGTCATTACTCAACATCCCTCTCCCTTCGGTCTCACCTGCGTCCAGCGCCAGCCTTCGTCGGACCATTGCCAGTCGGGGAGTTGTGGTTGTGCGGAAGAAGGGGCTTCCTTCTCGAGGATGACTTTCATGTTTTGCAAGCCTTCCTCAATATCTTGACCCAGCATGTCTTCCATGCTAATGAATAGCTGCATCACGTTGAAAGGGTAGGACATATCACCGTTGAAATTCCACGTCAGCTTTGTTGTGCTGCTGTCGGGCGCTGCGAATAACATTTCGCTGCTTGCATTCGATTCGAAAGGTTCTTTGAAACGAAGAGCAAAACCAATTCGTTCACCTTCTTGCAGCGCTACAATTTCTTCTTCACCTGAACCTACCGAATCAAGCTCGCTCTTCCACGCAGCAACAAAACCAACCGTGCCGTCTTCGCCGGTAAATGTGGTGACTTGCTTAGGATCCATTTTCCACCAGACGCTATAATCGAGCTGATGCTCCAGCATGCGCGCATAGTTGAAGACTTCTTCTTTATTGCGATTGATGGTGACTTCGCGTGAAACACTGTATTCTGTGGGAATGAACAAACCCACGATGAGCACAATTGCCAGTATGCCACCGAGGCCAATAAGAGCATATTTCAATAGTTTCATGCCTACAATTTTGATCGAAGGTAGGCTGAATTGCCGGGTGTCCGCGTTCTTTAGAAAGCTCTATCTTGGATTCTCGCCTAAAACGATAGGTTCAAGGTTGTTTGCAGATAGTACTGATTGTACCAGTGGCCTGTAGGAAGTTTCCAGGTGATGAATAGCGGCCCTGCTTCCAGATGCAGATGATTTGCCAGTTGTCTTTTCAGTTGAATAGCGGCCCAATTCTCAGCATAACGCCATTCGCCTAAAGTGGGAGTATTGAAGAATAGTTCTTCGTATGCAGTCAGAGTCCACTTATTGAGCGGTACGCTCAGTCCTCCTAAAAAGCGCATTCGATGTGCATAGTTGGCTGATGCCGTTTCCGGTAGTGTAATAAACCGATTGTCTGATCGTACTCGTCCGACGAAGTTTACTTTACCTACCGTGGTTGAATATTTCAATTGAACATGTGCGCGGTTTTCTGTCGCAACGTTGCTATTTCCGATGTTTTCCAATTGAAATACATAGGCGCCGGAAAGTGACAATTTTTTTCCAAGATTTCGATTCGCGCTGTATTCACCATAGTAAAGCAACCACTTGGGATGACTGGCATTTTCGCTCTCAAGTGATTTCATTGGTAGAGCGTAAAACTGATACGTGCTTATGGATTGTTTTTCATTTAATTGCCACGATGCATCAATGGTTGGGAATAGACCGGCAATGCTTTGCGCGCATATGCTGCCCTTGCTCGACATATACCCTATAGCAATTATAAATAGACAATGCAGAGTTCTCTTCAGGTTGCTTTTCATATATCGTAAAAATACGATTAAGAAGAACGGCTATTTTTTCTGAAGGTTAAGTAATTGTTTATTTTCAATCTTATATGAGAGCTTTAATGGATAGCGTTATTGTAGTCTACATCCCGAATAAACCGAATTACGCCACTCATGAAAACCTGCTGGTCATCCCACATCGATAGGTGACTTCCATTAGGGCAATATAAGAATCGGCCATTCGGCACCATCTTGCTTTGTTCCTCCATGGCGGCAGGATCCATTGTATCGTGCTTGGCTCCAATCATGAGCGTAGGTGTCTTGATTTCTTTCAGACGTGCTTTGATGTCCCATGTTGCCAAACGGCCGCTAATGCCAAACTCGCTGGGGCCTTGCATGAGCGTGTAAATGGCATTATTACCATGTTTGAATGATCGTGTGCAGGGCTCGGGCCATGGATTCAACCGGCAGATGTGTTGATTGTAGTAATGCTCTTGCAGGAGTTCCATGAAGCGCGGGTTGCCGAAATCTTGCTTCGCTTCTATCGCACGTATTTCAGCGAGCACGGCCGGATCCATTTGTTTGGCCAACACCTCGTCGGCGTATTTGCCGTATTCGGGTGCACTTGCAACCATATTGGCTACGATGAGCCCTTTGAGGTTTTGCTGATATTTCAAGGCATATTCCATAGCCAGAATTCCGCCCCACGAATTACCGAGCACGAAGAAGTTGCTGTTGTCTGCACCAATGGCTTGTCGCACTTGCTCTACTTCTTCTACAAAACGCTCGGTTGTCCAGAGACTGCTGTCGGTGGGTTGGTCGCTGTAGTAAGAGCCGAGCTGATCGTATTCGTAAAACTCAAATCCTTCGCGTAGGAAGAAAGTTTCGAAACACTCCATGTATTCGTGCGTCATGGCCGGACCACCGTGCAGCAAAAGCACTTTGATGCGTGGATTCGTGCCAAAGCGTTTCGTCCATACGTTGAATTTGCCCACAGGCGTTTCAATGGGAATCATGCGCACACCGCCGGCTTCGATGGAGTCGTTGTAGGTGAAGTACGCTTTGCTGTTAACGTCTTCTGAGGATTCTTTGGTTGTTGAGCTTTTGCATCCTATAAGTGTGAGGCTTGCAGAGATGAGAATAAATATGAGATGTTTCATAAGGTTGAACCGGTGTGAATGCCGAAGATAGAACTTCGGTCTTACCTTCGTGCCATGAACAAGGAAAAAGTCTTCGCGCGGGAAACACTTGCTACCGCTACACATCTGGTATTGCCTGAGAACACTAATACACTCGGTAACCTTATGGGAGGTCAGCTCCTCAATTGGATGGACGTTATTTCCGCCATTTCAGCGCATCGTCATTGTCGCAGAATCGTTGTGACCGCAGCGGTAAACAACGTCTCGTTTCAGCACCCCATCAAGCTTGGAGATATCGTAACCATCGAAGCGAAGGTTTCGCGTTCATTCAACTCTTCGATGGAAGTGTATATGGAGGTATTTGTAGAGCATGCGCAGACGGGTGAGCGCAAGAAGTGTAATGAGGCCAATTATACGTTTGTTGCCGTCGATCAAATTGGAAGCGCAATACCTGTACCTGATCTTGTTCCGGAAACAGAAGAAGAAAAGCGCCGATACGATGGCGCGTTGCGTCGTCGTCAGTTGAAGTTGATACTCGCCGGTAAAATGAAACCCGATGAGGCTACTGAGCTGAAGGCGCTGTTTGTGGAGCCCAAAGCGTTTCAATAGCGCGATTGATTTCCGCAATTTCTATCTGATCGATGCAGCGGTTTTCCATGCCGTATTTGCAACGGTTCCCCAGTTTAGAGCAGGGGCGTGAATGAATTCGGAACCGCCCACGTGACTTCGGTTCGATTATTATACTCGAAGGGTGTGGCTTATAGGCCGACATTCCTAATCCGGGAACGGTACAACCCCAAAGTGAAATGATTTTTTTGGTGAATGCAGAGGCGATGTGCATCATGCCGGTGTCGCCTGTGAGAACGATTTCTGCTCGGCGAACAGCATCTGCGCTTTGATGTAAGCTCCACTTTCCGCATGCGTTTAGAACATTTGTTCCACATGCTTTTGCTATTGCCTCACCGCTTGCGATGTCTTCTTTGCCTCCGATTAAAACAAGTGGGTGTTGAATGGATTTTGCCACTTCAATTATGCGCGATTCACTCAGTTTCTTGCCGTCGTGTGTAGCACCAATTGCAAAGGCAACATAGGGCTTGCGCATCATCTCAGGCAGTTCGCTGCCTGAAAACTTCTCGCCGTCAGGAATATAGTATTCCAATCCGCGTTCATCGGCATGCACGCCAAATCCTTTGAGTGTTTCCAGATATCGATCTACAATGTGGTTTTGAGGCATTCGATTTATTCCGAAGTTCACCCAAAGCCACTTTTGAATATTATATTTCCGAATGGTGAAATTCAGACACTTCAAAGTTCTCTTGACAACGCGAGAGCGAATGTTATTGTGCAGATCAATGATATAGTCAAAATTCTCGCTTTTCAACTCAGACATTACTTCCTGCGTCGACTTTTCGATGGCGTGTACCTTGGCAATATTCGGATTCCCATCTAACACTGTTGCATAAGAGCGTTTCGTTAGCACATGGATTTCGGTTTCACCGTCTAACTGTTCCTTTATTGCGCGCAGCACAGGTGTGATCAGGACAATATCGCCGATGGAACTGAAGCGTATGATTAGAATTTTGGTCATTGCTCATTGTTTGTTGGTGACTAGTAACTAGTGACTAGTGAATAGTAACTAGTCACTAGTCACCAGTCACTAGTCATTGTTTACTATTCACTATTCCTCTCTCCGCTTATCGACTCAAGAAGTATTCGTTTCATGTCAGATGCGCTGTAGTTGAGTCCGAGCAGATACATCAGTTTAACCAGAGCTGCCTCGGTGGTCATGTCACCACCGCTGATGATGCCGATTTTTTCGAATGCGCTGCTGGTTTCGTATAGGCCTTGCTCGACCATGCCTTTGTTGCATTGGGTGACGTTCAATATAATAATGCCTCTTGATGTTGCATGGCGCAATGCATCCAAAAACCAGGTGTCAGTGGGGCCATTTCCTGCTCCGAATGTTTCGAGCACGAATGCTTTGATACCGGGAAGAGCTAAAATTCCTTCTACATAGGTTTTTGAAATTCCGGGAAAAATTTTAAGTATAGCCACATGGTCATCGAATGATTTTCGAATCGTAAGTGGCCCCTTTGGACGAAGCAACAAATCGTGACGATAATGAATGTGTATGCCGATTTCAGCCAATGCGGGAAGGTTGGCACTTTCGAACGCGTCAAAGTTTTCCGTGCTGTATTTATGTGTTCGATTGCCACGGAAGAGTTTCGATTGAAATAGTACACAAACCTCTTGAATGATTGGGGCCCCGTTTTCAGTTCCCGATGCAATCTCAATCGCAGTAATGAGATTTTCCTTACCGTCTGTGCGGATTTGACCAATAGGCAGCTGTGACCCGGTGAATATGACAGGTTTAGCGACGTTCTGCAACATGAAGCTAAGCGCAGATGCACTGAAGGCCATGGTGTCAGTGCCGTGCAGAATAACGAAGCCGTCGTAATGATTGTAATTCACCTCAACCATTTGCGCCATGCGTTGCCATGATTCGATGTTCACATCCGATGAATCGATAGGCTCATCGAATGAGACCGCTTCTATGTTGCAGTCGAAGCGACGTAACTCCGGCACGTGCACACGAAGCTGCGCAAAGTCGAATGGAATCAGGCTGCCGCTTTCGGGGTCTTCCATCATGCCAATGGTTCCGCCGGTGTAAATAAGCAGTATGGATTGCGGTGATTTCATAGGGCAAATATGGTCAATTTCAATGGGAGTGTGAGTTATGCATGAAGTCGAAACATGGCTACGGCATTGGCCGTTGTAATGGCAGCTACATCATGCAGCGGCATTTCCTTTGCTTCTGCCAGTTTCTCAGCAACGAATTTTACATAGGCACTCTCGTTTCGCTTCCCCCGATAAGGTTTTGGTGTCAGAAAGGGGGAGTCCGTTTCGAGTATAATAGATTCTATTGGGATGTCTTTCGCTACTTGCGCTAAACCGCTCTTCTCGTATGTCAACACTCCACCTAGCCCCATCAGGAAGCCACCGTATTCCATGATTTTATGGGCTTGTTCAAGGCTGCCCGTGAAGCAATGAAATACACCTCTGAGTTTGTCATCGTTCAAGCGATCGAGTACTTCGAAAATTTCGTTGAAGGAATCGCGTGCGTGAATGACGATTGGGAGATTGAACTTCTTGGCCCATTCAACCTGAATCTCAAACGATTCAATTTGTTGCGGCAGTGTGGTTTTATCCCAGTATAAATCAATGCCTGTTTCGCCGACAGCTACGTATTTCCTTTTCTCGAACATGGCTTCCATTTCAGCAAGTACCTCATGAAAATTGTCTTTCACATCACAAGGATGCAATCCCATCATGGGAAAGCAGTTTTCCGGAAATGCATCGCACAGGGCATGCATACCGTCAATGCTTGCCTTATCGATGTTCGGCAGCAACATTCGCGTAACACCGGCTTCAATTGCGCGAGCAACCATGGCCAAACGGTCCTCGGCAAAGGCGTCGAGATAAAGGTGCGTGTGAGTATCTATAATGGGGAAGGACATGGGGCAAAGGTATGTTAGGGGGGAAATAGTGAAGTGGTGAAATGGTGAAATAGTGAAATGGTGAAATAGTGATGCTGTGCCATTTCAACACTTCACAGCCTCACTATTCACTGTAGTTCTATATTTGCCCCATGAATCGCAAAACCCATCTCATCACAGGCGGCTGTGGCTTTGTTGGCCGAAATATGGTGAAGCGCCTGCAGTCGACCACCGATGCTCAGATAATTTTCATTGATGATTTGTCGGTGGGTACGCATCCGGATACTTGGTTGAAGGCTGAAAAAACGGCCGAAGGTGTTGGTTTTGTTGTATATGATAATCGACTGTTGTTCATTAAGGCAGATGTGTTGCATGTTATGCTGGGCTTCGCCGCTGACAGCGATTATTTTCAATCAAGATACAATTTTCCGGTTCATCGAATCAACGATGTATTTCACTTTGCAGCCATAGTAGGAGGTCGAAGTAAAATCGATGGCGATCCCATGGCCGTGGCCCTTGACCTCGCAATTGATGCACATATGTTTTACTGGGCATGTCGTTATTTACCCGATCGTATGCTGTATCCAAGTTCGTCGGCGGCCTATCCGGTCGACCTTCAAACGGTCGATGGAGCGATTGCGCTCAAGGAATCGGATATCGATTTCAAGAAAATGGGTGAACCGGATATGACCTATGGCTGGAGCAAACTGACGGGTGAGTATTTAGCGAAAATCGCTGCTTCTCATTACGGACTTAAAGTAACCTGCATTCGTCCATTCAGCGGATATGGAGAGGATCAGGATTTGAGTTACCCGGTGCCCGCTATAGCAGCTCGCGCTGCCAAAAAGGAAGATCCATTTGAAGTTTGGGGCAGTGGAAATCAGGGCCGCGATTTTGTCCATATAGAAGACGTTATTGACTGTATTTTGCTAGCTATGGATCACATCCATGACGGCACAGCCATTAACATCGGTATGGGACGTCTAACCTCTTTTAATGAGATTATTCGCGTATTCTGCAAGTTTGCCGGATATGAGCCAACCATCAAACCGCTGCTCGATAAGCCGGTAGGCGTTCATTCGCGCTATTGCGATATGTCTTTCGTGGAGCAACGTTTAGGATGGAAAGCAAAAATTTCAATTGAAGAGGGAATGCGTCGCGTTTACGAAGCCGCCGTCCGAAATCAAGCATAAAACCGTATGGCGTTGTCGAAGAAGATAATCTGTTTCGGTCCCGGCCCTATGTTTAAAGGGGGAATCCAGAATTTCAATACATCGCTTGCGCTGGCATTCGAGAAAATTCAGGGAGTCGATGTAGAGATTGTTTCATGGACACAGCAATACCCGGGCATCATTCCGCGCCAATTTCGCGATTTGCAAAGTAAAGTGGACTTGTTGAAGGATAGCCGGGTTCAAGTGACTTATCTCACGAACTATAATAATCCGTTGACCTGGCGAAGCACCGTTCAATACATGCTTTCCCGTAAACCGGAGATCGTAGTTTTCCAGTGGAGTATTGCCCTTCAGGGGTTACCAATGGCATCGATGGCTAAAGCCCTTCGTAAGGCTGGGGTTCATGTGGTGTTTGATGTTCACTTCGTGATTCAAAAGGAACATAGTTTCATTGATCGCAAACTCACACGGAGAGCCCTCAGTCAGGCTAGTTCTTTTGTCGTGCACGCAGGTCAGACATATCGGGAGTTGCAGGAGCTATTTCCGAATAAAGCCTGGAAAGTTGTGAAGCAACTCGATTCGACGCGAGCCGATGCGGTGCAGGTTCTGCAGTTGTTTCACCCCGTATATGATTTGTACAGGCCTATCGAAAATCTCGATGTAGAAGCCGAGAAGCAAAAGCTGGGCTTGAACAAACATGTCTTTTTGTTTTTCGGATTTATTCGAAAATACAAGGGGCTCGACTTGGCAATAGAAGCCTTTGCGAAGGTTTGTAAGCAAAGGAATGATGTTTCATTTTTAATATGCGGTGAGAGCTTCTGGCATACACTCGATAATACGAAGTGGTCGACTCGTTTGAAACAGTTTTTGTTTGGGTTGGCAAAGAAGATTGTTCTTCAAAAATCGGATGATGAACGGGAGTATGAGCCCTTAAAGCGAATTGAGGAACTCGGTATTGAAAAGCAGTGCGTGGTATTCAATCGCTTTATCGGGAATGAAGAGCTGCCTGTTTACTTTCAGGTTTCGGATGCAGCAGTTTTGTTTTACCGAACAGCCACGCCTAGTGGTATTGAATCGCTCAGTTATAATTTCAAGCTACCTATTCTGGCTTCGCGCGTAGGTCATTTTCCGGAGACAATCGAAGATGGGTTTAATGGTTATCTGGCAAATGCCAATGATACCGATGATATGGCTCGTATCATGCTCCGTTTTCTCGAAGAGCCTATCGACCGCAATAACGTAGTGAAGGCTACGGAAAACATGAGTTGGGCAAACTTCGCTTCAGCAATCGCAGGAAGGTGATTTTTCGGAAATTTTGCCCGCCGTGATTCAGTCCTATATTAGCCGTCTATATTCAACATAAATACTTATGCGTTTATTAACTTTTGGCCTGTTGGCCTCGTTTTCTGTCGGTCTGTTTTCTTGTGGAGAGCAAGCACCGAAATCTTCGGAAGTAAAAACCGAAGCGAAAGTTGACCAAAAAATTGAAGTTGATGGAAAGCTCTATCAAAGCGAGCAGTTTGCTGATTTGAGAGTGCTCCATTATTATATTCCACAGTGGGATAGTTTATCGCCCAAGCAAAAGGAGCTTGTTTATTATTTGTATGAGGCGGGCCTGGCCGGACGCGATATCATGTTCGATCAGAATTGCAAGTACAACCTGCCTGTGCGCCACGCATGCGAAAAGGTATACACCGAATATAAGGGTGATAAAACTACTGAAAACTGGAAGCAGCTTGAGCTCTACCTGAAGCAGATTTGGGCCCATACGGGTATTCACCACCACTATAACAGCACCAAGCTGATGCCCGGTTTTTCGGTCGATTATTTCGAAACCGTTTGCAAGGAAACAGACACTAAGGTTAGTGAAGATGTTATTCGCGCCATGTTTGACAAGGATTTCATGGCGATGAAAGTGGAGAGTGATGTTTCTAAAGATTTGATCGCATCATCAGCCGTTAATTTCTATGAGGGCGTAACCACTCAGGAAGTGGAAGAATATTACAACAAACTTCGCAACCCAGGCGATCGCACTCCATTTGAATACGGCTTGAATAGCAAGCTTGTGAAGGAAAATGGGCAGGTGGTTGAGAAGCAATGGAAGGTGGGTGGTCTATACTCAGAAGCGCTGGAGAAGGTGGTTTATTGGTTAGAGAAAGCCGAGAAAGTGGCTGAGAATGATAAGCAGGCGGCAGCGCTTCGTCTGCTGCGCCAGTATTACTTGACAGGCGATTTGATGCAGTGGGCCAACTTCAATATTACTTGGACCCAGGCAACTGAAGGTGACATTGATTTCATTCAAGGTTTTGTTGAGACCTATAATGACCCGCTGGGAATGCGCGGAAGTTATGAGAGCGTTGTTGAGATTAAGGATTTTGAAGCTTCTCAGCGTATGAAGGTTATGATGGATAATGCGCAGTGGTTTGAAGACAACAGTTCAACTGCGAAGGAGCACAAGAAAGAAAAGGTGGTGGGTATCACTTATAATATTGTGAACGTTGCCGGTGAAAGTGGCGATGCGTCGCCGCAGACCCCAATAGGGGTGAACCTGCCCAACGCTAACTGGATTCGCGCTAAATACGGCAGTAAGAGTGTGAGCTTGGGTAACATTGAGGATACCTACGAAAAGGCAAGCGGAGCAAGCCTGCTGAGTGAGTTTGCAAACGACGAAGAAGAGGTGCGTTTGGCGAAAGAATTTGGCGGAATTGCCGGGAAACTTCATACGGCCATGCACGAAGTAATCGGCCATGCAAGCGGCAAAATCAATGATGGTGTAGGTCAGCCGCGAGAAACGTTAAAGAACTATGCGAGCACTATCGAGGAAGGACGTGCCGATTTGGTAGCGCTTTACTTCGTAATGGATCCCAAGTTGGTCGAATGGGGCCTTATGCCTAGTCTGGAAGTGGGTAAGGCTGAGTATGACGGATATCTGCGCAATGGATTGCTTGTTCAGTTGCGCCGGGTGGGTGAGGGAAAGGATTTGGAGGAAGCTCACATGCGTAACCGAGCATGGATTAGTAATTGGCTCATTGAAAAGGGCAAAACTGATGGAAGTGTTGAGATGACCATCCGTGATGGAAAGACCTTCATTGATATTAAAGACTATGAAAAAATGCATGCAAACGTGGGCGAGCTCCTCAAGGAAGTTCAGCGCATTACAAGCGAAGGCGATTTCAATGCTGCGGCTGCATTGGCAGATAATTATGGAAAGAAGGTAGACCAGGCACTTCGCAAGCAAGTGATTGATCGCGCTGCTAAATTCAATATAGCGCCATTCAATGCAATGGTTAACCCATTGCTTGAGCCGGTAATCGATGCTGATGGAAAAATTACGGACGTGAAAGTCACGTATCCAACGAGCTTCACCGAGCAGCATTTATTCTACGGCAAGAACTACTCTTTACTACCTCATTAATCGACTTTGTTTCGATTGAAACTCGGCCACTTCGGTGGCCGTTTTTCGTTTCCGCCATCCTTTTCTGTGTACTTTTGCACCCCATGAAATGGCTCACGGTTTTCATTTTTTGCATGATGGCAACTATTGCCGGAGCTCAGTTTAATGGGGATTTTGTCCCCAAACGGGGTATTCATCCTGATACAGTCTGGATTATTACCGGAAAGCGAGAGTTGGGGCCGGCATATCGCCGATACAAACTGGATTTCGCATTAGACGCTCGCCAGACAATTATTGGTTCGCAGCGCACCAAAATTGGAGGTATTAGAGTGGGGCTGGAATACCGACGTGTACACCGCATTGGTATTGGTATTTATGGATTGCGTGACGGCATATTGAATGGCATCAGCGGTGCCGTAGAGCTTAATGGCCTCCCCCAGATCGACTCCACCATTACATGGGCGAAACTCACCATGTCATACCGCAGTCTGTATTATGAAAGAGTTATGTATTTCAGTCGAAAGCTGGAATGGTCACTAACTACACACTATGGTATTGGTAAGATTGCCGGCAGTTATACTCGCGCAGGGTCAACAGCCCTGGAGACATTGCCGGAGCAGCGCCTGCAAATACTCGAGTTTTCTTCACTGGGTTATTATAATCTCACTTATTGGTGCAGCGTCGGTGTGGGAATCGGCTATCGCTATGTTCCTTCCGCTTCAAGAGAAATTCGAAATGTCTACGAGGCTCCCATAGGACTCTTGCGCGTGCGCATCAAACCCGGAAAACTGATCTCGAGCATCTGGGATAAGGACACTAAAAACCTGTATTAAAATCAGTCAAGAACAGTGCTCGCGTTCTGACCTTCAAAGGGTCTTGTTCGCACCCTGTGAGCGATGAAATTGAGTCTATTTTTCGAAATCAACACAAACGAGCGAAAAAAAAATCAAAACGACTCATTTTTAAAATACTGAAAAACAATTAGTTGAAAGTGAATGAAAATTATTTTTCACAAATCTTTCCAGACTTCTTGCACGAGCGGAACTAAATCGTACATTTGCCGCCCGAATTTTCGAAGACGTGAGTTCTATCGAAATCGGTGAAAAAAAGCAATTTAGAGAAAAGATGCCAACCGTACAGCAACTAATCAAAAAGGGACGTACCCCTAAGACATACCGCAGCAAGTCTGTAGCGCTCGACTCATGTCCACAGCGTCGCGGAGTTTGCACCAAGGTTTACACAACCACTCCTAAGAAGCCAAACTCGGCTCTTCGCAAGGTGGCCAAGGTTCGTTTGACCAACAAGTTCGAAGTTATCGCCTACATCGGTGGTGAAGGGCACAACCTGCAGGAGCACTCAATCGTGCTCGTTCGCGGTGGTCGTGTGAAGGATCTTCCGGGTGTACGTTATCACATCGTTCGTGGTGCGCTTGATACGGCCGGTGTAAATGGTCGTAACCAGCGTCGCTCGAAGTACGGTACGAAGCGTCCAAAACCAGGTGCAGCAGCTCCTGCTAAAAAGAAATAAGGTAATACAAGAGATATAGCCCAATACAATGAGAAGAAGAAAGGCCAAAAAAATTGCAGTACTCCCTGATCCGAAGTTCAACGAAACCTTGGTTACCAAGTTCGTGAACAATATCATGCTTCAGGGTAAGAAGGGTACTGCCTTCAATATCTTCTACGATGCCATTGAGAAAGTTTCCACCAAAACGAATGAAGATGGTTTGGAAATCTGGCGTAAGGCATTGGAGAATGTTACTCCAGCCGTTGAGGTTCGTAGCCGCCGTGTAGGTGGTGCAACCTTCCAAATCCCGACTCCTATTCGTGATGAGCGTAAAAGCTCAATGGCCATGAAGTGGCTCATCGGATATGCTCGTTCACGCAACGAAAAGAGCATGGCAGATAAGTTGGCCGGTGAAATCATCGCAGCTAGCAAAGGTGAAGGCGCTGCTTACAAAAAGAAGGAAGACGTTCACCGTATGGCCGACGCCAACAAAGCTTTCGCACACTTCCGTGTGTAATTAAACTGAAGAAAAGAAAATAACCAATATGTCTCGCGACTTAAAATATACAAGGAATATCGGTATCGCTGCACACATCGATGCCGGTAAGACAACCACCACTGAGCGTATCCTTTACTACTCAGGTGTAAATCACAAAATCGGTGAGGTACACGACGGTGCTGCGACGATGGACTGGATGGCCCAGGAGCAGGAGCGTGGTATCACGATCACTTCTGCAGCAACCACGGTAAGCTGGAACTACCGTAACAACAAATACCATATCAACATCATCGATACTCCAGGTCACGTTGACTTTACCGTAGAGGTAAATCGCTCGCTCCGCGTATTGGATGGTTTGGTGTTCTTGTTCTCGGCTGTTGACGGTGTAGAGCCGCAATCAGAGACAAACTGGCGTCTGGCGAAC
>Ga0315902_10008347_pt1 | contig 14038 bp, 15 predicted proteins | sample LakEriMetagenome_9_FD_203523 | JGI IMG/M metagenome (GOLD analysis project Ga0315902, IMG submission 203523) | Freshwater fungal communities from buoy surface, Lake Erie, Ohio, United States - Buoy 12 MA117 | ecosystem: Environmental > Aquatic > Freshwater > Lake > Lake biofilm | place: USA... | reverse complement strand
GGCTGTCTAAAACCGGGAAGCGCAATTTTTATACCACCGATTCTTCAGTGGATTTTGATAAGCATGCTGCTCTTTTTTATGGCAGTCAGGTTATTTCGGAGAAGATATCACTTAGGGAAACTTCTTCATAAAAAGAGCTCTAATTCAAAGCTATCCCAATCATAAATCCAAGCCACGGTTTTCTCCGGTAAATCCAGTCTTTCCCATTGGGGCCGGCGAGGTGATCAAAACCGTAAGCCAACCCGAAACTTGCAAAGCCTGTTTCGAGAAAACCGGCTATCCCTGACTGCAGAATAAATCCGTTGTATTCATCTGTTACAACAGAACGGGTGGAAAAAGGACTCACGAGTGTGTTTCCGGCACCGGCAAACAATCCTACATCAAAGCCACGGTGATTTTGTTTTAATTTTTTAGTGCCGGCAGGGGACGTTTCGTAGTAGATTCGGTATACATCTTTCCTCCAGCCGCCGTAAAGAGCCAGATTAAAATCGGTTGTCAGCTGAGCGGGCAATCCGTAAACAGAAGGGCGGTACTTCAGCAAGACTGAGCTGATATCGATATCCAGACTGCTTTTTCTAAAAGAAACTTTACCTGTTGTTTGACCGGGTCTGTTTAGTGTTAAATGAAATGCAGGTTTTTCTTCTTCGTAAGATGGTTGATGATTGATTGAGTGGCCGATAATTTCATCTTCATTTATTGAAACATATAGTTTTTTGTTTTGAAACGAATCCGTCGACACACGATAGAAGCCATCATCAAATGCATGCACAGAAGATTTTTCAATGATGCTGCAGGAAGAGAAAAAAAGAATCAATAAAAGACAAGCTTTGCAGCCGGCTAGGGGAGATCGGTTCATGATTGCAAGCTGTTTAAAAAAGTTGATAATACAACTGACTTTTGTCATTTGCATAAAAGACAACCGCTAACTAACAACAAAAAACCAACAACAAACAACCACTTAGTCTCTACTATTAAACCTTGCAAGCAGGCGGAGAATTTCGATGTAGAGCCACACGATTGTTACAAGCAATCCGAAAGCGCCGTACCATTCCATGTATTTAGGAGCACCCATATTTACCCCCTGCTCAATCATGTCGAAATCGAGGAGCAGATTGAGTGTAGCGATGATGATAACGAAGAGTGAAAATCCAATACCAAACAGTGAGTAATCAGTAGCGGAAAGGAAATCGAACTGAATACCGAAGAATCCAAGGATCCAGGTGAGCAGATAGAAAACGGCGATACTGGCCGTAGCTGCGAATATGATTGTACGGAGTCTGTTTGTTACCTGAATGATGCGGAAGGAGTAGAGTAAATACATTACTAAAACAACTGCAAAGGTGAGGCCGATTGCATGTGCCACGATGCCGTCATAAAAGCCGGCATTAAAAAAAGCGCTGATGCCGCCCAGAAATAAACCTTCAAGTATTGCATAAGCAGGAGCAAGGAAAGGGCTCCATTCTTTTTTAAACATCATAACGATTGCTACAATAAGTGCGCCAATCACTCCGCCTATCATCCATGTCATTGGGTTTGCTCCTTTTGCAAACTGATCCCAGGTAAGAAAGGCACCTGCAAAAACCATCAGCATCAAAAACCCGAATTTGTTGAGTGTACCTCTGAAAGTCATGCTTTCACCGGTAGATACAGAAATTGTTTTCTCAAATTGTTTTTCTGATAAGGTGGGGTTACCCGATTTGAAGAGTGACATAGATGTTCTGTTTTTATACAGTGAAATTAAAAAATTATTTTATTTCCGGGTAATAAAGATAGGTACTTTTATTTATCTCGTGTTATTGTTTGAGAAGCTATCGGCCGGTCATTTTTAGTAAAGATTCAGTCTGAAATTCCTGATGAGAGTGAGGGTTTTTTATGCAGCAATGCGACAATGTTTTGCGACAGAGGTAGAGTATTCCTGTAAGTAAATAAAATAAATTTAGTCGCCTTAGTCAATCTAACTGTTATGGGCCGGTTTTCTTTTTTTAGCCCCAAGGTATATGAGCAAGAAACCCATAATTAATAACAAAATGGAACCCCAAACATATCCTTTACCGTATTGTGTCAAGGTTTCATAAACAAATAAATATTTGTAACACTGAAAAAATCCAACTACTGATAAAAAGAATCCTACAATAAGAAAAAATATTTTCATTTATAAATATTTAAAATAAGTCAGGGTTATGTATTCATAACCCTGACTATAGTAAAAACTATTTTTTTACTGTTGTAGTAGTAGGAGTATAAATACCGCCGGTTATCGCATTCAATAAACCGTCAACGAAAGTGTGTTTTATAGTTACGGTATAATCCTTTGCATCACCTGCCATTTTAGTTGGGTCAGATGTTTTCACCGGCGCTAATCCAAAAATTAAATAATGGTTTTTTTCTTTAACTTCTACACCTGTTTTAGATCCTTCACCTACAGAATAGGTTAACGTGTAGCAGGAGGTCATTAAAACCGAAATGGCAAATATCATTGCCAGGGTTAAAAGATTTTTCTTCATACAGTTTAATTTAATTACCCCTACTCATAAGGCTTTTCGGGTTGCGCCCCGTTTTTTAGAGTGGATTCTGGACTCCACTTTTCACTATAAAAATACAGTATTTTGTTTCAATCGTGGATTAGCTTTTCAACTTTTTAAGTACTGGCTGAATTTTGATTCATAAACTACCCATCATTAAATTATTCAATCTTAACTCTATCCTCATCAAAAATAGATAAGTCAATTATTTTTCCTTCTTCATATACAATTTGTTGAAGCAAACTCCCGTCTTCCCTGAATACTGACCAAATTCCGTTTTTTTCATGCGGAACTCCTATATAATCTAATATTACATAGTTACCAATAATGGCAACACTTCCATTTTTATTATAATATTTCCACTCTCCTTTTTTTCTTTTTGTTGAATCAAAAACACATTCAACACAGCCCTCATGATCATCGATTTCAATTTGTCGTCCGCTTCTTCTGCTTGTACAATCTCCTATTTCCATTAATTCTCCTTCACATTTAAGTTCACCGCTTGAGTAATATTCTTTGTGTATCATTTATGTTAGCTTTTTTATATAATTACTTTTGACTATAACGAGTTCGGGTTTTCTATACGGTACGGATTTTGGACCATAAACCTTCAAGTTTATAGGTCATTCTTCCTGATAATACCCGCGTTAGTAGCTGTTGTTCTTTATTTAAGAGTTGTCTTTTTTTGTTTTATTGTCCTTTACAAAAATAGAAGCTACATAAGCAGTGAAAGTTCCAAAAAATCCTACGCCAAATGTCATTAATACCATTGCTAAAATACGTCCTTCAGTTGTTACAGGATATTTGTCGCCATAACCTACCGTTGTAATTGTTGTGTAAGTCCACCAAATTGCATCTTCTGCTGACTTTATGTTACTATTGGGATCATTCTCAACTTCAAGAATAGCGATGGCTGAAAATATTATGAGTAAGAAAGCAAGTACTGAAACAGAGGTTAAAGTCCCTTTCGCTTTATTGGCAAAAATGTGATTCAACAACTGCCTGGTTGACCTAAATGCTCTGATTACTCTTAGAATTCTTATTAAGCGCAATAGCCTGCCTGCTCTTAAAAAGTCAACCATTGGAATGCTTGAAAGTAAGTCAATCCACCCCCATTTCATAAAAGCAAGTTTATTGTCGGCCTTGATAAAACGGCATAAGAATTCAAAAAAAAAGAACGTGCAAATTAAATAATCAAAATAGGTAAGGAGTTTTGATGTTTCCGAAGGTAATTGCCAAAATGTTTCTGCGACTAAGGCGCCTAATACATACAATGTAAGTATGATTACAGTAAGATTTAAAAAGCCTAATTTATTTTCGTTGTTCATAATTTATATTTTCACTAAGCCGGTAATTAACACTAGCCCTCTGTTTTCACAAGTATATGATATAGATTAAGTGACGGTTTTTACATTAGAAGTATAAAATTATTATTTTATTTCCTTATGTTTATTATACATCATTTGACAAACTTTATCCATTGCTTTAAAAATAGATGTGTCAAAGTTAGAAGTGCTTGAAAGGCGGGTTAAAAGTTCAACAGCCTTGTATAAATTGACATTTTCTTGTAGTGAAATACGTTCAATGAAATTTATCTTATTACTTCCTTTTGGAGAATCGGAAACGATAACCTCTTCTTTATTCGTATCTATTGCAAACAACATAATCATTACTTATTAAAATGGTTAATAAAAAATTAGTGTAAATAACATCGTCCGTTCAAATTTCTTGTCCTGTTTCTGCATCTTGCGCCTTTCTTGGTTATTCCTGTGCATTGACTTGATGTGCCAGATGTTTTTATAGTGGTAGATGAAGATTTTGGTGATCTGTTAACTCCTGAGCTGCCATCGCAGCAATTGTAACCTACTTTTTTATTGTGCACCTTACAAAAACAACTATTTGATTTACTTCTATTGCATCTTTGACATAGCAACTGAATATTTGAGGCATCATTTCCGCCGCCACACGAAAAGGGCATGATATGATCATATTCTAAATTTTGAAAACTGCCGCAGCATTGGCACTTGCCGCCATCTCTTGTATAAACAATCTTCTTTGTAGTTTGAGAAATGTACCGACTTTGGGAAAAACAATAAATGCTGAATAAGAGCAGCGTTAAAACTAAAAATAATTTTTTCATTTCAAATTGGTTTAAGATATAGCTAGCAAAATTTATTTTTTGTACACTTCGCTTGCTATTGACGATTGCTTGCTTGTCTTTTTTTATTATTAGCGGCATCAACCCTAGACTTTACACCGGGACTATTTTCATAAATATATTTATTTTTTTGGAAGAGCAACGACGTATCCTGGTGAAACCAAGCCCGGAACAGCCGGCCCTTTTCGCATTGCCGAAGTAAATGCCGGTTTACGATTAAGGAATTTAATTTAGATGATGTTTAAAATTAGTATTGTTAGGTTTTCGGTTTAAATAATAATAATGTTCCTAACTTAAGTATGCCTTTTCCAGCAAAATCATCTACCATTACTTTTTCTAAACACTAAATCCATTCAATAAAGAATCTGGTTTTAAATAATGATTTTCTCCGCAGCACTTTTCAGGTTGAAAAAGTCCCCTTATTGTGTCAAGATTTGTAATACTTTTAATTAGGCAACGATTGAACTCTAAGAAAAAATAATTTTTAGGATAGTCATTTAGAATTTGATTTCTCTTGTTTTTTTCTATTGATCCTGCTTTTGTTCCCATTACATCCATGTGTGCTCCTACCTGGAGAAGTCCGGCCACTTCGCCTTTGTCCCATCTGGGTTTAAATTGGAGATGATAATCTATGGCTTCCATCATAGCATTAATTCTTTCCGGCTGTATTTTTTTATGCGATAATAAATACTCTTTTAGTGCGGTAGAACTTCCAATTTGGAATGGTTTTCCTTTTATTCGGTATGGCATATAAAAGCCAATATCGTGAAACAAAGCCACTAGTATAAGTTCTTCATCCGAGAACTCTCTTTTATTTATTTTGGCAAATTCATAAGCGTAGAGGTATGTTCTCATTGAATGGTTAAAGATGCTATCATTCAAAGCGGCTTTTACGATTTTGAAGGCTTCGTTGATGATTGGTGTATCCGGCACCTTGAGCATAAAAATTTGTCTTTTTATAATGACTGCTAATGATTTGCAGGCTTTCGATGTGGCGTGCGTTTAAACTCAAATGTAATTTAGGGAAACGAATTTAACAACCACAGAAATCTGGTCAAACGGAGACAAATTGCACGACTATTGAAAATGTGCTGTTATAGCCTGTTTTTCTATCAGTCTAAAAGTTCAAGTCAGCCATGATTCCAAGATGGTCAGAATTGTCAATATGAAAACGTCTTGTTATTGAAAGTTTAAGTTCGTTTGAATATAAAATATAGTCTATTCTAGCTAAATAAGGAAAAGGTTTAATTGGTTTCCAGGTAGGATTGATAAAATTATATTTGGAATGTTTGTCTTTGAGACCATTTTTCAATAAGCTTTCAATTCCATTTTGAAAAGAAAGACTATTAAAGTCGCCAGCCATTAAAACAATATCGTCCTTTTTCCCAATTCCAATATTTGAATTTAGTTTTCCGTTGTCTACCCAGTCAGCAATTGCCTCTAAGTATTTTGAAGTAGTCCCTTTACAAGATGGAACTGGAGGTGGGGCATGAATAGCAAATAAAGAAAAGTACTTGTCTTGCCATTTAAATCGAAACTGTCCTAATGGAAGAGTACAATGAGTTTTGATTGGAGCTTCTATTATTGTCGATATGCCTTTCAGTTTGCTTAACACGCAAATTCCATGAACCTTTTTTCTTGGGTGATTTAAAATAGTTTGATAGCCGGCTTTTGAAAATTTATTTAAGTCAAGGTTATTCCCGGTCCATTCGATAACAACAATAATGTCAGGTTGAGTTTTTATTAAATTGTCTTGTAAGGATGTTGGTAAAACATTATCAGCACTAACATTCATTGAAATAACTCTGAGTTGTCTTTCGGTCTTTTCAATTGGTAATTTGTCAACATTAACATTTCCCATAGTAATCAGTACACCCAATGAAACTAATGTCAATACAAATATGCTTAACAGGAGTTTGCTGGTTGTTTTCTGTGTCATCTTAAAATGGGCCATAGCGGTTTGCCTGTAGGCAATTTTGCCTTTTATTGTGCCAGCGGCAAGGCAATATTGCCTACACGCTGTTAGTAGCAGTTAATTGATTTTCTCATATTTGTTATCGGGGCTTAAAAATATCAGTTTCATATCTGGAGTTCGAATAATTTTATTTATTGATTTTAATTTTGAATCAACTTTTTGCAAATTCTCTTTAGAAATTTCATTATTAAGATCTAATGAATAGACAATTGAATCAACAAGGACATAAAGCAAATTATCGATTAAACATATATCATTAAAAGATTTTGAATGCTGTGTTTCAGTTTTAGTGTTTCCAAAAAATTGCATTTTCCTGTGTACTGAAATGTATCCCTTTGTTTTTCCTTCAACCACAATATGATCTGATGAACCTCCTCTGCCAACTGTAGATGATAGTAGAATTAACCATTTTTCATTTATTTCACCTTTAACTATATGCTCATAAGTACCATTGTTCTGTAATTTTCTGGTTTCTATATGTTTGGGTCTTTTAGAATCAGAGATCTCGTATTCAAGTAAATATTTTGGATAAACAATATTATCAACTAATATTAATCTATTCTTCATTATAAGAATATCATCGATAGCTTTACCATAGCTTACGTCAATTGGAATTTTAATTTTTTCTAATTTAAAATCTTTATTCCCAAGGTCAAGAATCGCAAATATTTCCCCTGCATTTGCTCGATAATCACTTGATTTGCCTCCAAAATAAACCACCTTGTTTTTTGAATTTAAACTTGTTACTTCAAAATCTGAATTTATTATTTTCAATAGATTTCCCTTTATATCAAATACTGTTATTAAAGAATCTATTGTGCAAATAAACTCATCGTTTACTATAATACTTTTACTATCTGTAGTTTTGGGAAAGCTCCCAACTTCCTGTATTTCATCATTTTCAATCTTACATATAAGACTTTTGTGATTTAGTGGAATAATGAACATTTTGTTTAAGTGATAATTCGAATCAGTTTTTAATTCTGATTTGGTTGTTATTGTTTGATTTTGGGTTTTAAAAAACAAATTCATTGTTATAATTAAGAATGCATAAAATATTTTCATTGTTTTGTTGTTTTTAGCGGCATCAACTCGAGACTTTACAATAGGACTGTTTTCATAAATATTTATTTTTTGGGAAGGGCAATCAGTTAATGTAGCGAAGCTAAATATCCCATAGATAAATGATTTATTTAGAATGTATTAAGTGCAATAATAGCTAAATATTTAGCTGTTTTTGTTTTTTATATAATACGTTATGTCAGGCCACAAGTAGAAGAGAGGGATGATAATTCCAAATATTAATCCAAGCCAATTAGAAACAATGAAATAAAATATATTTCCACCATTTATACAAAATTCAATCATTGAATAAATACTTACGAAAAGTAAAAGACACGCTAGAATCCTAATAATATATTTGAATACTTTATTTTTAAAAACAGATTTGCTTTCCATTTTTTTGATGAATTATTTTGGACAGAAGAAATTAATAAAAATTTAAATATTCGTTCTTTAAATTAATCGTATTATTTCACTCTCGGTCAGTTAAAATCTAGGATAGATTAAGCCGCATTCTCTGAGTATTTGCTGTTATATTCTTCCAGAGATTTCAATATTAGATGTATTTCGCTTATTGCAGAATGAACTAATGTCAAATCTTGCTTAAATAATGCTATGCTTTCTTTAACCGGAATATTCATGTTTAGATCGAAGGCGGTATTATTAAGATTTGTTTTAAGTAAAAGATATATGTCTTTCCCTTCACACATCATATACTGAAATGAGGAATCTGTTTTAACCTTGAGTATTTCGGGCATAACATATTGCTCCGGTTTACTGTTATCATGAGTGGTTGCTGTTTTAGTTGCGATTATTTTAAAGGCGGTTTCTTTATATAGTTCAATAAAAAAACTTTCTTTATGTTTTTTTCTGTTTTTTGATTTGCTTAGAGTAGATGTTTGTTCAATCTCAAAAATTGCAGGCGACCATGGGGTTTCTAATATATTTTCTAAACAAATCACAATGCCATCAAAAAGCTCTTTTGTAAGTTTTGTTTTATAGCTTACCTTACCATCATTATCAGTATATTTTTCTTCCCCCTCAAATTCAATTAATCCCTCAAAAAACTCTGCATTAATATCATTTACTCTCCAAGACATTTGGTCTGTAGCTGTCATTTGAATTGTAAATCGTTGATCTTCGTTTCCGGGTGAAGATGAGTGGTCTTTCAATGCTTTTGTAACCCATCCTGAAACCACGCTATCTTTTGTGGCGAGCTGTGTATATAATAACTGGTTTAATGAAATATCGCCGGACTGCCCATGAAACTTGGCATCTTTGGCATTAAAGTCAACGGCAAGCTTCGCAAATACCGTTCGTTTAAAATAAAAGCTTAATTTATATTGAAGTACAAAATAAGGGATCATCACAACAATATAGATAAGAACAGAGTAGACTAGCCAGCTAAAAATTCCGGGATTTGGGGTATCAAATCCATTTATTAAAAGAATTGCAGGCGATAAAAAAGGGATAAAAGATAAAAGAAGAAATGATGTCCAGTAAACTAATGAAAAAATAATTTCTATAACCAAGAACCAGAAGAAATTAAGTAAAAACAGAGGCTTTAGCCAAAGTCTAAAAAATTCGATGGTTCTCACGCCTGCCTTCAAAAAGAAGCCAAGATTGAGGAATAAAAAAGAAATTATCCAGTAAAAAATGAAAAGGCCGGACATGATTAATAATGTCCATGAAATAAATTCAGCCATAAGAAAATGCAGTTTTTAGGTTATTAATACTTATCTGTAAAAGTTTTAGGTTGCGCTCTTTTTTGAATGGATGCAGGGTTCAAAAATATAATTTCAATAATACAAAATTATTATCAAATCTTCATTTTAATTAATTGTATTTTTCAATGACCTTAATGAAAATCTGCGTAACTATCTGCCAATTGTCGGGGCATTTCGTGGTTTATTTATAATGGATTACAGATTGTCATTGATGGTCTTTTCAACACAAAACTTTGTTGGGAGAACTGAACTTCTTTTTACCAAAAAAACTCACCACAGAGCATGAAATCCTACCTATTGCAAACGTGCTGTTATAAGTATTTATTGTTAGCAAAAAATTGATGTTTTTTTAATAACACCGTTTACTATAGTCAAGGATTTTAATATCCCAAGTTTATATTTGCCTGTCTTTGCAGGCTGATTGTCAACAAAAACTAGGTCGCCTTTTGAAATTGAACTCTCGTAAGCTTGTTCTATAATTATATTTGTACCTTCTACAGTTTGATATTTTTTTGAATGGGTTATTCTGAAAACATTTCCATTTCTAATTTCATAATATCGCCCTGTGCTTTCAGTCTTATACTTACCATCTCCTGGATATTCCCCATAAATAGTGGCTTTCATGCCAATTTGTGGTGGACCGTCAGACGAGCCTCTGTAAATTTCTAGAGTCTTTCCATTTTCAAGTCGACCTATTATGACATTAAATTTTTTATAAGCAACAGACTGCAGATATTTTTTTACATTCAAGTCTGGTATTATTGTTTCATTAGCTAAAATGAATAGATCATTATTTGTCCCGTCAAATTTTAGGATCATAACAGCACTGTCAAAAAAGGATTGATTTAGCAAAATCTTATCTTTTATCCGGTCAATTAATATTGACTTTGCTGAAGTTAAGTATTCCCATTTACCTAACTGAACATGCCCGTTAAGAGACATAATTAGTTGACCATCTCTTTTAAAAATATACTTATGGTAATTAGATTCGGTGTCAATTAATACCCATGGTTTGTCTATAAATAGTGTAATATTATCTAGTTTTTCACTAAACTGAGAAAGTCTATTTATTGTGTCTTGAAGGTATGTTTTCATACTGTTCTCTATCTTATTAAAATGGCTGGTAACGGTTTGTGTGCAGTCCCCCCTTTTAATTTCGCATGTACGCTGTTAGCAAACGTTATTTTAGAAGCCGGAAAGATACCAGTTGCCATATCGATTTACTAATTTCATTACTTCGTTGCTACGACTTTCTCCTCCCGGATGATTAAACCAAAAAGGAACTTCGGCATATTCAATACCATCAACTTCTGAATAAGTTATTTCGCCGGTTATTCTACCTGATTCAAAATATTTCACAAACTCATCAAGACCTTTCTTTATGTTTTCGTTTTCTCCATCTTCTTTAATTTGTTTCGCAATGTTTGAAATTGAACAAAGTCCATTTACGTCGCCATCAGATTCACCATAGGGGTCGTTTAAACACTGCATAATAGCAAAATCACGTGTCTGTGCAGCATAAAAGATTGCGTTTACTACACTAGCAGGGTCTGTGAAAATGATTTTATAGTTTTTCTTATTCTGTCCAAATGACACTATCGAAGTTGAATAAATAAATATTAAAATCAGAGACAATTGTTTCATGCAATTTTTATTTTTAATGTTTTCTAACGGTTTGGGGGTTTGCAAAAAGGTTAATTTCGGAGCTCAAAAATGTCAACCCGGCACAAAAGTTGCTGCGAGGTGAAATGCTCAATTAACCATTGAACTCAATTTTTACAAAACCGCTGTTATGTGTGGTTTTAACTTAAACTATCATCGGAGCTATTATTAATATCCTCTTTTTTTCTACCGGTTATAAATTTCCAAATTGCTCCACCGGCAGCTGCTAATCCTAAAACTATTAACTTCCAGAATTTTAATAACAAAGCAAAAAATCCAGCTTTAGCTAAAACTTTTCCGGCTACTAAGCCCCCTATAGTCCAAGCTGCTACATTATCAATATCAGGGTTAAAATCTGAATATTTATCCCCATCTTTATATTCAACACATTTTATTATTTTATCTATACTTGATTTTACATCGGGCAATTCATTTATTGTGGCTACTGCGTTTAAATTTAATACACCTTTTCTGCCTAAAACTCTTAGATTATAATTGAGAGTATTTGTTGACATATCACCAAATTTCAACTCCTTCGCCCAATGAAGTGTTTTCAATTCCTTATCATAAAATGGTTTAGAAGCCCACCCGACCAAATTAATTGATTGATAGCCTAGTTTGATCCTTTCTGGATTCGCCTCGTCTGTTTCTTTTTTCATTTCTTTAAGCAAATCTTCGTAATCAATATCATCTGCATCGTCATCTTTTACATAACCCATATCCTCGTAACTGATAACAAAAGCCCAACCATCGTCTGCTAAAACGCCACGATTAGTGGGAACTAGCATACCTAAAATAGAACTGTCGGCGGGATTTCCCCATAAATCGGTTAATACATAAATGCTTTGCTTCTTGTCAAGATAGCGAAATCCCTCAGGAACATTAAGTGTTGCATTGCCAGACTCAAGCTCTATTAATCCTGTTTTGTATATTAACGATTGCTCTATTTGATTAATCACTTGGTTGCTATCTACCTCTTGAGCGAAATTATTGTAAGAGATAAGCAACGTTGTCAAAGTTGTAAGAATTATTATTTTCATATTGTTGGTCTTTATTGGTTTACTATTTTTAAACTTACACATAATGGTTTGTGTGTAGACGATGTTGCCTTGTGTTTTGCCCCGATGTCGGGGTAAACGCTGAGGCATGGCCATGGCGCTTGTAAGCTGTTAAGGGTAGGTTTAAAATTACTACTCATTTACTTCCCAATTTATTTCCATTGTCTCTTGGCGTGAGGTTGGTTTTTGTTTTCCGTTGGTGATTTCCTCTACGCGTTTTTCCGCGTATTGCTTTAACGTGTTTACTTTGAGTTCTTTGCCCTGGTTTTGCTTGAGGCATTCTAAGATGCTGTAGGTGAAGGCGCCGTTTTCAATGGTTTTACCGTCCACTTGAATTGCTTCTAGCGCACTTTCTTGTCCACCTGCTGCGGAGATGATGACTGAACCTGTGTTATTTCTTACATTCACAAAGAGTTCATTCACTCTTTTGAAGTTGTTTCTGTTGTTTTCTTCAAGCTGAATAATCACACCACGAGCTGCCTGAACTTGGTCTTTATCCATTTTTGCTTGATTTTGCTTCAATTCATTTTTCAGTATTTCAGTTTTGTCATTCTCCCCACTGTTGCAGGCGTCGAGTAAAAGTATTTTACGGCGCGCAGGAATGCCATCCAGCAAGTTCTCCAGTTCTTCATATGTCAGGCCTCTTTCATGAGGGTTATTAAAATCAACATCGTACGTAGCTAAGTAAAAATTCAAGCTGTCATCTAACAATCCGTGAGAGCTGCAAGAGATGATTACTTTGTCATTAATGTTCGTTTTCTTAAGATATTCCTTAAGGCCGAGTATGTTCTCTCTGGTGACTTGCGTGTTAGTGAATAACTTAACTACAGAATTAGGACCGCTAAAGCTTTTCCCAAGGTCTGTAACATCTTTTACGCAGTATTTTAAATTGTGTCCCGTTTCTTTGAATTCATTTACTCCTATTCCAATAAAATAGGTTTTGGATACTATTGCTTTTGACGGGGAATAATTGACATAGATCGGATACTTGAAGTTTTCCAAACCGAGTTCGTTCATCACAGATACCTGAATTTTGTTTTCGCCAACGCTCAAGGGAACACTTAAAGTAGTATCCCACGTTTGTTTTTTCGCATCTGATATGGAAATACCCGTAGAGCCATATAGCGGAACTTCATTAATGTAGATGTTGAATATTCGTAGGAAATATTTAGGATCGTTAGCAGAAACTTTGATTTCAAGTTTACCGTTTTTGTTTTCGTAGTCAATATTATCTGCTCCAATAATTTCTGCTGACGGGACGGCAATTTCTCCGTTACCTAATTTCTCTTTATCCAGGCCCAAGCGATCAATGCGTTTTACCCATGATTTGCGATACTCATCAATCATGCCCTGGTTCTCATATCCGAAGTATTTGCCGATGCTATCTAAAACTATATCCGGACGGTTATACACCGGATCGAGCTGTTCGAAGCCGATGATTTTTAGACTTGGAGTTACATAATGCAGCATCTTGCTGGCATCCTTAGAGCACATGTAGTAAGGAGATTTAGACAACTTGAAAAGCCAGTTGTTATTCTCGAGTTGTATGCGCTCGAAAACAGGAGAGCTGTTATTCCCACACCAAAAAGTTACTTTATTATCTGCAGTGCATGATATATAATTATTATTTATGTTAGTGAATATCGAAGAAGGGCGTTTTTCCCATGCTGATGCGCTTATATTATTTAATCCTTCTGCTTGTATCAGTTCATTTGTTTTAAGATTGTATATGTGTGGATTTCCTTGTAAATAATCAATAATTATAAGATTTCCGTCATGATTAAATTTTATTTTGGAAATATTACCAGATAAATTTGTTATTTCTTTTATTTTATTTCCTGTTTTCAAGTCCCAGAGTACGCAAGCAGGCGCTG
>Ga0315902_10008344_pt1 | contig 14041 bp, 10 predicted proteins | sample LakEriMetagenome_9_FD_203523 | JGI IMG/M metagenome (GOLD analysis project Ga0315902, IMG submission 203523) | Freshwater fungal communities from buoy surface, Lake Erie, Ohio, United States - Buoy 12 MA117 | ecosystem: Environmental > Aquatic > Freshwater > Lake > Lake biofilm | place: USA... | reverse complement strand
CTAAATGAAGATGCATGCCCGATGGTGCCAATGGTTTTTCCTTTGTAAACAGCACCGTGTGCCTGAGCACAATCTTCAATAACCCATAGATGGTGCTTGGTAGCAATAGCCATTATTTCATCCATATCAGCAGGGCAACCGTATAGGTGAACGGGAATAATAGCTTTTGTTCGAGCATTAATTTTGGATTCAACCAATGTTGCATCTATGGTGTAGGAATCAGGTTTAGAATCAACAAATACAACCTTAGCTCCAACAGTAGTAACACACTCCGAAGTAGATATCCAACTGTTGGCGGGAACAATAACCTCATCACCCGGTCCAACTCCCATCGCTTTGAGCAATAACTCCAGCGAATCTGTACCATTTGCGCAGCTTATAACATGTTTTACACCCAGATAATCAGCAAATTCTTCTTCAAATTGACGGGCATATTTACCGCTGATAAAGGCTGTTTCTTGAATAACTGACTTTATCGCCTCATCAATGCGCGGTTGTAAATTTTTATACTGAAGATGTAAATCAACAAAAGGTACGTGCATGGTATTAAATCTTTATTTTTAATAATTCGTGTATTGTCGGTATAATAAAATCCGGTTCAAGGTATTTAAGTCTCTCCAGATTTCGCATTCCATTCAATACAGCAATCGTTTTACTTTTTATTTCTTTACCCGTTAATATATCGGTTTCTGTATCGCCTACAAAAATTGAATTCTCGGGAATAGTGCCATCGAAATGTTTCATAAGCAGATTGTATTTAATATGCCATTTCGGTGTTCTATCATCTGCTGCACTTAGTACTGTATTAAAATAGGAATGGATACCAAACCGTTGTAGTTGCTTCACTACCTGCTCATGTGAGTGCCTTAGAGTAACCAGGTATACATTCCCCCTGCTTTTGGCAGCATTCAACACTTCAGTAACTGCAGGCTGTAGTTTATCCAACTGCTGATATCGTTCTGTTTCAATAACGCTTTTACGAAGTTGGCCAAAATCCGGGATACTGGCACCGGTTAATAAATGAATCTCTTTTTCGGGTGTATTGTTACGTTTGAGTTCCCAATAGTGGAATTTATCTAATGTGGTAAATCCATGTGCAGACAGGATGTCAAAATAAGTTTGGTAAAACTTATCGGACACGTCAAGAATAGGGCCATCAAAATCGAAAAAAAAATGCATTTGTTATTTCTCTGCAATCAGAAATATTTCAGAGCAATACTCAGGCATGTCATCACCTAAATCAAAGAAGGCTTTGATTTGTTCGTCTGACCATTGTTCTTCAATTTGTCTGTTCGATAATGGTTTTATCATTTGACCTCCAAAGTGTACCACCCGAAGTCCGGCATCGGTTACATGCTGCTTAAGTAAATCGGGGCTGTACACACGCCTGTGCCCAAGCTTAATATCCTGGCTATTGAGTGAATCCGTTTTCTCCAGCATGCCCATTTTAACTCCTATTAATCGGTGCAATGAGTTTGCGTTGGGAACGGCAATAATAATTCTGCCTTTTTCAGATAACCACTCCTTGGCTTTTTTTAAAACCAATGTGGGGTCATCCAAGTGTTCAAGAATATGAGTCATGAAAATCGTATCGTACTTTTCATTTGTATTGTACTCTTCGAACAACGAGCATACCACTTTTATGTTCGGTGACTGAACCTTTTTAAGCAGCTGATCCAGAAAAAGCTCTGAACCATCTATCACAGTAAGTTCTTCAAATTCTGAACACAATTTCTGAGTCATTATACCATCGGCACTGCCAAGTTCGAGCCCTTTTTTGCCCACATGCCACTTTTTTAGTGTTTGAAACATACGTTCCCTTTTCATGTGATAGAGCTTCTCCCATCCTTTCACAATATCGTTGTGGTATAAGTCGGCTGATTGCTCGAGAAACTCTTTTGAATCTTTACTGAATTCCATAATGTAGTGTTATTAAATTTTGCTGTAAAATACTTTTTCCCATCTGTTTATGTTCGCTGTTGCCCAATTTATTTCATTTCTAAGACCATCAACCAATACTGTTTTGGGTTGCCAGTTAAGTTCATTTTTTGCCTTTGAAATGTCTAATAGCATAACTTTTAACTCGGCTGTATTTCGTTTTTTATCGGGTACCAGTTTTGAAAATTCTCCTTCTTGTGTGTTTTCGAACAGTACGTCAAGGTTTTTGTTTGATGCCTCAATAACCTTTTGCGCAAGGTCTTTAATGGAAGTTCCAACACCGGTTCCAACGTTATACGAGTGGCCATTCGCTTTTTCATTAAACAATGTAATGTTATGCAGATCGACCAAATCTTTCACATAAATAAAGTCGCGGACTTGTTCGCCATTACCAAACACTACAGGTGGCTGATTATTTATTACACGTTTGCACATAATAGTTAGTACGCGTCTATACCATTCGCGTTCACCATACGTAATTCCATATCGTAAATTAACCACAGGCAGCTGCTGATAATCCGAATACACATCGCAGTACTTTTCTGCAGCTAGTTTACTCACACCATAGGCCCAGTTCGGGCGCGGATAATGCATTTCGTTAGTTGTACCTTCGACCTGTCCATATATGCAGGCAGAAGATGCATTTACAATTTTAGATACTCCTTCTTCTTTAGCAGCTTTTAGTACATTCAGTGTGCCAATGGTATTTACTTCAAGGTCAAACAAAGGCTCATCTGTGCTTCTGAATATTTCAAGCTGCGCAGCCTGATGTGAAACCAGGTCAGCACCTTTAAAAGCTTTTTTCAAAGCCTCAACATCCATGATATCGCCCTCTACAATTCGGATATCGCTTAAAATTTCTGTAAGGTTTTCTTTTCTGCCTGTATAAAAATTATCAAACACGGTGACCTCATGTCCTTGTTTAACTAAGCTTTCAGTAATGTGTGAACCAATAAAACCGGCTCCTCCGGTTATTACAATTTTCATCGTGTTATTTTTTGTATTCAAATATAATCTCTTCCCAATAACGGGTCATCATATAATCAGGTTTTGTTTGGCATTCATGGTCAGTAATACTTACCTTCAATAGCATTTTCAGCAATAGCAACGGGATATTGGCTCCGGCACCTACTGTAAGCATCAGACCACCTGCGGCAAATCTCGGATTTACTTCGATAAAGTATAGTGTATCGCCTTTCATGAAAAACTGAATATTGCATGCGCCAACTAAATTCAACTGTGAGCAAATGTTCTTTACATCCAGTTCAAAGCGTTTGGTGGGCAATGTTTTTCCTTTCACGCTTTGTCCTGATTTTGTTGCCAACCGTAAGCGTGGTGCAATAACAATGGCTTCACTTTTGTCATTACAGAGAACATCAACGGTTACTTCTTCAGCTTCTATAAATTCCTGTACTACCAGATCTCTTCCGCTATTTAGTAGTTCGGTAAGGCGTTCTTTGCTCAACACCTTTTCAGCACCGGTACTTGAACTGCCCGTGTTTGGCTTTACAAAAACAGGGAAATCGGTTTCGAGCAATGCCGTTAGTTCCTCTTTTTCATATACACGCGGTACATTCAACCCTGCCTGTTTCGCAAAAGCATACATCACTTTTTTATTGTTGCAGCGGTCAATGGTTTCAGTAGTCGGTAAAAAGGTATGCAAACCTGCCTCTTTCAATCTTTGCTGATGCCCGGCTATAATGCTTATTTCTTTGGAGTAAATCGGAATAAGCACAGTCGCATGGGTTTGTTCAGCTATGTTAATGAGTGTTTGTATATACGCTGGATCAGTGGCAGCAGGCACTAGTCTGTATTCATCAGCCAAAAACAATCCGGCTGCCATGGGGTCAAGATCAACCGCAATAATACGGACCGGTATTTCAGTCTGCGACTTCAGCGCTTTAATAACACTTATAGCTGATGCCGTACCTGCGCTGGTTACTAGAATATTAATTTTTTCGTGTGGCACTGTTGTAAATCAATTCAATGGCTTCGATGGTTTTCATTCCTTCGTCACCTTCTACCACATTGTGTCGTTCATTTAATAACTCGGCAACTACATCATGTACTACTTTATCATGATTCGAGCTGGTACCCTGGTATTTTCCATACGCATTGGGTTTGTCGGTGAATTCAATATCCTCGGGCAACGGGAAGGATTTTACATCCCAAAATTCAATCTTATTCAGGTATTGTCCGCCAATTTTAATTGTGCCGTTTTCACCAATTATTGTGATGCTGCCTTCGTAATTTTTATTGTACACACAGGTGGTCCATACTATGGTACCCAATGTGCCCGATTTGAAGGTAAGCAGGGTTTGTCCGCAATCTTCAATTTCTATAGCATGATTGAATGTAGCAATATCTGTTTTTGCATGGGTAACATCGCCAAACCACCAAATCATTAAATCAATAAAATGGCTAACCTGTGTATGTAGTGCGCCTCCTTCTAATGCCAAACTTCCTCTCCAATTGGATTCGTTGTAATAACCCTGATGACGATTCCACAGTACATGGCATTGAACCATAAATATTTTACCTAAGGCACCGCTTTCAAGTGCCTTTTTGGTGAGGGCAATAGGTATATTGTAACGGTTTTGTTTTACCACCATTAGTTTTACATGATTTCGCTGTGCCGCTTCAATCATTCGGTGACAATCGGCTACGTTTAAAGCCATTGGTTTTTCTACCAGTATATTTTTACCCGCTTCGGCAGCTTTTATGGCCATTTCTGCATGCAAACCATGAGGGGTACAAATGTTAATTACGTCAGCATCGCACTGTGTTAACATCTGATCGTAATCGGTAAAATAGGGTATATTTCCGTACAAAGCCGAAAGGCTAGCAACTTTAGCCTCATCTATATCACACAATGCCACAATCTCCGCATTATTTTCAGCATCGGTTACTGCAATGTGTCTGCTGCCAATGCTTCCACAACCGACTATAGCAAACCTTATTTTTCTCATTGTACTTAATTACAAGGCAATATTACAGTTTTATTGCGTTTTTCATATTTTGACGGTAGGGTAATTTTTAGCTATTCAACTAACCCTTTTAATGCTGACTTAGCTACTCAACGAATGTTTTTTGTGAGTTCTATGGGTACAACGTATCAGCGACTAAAATGGCTGATTTTATGTGAATTTAAAGACATTATTTTTGATAAAGTAAATCCCTAAATTAACTCAATAGGTGGCCGGTTTGCCTGTATTTATTTTTCCGTTTGCGTAATCGGAGAGCTAAGTGGTAAACAACCTGAGTTTGCTGCATGTGCTCTACAGCTCTATTTCACATGCATGTAAGTTACCGAATACAGCTAGATTGATGATATAGGTGAAATATACCAGCTAGTTCAAAGAAAAAGCCCACAAAACTGTGGGCTTTTTCATGTAAAATGTATCTATCGGTTCATTTAAGCACCGGCATGTCCATCGTCTGATTTAGGCTTTGGTTCAGGCCTTGGCAAAAGCACCTTACGCGATAACTTGAGCTTTCCAGTTTTCTTGTCTACATCTATCAGTTTTACCTGAATGATTTCGCCCTCTTTCAACACCCCATCCATGCTTGGCAGGCGTTTCCAGTCTATTTCACTGATGTGTAGTAGGCCGTCTTTACCGGGAAGAATTTCAACAAAAGCGCCAAAGTCAACTATCGTTTTTACTTTGCCTTCGTATACTTCTCCAACTTCAGGTACAGCTACTATGCCTTTTATAATCTGAATGGCTTTACGCATTGATTCGCCATCGGTTGCAGCTACTTCTACAATTCCCTTTTCGCCTACCTCGGTAATGGAAATGGTAGTACCGGTATCTTTTTGTATACCTTGAATGACTTTTCCTCCTGGACCGATAACTGCACCTATAAATTCCTTATCAATAACAACAGTTTCGATGCGAGGAGCATGTGGTTTGTAATCTTCAGCAGGCTTAGCAATGGTTTTATTCATTTCACCCATGATGTGAAGGCGACCGGCTTTTGCCTGATTTAGCGCTTCTTCCACCATTTCCCACTTAAGACCATTTATTTTTATATCCATTTGGCAGGCTACAATACCTTTGCTACTACCTACCACTTTAAAGTCCATATCGCCCAGGTGATCTTCATCGCCTAATATGTCGGTTAAAATAGCATACTTGCCTGTTTTTTCGTCTGTAATCAATCCCATAGCCACACCGCTTACAGCATCTTTTAGCTTCACCCCGGCATCCATCAGCGCCATTGAACCGGCACACACAGTAGCCATTGATGATGAACCGTTCGATTCTAGAATATCGGATACCACACGAATGGTATACGGGCAATCTTCGAGAGAAGGCAAAACGCGTTTTATACCACGCAATGCCAAGTTACCGTGACCAATCTCTCTGCGTCCTGGGCCGCGGTTAGGTTTAACCTCACCGGTTGAGAACGAAGGAAAATTGTAGTGCAACAGGAATTTGCTGTAACCTGCATTCATGGGGGCATCCAGCAATTGCTCGTCCAGTTTGGTACCGAGCGTTACGGTAGTTAGCGATTGAGTTTCGCCTCTTGTAAATACAGCCGAACCGTGAGCAGCTGGCAGATAGTTTACTTCCGACCATATAGGTCTTACCGTAGTCATATCACGCCCATCCAGGCGCATGCGCTCATTTAGGATCATTGCACGTACGGCATCGTATTCAACGTGATGAAAATACTTATTGATTAAGAATTTATCCGGTGAAGTTTCGCTACCTTCCGGATATGTGGCAGCTAGAAATTCTTCCCTGATTTTCTTGAAGGCCTCGCTGCGCTCGGCCTTAGGCAATTTTGATTTAGCCACTGCATATACCTTATCATAGGCATACGCATGTATTTGTTTTTCAAGTGCTTCATCATGGCGTTCGTGGTTGTAGGCACGTGCAGGTTTGCGGCCTCCCAGCATTTCACACAATTCCCACTGAGCTTTGCATTGCATTTTTATAGCTTCATGCGCTACTTTTAACGCTTCCAGCATATCTGCTTCACTTACTTCGGCACATTCACCTTCTACCATGTTCAGGTCGTGTTCAGTTCCTGCTACCATTAAATCAATGTCTGCATGTTGCAAATCGCTGATGGTGGGGTTAAGTACAAATTTGCCGTTGATACGGGCAATTCGTACTTCTGATATGGGTCCGTTGAATGGAATATCACTTACCATAAGGGCAGATGAGGCAGCTAAGCCAACCAAACAATCGGGCAATAAATTTTTGTCGGCAGAAATGAGCTGAAGCATAATTTGCGTATCAGCGTGATAATCTTCGGGGAATAGAGGACGCAGAGCACGGTCAACCAATCGGCTAACCAATACTTCATAGTCGCTTAGTTTAGCTTCACGTTTGTGAAAACTACCTGGAATGCGGCCAACAGCGGCAAATTTCTCCTGATAATCTACCGTAAGTGGCATAAAATCTACATCTTCTTTGGCATCTTTAGCCGAAACGGCTGTTGCTAAAATCATGGTATCGCCCATGCGAACCACTACTGAACCATCGGCCTGCTTGGCCAGTTTTCCTGTCTCAATGGAAATGGACCGTCCATCTCCGAGATCAAATGTTTTTGTTGTTACTTTCATTTCTTTTTATAAACCTCTTGCCGCAATTACCTCTGTAGCAGAGCATCCGGTGCGGCATTTCGGATGCACACTAAAAAACAAAGCAGAGCCAACTGACCCTGCTTGTTTAATACGATAAAGAATGTTCGGATGATGCGGCATATGGTATTTAAGCTTTCACATCCCAACGGGGAATCCGAATTTTACTTACGGATATCGAGTTCTTTAATGATAGCCCTGTAACGGAAAATATCATTTTTCATTAAATAGTCGAGCAGGGCACGTCTTTTACCTACCAGTTTAATCAGGCTGGTTTCAGCCGAAAAATCTTTTTTGTTTTGCTTCAAATGTTCGGTAATGTGATTGATGCGGTGGGTAAACAACGCGATCTGACTCTCAGCTGAGCCCGTGTCGTTTTTCGACTTGGCTGTACCGTACTTTTCGAAGATTTCCTGTTTCTTCTCAGTGGTCAAATTCATAATTGAAATAGTTATTAATTGTTTTATTTAAAATAAGGGCAGCAAATATAGCTAAATATTATGCCGAAACAAGCCTAACCCCATTTTAGCAAAATCGAACGCATGCAATACGGGTATTCGTTTGCCGTATACTTACAGGCAACAAACGCTGCAATCACAGGCTAATGTTATGATTCACGGTTATTAACTGTTCGCCTACTTTCGGGGAGGTGTTGTGGCTCCTTTACGGGCAGGTGGTGTACCGGTTGCGGGCAATTTTTCCTTATCTGACATGCCTTTCATCTCCTGACGGCTGCGTGGTACATATTTATTATCAAGCAGTTTAAAGGTAGTTCTGCGGTTCATTTGATGTTCTTCTTCCGAACAGCGTCTTTTAACAACACCGCCTTCGCAAGCACAATCGTTAACCAGCATACTTTCACCGTAACCGCGAGCAATTAAACGGAGTGAATCTACACCCTGACGTACAATGTAAGCAACTGCCGAGTCGGCACGTCTTTGTGAAAGACCGCGGTTGTATACTGAGTCGCTTCGGCAATCGGTGTGCGAACCTAATTCAAGCCTGATTTTTGGGTATTTACTTAAAAGTACAACGATGGTATCAAGCACTTTTGCTGCATCGGAACGAATATTGGCCTTATCCAGATCGTAATAAATACCTTCAAGCGTAAATATTGATGTATAGTCAAACGGCTCCAGGTATAAATCCTGAGTCAGGTCTGTTGACTGTTCCAGTCCTTTTGTTGTCTGAAACTCAGTTTTACTGTCAAAATAATCTTCGTGTCTGCCGTACAGTTCATAATCTGTGCGCGGTTTCAAGGTAATTTTATAAAACCCTTTATTGTCTGTTTTTACAATGAGCTTGGTAGTATCGGTGCTATTGGTGATGGCTAATTTGGTATCCGATAGTACTTCCTTGGTCTTGGAGTCGCGAGCAATACCGCTGAGTGTAAATACGAGTGGGGTCATGTAGAAGCGGTAAATATCATCCTGTCCGCGGCCACCTTCACGGTTTGATGTGAAGAATCCACGTTCATTATCTCCCGGGAAAAACACGATACTGAAGTCATCGCCACCCGAGTTGATAGGTGTTTTCATATTTACCGGAGATGACCAATCGGTTCCATCGCCTTTGCTGTAAAATATGTCAACTCCGCCTAGAGTTACATGGCCGTTTGACGAGAAAAACAAAACCCCGTCTTCGCGCATAAAAGGAAACATTTCATCGCCTTCTGTATTAATGGTAGGTCCAAGATTTATGGGATCGCCCCAAGCCTTGCCGCGTTTTGACCAAGTTACATACCAAATGTCTTTACCGCCATAGCCACCGGGCATATCTGATGAAAAATACATGGTACTTCCATCTTTGGTTATAAATGGATGGCCACAGTTAAATGAGTCGGTGCTAAACGGCAATACTTCCGGAGTTTGCCATTCACTACCCTGGCCTGCTGCCATAAAAATCCGGCATTTTTTACCTTTACCGTCTCTACCATTGCACTGGGTGTAGTACATGGTTGTGTATTTGCCGTCAAATGCAGCAGTACCGTCATTATAATCTGAGTTAACAATATTTTTGTCTACTAATGATGGTACTCCAAAACTTATTTCGGTGGGCTTTTTCTTATCAATTTTATAGGTGACCTTATACAAGTCGGTGTAATTATTTCCTGTCCAGCCGTACATTTTCGTGCTTGCACCTTTTTCTCTGTCAGAGGTAAAAAAGATCATGTCTTTTTTATACATAGTAGGGGCAAAATCACTCCATTTGGTATTTACTGCTTTTACGTTTTCAATGATGTAACGGGTTTTTTCGTTTTTCCATTTCAAAGCCAGTTCGCATCCTTTCAACTCATTTTCTATGGCTTCACTGCCACCGGTCAGCTTTTTATAGGCATTCAATTCAATAATGGCTTCAGTAAACTTTTGATTGGCTTTTAGGGCCTGAGCCAATCGTAGCTGTGCGTCAGAGTTTTTGGGGTCAGCTTTAACCGTCTTTCTGTACCAGCTTTCCGCGTTTTTCATGTCATTTGACAATCGGTAACACTCGGCTGTTTGAAAACAGGCCTCATTCTTCTCGTCTTTATTTTTTGACTTGCTGTATACGGCTTTGTAATTCTCACCGGCACTGAAATACTCCATTTTTTTGAAGTGATCACGGGCTGCCTGCATCGAACCTTTGCCTGCACCACATGCATATAGGCTAAGTATGGCTACGGTTACTGAAACAACTAGGGGTATGTAGTTTTTCTTCATTGTTTAACACCTTTTAATAAGGGATGATAAAAAACAATAATATGTATTTTATTTTATGAATAAAAGTTCGCGGTATTTTGGCAGTTTCCAAAGTTCGTCTTCTATGATGAATTCGAGGGCATCGCTGCTTCTACGAATTTCATCAAAAAGCGGCTTTACCTTGTGGCAAAAAGCAAGCGCACGTTTGTGAGTATCAGCTATATGGTGAGCTTTATCATTTTCCGCCAAGAGTTTTTCTACGCTTTCCCGTATATGCTTTACATATTTCGAAATTTCTTCAATAAATTTTAATTGTGCCTCATACGATGCCTTGCTTAATCCAAGGGCCTTGAGTGAAGCTACATTGGCTGATAACGTTTGCTGGTAAGTAAGCGCAGCCGGAATAACATGCGAAATGGCTAATTGACCTAAAACCTTTGCTTCAATATCAATTTTCTTCACATAGGCCTCCTGCATAATTTCATAGCGCGCTTCCAATTCACGATCATTGAACACATCGTTGTTTTGAAATAACTTTTTTGATTTCGGAGTAATGTATGCATTTAATGCTTCGGGAGTCGTTTTAATGTTTGATAAGCCTCTGCGTTTGGCTTCTTTAACCCATTCATCGCTGTACCCGTTGCCTTCAAAAAGGATGTTGCGTGTTGCTTTGTAGTAGCCTTTTATAACCTGAAGAATGGCTTGCTCCTTTTTCATTCCTTTTTTAATGAGGGTATCGGTGTCTTTTTTAAATACACGCAGTTGCTCAGCCATAATGGTATTGAGTACAATCATGGCATTGGCACAATTGGCAGATGAGCCAACGGCCCTGAACTCAAATTTATTTCCGGTAAAGGCAAATGGAGAGGTGCGGTTGCGGTCGGTATTATCCAATAAAATATCGGGAATTTTCTTTACGTTTATAGAAGTTTGCGAGGCGGCTTTTACCGATTTGGCTTTATTGCTCACCATTTCCTCTAATATATGTGTAAGCTGTGAACCTATAAACACCGACATTATTGCAGGCGGAGCTTCGTTTGCACCCAGGCGGTGGTCATTAGCAGCACTGGCTATACTGGCTCGTAATAAATCGGCATGGTCATGCACCGCTTTAATCACATTGACGAAGAATGTTAGGAACTGAATGTTATTTTCAGGTGTTTTACCCGGAGCTAATAAATTTACTCCGGTATTGGTTATCAGGCTCCAGTTGTTGTGTTTTCCGCTGCCATTTACTCCGGCAAAAGGTTTTTCGTGAAGCAATACTTTGAAACCGTGACGTTGAGCAATTTTCTCCATCACATCCATCAGCAATTGATTGTGGTCAATGGCCAGATTTACTTCCTCAAAATTTGGAGCACATTCATACTGTGATGGAGCTACTTCGTTGTGACGCGTTTTTAACGGAATGCCCAACTTATAGCATTCGGTTTCAAAATCAACCATAAAGTCATGAACCCGCGTAGGGATTGAGCCGAAGTAGTGATCTTCTAACTGCTGTCCCTTTTCGGGAGCATGCCCCAACAATGTACGACCGGTAAGCATTAAATCAGGACGCGCATAGTACATCGCTTCGTCAATTAGGAAATATTCCTGCTCAATTCCCAGCGATGCAAAGGCTTTGTTTACGTGCTTGTCAAAATAAGCGGAGCAGATGTCTACTACAGCGTTTTCTACTGCATGTAGGGCTTTTAATAGTGGTGCCTTGTAGTCAAGTGCCTCGCCTGTATACGACACAAAAATGGTGGGTACACACAGCGTTTTGCCGTTGGCCCCTTCCATTATAAAAGCAGGGGAAGAAGGGTCCCATGCAGTGTAACCACGTGCTTCAAAGGTATTGCGCAATCCTCCGCTTGGGAAGCTGGAAGCATCGGGCTCTTGCTGAACCAGTGCATTTCCCGAAAATTTTTCCAGGGATCGCCCATCATCCGTAGGTTCAAAAAATGAGTCGTGTTTTTCGGCCGTTGACCCTGTTAAAGGCTGAAACCAGTGAGTGTAATGGGTAACACCATGCGAAATGGCCCAGCTTTTCATGCCACTCGCTATTTGCTCAGCTACTGCTCTATCAATTTTCTCACCATTGCTGATCGCTTTTTGCACAGCCTGATACGCATCTTTGCTCAGAAAATTTTTCATCTGCGCATCATTAAATACGTACGAAGCATAATAATCAGATACCCGTACTGATGGTGGTGTAACGCGCATAACAGGCCTGTTCAGTGCTGTTTCCAGTGCTTTAAAACGTAAAGTTGACATGATGGGGGTTATTGGTATGTTAATTAAATATTATGGGAGCGAAAATATAAAATATACCATACCTAACTGTATGTGTTAGAAAAAATTGGATAACTGTGTTTGCCGTTTAGTTTTTGAGTCCTTCTTCAGTTTTTTACATCAAGCCAAATAAACTGTCCACCTCTAAATTCGAAGAGGTCGTCATCTAGGCTAAACTTATCCCCGTCTTTCAGGCTTCTCATGTCTAAATCGTTGTTGAGTGTGTGAAATGTGCCCTTTGTTTGATAAGCTAGTTTCAGGTACTGCACGTTTATTCCGCGTTTAGTTCCGCACATAATTACATGCACAGGCTTACGTATTCGTTTAAGTAACTTCATATCTCGAATGTCACTGTCATCTGCTACCAGCACCAGATCTCCAAAGTCGCGGTAGGCCATAATAGCTGCCATTACTGCCTCCAAATCATTCTCCGGGTCATCGCCACCTTCTCCTTTTTTACGTACAGCTTCCAGGTCATTCTTAAATTTCTTGAAGTCTTTGGCTACAAATGTATGTACGCCTCCGGTACGTCCTACTACCTTTTGATTGTCAGGCAAGTTGTCTCCGTCATTAAACAGGGCATAATACTTGATAAACTCTTTTTCAAACCCCTTTTTGTACCAAACCAGTAGTTGTCCAATGTAAGGAAACATGCTACCGGTCATGTCTACCACCAGCATTACATTTTTCCAATGGCTGTTGCGTTCAAATATGCGGAACAGGGTGGAGTCTTTCAACTTGTATTCTCCGCTTAAAAATTTATCGAATTTTAGTGTGGTTTCTTTTGAAGGCGATTCATAGGTAACGGTTCCCTTTTTGTCAAAGTGGGAGTAGGTTCCAACAAGTTCACCTTTATCAAACTGGGCTTCGGTTTGTAAAAAACCTGACATATCGTAACACCTTTCGTAACCTTGTTTTTTGCCGTCACGGTACATTTCCTCACATTTTACATTACAGTTTACGTAATAGGTTACACTGGGTCCGTCAAGTGTCCCTCTTTTGTAAGTATTGGAAAATTCAATACAATCTTGCTGGTCGTAGTAGCGCAGTTCAATACCTTCTTTTTCATTGTTTTCATAAAAAACTTCATATTTTAAATCGCCATCGGGCCAGTAATAACGCCAGAATCCGTATTTAACTCCATTTTTATCGGTACAGTTTATGGTATCGCCTTCATGCAGTTCAAATGTCTGTGAGGCCGCATATTGCGCACAACTCAGGCAAATCACGAGCAAGAAAATATGAAGTTGATTACGTTTCACCGATTTTATGAACACAAAAATAGTGCTTATCAATCATGTGTTTCCCACATGCAAACAAAAGCTGTGCATAGTGGTTATAAATGTATGACTTCAAAACTGATAGATACATACATTGAGTATACGTTAACCCACCAAAAGGGACCATCAAGCGTGTATGAATTTGCTAAGTTGGCCAATATGGCCGAGAATGAATTTTACAACCACTATGCCTCACTTGAGGCCCTTGAAATGGATATTTTTAGGCAGTGGTTTATTCAAACACGTGATGCTGTTACCCAAACAGAGGTTTACGCGCA
>Ga0315902_10008343_pt1 | contig 14042 bp, 10 predicted proteins | sample LakEriMetagenome_9_FD_203523 | JGI IMG/M metagenome (GOLD analysis project Ga0315902, IMG submission 203523) | Freshwater fungal communities from buoy surface, Lake Erie, Ohio, United States - Buoy 12 MA117 | ecosystem: Environmental > Aquatic > Freshwater > Lake > Lake biofilm | place: USA... | reverse complement strand
TGATGGCCGATTCGAGCAGCTATAGGAATCGTTTTATCCCGCGCGAAGACGCGAAGGCGCGAAGAAAAACAAGACGCAGGGATTATGTAAGACCATGACGACTGGTTCCAATCGAGACTTGACCGGTCGCTTCTATTACTTGCGAACGCGTGGCTGTTGTTGCTCCAAGTCGGGCATCCAGGGGTGCGTCGGATAGCCTCCCAGGGGAGGATCTGCCAGAGTCCGTTGGCGAAAGTTCTCTACCCGATGGAAGGTCAGGTAGTTGGCATCGTGGGGATTGGGTGGTCCACCGAAGGGGTCTGGGAAGGCGGTTCTGGAAAGAACCAGCAGTTGGTCCCCTTCGATAAGCCAATCGGGGTACTGGAATCCGGCGACCGCCACATCGGGATGGTAGAGCAGGATGGTGCGAAGTTCCCAGTGGACCAGATCCGGGGAGCTCATTAGGGCTAGGGCATTTCGGGTCTGGTCGGGCCTGCGTGCGGCGAATTGCGGAGCACAGGGATTGGCCAGGGCCAGGTACATCTGGCTGACTTCGTCCCAAAGGATGGAGAACTTTTTCGATCCTCCAGGCAGATCGACAAAACCGCTTTCTGGTTGGAAATCGATCGAATGGCCATCTTCGGAGATGGCGAGGCGGCATCCTTTTTCGGGGGCCGTTCGGTGATTGCGCAGCAGGTTCCACAGTTTGCCCTGGGGATCGCGAACGATGTTCCCTTCCAGCCATGCCGTTCCGCCCCACTCGGGGTTGTACGCGACGCGATTGCTGATGGTCCATTGATCGGCATCTAGGAGATCCGCATCGACAGGAACGCTCATGACGAAGGCACGGAAATTCTTCCCCCAATCCTTGGGCGGATTGCGATCTTCCATGGCGCGCCACAGGCGCCCCCGATGTTCGATCACCGGCATGGGAGCGCAGTGGTACTCTCCCTCGCCAAGTAGCAGACCCTGCTTGCGGTCGACCGGATGAGTCCAGTGGTGGCCACCATCGTCGCTTCGCCGGATGACACCGTGGCCATACTCGCGAGTTGTCCCCAGGAAATAGAGTGCGCCGCGGTGCACAAAAAGCTTGCTCCAGAATGCATCCTCGATCTTAGCAATCTGGCTCCAAGACTGGCCATTGTCGTCCGAGCGATGGATGGTGGAGACGCTGAAGCTGCTTCCAGGTCCGAAGAAATCGTGGCTGGCTACCAGGGAGTTGGGGCCGACGCGCGCGATCGAAGGGGAACCGATGTACTGGCGATGCGCCGAGCGCTGACGGGCGACGACGATTCCGGGTGGCTGGGCACCCAGGGTTGGCGGGGTGCTGGTCGTGCCCCAGGGGGCCGACATCAGGAGTGACCAGATGATGGTTCTGGCGAAGGAATTCCAAGACATCTTCGGTTCAGGCTCCGGTTTCTGGTGTGGCGGGAAATCGCAATCGGAAAGGAATCTGCTATCGTAGGAAAATTCCGACTCAGTGCCCGGGTGTGGCTCCTGGAGGTTGTCCGTGAGACGAGATCAAAAAGGAGCCAGCGGCTCGGATCATTCATCTGGCCGAGCCGGTTCGTGGATGGCTACGGTGCTGTACCTGGGAGGTGTGGCGCTGGCCAGTGGGCTGATGCTGATGGTCAATGCGGCCGTGGTCTACAGCCTCTACAGTGGATTGGGTGGGTGGATACCTCCCGAGTGGAATGTGACGCAGCTCTGGCAGTTTCTTATCTACTTGGTACCGATGTTTCTTCTGGTGCTGGAGTGGATGCTTTGGGACCTGCTGTTGCGTCGCAATCGCCCGCATACCGGTTCAAGGTCGCGTCGATGACTGCAGCACCGTTGAAGGGTGGGTTGCTTCTGGAGCAGGCTTCTGGGAGCTTTCTGGATCCGATTGGCCGGCAGCACGCGACTGCAGCTCGGGCGGCACCTGATTTGGTTGCAGGAGCTGGATGGTGGCTATGAGCGTGTCGATCGAGATGATCTCGTGGAAGATCGCCTGCAGACGCTCTTTCTGATCGACAAGCAGGCAGGTTGGATACCAGAGTTGAGCCACCAGGGATGCATTGGAATCGGGTGCGAGGTTCGTCAGAACGAACTTGGGTGATTGGATCCACTGCAGCTCGATGGGGTTGGTATGGTCTTTTGCGATATGGGTTGCGCGGGTGACCATCCCAATTGGCTCGATTCCCAGTTCCTTCAGTCGATCGGAAGCTGCGTAGATCGACTGGAATTGCTTGGATGACTCGGGGGACCAGTTGTTCAGTTGGACGATCAGGCGGTACTTATCGGGTGGCGGAAGCCGCTTCCCATCGAGCTCGATCCCGACAGTTTGCGACTGTTTTCGGCGGGTGATGCGCCATCGACCGCGTTGAGCCAGGGTGTCGCAATGGGCCTGCACCAGCCCTGCCAGTTCGGCCAGCTGTTCGGAGATTCTAGGGTCCGCTTCCAGATACGCCGCAAGCTCGCGGAAGCGATCGGGATCGCTGAATCCCAAGTGAGCCGATTGGCTGAGCGCGTCGATCGCATCCAAAGGATGTTTGGTGCGCGCGAAAACGATCGCCTGCTGGAAGAGGACTTCGGCGGCCAGCCATGCATCGCTACGACTGGAGTCCCATCGTGCATCGTCTACTACCTCGCGCACGCGATGACCGGCCTCGATGAAGAGGATATCGCTTTTACGAGGATCGCTCATCTGCTGAGCGGTGGCGTCGACCCAGTAATTGACGGCACCTTGCAGCAATGGATCGGTCCGGGGAGCACGATTCTCCGGTGGATCGGAAAGAATGGTCGCGGCACTGACAGTCGGTCGCTGACCGCGGGCCAGTGAAGGAAGCGGTGACTCAAAAGCGACCGGCCCGGTACTTTCGCGAAGTACCGGATCTGCCCCGGAAGATTCCTGGCTTTTTTGACACCCGGCGGCCGCGATCATCACCAAGCATGTGGCGAGCGTCCAATAGATGGCGGTGCCAATCTGCAGGTGGGAAGTGGATGGCAGCATTCGATTCACCATCCCTTCACCTTCATCGGAATACGATAGAGACTGGTGCTGGCGGTGATGTAAAGAAGGTCTCGCTGTGGCCCGCCAAAGCAGACGTTGGCAGTCCACGGCTGTGGTACGGTGATCCGCTCCAGCAATCGGCCTCTGGGATCGAAGATCGATACCCCTTTGCTGCCGGTCAGATAGAGATTTCCGAGGCGATCGAGGGTCATGCCGTCCGAACCTTCTTCGCAGAACAGTAGGCGGTCGGTCAGTGTGCCATCTTCGGCGATCTGGAAGCGGTAGGTCTTTTTGTCTCCGATATCGGCCACGAATAGCTCCCCCGTTTCCGGGTTTCCCACAATTCCGTTGGGCTGCTTGAATTGATCGGCCGCCAGCACCCCCTGCGACCCGTCGCGCTGGCACCGATAGACGTGCTGAGCGGGTTGCGGTGGACTGGTGTGATTCCACCATGGCCTCTGGTAGTACGGATCGGTAAAGAACAGGAATCCTTTGGGATGAATCCAGAGATCGTTCGGACCGTTCCAAGGTTTATTCTGGAAGGTCCCGCTGAGGACGCGATGGGAGCCATCGACATCGATTTCCCAGAGTTCATTTTTTTCGTCCGCGCAGGCGATCAATTTGCCATCGGGTGCAAAGAAGAGTCCATTGCTGCGACCTGCTGGCTTGAGGAACTCCGAAACCTTCCCTTCCAGATCCACTTTCAGGATTCGATTGTTGGGCTGGTCGGTGAAGAAGACCTCCCCATTTGCAGCCACCGCTGGTCCTTCGGTGAACTTGCAGTCCGATGTCAGGCACTCCAGACTTGCACCCTCTGCCACTAGGCTTTCGGTCGTATCCTGGAGTCCTGCTTTCGCGACCTGTTCCCGCGTCGCCGCGATTCCCGCCATCATGCCTGCTGCGGTCAGCTTCCCCCAATGCCTTCGGTCGATTTGCGCCCCGTTGCTCATTTTTTTCACCACGATGAATCCTGATCCTGCTTCAGACAAAAAAGACAACCGTCCCGACTCAGGGCAAAAACTTGATGCATGCCGGGGACTTTGCGGCGATGACCGAACCAGTGGGGCTCAGTGCGCCCGAGTTGGGATCGATTCGAAAGGAATGGACGTCATGGCTGCTCTGGTTTTGAGCCAGCAGGAATTGGCCCGAGGGGTCGATCCGAAAGTTGCGTGGTGTCTTTCCGCCGGTCAGGGTATGGCCAGCGGGGGTGACAGCTCCGGTCTGGGGATCGACCTGGAAGATCGCGATCGAGTCATGGCCGCGATTGCTACCGTAGACGAAGCGACCGTTGGGATGAACCAGTACCTCTGCGGTGGAATTCTTATCGGCAGGAAAATCATCGGGGCGCGTTGATGCGGTGCCGATCGCATCCAATCGGCCCTCATCGGAATCCCATCGTGCAGCGGTCAGAGTGGAGTTGATTTCGTTGAGGATGTAAGCGAAACGCCCGTTGGGATGGAAAGCCAAGTGGCGTGGTCCGCTTCCTGGGGGAAGCGGGAATGCCGGTGTGGGGGCGGCGACCAACTTGCCCGCTTGGCGATCCAACCGGTAGACCAGGACCTGATCGAGCCCCAGGTCGGCGACACAGACCCAGCGTCCCGACGGATCGTTTCGGATGCAGTGGGCATGGGGTGCCTCCTGGCGGCTGGGCACCGCGCGGCTTCCTCCTTGATGCACCACCAGATCGCTGGCTGACTGAACCGATCCCTCTTCCGTCAGTGGATAGAGCGCTGCACTGCCACTGGAATAATTGGCCACCATGGCGAATCGGCCTTCCTGGTCTACTTCCACGTAACAGGGAGAGTCGCCATCGATCGCCTGCGATCCGATCTGCTGCAGTTTTCGGTTCTGCGCGTCCCATCGGAAGGCTACGATTTGAGGTGGATGATCTTTCTGGGAGCGACTGGTTTCGCTGACCGCATAGAGAATCGGCAGCCGGGGGTGGACAGCCATGAAGGCTGGCATCTTCAAGTCGACCATCGGAACCGGCTGCGACATTCGGCCTTCCGAATCGAGCGAGCTGAGGAGGATCTGATCCCCAAAGCCACCGATTACGAACCAGCTTCTCTCTGTCGTCAGGGGGGATAAGGTGGCCTTCAGTGAACTCGATAGGCAACCCGCCGCCGTGGCGACCGCCATGACTTGGGTGAACTGGCGCCGGGACGAAAGAGCATGTTTCATGGTCCGAGACCTTTTTTCCTATCTAGACAGTGAGAACTCTCTTCAGCAGCGAATTGCGGCCGGTTCTTCTTTAGGCGATGGGAGCGATGGACGGGGGAAGGAGCATCGACGAGAGGAACCAAGTATGATGGCTGGAAGGTGGAGTTGCCAGTGCCGCGGTGACGCCTCGCCGACCCGGTTGAGGACTTGGCGGCCCTGTTCGCGAGTGGTTTCCTCCTTTTCGCTTCCAGAATTGGACTCGGCACGTTTTCCCTGAACCAACTATACTCTTCGGGTGGTGCGTTTTTTCTGTTGGATGCCAACTTGCAATCCATCAAGGGCGTCGCACCACCCCGATTTCCACCTTGCCACAAGTTCGCATAGCAAAGGATCAAAAAGCCGGATGTGTGGAATCGTTGGTGGGGTATGGCATGATCCAGATCGGGCTCTCAGCAAAGGCAAGCTGGAGTCGATGATGCGCCGCGTCGTCCACCGCGGCCCCGATGACCAGGGAGTCTGGATTCAGTCCTTGGGTGGGAACCAACCTGGCGCTGGGCAGTCCCATCGAGCGAATCCAGGAGTGGCGTTCGGGTTTCGTCGCCTATCGATCATCGACTTGGCGGGGGGACACCAGCCGATCACCAACGAAGATGGTTCGATCCAGTTGATCTTCAATGGGGAAATCTACAACTACCGCGAATTGAAGGAGGACCTCAAGAGGAAGGGGCACCGTTTCCGGAGCGAAAGCGATACCGAGACGATCGTTCATCTCTATGAGGATCTGGGGCTCGAATGCTTCTCGAAGTTCAACGGCATGTTTGCGATTGCGTTGTGGGACGGCAACCGCAGGCAACTGGTTCTGGCCAGGGATCGCTTCGGCAAAAAGCCGCTCCACTACGCTCTTCAGAACGATCGACTGCTATTTGCGAGCGAGATGAAGAGCCTGGAGGAAGTGGATGATCTCCCGCGGAGGATCGAGCCTGCGGCGATCGATCTGTACATGACCTACGGGTACATTCCCCATCCGCTAACGATCTATCGCGACATTCGCAAGCTAAGGCCGGGTCACTACGCCGTCTATCGGGAAGGTCAGTTGGAGGAAAAGCTCTTCTGGCAGGTGGACTGGAATCGCGAGGAGCGAATCAGCAGGGCTCAGGCCATCGAAGAGGTGCGGCATCTGCTGCGCGACAGTGTTCGGCTTCGGATGCGCAGTGATGTTCCGTTGGGGTCGTTTCTCTCCGGAGGCGTCGACAGTTCACTGATCGCCGCCATTGCGCAGCAGGAACGCGGTTCGCCGATCAAAACATTCTCGATCGGTTTCCCTCAGGCGGGATTCGATGAAACGCATCATGCCCAGAAGGTTGCGGAGTATGTTGGAACCGATCATACCCGTGAAGAAGTACCGCCCGAATCGATTGAGATTCTGGATGGTCTGGTGCAGCAGTACGACGAACCGTTCAGCGATTCCTCCGCGATCCCAACTTGGTTTCTCTCGCAGCATACCGCCTCTCAGGTAACCGTCGCGCTCAGCGGCGACGGAGGGGACGAGGTATTCGCTGGCTACCTGCGCTATCAGGGGCTTTGGATGAGCGATCTGACGCGGCGGTGGCTGCCTTTGGGAAGACTTCTGCGAAGTCCTTGGATCCAGCGTCTGCCGCATTCGAATCATCCCCGATCGTTTCTGCGACGACTGAAGCGCTATGGGATGGCCAGCGGACTGCCACCTGCGATGCGGTACATGAACTGGATTGAAATCATGCGCCCCACCCACCGCGCAGGTCTCTATCGCGAGAACTTCGTCGATCGGCTGGGGCAGCACGATCCGGGATGGTTTCTCGATCAGTCGTGGTCCATCTCCAGCCAACGCGATCTGGTGACTCAGGCCTCCATCGGCGATCTGCACTCCTATGTGCCATGCGATCTGATGACCAAGGTCGATATCGCTTCCATGGCTCATTCTTTGGAGGTGCGTCAGCCACTCCTCGACTATCGCCTAGTGGAGTGGTCGGCCAAGCTGCCGATCGATTTGAAGTTTCGCTGGGGCAAAGGGAAGCTTCTGCTTCGAGAAGCGTTTTATGACCTGATTCCACCGTCGATATGGAATCGACCCAAAATGGGCTTTGGCATTCCCGTGGCCGATTGGTTCCGAGGCCCCTGGCGCAGCGTGCTCGAACGAAATCTGCTCAACCCCGAAATGAAACTGGGAAGATTCCTACAGGTCGACCAAGTCCGGAGCATGGTCCAGCAGCATGTTTCGGGTAGCCAAGTGGTCGTCGCCGGTTATGCGCTCTGGAATTTGCTTTGTCTAGAACGCTGGTTGCAACTGCATCCCGAGGTCGAATTCGACTTCTAAGGAATGCATGATCCAACGAGTTGCAACTGGAGCCCTTATTCATTCAAGTCGTACTGGGGGAGTGCTTCCGATGACTAGGGATCCCAAGTGTCGTCACCTACGTCTGGAAGGTCTTGCCGATCTTCGATCGGAGTTGAAAAGGATTGAGCAGGCCGATCAGGAGGGACGGCTGGAGACCACCGGCCAGTGGACCGCCGGCCAGATCTTAGCGCATCTTGCCGCCTGGATCGAGTATGGCTACGAGGGCTACCCGATGCGGAAGCCATCGCTGCTGCTACGTTGGTTCCTCCGTTGGAAGCTACCCAGCTACCTCCAGCACGGAATGGCGGCGGGTGTCCGAATCCCGGGTGTTCCTGGAGGAACCTACGGTATCGACCGGATGGAGGTGTCCAAGGCGGCCGAGCGATTGCATCGAGCGATTGGACGGCTGGAGGCGAAGGAGCCATGTCCGCACGACAGCCCAGCTTTTGGACCGATGTCGTTTGACGACCGGGTGCGACTGAATCTGAGGCATGCGGAATTGCACCTTGGCTTCCTGAGATACTAACAGGGGCTTTCCTAGAGACTCCAAAGGAACCGTTTCGACGCGCGTTGCGGCGGACGGATGCGACGCGGTGCGGTCCGGGTTGCGGGAATGCCAAGCCAACGGTCGCTGAGGAGTTCGTCAGGGTGAGTGAGTCGCTTTTGGTGCGCACCGATCGGGGTCTCTACTGCCCCCTTGGAGATTTCTACATCGATCCCGTTCGAGGGGTCCCTCGAGCCGTGCTCACCCACGCTCACGCCGATCATGCCCGCGCTGGATGCGGTCGCTATTTAGCCGCCAGCGAAGGGGTCGAACTGCTGCACTGGCGATTGGGTTTATCTGCCCCCATCGATACCATCCGCTACGGCGAATCGCTGCAGCTGGGATCGGTGCGTTTGTCGCTGCACCCTTCAGGCCATGTGCTGGGTGCCTCCCAGGTGCGAATCGAGCATCAAGGGCAGGTGGCAGTGGTCACGGGAGATTTCAAACTGCAGGCCGATCCCACCTGTCGACCCTGGGAACCGGTTCGTTGCCACCATTGGATCCCCGAGTCGACTTTTGCCTTGCCGGTCTTCCGTTGGCCCGATACCTCGCAGGTCATCGCGCAGATCGAACGCTGGTGGAAGGAGTGCAAGGAGTCAGGTAGGACCCCGGTACTGGCTGCCTACGCGCTAGGGAAAAGCCAGCGGCTGTTAGCCAGTCTCGCACCGCTGGGTCCGATTTACACCCACGGGGCGGTCGAACATGGCAACCAAGCCTATCGCAAGGCGGGTGTCGTCCTGCCGTCCACCCAGACCGTCTCTACCATGCCTGCCGACTACCGGACTCAAGGGGCGCTGATCCTGGCCGTTCCCGCCGCGCTGGGTTCCCCCTGGATGCGCCGCTTTACCAACCCCACCACCGCTCTGGCCAGCGGATGGATGCTGCTGCGCGGCATGCGTCGCCAGCGCGGTGTCGACCGTGGCTTTGTGGTCTCCGATCATGTCGACTGGCCCGACTGGCTGAAGGCGTTCGAGGCTGTCGGTCCCCAGCGAGTCTGGGTGGCTCATGGCTACCAGCACGCTGCTGCCAGATACCTGCAAGAACGCGGCATCGATGCAAAGCCGCTGGATCCTGGACCGAATACCGCCGTGGATGCCGAGGAGTTGCTGGAGCGGGAGGAGCCGGAGGATGGGCAGGAGGATGTGGAGCTGATTCGATGAGGCGTTTTGCGGAACTGATCGAAGGGCTCGATGGCACCAACAAACCGACGCGGCGTGTCGAGTTGTTGGCGGACTATTGGACCAGCGCCGATCCGACGGATGCCGCCTGGGCCATCGCGTTGCTGACAGGGCAGAAACTGGGAGGACGAGTCTCCACACGGGACATGCGCCTGTGGTGCTGCTCGCTGGCAAAGATCCCCTTGTGGCTGTTCGAGGAATCGTATGCGGTGGTGGGGGATCTTGCCGAAACGATTCATCGCGTGCTGCCCGAACCAGATCGGGCAGTCAGTATATCTTTGGCCGATGCGATCGAACGCTTCGTCGTGCCGCTGCGTCACGCATCGATCGAAGAGAAAGAACAGATCTTTCTGGCCGCCTGCCGCCAGTGGGGAGGGATGGAGCGACTGGTCTATTTGAAATGCCTGACGGGTGGCCTGCGAGTCGGCATCCAGCGATCGATGGTCGCTCGCTCCCTGGAACGATCGCACTCTGTCCCCCGCGACCAGCTGCAGCATCGCTTTTTAGGAGGCATGGAACCGACCGCCGCGTGGTTTGAATCGATGGTGGCCCCCGGCAGTGCATCGGCTAACCCCAGTCAACCTTATCCCTTCTGCTTGGCGCATCCTCTGGAGGTCGACTGCCGAAGCCTGGGCGATCGATCCGGTTTCGCGGCCGAATGGAAATGGGATGGGATTCGGGCTCAGGTCATTCGACGTCAGGGGAAAGTCTACCTCTGGTCGCGCGGTGAGGAACTGATGGAAGGACGCTGGCCAGAGATCGAACAGGCGGCGATGATGCTGCAGGAGGATGCGGTGTTGGATGGGGAGATCGTTTTGATGAAGGAAGAGACGCTGCTCCCTTTTCGCGACCTCCAGAAGCGTATCCAGCGAAAGAACCTACCGAAGAAATGGCTGATCGATTACCCGGCTATCTTCATCGCCTTCGATCTTCTCGAACGGTGCGGCACGGATTGCCGTGCGCTGCCACTGGACCAGCGCCGAAAAGAGCTCCAGTCGCTTCTGGATCAGCTGCCCGCTCAGTCCAAGGGGACGATCCGGCTGGCGGAGTGGCTAGAGGCAAACAGCTGGGAATCGCTGGAAGATCTGCGCAGCAGCAGCCGACAGCGACAGGCAGAGGGCCTGATGCTAAAACGACTGGATCAGCCCTACGCCATGGGAAGGGCTCGCGATGTCTGGTGGAAGTGGAAGATCGATCCGCTGTCGATCGATGCCGTCCTGATCTACGCGCAGCGCGGGCATGGTCGTCGCGCCAACCTCTACACCGACTACACGTTTGCACTTTGGGACGATGGCCAACTGGTTCCATTTGCCAAAGCCTATAGCGGGCTCAGCGACGCCGAGATCCGCGAGGTCGATCGGCTGGTGCGCAGTTCGACTCGGGAGGCATTTGGGCCGGTGCGAAGCGTCGAGCCAACGATGGTGATGGAGATCGCGTTTGAGGGGCTGCAGGAAAGCGGGCGGCACAAAAGCGGATGGGCCGTGCGGTTCCCTCGCATCCTCCGATGGCGGCGCGACAAAACTCCACAACAGGCCGATTCGCTGAGCGATCTGGCGCGCTTTGCACGACTCAGCGATCCACCTTGCGCGGTGGGGGAATCATGAGTCGCCGTGACCCGTTTGGTGAGCTGCTGGAGCGAGTCGATCAGTGGATGCATTCGCGTGGATGGTCTCCCTTTCGATTCCAGAAGGACGCGTGGAAGGCGTACCTAAACGGCTGCCATGGAATGATTGATGCGGCCACCGGGACGGGAAAAACGCTGGCAGCGTGGATCGGACCTCTGGTGGAAGGGATGGCCGATCCCCAGCCCGCCGCAGCGGGCTGCCGTCTGCTGTGGATCACTCCGATGCGGGCGCTGGCGACCGATACGGAAGCGAACCTGCGCGAGGCGATGGAGGGGCTGGGAGTTGGCTGGCGTCTGGAACGCCGGACCTCCGACAGCCCCCAGCACCTGAAGAACAAACAGCTGCGGCAGCTTCCCGAAGCGCTGATCACCACCCCAGAAAGCCTCTCACTGCTGCTGACTCACGCCGATGTGCTTTGCCAGCTGGCGACCACGCGCTGTGTGGTAGTCGACGAGTGGCATGAGCTGATGGGGTCGAAGCGGGGAGTGCAGACCGAACTGGTGCTGGCGCGACTTCGGCAACTGAACCCCAACCTGCGCGCCTGGGGGATCTCTGCGACGCTGGGCAATCCCGAAGAAGCGGCTCGCCGTCTGATCGGCTCCGCGCCTCTGCTTCCGATGGTAAAGATCCAAGGTGGACAGCGCAAGAAACTGCATCTGGATTCGATCATCCCCACACAGATCGAACGCTTCCCGTGGGCCGGTCACTTGGGAACACGGCTGACGCAGGGAGTGGTCGAGGCGATCGAAGGGGCATCTTCGACCTTGGTCTTCACCAACACCCGTGCCCAGGCGGAGATCTGGTACCGCACCTTGCTTCAGGCAAGACCCGATTGGGCTGGTCTAATCGCCATCCACCACGGTTCGCTCGATCGCCAAGTGCGCCAGTGGGTCGAAGAGCATCTGCGGCTGGGGCGTCTGCGGGCCGTGGTATGTACCAGCAGCCTCGATCTGGGAGTCGATTTCTCGGCGGTCGATCTGGTGGTGCAGGTAGGAAGCCCCAAGGGGATCGGAAGACTGCTGCAGCGGGCAGGCCGCAGCGGTCATCAGCCGGACGGGAAAAGTCGCATGGTCTTCGTGCCGACGCATGCGATGGAACTGGCGGAACTGGCCGCCGCGCGAGATGCAGTCGATGCGCAAGAAGTCGAATCGCGCAACCCGCCGGCGATGCCTTTGGATCTCCTGGCGCAGCACCTTGTCACCATCGCGATCGGAGGTGGTTTCACCCGCGACGCCATGCTGGAAGAAATACGAACCACTGCGGCCTATGCGGAAATCACCGACTCGCAGTGGCACTGGGTGCTCGATCACATCACCACCGGCGGAGCATTGCATGCCTATCCCGAGTTTCGTCGCGTTGTGCAGGAAGAGGATCGATACGTCGTCCGAGACCGACGGATCATCGCTCAGCATCGCATGGCGATCGGTACGATCGTTTCGGATGCGGCCATCCAGGTGCAGTGGATGAAGGGAGGAGCTTTGGGGACTGTCGAGGAGTCGTTCATCGCACGACTGAAGCCGGGGGACAAATTCGCATTTGCCGGCAAGGTTTTGGAACTGGTGATGGTGCGCGAGAATCGCGCTTACGTGAAGCGCAGCAAGGGACAGCCCGATGCGATCCCCCGGTGGATGGGGGGGCGATTGCCGCTGTCGGCTGAACTGAGCGGACGGCTGAGGCAGCGACTGGAGGAAGCGGCCAGCGGCGTTTTCCGCGGTCCAGAGATGCAGGCGCTGCGACCGATGCTGTGGCTGCAGCGCCAGTGGAGCCATCTTCCGCGGCGCAATCAATGGCTGATCGAATCGACCACCGCTAAAGATGGCTTCTACTGCTTTCTCTATCCCTTCGCCGGTCGATTGGCGCACGAAGGACTGGCTGCCCTCCTCGGCTATCGGCTCAGCCGCCTGCAACCGATCAGCCTCTCGATGGCCTGCAATGAGTATGGACTGCTGCTGCACAGCGATCAGGTTTGGGATCTCCATCAGGCGATCGCGCGAGGGTGGCTGGAGCCGAATCGGCTGGAGGAAGATATCCTCGGATCGCTGCAGGTTAGTGAGCTGGCCAGGCGCCACTTCCGCGAGATCGCCAGGACCAGCGGTTTGGTTCATCCGGGAGCTCCCGGCCGCCCCAAATCGATGCGGCAGCAACAGGCCAGCAGCCAGCTGATCTACGATGTCTACCATCGCTACGATCCGACCAATCTGCTGATGGAACAGGCGCGCCAGGAGGCGCTGCATCTGCAGCTGGATGCGACACGCCTGCGGAAGGTGGTCGATTCTTGGCGGGGACAGGAACTGATCGTCAAGGCGACGCGCAGCTTCACCCCTCTGGCCTTTCCGCTGGTGGTCGATCGTCTGCGAGATCGCGTCAGCAGTGAGTCGCTGGAGGGGCGCATCCGCCGGATGCAGCAGCAACTGGAACGCTTAGCGGGGGATGAGCCGCCGGATGCGCAGAGCAGTTTGGGAGTGAAGGACCAGTCGGTGGTGGAAGAGGTGGCTAGGGCGACCGCAGGACGCAAGAGAAAAGGTTGATCGTGGAACGGATGCCGTACACTTGGTGTCAGCAGCCTTGGGAACTGCTGGCCGGACGAGGGCTCTACTGGCCTCGCCACCATGCCCTTCTGGTCGCCGATCTCCATCTGGGGAAGGAGCTGGTCTTCCGCAAATCGGGGCTGGCGATCCCGGAAGGAGCCACGCAGGAGACGCTGGAGCGATTGGATCGGTTGCTGGAGGCTACTAGCGCCAGAAACTTATGGATCCTGGGGGATCTGTTTCATGCACGTTCCGGTCTCTCGGAGCAGTTAGAGCAATGGCTGGTCGCCTGGCGACAGCGACAGGAAGCGATCACGATCGAGCTGGTGGCAGGCAATCACGATCGAGGGACTCGTGCGCTATGTGATCGATTGGCGATCGGGTGGCAGCCCGAGCCGTGGGAGGTCGATGGGATCGCGCTGCATCATCATCCGCCGGAGTCGACCGGGACTAGCGATCGGAAGGGGGAAGACGAGGTTCCGACAAGGGCGGGAGATTTCTCCGAGATCGAAGTGCCCTTTATAGCCGGTCACCTCCATCCGAAGGTCGCATTGCCGAAAGTATTTGGGATCACCGGATCGTGGCCCTGTTTCCAGTTCAGCCCCCATGGAATGATCTTGCCGGCGCTCGGGGAATTCACAGGCGGGCAGCGCCATAGCGTT
>Ga0315902_10008342_pt1 | contig 14044 bp, 17 predicted proteins | sample LakEriMetagenome_9_FD_203523 | JGI IMG/M metagenome (GOLD analysis project Ga0315902, IMG submission 203523) | Freshwater fungal communities from buoy surface, Lake Erie, Ohio, United States - Buoy 12 MA117 | ecosystem: Environmental > Aquatic > Freshwater > Lake > Lake biofilm | place: USA... | reverse complement strand
CCACGTCTTAAAAAAGCATTTGATAATGCAATTTCCAAAGACCCTAGAATGGAAGAAATCCGTAGGGTATTCTTTGATGAGTCAGAGCAACTTAGAAATCTTGGTAAGGTTGATTACTTCCCTGCCGAAGTTAAGTTTGCAGCAAATGCATATGGCAAAACAGAATCAGCAATACGTCTTGGTAAATCATTAACTAGGTATGATGAGTTTACTGGCAAGGGTTCAACAGATGCTTTGGGTGAAGTATTATCTTTAAGACTGGGTTCTAAAGTTGGTGCCCCTACTGTAAATCTAATTAAGTTTAGAAATGCAGTTAGTGGACTAAAACCATTACGTTATGTAACTTTATCTGGTATGCGTCCATTTGATGCACGAGTTGAATTAAACTCTTTTATTGACAATATGCCAGTATTTAAAGATGGCAACGCCAAGATTATGACTGCTCCTAATGTATTTAGAAAAGCAGGAGATGTACGTCGTGAGATGGAAGATGCTTTAATCAAGGCTAAGACCCCACAAGATAAATACAAGGCTTTAGAAGAGATTGATGAACAACTAGGTAGAATTGTTGCTTACAAGCATGGACATTTTACAGAGGCTGAACTAAGAGCACAGATTGCTCAAATGCGTTCTAACGTATCAACTAACAAGCGAGTATTTGAAAAGAATGGTTATTCATTCAATGCCGATGGCACAATGAATCAAACCAATATTGAAACAACTCGCCAAATGGCTGAGTCTTACTTGTTTACTCCTTGGGATTTAATTGAGCGTGAGTTCGTTAATACAGCAAAGACTGGTATTGCCGGAAAGTTAGTTACTCCTAAAAATACCATTGCTACTACATACGAGTCATTAACTCGTCTATGGACATTTAATGCACTTGCTCGACCTATGTTTATTATTAAGCAGTCTATTGCAGAACCTATGATTAGTGCCGCTATTGCCCTTGGGCCTGGTGCTGCATTTAGAATTGGTGCAACTGCACTAAAGAATGCTACAAAAAATACAAATAACTTTACCAGAAATTTAGCCTCCAAAGGTTTAAACTCTAAAGACCTAAAGGCTATAAATAGAGCAGTAACAGCAAAGCAAAAAAGTATAAGTTTACTTATTGCTCAAAAAGATGAATTAACAGCAGCCATAGATGACATGGTAACTGGTAAAGTATCTCCTGCTGCAAAAGCACAGAATTTAAAGAAACTAAACAAGTATCTAAAAGCAGTTGATGAATTAATAGACAATGCAGAATTAGACTTAATCGATATGACTGCTCCTTTAGGTAAAACACCTAAGGTAGCAAATGCTCCATCTTTAAAGCGTAAGATTGATTATATCGAAAAGAACGCATCTGCGGCTACCCTAAAGAAGGTACAGCCTAAAATAGACGCTGCTAAACTTGGTTTATCCAAGTACAATACAGTGCTTGCAAAGATGGCTACAAATGGCAAAGTACTTAAAGATGCTGATGATGCCTTAGCAAAAGCATATGATGATATTGATAATGTAATTAAAGAAAATGCTGATTTGCTTGAAGAACAAGCAGAAGTATTTGGTCGTAGCGCAGAGTTTAAAAAACGTTATTACGGCAAAAAAGATAATTACAGAATGTTTAATGGGCAGTATGTTAAAGTAACATCATTCTTCGATGATGAGACTGGTAACAACTTTTCAAGAGCGATACGTGCTGAAGTAGACAATACCAATACAGTAGAGCAAACATTCTTGGGTGAACTATCTGTAGGAAATCGTCAAGCAATCCTCGCAAGTAAAGTTCCTAATATGCCTATCGATATTACTAATCCAATATATTTTGATGAACTACAACATGTGGCCAATAATCTTATACGTGGCGATGAGTTAATGGATTTTATTCTTTCTAACCCACCAACCACAGCAATTAAGTCTTGGGTAACAAGCCGTGAGGGTAAGCGTTATCTAGCACAATTTGATGTATATGATAAGACAGATGGACTGGCATACGTAAAAGATAAGTTTGCTCTAGTAAATAGAATGTTTCCTTCTAAAGAGGCGCAATCAATTATATTACAGCGAGAAATTCGTGCAGACGAATTACAGAAATTACTATCTCCTTACGCTAAGGACAATAAGTTATTCCCTGTTGCTCCTTCCGACTGGTCATATGCTGAGTCCGCAATGGTTGGACAAAACGCTACTAAAATTGTAGATGGTATGATATCACGGGGTGCAAGTAAGATATTCAGACTTCTAAATGCTCCTGAAAATCCTATCCGTGAGAATTTCTTTGATGAAATAGCAATGACTAAGTTAACCCAAAAGGCACAGGTATTGGCTGACCAGGGTGTAGATGTAACTGTGTCTCAATGGAATGCATTGCGTCAGGCTGCTGGTCGAGAAGCATTACAAGAAACAGAAAAGACTTTCTATACAGTACGACGTCAGAATTCAATTCTGTACGCAATGCGTGCTGCTGCAGCATTTCCAACTGCATCACTTAATGCTTTCTATCGTTATGGAAGATTAACAATTAAAAATCCTGAGCGTATGCTTGGATTTACTTATAACTATGGCAGAACATTTGAAAACTTTGGTGTAGATAAAAACGGTAACCCAACAGATAATATTGATGATATTGCCTGGTTGGTTGTTCCTGGAACTCAAGACTTCGGTCCTTCTAAGGGTGATGGATTAAAGTTAAATGCACGTTCACTAGGATATTTGCTTAACTATCCAAGCCCATCATTTATTACAGCAATTTCAACTGCAAATATATTTAAGAATTGGCCAACCGCAGAAGATTATGCTAGCGGTAAAAAAGGTCCTGAGTGGTTACAAAAAATGCTTGGCGGATTGTACAACTCATGGTTCCCATATGGCCCACAGGACTCTCCCATTAGGGCATTTACACCTTCTTGGGGAAATGCTGTTTACAATTACGCATTTACTCCAATGGGTAAAACAGATTTCTTACAATCAGTAAACTCTATCTATAGATATCATAAAATGCTATACGATATGGGTATAGATAAAGAACCTATAACCGAAGAGCAGGCTATAGCCGAGGCTAGAGGTCTATGGTTCCAAAAATTTAAGAACAGTTTCGTGTCACCATTTGGTGTACCTTTAGAGACTAATCTTTATCCTGCAAGCATGATTGATAACCTTTATAATACACTTGTGAATAAATACCAAACACAAGGTAAGAATAGAGAAGAAGCAAAGACTCTTGCTGGTGATGAATTACTGGCAACTGTTGGAACCGACCTAGTTCTTGAGAATGTAACTTTTAAAGATTACAACAAGAATATCCCTGGAGTAGTTCCTACTGTAGAAAACTACAATAGAATATTCAAAGACAACGAAGACCTAGTAAAACAATTATCTCAAATTAAAGACGGAGATATATCTTTAGTTGGTCTTTTGGGTGCAGATATAGAGTATAAAGCAGAAGATAGAAATACTGCTATATCAAGATTGCTAAATGACCCTAAACTTAAATTACCTGGAACAAGCAAGTACATCAATGACTTGAGACTTACTCCAGCAGAAGAAGATTTGCAGCGTCAAAAGAACATCCTGTGGGGAAGATACACGTCCCTAAAAGAAACATTGACTGCTCAAATTACTGATGGTAAATCATTCCGTTCTCACAAAGAACTTGGTGACTATCTTGCATATGTAGCAAGCACTACATTTAGAGAAGAAAGTCAAGCCTGGTATGATGAGTATATGGCTGGTGTTCGTGGAGATAACTCCTACAACTATGCTAGAGCATTAAAGTTAATCACTACAAATGATGACTTTATGAAAAAGAATGGTGATACAGAGTACTGGAAAGATGCACAAATGTTCATGAATCTTCGTGACCAAGTTGCTGCGTTGTACAAGTCCTTCCCAGATGGTGACCCACGTAAGTCTAAGATGAGAGATGCGTATTTAGCATACATTGATACCAACATATCAGCATTTCATCCTAAACTTCAAACTATGATTAAAATTTACTTCGATAACGATACTTTAAAGGTGGTTGAGTAATGGCTGGCGAAAAAGAACAACAAGTTGCTAACCAAGCAAATGTAGATATTGCTGGATTCACCGAGTTTATGAAAACTTGGATGGGTACTTCAAGTGGCCCAAAGGATTCTACAACCACTAGTAGAAGTGTAACTAAACTTAATAAAGCCAGCGCAAAGGCTCTTATTGATAAGGCTGCTAAAGACGCTCAATTTACTGGCACCCTTACAGACGCTGACATTGAAGATTTCATAAAAAAGTTTAATTCTGAACAAGCCAAACAAATTGAAACTGTTGTAAAGGCGGCATCTTCTAGGGTAGCACCAGGTACAAGCCAGGCTGCTGCTGAGAAAGAAATACAGTCAATACTTACAACTGAGTATCCTTCTTACTTCAAACCAGATACTTTTGCTGATGACTGGATTTGGACTAAGATTAACTTTAAAGATGAAAAATCTTTAGGTGGTAAAGCATTAACTGCCCTAGGCAATGTAAGAGCGATTATTGCTGGATTTGGTCCATTAGACTTTTCTGAAGTAGAGGTTCAAACTGCTGCTAGAAAAATTGCTAGAGGCGAAATATCTAATGATGATTTTCGTTCTACTATTGCACAAAAGGCAATGGTTAACTATCCTCAATATGCAGAGCGTTTAAAGCAAAATCCTGGGTCAACTTTAAAAGACCTAGCGTCACCTTACATTAATCTTATGGCTAAAGAGTTAGAACTAGATGCTAATTCAATTGAGTTAGATGATATGGATTTAGATAAAGCATTAAGACCTGATGGAACTGCAGGTAAACTTCCCACTATGTCTCTTGCCGAGTTTAGAGTAGCCCTAAGAAATAGTCCTCGATGGGAATCTACAACTGCTGCCAATGAGGCTGCAAGAGATGCTGCTACCGCATTAGGTAGAGCATTTGGATATGGAGTATAATGGCATTTGTATACAACCAAGGTAATCCAGTTGCCAAAAATGTTTACGTAGCACCAACTGCATCTAAAACTACAAAATCATCAGGTGGATATAGTGGAATTCCTGCTACCAAAACAGTAACGACTGGTGGTTATAGTGGTATTCCTGCTAATAAAACAACAACATTTACTTATGGTTTAGGTAATCCTTTACAGACTCAAATTACTAAACCTGGTCAAACCCTTCCTACTACTCAAGGAACAGTTGTTAAGAAAAAAACTACTGGTGGTGGAACTACTGGTGGTGGAACTACTGGTGGTGGAACTACTGGTGGTGGAACTGGCGACGGTGGAGGCGGTGCAACAGATACTGGAAAATTTCCTTCTGCTGGAACATTTGCTGGATGGGAATATTCTACCGATAAAAAACAAAGGAGAATGAAATTCCACGATGGTCTAGGTGGATTTTATTATGGTGAATATGAAGTAGCACCAGTAACTGACGAGGAAACAAAGGCTCCTGAAAGAATATTAGCACTTGACACATTTAAGGCTACATTAGGATTACTATTAGGTAAAGACGAAGCAAATAAGCCATACATTCAAAAATTATACGGTTTAGTATCTGGATTTTATAAAACAGGTTCAAGCGTAGATGAGGCTTTAAACCTTGCTTTGTATCAAGCCGAGAACGAAAATGCTATTCCTGAATTTACATCACGATTTAAGGGTATATTTGCTATTAGAGATTTAAAGCAAAAAGGAATGGCAGTTACTGTGCCAACTATTGCTGAGTTTTTTGCTACAGAGGCTAAAATGGGTGAAGTTCTAACCAATGCTGGTTTAAGTGATTTAGCAACCGAAGAATTCCTTGGTGGAATTATTGGTTTAAATAAATCAGTTCTTGAGGTCGGAAATCTTATTAGCGATGTATTTACTGCTATTGATTATGCCCCAACAGAACTTAAAACAACATTGCAAACATACTTCCCTGGTGTAGATAGAGTATCTATTGCTAAGGCTATATTGACTGGCAAAGAAGGCGCACAAGAGTTAAGCCAGAAAGTTAAGGGCGTATCCGTCCTATCTGCTGCACAACAACAAGGCGTCGCAATGGACCTAGCAACAGCAAGTAATATTGCTAAACAAGGTTACGATTACCAACAGGCTTTGACTGGCTTTGGTCAAGTAAAACAACTCGAAAGAGCAGGAACATTGGCTCAATTTAGAGGCGGACAATTTACTTCAACTCAAGCACAAGAAGCAGTATTTGGAAAGAGTGTTCAACAACAAAATATTCTTGAACAATTAAAAGAAGAAGAATTAGGAAGATTCCAGGGTTCTTCTGGAAGATTCGCATCAAGAGATAGAGGCTTAGGCCAGTACTAACTAGAATCCTAATGGACCTACCAGCCCCATTAGCGTATAAGCCTGGTAGCAAGAGCCAACCAATTTCCCCGAATTGACTTGAGGCTTGCGACTACAACGAATAGAAAGGGTGGTGTTGCTATGAGCAACAATTACTGGGATGAAGACGAAGACGACCTAGATACTACTAATGAGTACGCAGGTGATGGAAGTGACTTACTTAAAAAGTTACGGAAAGCAAAGCGTTCTGATGAGAAACGTATCAAAGAACTCACTGAGCAACTTGAGACATTATCCAAGTCGCAGCGTGAGCGTACAGTCAAAGAAGTCCTAGAAAAAAAGGGTGTAAACCTTAAGGCAGCAAGACTAGTACTAAAAGATTTAGATGATGTTAACGAAGAGTCAGTTAATAATTGGCTCGATGATAACGCTGATTTATTTGGTATTAAAGTTGCTACTGAAGAATCAAGAGTAAGCGAGATAGATAAAGCAGCCTTAAGGCAGCAAGATGTCGTTACTCAAGGTGCTATTACTCCCGACAGAGCAGAGGATTTAAATCTTCGCATCGATAATGCAGATTCAATGGATGCATTATTGGATGTACTTCGCTCACAATAATTCCGTTCATAGTCACTTGGAGGTGACGATATGGCATATGTATCAACAGACTCCGCTTCTTTAGGCGGAACCGCTGGTGGTGCTGGTCTAGTCCAGAAGGCGTATGACCGTCTTCTAGAATTCGCTCTCCGTTCTGAACCACTAATTCGTTCAGTCGCAGATAAGCGTCCAGCACGTCAAGCAATCCCTGGCTCAACCGTTGTTCTACAACGTTATGTTGACCTTTCAGTAGCAACAACTGCTCTGACAGAGACAACTGACCCAGATGCAGTAGCAATGTCAACACCAACATCAGTAACCATTACTCTTAACGAGTACGGTAACTCAGTGTTGGTAACTCGTGCATTAGAGTTATTCTCTCTTGCAGATGTAGACCCTGCAATTGCAAACATTATCGCTTTCAACCTAGCAGATTCTATCGATTCAGTAGCAATGACAGAGTTGCGTGCTGGAACTAACGTAATCTACTCAGGTTCAACAGCAACATCAACTGCAACTGTTACAGCAGCCGCTACACTATCTTCAGCAAACATCCGTAGGGCTGTTGCTAAGTTACGTGCTAATAAGGCTCTTGGTCGCAAGGGTTCACTATTCTGGGCTGGATTACACCCAGAGGTATCCCACGACCTACGTGCTGAGACAGGTTCAGCAGGATGGTTACTTCCTAACCAATACGGTTCTTCACAAGACCGCATTTGGGCAGGAGAAATCGGAACTTACGAAGGTGCATACTTCGTAGAGTCTCCACGCCTTTACTCTGCAACTGACGGTGCTTCATCTGCAAAGGTGTACCGCACAATTATCGCAGGACAGCAAGCACTTGCTGAGGCAGTGGCAGAAGAGCCACATGTAGTTATCGGTCCAGTCGTTGACCGTTTGATGCGTCACCGCCCAATGGGTTGGTACGGCGTATTAGGCTTCAAGGTCTACCGTAACGAGGCTCTATACAGAATCGAATCAGGTTCTTCAATCGCTTAGTTGATTGACGGTAGGGCTAGAAGAAATTCTAGCCTTACAGTAAGTTCATTAAGGAGAATAATGGCAAATTATACATTTACTACACCAGTTGTAGAAGAGGCACCTATTGGAAAACATAGGTTGTTTTACTTTTATAAACAAGATAAAGGTATAAGTATTGCAAAAAGTGGTGGAACTTATTCACAAGTGCGTTATATACTAGATGAAGATATTGCAAACTATGATGAGTTTTATCGTGGTGGATATGAGCATACAGTAAACGATGAAACCAAAGCAGCATTGATTGCTGGTGGTGTAGGAATAACTGAGGCTAACTTTACAGTAATATAAGGGGATATATGAAACACTGGGAACATCATCCAGTACCAATTGATGGATGTTTTGGATGTAAAGGTTTAACTCTTCAAATGAATACTGGAGATGCTAAACGAGATATTCCAGATAAGAAATGGAACTCTGAGTTGCAGGCTTATCGGGACGCAAGAGCACAAGGAATACAACCAGCAGGAACAACTATGCGTCACGTACAAGAAGCGCATAGAGCCTCAGAAGTGTTAGGTAAAGCGTACAATGCGGACACTATGCCTAAGACTAAAGATATAACACCAAAAGCCGCAACCGTAATGAAAGAGATAGGACAAATATAATGCCAATGGTAAATGGAAAAGAGTATTCATACTCTAAAAAAGGAATGGCTATGGCTAAGAAAGCAGCCAAGAAGTCAGGCAAGAAAATGGTTATGAAGAAAGCAGTTATGAAGAAAATGGGCAAGAAGAAGTAAAATGCCTAATTTTAATCCAGCCGAAGAAGCAAGGCGTGAAAAGATATTGAGAAGACACAAAAAATCAATATCACCTAAAAGTGTAAAAGCAGCAGAAGAGGCTGCTAAAAAAGCACTTGAAAAGAAATATCCAGGAATGTTTGTACCTGAAACTCGCACTGCTCCTAATACATCAAGAAAGAAAGGCAGCAAATAATGGCTAAGCCAGTAAGACCAAAAGTAGTAAATAAGAATGTTAAAGTAACTCAAGCCCAGATTGACCAAATCAAAAAACTTGGTATGACCAAGGCTTTGGCGATGGTTAAAGCAAATAAGGGTTCAGAGAACAAGGGTGCAGTAGCAATTACCAACGAGGCTGTACGTAGACTATACGGACAAGAGCGTTTTGATAAGGCTATAGGTAGAGTAAAGCGTCCTACAGGAACGATGACAAAATCAAGTAAGCCAAAGTCAAACTTTACTTATAGTGCACCATCTGCAACTAAAGCAACTGTTAAGAAGACAGCAGTTAAGAAGCCTATGACTCCATATGAAAAAGATATGGCACGCAGAGGAATTTACTAAAATAATGTCATCGGGTCAACGCAAACGTCATGACGGATGGAATAAATCAATTATACGGGACGGTGTAGTTGTTATTCTTCGTAAGGATGGTACTGAAAAAGTACGCCTTGACCCAAAGACGAAAGAAGTAATCAAGGGGAATAAATGAAAGATTCAAGATTACAAAGGGCTGGAGTATCTGGTTTTAATAAACCAAAGCGTACACCTAATCATCCTAAGAAGTCACATGTAGTTGTGGCTAAGGTTGGTAGCCAAGTAAAGACAATTAGATTTGGCGAGCAAGGCGCAAGCACTGCTGGTAAGCCAAAGGCTGGTGAGTCTGAGCGTATGAAAATGAAACGTAAGTCTTTTAAAGCAAGACACGGCAGAAACATTGCTAAGGGTAAAATGTCTGCAGCCTACTGGGCGGATAAAGTTAAATGGTAGCAAAGAAAAAGGCTAAGTCTAAGGTCAATGCTGCTGGTAACTATACTAAGCCTGGCATGAGAGCAACACTATTTAAGAAGATTAAGGCTGGTTCTAAAGGTGGAGACCCTGGAGAATGGTCAGCCCGTAAAGCACAACTACTTGCTGTGCAATATAAGAAAGCAGGCGGAGGTTACAAGTAATGGCACTTGCTAAATCTCAACAATCTTTAAAAAGTTGGACTGCACAGAAGTGGAAAACTTCTGATGGTAAGCCATCTAAAGGTAAGAAAAGATATTTACCTGAAGCAGCATGGGCTGCATTAAGTCCAGCAGAAAAAGCGGCTACTAATAGAGCCAAGGCTAAAGGCAATAAAAAGGGTAAACAATTCGTAAAGCAACCTAAAGCAATAGCCAAAAAAGCAGCAAAGTACAGATAGGGACACAGGGGACTATGAGTAAAAAAGATTCTGTAGCACTAGTATGGTGTGATAATGGAATGGTAGATGGCAAGTTTATGCAAGGCGTAGCAGATGTAATGCTAAAGTCTGGAATAGAGTTTGCTACAACATTAAGAAGTCAAGGCAATCAAATTGCTAGACAAAGACAGACAACCATTGACTATTGGTATGATAAGACTGAATACGAGTGGTTATTATGGATAGATTCAGATGTAGTAATTAGTCCAGAAAAATTTAAGTTATTATGGGACAATAGGGATATTGAGAAGCGTCCATTAATTACTGGAGTATATTTTACTACAGATACACCAGAAGAGCCTTTAATGGCTCCACTACCTACAGTATTTAACTTTGTTAATAATGGTGATGGTGGCTTTGGTTTAACTAGAATACATCCACTACCAGTTAATGAGTTAATAAAGGTAGATGCAGCGGGTATGGGATTTGTCCTAATGCACCGTAGTATAGTTCCAAAACTTCGTGAGATAGCACCAGATGGTCAGTTATTCATGGAAATGGGACGAGGAACTAAGTTCATAGGTGAAGATATATTTTTCTTTGCTCTATGTGATAAGGCTGAAGTTCCACTATATTGTCATACTGGAGCAACTGTTCCACATATGAAACGGTTCTCATTTGATGAGCATTATTATCGAGCATTTTTTGGTAAGCCAAAAGAAGAACCTAAATCAAAATTAGTTACACCTAATAAAAAAATCATTACACCTAGATAGGATAAACAATGGCACTTGGTAAAGCAGGCAGTAGCCTAACAGCAGAACTTAATCGTCTTGCTGGCATCACTGATGTAACACAATATCTTGATGAGCAAGGGGCAGCAAATGCTTACGCTGGTACTACTGGACTTGCAACCGTTGGTGCTTTAAATGTACTGGCAGGTAAAACAACTCCTGCTGATTACAAAGACATTGATGGAATCTGCAATGAGTTGGCTTCAACTACAGGACTAGCAGCACCTGCTGCATTACGGAGTATAGACGCCTAATGACAACTACATTAATTAACTTAATGGATGAAGTCCAGATTAATCTCGCTGGATATACATACCAACAAGATAGAGCAACACACTTAACTAGTGCAGTATCTACACTAACTTCATCATCTACGTCTCCAACAATTTTATCTCTTGGTTCTACCGAGAGTATTGGTAAGGGTGTAATTGAAATCAATGAAGAATTGCTATGGCTTGATTCATTTGACCGTGTAGCGAATACAGCGACAGTTGCACCTTATGGTCGTGGTTATCTAGGAACAACAGCAACAACACACGCTATTGATAGTAAAGTTACTATATCTCCTACATTTCCAAGATATGTGGTAAAGAAAGCAATTAACGATACAATACGTGCTGTAGGTGCTACTATATTTGCAGTAAAATCTACCACATTTACTTTCAATGCTGCGGTTACAACATATGCTTTTAATAATTTAGATATAGGTAATATCCTAAGTATTATGTGGCAAGAGGTTGGACCATCTGAAGAGTGGATTCCAGTACGTCGTTGGTCTTGGGACTCTGCAGCAAATGAGACTGCATTTGGTTCTGGAGCACAGACAGTAACTATTGGTGACTTTATCACGCCTGGCAGAACAGTTAAAGTTGTATATGCAACTGACCCTATAGCCTTTACTACTAATAACCAAGTCTTCTCAACACAAACTGGTTTGCCTGAATCATGTAAAGATGTAATTGTTCTTGGTGCCTCATATCGTTTGCTTACCTTCCTTGACCCTGCCCGTGCAAGTCAAGTTAGTCCACAAGCAGACGAAACAGATTCTAAACGTCCCTTTGGTGCGTCTCAAACTGCTACCAAGCAATTGTTTGCATTATATACACAACGTCTTTCAGAAGAAACATCAAGACAGCAATCAAACTATCCAATCCGTGTCCATTACAGCCGATAGGTAAATAAATGACAATACGTAAATACTCCTCACGCTCACAGCAAACAACATTAACTGGAGCACTTAACACTACTGCTACATCCGTAACTGTAGTATCAGCATCCGCCCTTATGGGTGGTGCAAGCGTCTCTGGCGGACAGACGTTTACAGTAGTAATTGACCCAGATACAGCAATTGAAGAAATTGTAGATGTAACGGCGGTATCTACTAACACTCTTACAATTGTTCGTGGTATAGAAAACAATAGCGTTGGACAGGAACACTCTGCTGGTGCTGTAGTACGCCATATGGCAATTGGACGTGATTTCCGTGAGGCTAATGACCACATTGAGAATACTACAACAGCACACGGATTAACTATTGCAAATGTAGTTACTACTGCAGATACTGGTGGTTCAGCAAAAGTAACTAGTGGAATGATTGTCGATGGCACCATTGTTAATGCTGACATCAATGCAAGTGCTGCTATTGCAGATACTAAGTTAGCCACTATCTCAACTGCTTCTAAGGTATCTAACTCTGCTACTACTGCTACATCTGCTAACACAGCATCAGCCATTGTGGCTCGTGATGCTTCAGGTAACTTTTCTGCAGGTACTATTACCGCTAACCTTACAGGTACTGCTAGCACAGCAACTACTGCTACTACTGCCAATGCTTTAACTACAGCCCGTAATTTCCAACTAACTGGAGATGTAGAGGCATCTGCCGTATCCTTTGATGGTTCTGGCAACGTAAGCCTAACTACTGTTATTGGCACTGGTGCAATTGTTAACGCAGATATCAATGCTTCTGCTGCTATTTCATATAGCAAGTTAAACCTTGCGGGAACTATTACTTCCTCTGATATAGTAGATGGAACTATCGTCAATGCTGATATTAATGCTAGTGCTGCTATTGCGCTTAGCAAGTTAGCAACTGACCCACTAGCCCGTGCTAACCATACAGGTACACAGACTGCTAGTACTATCTCTGATTTTGATACACAAGTTCGTACCTCTAAGGTAACTGACCTTACTGCTCCAACTGGTTCATTCTCAATGAATAGCCAAAAGATTACTAACCTTGCTACACCTACATCTAATACTGATGCTTCAACCAAGGCTTATGTAGATACTCAAATTAATAACCTTATTGATGGTGCCCCTAGCACATTAGATACTCTTAATGAGATTGCTGCTGCTCTTAATGACACAGCCAATTTCTCTGATACAGTAGTTCTTAAATCAGGTTCTACAATGACTGGAGCCTTAACTCTTTCAGGTGCTCCTTCATCTAACCTACACGCTGCTACAAAGGCTTATGTAGATTCATTTGCTGCTAATGCATCAGCCGATGCTGCTTCCGCTGCTGCAAGTGCCGCTGCTGCTGCAGCCTCATATGATTCATTTGATGATAGATACCTAGGTGCTAAAGCATCTGCTCCATCTGTAGATAATGATGGTAATGCTTTAACTGCTGGTGCTCTTTACTTTAATACTACAACTGGTGCTATGCAGGTATGGGATGCAGTTGCTGCTGCTTGGGAAGGCATTACATCTGCAGTATCATCTAGCCGTTGGAGTAAGACTGCTGCAGGTGGTGAGACTACACTTAATGGTGCAGATGACAATGCAGTATCATTATCTTACACAGTAGGTTACGAACAAGTATATTTAAATGGTGTATTGTTAGCAAGAGGCGGAGATTACACAGCCTCTAATGGTTCAAGTATTACTGGTATCGCAGCATTAACCGCTGGAGATATTGTAGAGGTTTTATCCTGGACACCATATAGCGTTGCCAATGCATTAACTGTAACTACTATTGATGCAAAGGGTGACTTACTTGTAGGAACTGCAAGTGATACAATAGGAAGATTAGCGGTAGGAACCAATGGATATATCCTTACTGCTGATAGCAGTCAGACTCAAGGAATTAAATGGGCTGCTGCACCTGAAGCAGGATTTAATCCACTAATGTTGATGGGAGCATAATGACAAGAGCAAGAACCAATGCAGATAACTTTGCTGCAGATGTATTAGGCGTAACCGCC
>Ga0315902_10008341_pt1 | contig 14045 bp, 11 predicted proteins | sample LakEriMetagenome_9_FD_203523 | JGI IMG/M metagenome (GOLD analysis project Ga0315902, IMG submission 203523) | Freshwater fungal communities from buoy surface, Lake Erie, Ohio, United States - Buoy 12 MA117 | ecosystem: Environmental > Aquatic > Freshwater > Lake > Lake biofilm | place: USA... | reverse complement strand
TTGTTGGCATAATTAAATACTAATTTTTCTTTATTTATTAAATTCCCGCTTTTTTAGGGGTTGCAAATGTAGTAATTATTTTCAATGAAACAAATCGTAATTAATTAATTTTTTCATCAATTAAATATTTGTATTTTAATGAGATAAAGAATAGCCATTAAATTGCCAATGCCTTTAAAAACTGAAGCCCCGCGAATGGCTATTTCAAACAAATTCTATTTAGATTCTAGAAACTATAATAAAAACAGATTTTTTGCGTTATTTTGAGGCAAACAATTGGGCCTTTTGAAAAAGATTTTTCTCATTTTTTTTATAATTTTCGTCAGTGGAAACATTTCTGCTCAGGAATTCCATCTGAAAATTATTGGGCAAAATGAAAAAGAATCAAAAATTATCGACAGTATAGGCTATGTTTTAAATCACAAAAATGCTAAATCAATTCAGGATGAAAATAATTTGTTTTACGAAAAGCTTACCAAAAAAGGATATTTAGAAATTCAGCTTGCGGAAAATTTTAAGCTAAATGATTCCACATTTTACTTCAAATACAATCTTGGAAAAAAAATAAATTATGCACAAATATATATAGGTATAAAATCAAAAGAAAATATTGCTGCAAACTACAATATTAAAAACGATACCTTAACGCTTCAATACGAAGAAATCGAAAGCTTTTTAAATGCAACTTTAAAGAAATTGGAAACCAATGGTTTTTCCATGGCGAAAGTAAAGCTTGTAAATATTCAAAAATCGATAGACTATCTGACTGCCGACTTATCAATTACAAATGAAATAAAAAGACAGGTAAACGATATAGTCATTAACGGTTATGATAAGTTTCCCCAAGGACATAAAAAGAATATTATCAGATTATATCGGAACAAAGTTTTTAATCAAAAGAATTTGGACAAACTGTATAATGATTTTGAAAAGTTCCGGTTTGTCAAACAAAGTAAGTATCCTGAAATTCTTTTTACAAAAGATTCAACCAAAATTTATGTATATTTAGAAAAAACCAAACCCAATACTTTTGATGGTTTTATAGGTTTCACTAACGACGAAACCAAAAAAGTCATCTTTAGTGGTTATGTGGATTTGGTTTTAAACAACGTATTAAATTCGGGAGAAAAATTATCTCTATATTGGAAAAGCGACGGTCAAGACCAAAAAACATTTAATCTTGGCGTTGAAATTCCCTATATTTTCAAAAGTCCATTAGGAATAAAAGCAGAATTAAATATATTCAAACAAGACATTACTTTTCAAAACACAAAAACATCCATAAACCTGGGGTATTTTTTTAATTATAATACACGGTTTTATCTTGGTTATCAATCAATGGAGTCAAGCGATATTCAAAATGTGAATACTATAACCTTAAGTGACTTCAATAATTCTTACTTGACAACAACTTTGGAATATGTTGATTTCAAGAATGATGATTTTCTATTCCCAGAGAAAACTTTTTTTGATTTAAAAATTGGAACAGGAAAAAGAGATGCTAAATTAATTTCTGACAATCAGTTTTTCGGAAGTTTATTTGCAAAGCACAATTTGTATTTAAATCAGAAAAACATAATAAACATTAAATCTCAAAATTTTTATCTTCAAAGTAGCAACTATATTGTGAATGAACTTCAACGCTTTGGCGGCATAAATTCAATTCGGGGTTTTAACGAAAATAGTTTGCAGGGAAATTTATTTGGGTCCATTCTATCCGAATACCGATATGTTCTTACACCAAATCTTTATGTTCATTCTATTATTGACTATGGATATCTTCAGGACAAAACTTCAGAAAGCAACGAAAATCTTCTCGGTTTAGGATTTGGCTTTGGTATTTTATCCAAAAACGGTCTATTTAATCTAGTTTATGCCAACGGAAGCACAAACAATCAGGAAATAAAACTATCCAACTCAATTGTACATATTAGTCTTAAAGCTAATTTTTAACATTTTATTAATATTTATTTGAATATTTATTTACATTTGATTTCACTAATTATAACCAAATAAATAATGAAAACAAAGTTAAATGGATTCCTAACGCTATTCATAGCGTTATTGGTGCAAATCTCTTTTGCACAAGAGAGGATGGTTACAGGTATTGTAACCGACGTTTCTAACCTACCACTTCCTGGAGTAAATGTAGTAGTTAAAGGAAGTAATGTGGGTACTCAAACAGATTTTGAAGGTAAGTTTTCGATCAAAGCCGCTTCAACTGCTACATTAGTATTCAATTTCGTAGGAATGAAATCACAAGAAATTGTTGCTTCTTCTTCAACAATTACAGTTAAAATGAAGGATGATGCTATTGAATTAGAAGGATTGGTCGTAACGGCTTTAGGTATCAAAAGAAAGCCTAATGAAATTACAACAGCAACTCAATTAGTTAAATCATCCGAATTAAATCAAGCTAAAGCTACCAATGCGGCAGTTGGTTTAGTAGGAAAAGTGTCTGGTTTACAAATCAACACCGTCAACAATGGTGTTAATCCTGATACCAGAATTCAACTTCGAGGTTTCCGCTCTATCACAGGAGATAACGAAGCCTTAATTGTTATTAATGGTGTAATCTCATCTGCCGGAGCTTTTGCCGAATTAAATCCAGAAATCATTGAATCTGTCAATGTAATGAAAGGTTCTAATGGAGCTGCTCTTTATGGTTCAAGAGGTTCAAATGGGGTAATCATCGTTACTACAAAAAGAGGTACTAAAGATGCTGATAAATTTAAAATTACATTGAATACAACCTTTACTGCAGAAGAAGCATCAATGTTTCCGATTCTTCAAAACCGATTTGGTCAAGGCTATCAAGGCGCTCAAGATTTTACTGAAAACACCAACTGGGGCGCAGAACTTGACGGCTCATTACAACCCACAGGTTTACAACAAACTCTATTGCCGTATTCGTTTATCAAGGATAATTACAAACCGTTTTTTACGAATGGAAGTACGCTTCTAAACTCTTTAGCAATATCTACAGGTGATGCAGACAGCTACCTCAATTTTACTTTAGGAAATCAAAAAACAGAAGGTATTATTCCGGGTGATAAGTTTACCAAAAACAACTTTTATTTTAGTGCCGGGAAAAAAGTAGGCAAATGGAGTTTTAATGGAAATGCCACCTATACTACGAGTAATCAAAATACAGCTGGCGGTGTAGAAGGTTCTATATATGGCGCTTTAGTTCAAGTACCTGTTAACGTTCCTGTTCAATTATTTAGCAATCCAGACAATGCCACGCATTGGACGTATTGGGAGTTAAGTCCGTATTGGAAATTGAAAAACGAAAGAATTTCAAATAAAGGACAAACTTTCGAAGGCGTTGGAGAATTAAACTATGAATTTAACAAAAATATTAACGCTACCTATAGAGCTAGTTATAGAAGTACTTCTTTTAACAGAGTAGAATTCTTTAATGGCTACAAAACAGATGTTGTTTATTGGGATTCCCCATTTGATTATGTTTCCTCTTATGAAGTAGGAAACACCAATAGCAGAACATCATATGCGGATTTGCTAGTTAATTTTAATTATGAATTGACAAAAGATATCACCTTTAAAGCAAACGTTGGTAATAACATAACCAATGCAGAACTCAATTCATTATCGGTTAAAGGTGAAAAATTAGTTATTCCCGGATTATATAACATTTCAAATATTACTGGAAATGCAATACCCTCCGATTTTAAATCAAAACAAAGAAGTTATTCCTATTTTGCTAATGTAGATTTAGGCTATAAAGAGTATTTGTATTTAAATCTTACCGCAAGAAAAGATTGGACGTCTGTTATTAAAAAGCCTTTCTTTTATCCAAGTGTTGGTGTATCATTCATACCTACAACAGCTTTTCCTGATTTTGGTGGAAAGACACTTACTTTTGCTAAATTATCTGCTAGTTTTGTTAAGGTAGGAAATAGTGTTGTTGGCCCATACGACATCAACGACCGATTTGTTAGTGCAACCTCTGCAGGTTTTCCCTTTTTAATTAATAGTTTTAATCAAACTACAAGTATTGCTGATCAAAACTTGATACCGGAAACCAATACTTCTATAGAATTTAACATGAACTTAGAATTTTACAATAAAAGAATCACTTTTGATGCTAGTTATTTTAGGTCAAAAAACAGTGATCAAATTATTGAAATTTCTCCTTCTACAACATCAGGTGCTAATCTAGCTACTGTTAATGTTGGAGAAACAATATCTCAGGGTATTGAATTAGATTTAGGTCTTACACCTGTTAAAACAGATGACTTTACCTGGGATTTCAGAATAGGTTTTAGTGCTCCAAAAACTGAAGTAACCAAAGTTACTGACGAATCAAATCAAGTTGCTGTTGGACAATATCTTGGCACAGCTGGGATTGCAGCTATTAGAGGTGAACAATTTCCAATGCTTGTGGGCACTGGCTACCAAAGAGATGAAAATGGTAATGTTGTAATTGATGCTTCAACCGGAGATCCGTTAAAAGCTACTAACGTAAAATTAGGCAAAACAACTCCCGATTATATTCTTGGACTAACCACCAATTTTAAATATAAAAATTTTAAACTAACCGGAGTTTTTGATTATAGAACAGGCCATGTTTTTTATGCTGGTGTTAAAGATGGTTTAATACAAAACGGCTCTGATATTGTCACGGCTCAAAACGGAAGAGAACCTTTTATTTTTCCTAATTCAGTTATCGAAACGTCACCTGGTGTTTTTACTCAAAACACGAATGTAACCACTTCGGGTAATCAAGATTATTTTACTGGAATTTATAGAGAAATTGATGAAAATTTTGTTTTAGACGCAACAGCATTTAAATGTAGAGAAATTGCATTATCTTATTCTTTTTCGGATAAAATTTTAAAGAATTTGCACATTGATGGATTGTCCCTTGGATTTAATGCAAGAAACGTATTTATGATACTTCCTAAACAGAACAGAAACTACACAGACCCAGAGTTTTCGTTTACAACAGGAAATAACGTTGGTTTAAGTACCGGAGCTCAAGCGCCACCAACAAGAACATACGGCTTCAATATTAATATAACTTTTTAATACTAATGAAAATGAAAAATATATATAGTAAAATATTATGCGGTATATTAATCAGCACATCTTTACAATCGTGTGATGATTATCTTGATGTAAATCAAGACCCTAATAATCCTTCATCTGAAAATGTTAATCCTGAAATCGTACTCGCTGCAACTCAAGTATACACTTATGGTGTATTAGCAGGTAATGTATCTTCTGCAAATCCTAATGCGGTTCAAGACAATATGAACCAATTAGGAAATCTGATGATGAATAATTGGACAAGAGACGTTGGAGCATCCAATTCAAGTTACTATTTTAATGAACACACTTATAATGTAACTTCTGATTTCTATTCCGGTATTTTTGAAAATCTGTATTTAAGAACTTCAAATTATACTTTCATACAAAACACAACTAAACCCGGATATGACAATTATAAAGCTATTGCTAAAATATTGAAATCATTTTATTTCCAATATTTAGTAGATTTATACGGAAACATTCCTTACTCAGAAGCTCATAAAAGAGGTGGTAATTTGTCCCCAAAGTATGATGACGCCTTAACTATTTATCGAGATTTAGTAGTGCAACTAGAACAAGCTATTACTTTGATAGATAATGCTCCAGCTGGAACATTCAATCCAGGAGAAAATGATGTAATGCTTGGTGGTGATATGCAAATGTGGAAAAAATTTGCCAATACGCTTAAACTAAGAATACTACTAAGAGAATGCAAAAGAACTGCTTCATCTGCTTATATTACATCAGAAATGGCAGAATTACAAAATAGTGGAGCCCAATTTTTAGGACCCAATGATAATGTAACCATTAACCCAGGGTTTAGCGCAGGTACAAATAAACAAAACGGATTTGCAGCTATGTTTTTAACTATAAATGATACTTATAAAAACAATTGGTCATCCACTGCTGCTACAAAATATACGGTAAGCTATTTACAAAACACTAATGACCCTAGACTGACAAGAATATATTCTTCAACATCAGCAGGTCCAAATGATTACAACGGGCATCAACAAGGCGATGTATTGAACACCTCTACAAACTATCCTGTTTCTCACGTTGGCCCAGGTTTGCTTCAAAATTCTTCTCAAGACGGCTTAGTATTTACCGCTACTGAGAGTTTATTATTGCAGGCTGAAGCAGTACAAAGAGGGTATTTAACAGGCTCTGCAAAAAGCTTATATGAAGGCGGAATAACCGAATCATTCAAACTACTAGGTTTAAGTACAGCTCAAGCAGTTACCTATTACAGTCAATCAACAAATCTTGTAGGTTGGAATGGTTCTTCTGGAAATGAAATACAAGCCATTATCAATCAAAAATGGATTGCCTTGAATGGTATTAATGGAGGAGAAATTTGGATTGAAAATACAAGAACTGGCTTTCCAAGTCATGTGCCTCTTTCACCAGTAGCACCAAGTGCATCAAGACCAATTCGTTTATTATATCCAAGCTCTGAAATTGCTGGTAATACTGCAAATGTTCTGCAACAGAATGAATCTGAAGCTTTCACAAGTAAAATATTTTGGAATCAATAATAAAAACAGATATGAAAAAAATAAAAATAATATTCATAACAATTATAACCTTTGCCATTGCAATATCCTGTGTTAAGGATGATCTAGAAAACAATAGTGATGGTGATTACATTGTTGGATTTAAGAATTCACAATCATCATATATCTATACTGATAATGATGTCGACCCAGTTCAAGTTTTTGAACCTATAGATTTAGTTGGCGGAAGTAATGGAACAACGTCTGATACTGATATTTCAATACCATTTTCTATTGATGTAACAAGTACGGCTATCTTAGGCACTGATTATACTGTTAATGCAACTGGTGGTAGCGTAACTCTTGAAGCGGGTTCAAGTTTTGTAAAACTTCCGATAACAATTAACCCAAGCGTGTTACCAGGAAATGTTCCTAAAACAATCATTATTAATTTAGGGCAACCATCTCCAGCTGGAGCTGTTGTTGCAGATGATAAAAAAACCATTACTGTTACCATTGCTAAATGCGCTTCTGATTTAGAAGGTACTTATTCATTGGTGGTAACAAGGGAAGATAATGGAGCCGTTTATAATTTCCCTAATGAAGTAATTACACAATTAGCTTTAGGTGTATATGAAACATCAAGCACTGGTCCGTATGATGATTTAACTAATGACGGTGCTCCTAGAAATGGATTTATATTTAAAGATGTTTGTCAGTCTATAGCTATAGATGAGCAATACTTAGGCGATTATTATTCTAATCTTGTAGAAGGCGATGAAAATGCCGGATCAGTTACTCTTGACCCTATTACAGGAGAAGTAGTCTCTATAACGATGAACTACTCTATCAGAGGATTCTCCGCTGGAGTTACTAGAAGATATTTTACAGCTGTTTACACAAAACTCTAAAAAATTAATTATGAAAAAAATATCAAATTTTAAATATTTCATACTGTCATTACTATTTTTAGGAATAGTTTCTATTGCTTGTAATGAAGAAGAAAATTTAGGAAAAAAAGAAAAACCAGAGTTAACTGCTAATGGAGACACTTCAATTATTGTCTCTGAAGGAACAGATGCTGTGTTAAAATTTAAACTAAGTAAAGCAATAAATAAACCGATTCAGTATCGTTTAGTTATGTTGGACGAAAGTAGTGCAACAGACCAAGATGATTATGTAATTCCCGGATGCAGAAGTAACGATCCCGATTGTGTGGCTATTGAAGAAAATGGTGGCCCGGTAGGCTATATTTTTGAAATTCCAGCTTATACTACCGAGTATAGCGTAAACGTTTCAACAATTTTTGATGACCTTAGCGAGGGAGAAGAACATTTAAAACTAAAAGTAATTTCTAACCGAACATTATTGGGTACTGTTAATGAATTATTTTACGATATCACTATACAAAATTCGGTATCAGATGATTTAAATATAAGATTAAATTGGGGTGGAACTTTTACTTCGGGGACAGAAACTGTTGACAATTGTACCCTAGATATGGACTTAGAACTCTACGATTCCGATTTTAATTTATTAGATTTCAGTTATTCTAATTGTCCTGAAAGTTTAATTTTAGAAACGGCCACTTTACCTGATGGAACGTATTATCTAGATGCCAGTTTATGGACAAATTCTGGGTATTCTGAAAATTTAAACATTCCAGCTAAATTAACATTTATAAAGCCTGGAAGTGGTTTTAACGAAACCTATGATCTTTCTGAATTCTTCCCAATGCAAGATGGCGGATTAGATGATGGCAATAATAACGCTTTAATAGAATATACTATAGTCAAATTAGGAACTATTTATACCATAACTGATCCTGATGGCACAACAGTATTTCAAGGAAAACACAAAACAAATGAAATTAGAAGTGCAAGATTAAAAAAGAAGAAGAAATTAAAATAGCACCTTTCCAAACCACCAGTTTACACTGGTGGTTTTTTTATATCTTTGCGCCATGGAAAAAGAACATCAAATCTTCGGGATTAGAGCAATTATTGAAGGAATTCAATCAGGTGCCGCTATTGATAAAGTATTTATTCAATCGGACACTCAAGGCGACTTAATGAAGGAATTAATGAAAGTGATGAAACAAAAAAGCATCAACTTCTCCTATGTTCCCGTTGAAAAATTAAATAGATTAACTTCTAATAACCATCAAGGTGCCGTAGCTACCATATCTCCTATTGCCTTTCACGATTTAGAAACTTTGATTGAAAAAGTGTTAGAATCAGGCAAAACACCATTGTTTTTAATTCTAGATCAATTAAGTGATGCCAGAAACTTTGGTGCCATAATCCGAACTGCAGAATGTACCGGTGTTGACGGAATCATTGTTCAAAAAGCAGGCTCTGCTCCTGTAAATGGTGATACTGTAAAAACTTCTGCAGGCGCAGTATTCAACGTTCCTATTTGTAAAGTCGAACATATCAAAGACGCTATTTTCCACCTTCAAGGAAGCGGAATAAAAACCGTGGCGGCAACCGAAAAAACAGACTTAAACATCTATGACATTTCGCTAAACGAACCAGTAGCTATAATAATGGGAAGTGAAGACAGAGGAATCAATCCATCTGTATTAAAAATCGTAGACGAAAAAGCTAAACTCCCTATGTTTGGAAGTATTGGTTCACTTAATGTTTCTGTAGCTTGTGGCGCGTTTCTTTATGAAGCAGTTCGTCAAAGACAGTAGCGAAAGGCTTGGGATTTATCAGCAAGCCTCATTCCCGCTTTACGTTACAATAAAAAAAGCTTCCAAACACTGGAAGTTTTTTTATTTTCTCTGCAATCGAGGCTAGAAAAAAAACTAATCGCTTTGTTTGTTATCGTCAGTTGCTTCCTTATAAACATAAGAATAACTAATAGCTGGAGGAACAATAATTTCTTCAAATTCTTCTTCAGGTTCAGGTGTATTTACAAAGTTCCCGTTCTCATCAAAATGCTTCATAAACATATCATCTTCCGGATTGAAATCTGGTTTCTCCCAATTGTATTGTATGTCCTTTTTATAATCAGGAGTTTTATAATAAGTTGCGAAGAAAAATCCGGTAATCAAACCTGCCAAATGTCCTTCCCAGGAAATCGTTTTATCTATATCTGGAAAAACATACCAAATCATTCCGCCATAAAATAGCACAACCGCCATAGACAAAGCCATCAATCGATAATACTGTGTCATCATTCCTTTAAAGAAAATAAAAGAAACCAAAACATATATTAAACTACTGGCGCCAATATGGTAGGAATCTCTACCTATCACCCAAGTTATTATTCCGGAAAGCAAAACTCCATAAAACAAAACCTTCAATGAAATATCCCGATAGAAATAAATCAATGCTGTAGTTAATATAAAAAGTGGAATCGAATTATTGGCAATATGATTTAAACTTCCGTGAAGAAACGGACTAAAAATTACACCTTTCAAACCCGAAACTTTCCTTGGCAAAATTCCGTATGAAGTCAAATCTATATTGAAACTATGTTCCAAAAAGAAAACAAACCATATCAGAATAAGCAGCAATGTCGGAACTAACCAAACCGATGGTGTAAACTTAAAATGATGGTAATCGTTCATGGTTAAAATTAAAAATACTTTTTGCTTTTGTCAAAAATACAGCCAATTATTTTTTAATGCTATTTTGTCAGCGCAAACTTGTCTTTCTGAAATATGTTGATTTCTTAATCTGAATTACTTTATGTGATTTCTCCTTCGTCGAAATGACAAAAATAAAATTTATGTACTTTTACAACATGGAAGCACCACTTGCCGAACGCATCAGACCACAAATATTAGCCGATTATATTAGCCAATTGCATCTAGTTGGTGAAAACGGTTCGTTGACCCAACAAATTGTGCGCGGCATTATTCCATCTATGATTTTTTGGGGTTCTCCTGGAACTGGAAAAACAACTTTAGCACAGATTATTGCCAAACAAAGTAATCGCCCTTTTTATGAGTTAAGTGCCATTAATAGTGGCGTCAAGGACATTCGAGATGTAATTGAAAAAGCAAAATTGAGCGGTGGTTTATTCACTGCAAAAAATCCGATATTATTCATAGACGAGATTCATCGGTTTAGCAAATCGCAACAGGATTCTCTTTTGGCTGCTGTTGAAAAAGGTTGGATAACGTTAATCGGAGCTACCACCGAAAACCCAAGTTTTGAAGTTATTCCAGCGCTTTTGTCACGATGTCAGGTTTATGTTTTAAATCCGTTTTCCAAAGACGATTTATTGGCTTTATTACAACGAGCGATTACCGAAGACAAAATAATCTCGCCCAAAAAAATAAAATTAAAAGAAACCGAAGCTTTACTAAGACTTTCCGGTGGCGATGGACGCAAACTATTAAATATATTTGAACTTGTCGTAAACGCAAGCCCTGAAGGTGAAATTGTAATAACCAACGATAAAGTTTTAGAATTAGTTCAGCAAAATACTGTGCTCTATGACAAAACGGGAGAACAGCATTACGACATAGTATCTGCATTTATAAAATCAATTCGGGGAAGCGATCCAAATGGTGCGGTTTATTGGTTAGCCCGAATGATTGAAGGCGGCGAAGATGTAAAATTCATTGCTCGCAGAATGTTAATTCTATCGAGCGAAGATATTGGAAATGCCAATCCAACAGCTTTTATCATGGCGAACAATACGTTTCAGGCAGTTTCAACTATTGGTTATCCTGAAAGTAGAATTATCTTGAGTCAATGTGCGGTTTATTTAGCCACTTCAGCTAAAAGCAATGCGAGTTATATGGCTATAAGTGAAGCACAACAACTAGTAAAACAAACGGGCGATTTATCAGTGCCGATTCATTTGCGCAATGCGCCGACCAAACTAATGAAAGAATTAGGTTACGGAGAAGAATACCAATATTCACATAGTTTTGAAAACAACTTTTCGGAACAGGAATATTTACCCGACGAAATCAAAAACACCCCATTTTACAAACCAGGGAACAATGCCCGAGAAAACGAAATGCGCACTTTTTTAAAAAACCGCTGGAAGGATAAATACGGGTATTAAAATCTAAGCTTCAATTTTTCTGAAACTAATTTTCCGTTTTCATAATACTCAAAAAACCATTGCCCATTAATAGAAATTACCAACCCCGTTCTATTCTCTTTTTGCGCGATAAAAACGTTTTTTTCTGAGGTGTTGAATAACTTCATAATTATTTTCGGTTCCATGTCTACAATCTGATAACCGTTCGCAATGGGTTGGGCAAAATAGAACGATTCCGTAGTATTCGTTGTTGAACTTACATTAGTTACCGGTGTTTCATTTTCAGCTTGTTTGATCACAGAAACGGTCTCCGTTACGCCTCCGTTTTTACCATTATATCGGTAATTTAATTTATCAAAGGATTTACCAGCTTCTCTTAATGCTTGATTGTATGCGATTACTAGTTCTTTCTCTTTACTTGCACCAAAATCTGTTTGAAATATAATTTTTCCATAGCAGTCTCTGAGAACTATTTTTACTTTGGTAGTAAAAAAATTGTTGTCTTTTTCTATATCTGCATACAACTTTTTACAATTTGTATTTGCGATTTCATTTGGAACAGAATCGGAAGCAAAATGGGATTTAAATCCATATTTCTGAAGTAGTAATTTAACATTTGAATTCAATCTAAATTTATTGTTTTCTTTAAAAATACTAAATTTTGCAGGTACAAGTACATACTCATAATCATTTATGTTTTGTGAGTATATATAATTTGATATAAGGACAAACAACAAAAAAAACTTTTTCATTTTACAATATTTTTTTTAATTCTAATAAATGATTTATTGTCAATATTTCTTCAACAGCATGAATTCCTTTTTCGTCAAACAGTATGGCTTTCATTCCAAAATTTATCGCGCCACGCACATCAGCATCAATACAATCTCCAATCATAATAGCATTTTCTTTTTTCACATCAGCTAAAGATAGTGCGTATTGAAATATGTTTCGATGTGGTTTTTTTACACCTGCCATTTCCGAATTTGTTATAGTTTTGAAATAATCATTCAGTCCTGAATTGCTCATTTTTCTACCTTGTACTTCGGCAAAACCATTTGTAATAATATGTAAATTATACTTTGGAGTTAGATATTCTAACACTTCTATAGCGCCATCAAACAATTGATTGTTATCGGGTAAAAAGGTGATATAATCCTCAGATATTTTATCTATATCTTCATCAGAAATCGAATATTTTAAAGCATCAAAAGATTGTCTTAATCTTTCATATCGCAATTCTTCATGTGTCATTTTATCCACCTGATACAACTTCCAACACGCTTGATTTATGGGCGCATAAATTTCAACAAACGTGTTGGTATCAATAGTTGGATGGTGTTCCGAAAAGATTTTATCAAATGCCAATATAGAATTTTTGTCAAAATCCCAAAGTGTGTGATCTAAATCAAAGAAAATATCTGTAATGTTTTTCATTTTAAAAAATTCCCTCATCTTGAAAACTCAAATAGCCATTTTCAGTTATTATAATATGGTCGAGAACTTTAATATCTAATTGTTCGCCTGCCAATTTTAACTTCTTGATTATTGCTGCATCGGCATCGCTTGCCTGTAATTTTCCAGATGGATGATTGTGTGACAAAATTACGGAAGTAGCATTATGTTCCAATGCAGTTTTAAAAATTAATCGAACGTCAACCACAGTTCCGGTTATTCCTCCTTTTGAAAGTTGCGATTTATAAATTACTTTGTTGGAATTATTGAGATATAACACCCAAAACTCTTCATGTGGCAATTCCCCAATAATAGGTTGCATGATTTCGAAAACTGCTTTGCTTGATGTTATTTTTTGAAGTTCTATAGCTTCTTCTGCTCTTCGCCTTCTACCTAATTCTAATGCGGCTACAATAGTTATGGCTTTTGCCTCTCCTATTCCTTTGAACTCCATTAATTGTTTTATTGATAATTTTCCTAAAGCATTAAGATTATTATCAACACTAGCCAAAATCCGTTTACTTAAACTTACCGCACTTTCATTACGGCTACCTGAACCAATTAAAATAGCAATTAATTCTGCATCACTCAATGCTGATTTTCCTTTCAACATCAATTTTTCGCGTGGCTTATCGTCTTCTGCCCAATTTTTAATGGAGAAATTTTGTTCGCTCATCATTATATAAAATAATGATAAATGTAAGAATTTTAATTTAATTAATTAATCCTTTCACTTCATCAAAATTCAACCCACCATAATTCCCGGAGCTCATTAAAAGCAAAGCCGAATTATTCAAATCGTAATTAAATAGAAACTCTTTAAACGCTACCGGATTAGTATAAATAATCAAATCATCACGCTTGAAAGACTGTGCAATTTGATCATAAGTCACTTCCTCTAATTGCTTAATCTTAACGGCATCGGGTGAATAAAAAACCACGGCAACATCGGCTGCATTAAGCGCGCCTTCGTATTCTTTTAGGAATTCGGCATTTAAACTACTGTAAGTATGAAGTTCTAAACAA
>Ga0315902_10008335_pt1 | contig 14050 bp, 17 predicted proteins | sample LakEriMetagenome_9_FD_203523 | JGI IMG/M metagenome (GOLD analysis project Ga0315902, IMG submission 203523) | Freshwater fungal communities from buoy surface, Lake Erie, Ohio, United States - Buoy 12 MA117 | ecosystem: Environmental > Aquatic > Freshwater > Lake > Lake biofilm | place: USA... | reverse complement strand
TTCCTTCATGTTCAATGTCCTGGGCCGGCGGCTTCGGCCGCCATCGCGGGGCCGGCAGCGGCGCTGAGGCTGGGCTTGCCGATGAGGGCCATGTCGAGGTCGGCCTGCGCGATCCAGAAGTCGCGCAACGCCTCGATGGAGGCGTTGACGCTGGCGATCTGCGTGCGCGCGTCGGCCAGCAGCTCGAACACACCGATCAACATGCCGTTGTAACGAAGCACGTTTTCTTCGGCGATGCGCTGGTTCAGCGGCACGAGTTCGTCACGGTGGTGCCGTGCGATGTCGTAGGCCGAGCGGTAGCCGGTGTAGGCCTCGCGCACCTCGGAGCGCGCGTTGATCGCGGTCTCGGCAGCGCGGTGCAGCGTCTGCATGTAGATGGCCTCGGCACGGGCGACGCGCGCGCCGCCCCAGTCGAACAGCGGCAGCTCGAAACCGATCTCCCAGCCTCGCTGGGTCGGCGCCTCGTTCGAGCTGTTGCGCGCCAGGCCCAGCTCCAGCACGTTGACGAAGCGCGTGGTCCGCGTCAGGCCCAGGTTGCTGGCTGTCATCTCGGCGGCCTGCCTGGCACCCTGCACGTCCAGCCGCTGGGCCAGCGCCACCTGCTCGACGTCGGGCAGTTCCAGTGGCGAGGGCGGCAAGTCCGGCAGCCGCTCTGGCAGGGCGAACTGGGTCTGCGCGCCCCACAGGCCCAACAGCCGCACCAGGCGCTCACGTGTCGAGCGCTGCGCCTGCTCCGCTCGGGCCAGCTGCAGGGCAGCGTTGGCGTAGAAAGACTGCTCCCGCGCGCGCTGCAGCTTGTTGAAGTTGCCGACCTGCTCCATGCGCCGGGCGAGCTCGGCGCTGGCATCGGCCGCCTGCTTCACTTGCCGCATGTAGCGCACGGTCTCTTCCGCCGCCAGGGCCGTGAAGTAGGCCTTGCGCGTGTCGGCGGCCAGCGACAGCACGTTCATCGACACGCGGGCCTGCACCTGCTCGAAGCGGCGAGCCTCCATGCGCCCGATCAAGGGCATCGCCACCAGGCGCGCCAGGTTGAAGTGCAGGCCGCGCTCGATCTCTCGTTCGTCGCCCTGGCTCATGCGACCGAAGCTGAAACCCGGGTTCGGCAGGCGTCCGGCCTGCACGACCTCGGCCTCGGTGATGCCGAGTTCCTGAAAGTCAGCCTGCAGACCGCGGTTGTTGAACAGGGCAACCTGCACGGCGGCGTCCACGGTCAGTGGCTTGGACAACAGCTCGTCGACCCGCTTGCTGATGCTGTCCTGGTCGGCGTCCGAGCGTGCCCATTGCACGTCCTTGCCCAGGCGGTCCTTGGTGGTCTTCTCAACCGTTGCAAAGCCACCGTCGGGGGTGAAGCTGGCGCAGCCGCCGAGCACGGCGGCGCTGGCAAGCATGGCAAGCAGGCGCAGTCGAGGCGACCTGGATGTCGGAAAGTTCATGGTGCGGGCCTTCATGGCGTCTTATGTCCACCATGCCCAGCAGGCATGGGCATGGGCATGGGTTTGGCTGCTGGCGGCGTGTCCGTCGGCTTGACGGCCGGTGCGGAGACGGGTGCCGGAATGGGCGCCGGATCAGGCTGCTGTGCCTCGCGGGCGTAGACACGCCAGCCACCGATCCGCGTGACGGTGTCGTTCGCGTCGCGCCAGGAGACAGGCTTCTCTTCACCGAGAAGTCGGTACCGCGCGAACGATGATTCGTAGCGCAGCGTCGTCACGCTGGCCTTCGGATCGAGCGGGTCGGGCCTGGCGGCCTTGGCAGAGGGTTGCGCCTGGGCCGCTGTCAGCAAGGCAAACAACGCAGCTGCCAGCAGTACGGCGGGCACCGCGCGCAGCAGGCGCTGGCGCCTAACCACGACAGAAACAGAAATGGGAAGGGAGTGGACCATGGTGTCCTCGCGTCAAAGTCTGGGTATTCCGATGCCGCATGCGCAGCACGGAAGAGACAGGACCTGGCGAGGACCCGCGTGTCAGCGCACGCGGCGAGCCTCCGCCAGCTAGGCGAGAACGAATCGAGGGGGGCGGTCGGGGCCGTCAGCGGCGAACGCGTCGACGCTCGGCACCACGATGGAGAACACCGCGGGCATGAAGACCGGTGCCGGCACAGCCAGCACCGTGTTCAGCATCGCGCTGACCGAGCAGCAAGAAGCGCAGGCGCTGCACTTGTGCTTGCTGGCATCCCCCACCTTGGCAGAAGCTGCCGCAACGGCTGGGGTGACCGACTCTTCGTCCGCCAGGGCCGCGGTTTGGTGATGCTCATGCCCTTGCGCGGCGACGCCGTCTTGATGTGCGTGACCAGCCGCTGGGGCGGGCTGCATCTGGGTGGCTGCCCCGCCGCCATGGTGATTGGGTCCGCAAAACGCCATGGTCGCGGCAGCAGCACCCTGCGCGGGTACTGCCAGCACCAACAACCAAATCAACAGCGCTCGGATCAACAAACCCATCCTTCTACTTTAGCGCAGTGCGCGCGCCCCGTGCCGACAACGGCTGTGTGGTCGCCGTTACGCAGGTAACGGCACACCAATGTACAAACCTGAGGGCGACAGAACCCCGACGTCAAAGTGACAGGTTTGTCATGTTCAAGCTCCCAGCGCGGTGCCCGAATGCACTTCAGAGCCCGAGGTTGTTCGGAGATCAGCGGCCGGTGTTGAAGGGGCCGCGCAGAGGGTCAGCCCGATCGACGTGACACCCCCGTCGGAGCGCGCCAAGGTCCGGCCACCGTGCATGCGCGCGATGGCCGCCACGATGGCCAAGCCCAGGCCATGGTGGGAGCCAGCATCGCTGCGTGCGCTGTCGCCGCGGAAGAACCGGTCGAACAGGCGCGGCAACTGCTCAGCCGGGATGGTCGCACCTTGATTGATGACAGCGATGCGCAACTGCCTGCCGGGCTGTTCGGCGATTTCCATTTTCACGGTGGAGCCGCGGCTCGCGTAGCGCGTTGCGTTGCCCACCAGGTTCGACAAGACGCGGCGGACCAGTGCAATATCGACCTCGCATGGAGCGTCGCCGATGATCTGCACATCAAGCCGTGCCTCTTCAAGCGCGGCCTCGTGATACTCGATGACGGCAGCGGCAACAGCGGCAAGGCTAGGTACGGCTTCACGTCGAGCTATGGCCCCACGATCGGCGTGAGACAGGAAGAGCATGTCGTGCACGATGCCTGACAGGCGCCTCAGCTCTTCCAGATTCGAGCCCAGAAAGTCACGCAGATCATCGGCGCTTCGGGTTTTGCGCAACGCCAACTCGGTGGCGCTGATCAGGGTGGTCAACGGCGTGCACAGTTCATGCGCCACGTCGGCATTGAATCCCTCCAACTGCTCGTAGGCCTGGTTCAGCCGGTGCAAAAGCGCGTTGAACTGTTCTACCAACGGCTGCAACTCATCAGGCTGGGCCGTCCCGTCCAGGCGTTGGCGCAGGCTGTCGGCCGCCAACTGCCGGGTCTGCTCGACGAGGTCGCGGACGGGGGCCAGGCCACGCCTTACCAGCCGGAACCCGCCCAGCGAGACGAGCAGGGCACCGACCGCGGCAGCAGCAAACAGCGTGGACGCCAGCCGCTGCAAAAGGCGCTGATCGGATCGCGTGTCCAGTATCAAGGTCGCGGTGACTAACCGTGCTCCCTGAGGCGCACCACGCAGCGAGAATGGCAAGTCGAATTGAGAGCTGCGTTCGGCTGTCGGCTTGGCAGCCCCGCCCGAGCGGTACAGCGGCTCGTCGGCACCTGCCTGAAGTGTCAGCGAAAGATCCTCGTGCCCGAGCAGGAAGTCGTCGAGTCGGTGTTTGAGTACAGCCATGTCGCCATCGACCGCGGCCTCGTCAAGCACGTGCCGGATCAGTGCCTGCTTCTGAATCAACGATTCAGTCTGGCGCGCAGACAGGCTCATCGCGGCGACGACGTATACGACGGCGCAGACTGCGCCCAGGCCTGCCAGCGTTTGCAGCGCAAGCCAGCATGACAACCTTCGTCCCAGAGAGCCGACCGGACGATGATTCACGGTCGGCGGTCCTCAAGCACGTAGCCCATGCCACGAACGGTGTGCAGCAGCACGCGCTCGAAGGGTGCATCGAGCTTGTTGCGCAGCCGGCGTATGGCGACCTCGACGACATTGGTCTCGCTGTCGTAGTTCATGTCCCAGACCTGGGCGGCCAGTTCCGTGCGCGACAGGACCTCACCTTGACGACGCAGCATCAGCGCAAGCAGGTTGAACTCCTTGGCGGTGAGGTCGAGCCGCTGGCCAGCCCGCGTGGCCTTCCGGCGGAGCAGGTCAACTTCCAGATCGCCCACCCGATACACGGTGGGTTCCGCAGACGCTTGGGCAGGCGCAGCACGGCGCAGCAAAACCTGAATGCGCGCGGTCAGTTCGGAGAACGCAAAGGGTTTGGTCAGGTAGTCGTCGGCGCCACCCTGCAGGCCCCGCACCCGATCATCGACGTGAACCCGCGCCGTCAGCATCAAGACCGGGGTCTGTTTCGATTTGCGCAAGGCTGCCAGCAGCGTGAGGCCGTCGATGCCGGGCAGCATGCTGTCGAGCACGAGCAGGTCGTATCCGCCTTCCATCGCCAAGTGCAAACCATCGATGCCGTCATGGGCCAAATCAACGACGTAGCCTGACTCAGTCAGGCCCTTGCGCAGGTACTCGGCCAGTTTGACCTCGTCTTCAATCACGAGCAGTTTCATCTTCACATTTTGAGCTTTGGGGGCGTCGGCCGAAATGACGAATTTGTCATCTCGACGTTGGCGCCTCGTCGGTGCGGAATTTCTAAGGTTGCGTTGTGCCCATCGGCACAGCCCTGACAAACAGCCAGGGTCGACACCCCCGAAAGGAACCCTACCGTGAACACCCACAAGGCGCTTACTCTTCTTGCGATGGCGGTTGCACTGACCACGCCCACCTTCGTATCGGCCACTTCGTTGTGGCATGAACCGTCCCACGGTGACGGGGGCGCGATCTTCCATCCCGAGCACTTCAAGAGCACCAAGACCCGCGCGGACGTTCTTCGTGAACTGGAAGCGGCGCGCAAGGATGGATCGCTTTGGTACCTGGAGCGCAGCTTGCCGGTTCCGGTCAAGAACGCGACGCCTGGGCGGACCCGCGAGGAGGTCCGGAACGAGGTTCTCAACCTGACCGTGGAAGAGCGCCGGGAACTTCACATGATTGGCGGTCGTTGATTGGAGGTGGCCGACCGCATTCGTTCAGGCAGGTATACGGCGGGGCATGGTCGCTGGACCGGCATGGATGCCTCAGGTTCCATATGAAGTTCAGCAACCCTGATTTCGCACTCTGGCAGCTTGGGTACGCGGACCAGGCCACCGAGCACGTCGTTCAAGGAGGAGGGTCGGCGACACGGGGGGGGCGAGATGGTTATGCGCCCGGCAAGCTCGGCGGGTGCGCGGCGCATGGCCAACAGCGTCTGCTCCGTGTCCTGCAGCACGCGCCGGCAGTAGGTATAGAAGCGGTCGCAGGCCTCGGTGAGCTGCATGGCGTGCATGGTGCGCTCAAGCACCCCCCTGGCCGTCCACTCCTCCAGGTCCTGGATGGTGCGCGTGACCACCGAGCGGGCCACGTCGAGATCGCGCGCGGCGCTGGCGAAGCTGCCGGTTTCGCCGACACGACAAAAACACTGCATGGCGTGATGGTCCATCGGGCCCCATCTTCCTCGGCTGCGGTGATTGGCATTGTCTTGGAGGGCCGTGTTGCCGTGGCGACAACACAGTGCTGCAGCCGCCGCGCTGTCTGGTGGCGAAGTCGCTGCCCATGATGTTTCGGCAAGGAGCCTGCCAATGGAAGTGATGACGACACCGCGCACTGGGCCTGGATGATGCATCCGTCGCGGCGCAGAGGTCGCAGCGGTGTTGCTGGCATCCGCCACCGCACTGCTGGCCGGCTGCCAGACCACGCCGGCAACGGGGCGCGAACGTGTGGGCGATGTCGTCGCGGTGCCCCGCACGCGCGCGGAACTGACGCAAGACGCCAGCCACGCCAACCTGCACGCAGCCGTGAGAGCAGGCGTCGGCCCTGCCAATGCGAGAGCCCAGCGCCTGGTGCTGGCCAGCTGCGCCTTGCCCGACCCCAGTTCGTCCAATGGAGCGTGGCTTCACACCATCACCCCCCTTTTTTGGCTGCGGGCACGCGGCCGGCACCGGGCTTGCGGCAGGCCTTGCGGGCGCCGGGCGATCCCTTCGCCAGACCGCGGATGCTCGTGCGCCTGCGTTCAGGCGCAGACAAAGGCTCACTGCAGGCAGGGCCCCTCGGCGAGGTGCTGGGCCGAGTCGACATCCCCTCCGCCTCCGGCGCAGCGAGGCGGTTGGCCTGCCATCAGTGATCCCTGCCAGGGGCCAAGGAAACGCTTGACCTTGCCCCCGTGGGAAGGTGAACACTGGTGCGACTGGCCCCACGCAACCCGGAGAACCCATGGACACCAGCATGAATATCGGCGAGGCGGCGAAGGCAGCGGGCGTCTCGGCGAAGATGATCCGTCACTACGAGCAGATCGGCCTCTTGCCTGAGGCGGAGCGGACCGACGCCGGCTACCGTCAGTACGGCGAGCGTGACGTGTCCGTGCTGCGCTTCATCCGGCAGTCCCGGAGCCTGGGCTTCTCGATCCCGCAGATCGCCGATCTGCTCGGCCTGTGGAGCAACCGGCGCCGCGCGAGCCGCGAGGTCAAGGAGGTGGCCAGACGGCACCTGGACGACCTGGCCGAGAAGATGCGCGAGATGGCCGCAATGAAGGCCGCGCTCGAACGCCTTGTGATGTCCTGCCACGGCAGCGACGATCCGCATTGCGCGATCCTCGCGGAACTGGCGGCCGACAGTCCGGCCACGCCCGAACCCGGGCGCGTGGGCCAGCAGCCGCTGCGCAAGACGCCAGCACGACAGCCCCGTCAGGTGACCGAGGCAGGCGCCGCGTCGTCGCCACATGCCGATCTGATGGCCTGGACCCGTAACGTCCACAGCGCGCACGGCTCGCACTGAAGAGCGCTCGGTTTGCGAGGCGGCGGCAGCCCACCCGGCAGCAGGCTCAGGCCCTCGCACTGCCCGTCGCCATTCCCGGCGATTCCAGGATGACTTGACCTTTCCACAGTGACAAGGCCAATCATCAACACATCGTCAACCCAAGGAGTAATCGAAATGCAAGTCTTTCGCGTGAATGACATGACCTGCGGTCATTGCGTCAGCACCATCACAAAGGCCATCAAGGCCACTGACAAGGATGCGAAGGTCACCATCGATCTGGCGCAGCACCTCGTCATGGTGGAGCCGACCGAAGCGGACGCACAGGACCTCACCGACGCCATCGCCGAGGCCGGCTACACGCCGGTGTCGGTGCAGGCCACCACCGTGGTGGCAGAGCCTGTCAAGACGGGCGGCTGCTGCAGCCGCACCTGATCATGGGGCGCGAAGTCCCTTGAGGCACATCAAGCCGGGGCGACCGATGCGGCGCGCATACTGGCTGGCGCCTTCAACGGAGATCAGCATGAAGCTTGCCCTGGCAGTACTCGGCACCTCGTTCGTACTGGCCGGTTGTGCCGCTGGCCCCAAGGAACCTGACCACGCCGCCCATCACCCGCCGGGGGCTGCTGCGGCAGCTTCAGCCGCACCGACACCTGGCCAGATGGACTCGATGATGAAGTCGATGCAGGAGATGCACGACAGGATGATGGCCGCCAAGACCCCGGAGGAGCGCGCCAAGCTGATGCAGGAGCACATGAAGCTCATGCAGGACAACATGGCCATGATGGGCCGGATGCACGGCAGCAAGGGCGGCATGGGGATGGGTGGCGGCATGCGCATGAGCCCGGAGATGATGGGCAAGCGCATGGACATGATGGAAATGATGATGAAGATGATGATGGACCGCGAGGCGACGAAGCCACCGGCCGCCAAGTAGGCGGGCGAGGCGCGTCATGCATCACGAGGAGCCCGTGGCACCGTCGCGCTGGCGCTCGCCGCTGGGCATCTTCATGCTCGCAGCCGGCGCGGTCGGCGTCTACTACCTGCTCACCGAGCATCTGACTCACGTGACGCAGGCCATCCCTTACCTGGTTCTGCTGGCGTGCCCGCTGATGCACTTCTTCCATGGGCACGGGCACACTGGCCATCGGGACCGCGGGCAGCCCAAGGACCGCACACCGCCGCCATGACATGAATGGCGGGCCTCGCGGTCACGAGAGGGCCGCCGAATTGGCCACGTGAATGGGAGCCGTCGTGCTTGGCGCCGGCGCGGCACTGATGCTGCCGGAGTGGCTGCGCGCCCATGCCCTGCCGCTGCTGGCTGGCGGGGCACTCGTCCCCGCCCTCGGCATGACCCTGAAGGTCCGCCTCGATCGTTGGGACGGGCCACACCTCTGGTGAGAGCGGGCATTGTTCTGGCTATGCTGGGTCGGCTTGGCCGCTCTCGGCCTGTCGATTGCGGTCGTCTTCGCCGCTCGAAAGCGCGCCCTTGACCTTCCCACTGGGACAAGGTCAAAACTGGCAGCGACAACAGGAGAGCGCCATGTCTGACCGCAGCAGCACGAACCACGATCACGCGCATCACGCCCATCACGCCCATGCGGCCGAGGGCACCCACGTGATGCCCGACGGCACGGTGATGAAGGGCGGACACCACGACCACGCGGGGCACGGCCACCACGACCACGGCCATCACGTCCACACACCGTCGCAGCCGAAGCCCGGCCCTGGAGGCGACCCGAGCCAGGTCGAGTACACCTGCCCGATGCACCCGCAGGTGCGCCAGATGGGACCGGGGAGCTGCCCCATCTGCGGTATGGCGCTCGAGCCCGTGCTGGCCACCGCCGAGCAAGGCGAGAGCCCCGAGCTGCGCGACATGACGAAGCGCTTCTGGATCGGCACCGCGCTGACGGTGCCGGTCTTTGCACTGGAGATGGGCGGCCACCTGACGAATCTGAGTCACGTACTCGGCCAGCAGATATCGAACTGGATACAGCTGCTGCTGGGCACGCCGGTGGTGCTTTGGGCGGGCTGGCCCTTCTTCGTGCGCGCCGTCGCGTCGGTGAAGAACCGCAGCCTGAACATGTTCTCGCTCATCGCGCTGGGCACGGGCGCGGCCTGGATCTACAGCATCGTCGGGACCGTAGCGCCACAGCTGTTCCCCGCGAACCTGCGCATGGCCGATGGCGCCGTCGCGATCTACTTCGAGGCGGCAGCGGTGATCACCGTGCTCGTCCTGCTCGGCCAGGTGCTGGAGCTGCGCGCCCGGGAGAAGACCTCGGGCGCCATCAAGGCTCTGCTGGGCTTGGCGCCGAAGACGGCTGTGAAGGTCAACGCCGACGTCAGCGACGAGACCGTCCAGGTCGATTCCATCCAGGTCGGCGACCTGCTGCGCGTGCGCCCCGGCGAAAAGGTGCCGGTCGACGGCGAACTCACCGAGGGCAAGGGCAACGTCGACGAGTCGATGGTGACCGGCGAGCCGATCCCGGTGGCAAAGGCGATGGGCTCCAAGGTCACGGCGGGCACGTTGAACCAGACTGGCGGTTTCGTGATGCGCGCCGAGAAGGTCGGTGCCGATACCCTGCTCTCGCAGATCGTGCACATGGTCGCGGCCGCCCAGCGCAGCCGGGCACCCATCCAGCGCATGGCCGACGAGGTGGCCGGCTGGTTCGTCCCCGTCGTGATCGGCGTGGCGGCGCTGACCTTCGTCGCCTGGCTGGTCTGGGGGCCGTCGCCAGCGTTCAGCTATGCGCTGATCACCGCGGTGGCCGTGCTGATCATCGCCTGTCCCTGTGCGCTGGGGCTGGCCACGCCGATGTCGATCATGGTGGGTGTCGGCCGCGGCGCGCAGCATGGCGTGCTCATCCGCGACGCCGAGGCGCTGGAGCGCATGGAGAAGGTCGACACGCTGGTCGTCGACAAGACCGGCACTCTGACCGAAGGCCGGCCCAAGGTGGTCCACATCGAACCCGCGCCGGGTTTCACTTCCGACGCCGTCCTTCAGAAGCTCGCGAGCGTTGAACGCGCCAGCGAGCATCCGCTGGCGATGGCCATCGTCATGGACGCTCAGGAACGCAAGCTGCCGCTGTCGCCCGTCACCGACTTCGACTCGCCCGTGGGCAAGGGCGTCATCGGCACTGTCGACGGTCAGGTCATCGTTTCGGGCAGCGCGAAGTTTCTGGCCGAGCACGGCATCGACACAGCGAACCAATTCGCCGCAGCGGAGGCGCAGCGCCAGAAAGCAGCGACGGTGATCTTCGTCGGCGTGGGCGGCGCGCTGGCGGGCTTCGTGGCAATCGCCGACCCGATCAAGGCGACGACTGCTCAGGCCCTGCGGGCGCTCAAGGCCGCGGGCGTGCGCATCGTCATGCTGACCGGCGACGGGAAGACCACAGCCGAGGCGGTCGGCCGCGAACTCGGCATCGACGAGGTGGTAGCCGAGGTCTTTCCCGAGGACAAGGCGTCGGTCGTGTTACGTCTGAAGTCCGAGGGGCGCGTGGTCGCGATGGCCGGCGACGGCGTCAACGACGCGCCGGCGCTGGCCGCGGCCGACGTCGGCATCGCGATGGGGACCGGCACCGACGTGGCGATGGAGAGTTCGGGCATCACCCTGCTCAAGGGTGACCTGATGGGCATCGTGCGGGCGCGCACGCTGTCGCACGCGACGATGAAGAACATTCGGCAGAACCTGTTCCTAAGCTTTGCCTACAACGTCGCGGGCATTCCCCTCGCGGCAGGGGTGCTCTACCCGTTCTTCGGATTGCTGCTGTCGCCTGTTGTGGCTGCTGTGGCTATGGCCCTGTCATCAGTGAGCGTGATCGGCAACGCCTTGCGCCTGCGCACCGCCAAGGTCGATTGAGAAGAGCGGCGGCTCCTCCGGGCTGCTTCCAACTCGATCAGGTGCTTCCCAAACCGGCGTCCGCGTGCTGGTTAGGCCACCGTACGCGCGCTGGTTCCGCTTTGAAGCCCGTCTGGTCGTGACCTTCGATGGCACCCGTAGCATTGCTCGGAGACTCGAAATGTGCGGACCGGTGAGGGCCCATTTGGCTGCCCAATAACGGTCATCGGGGTAAGACTGCTTATGGCCGGCAGCGTGAGTAGCTGCGGGGGCCAGTAAGCGGTCCACGGGCCCGGTCCACGCCAGGCTAGGGTTGACCCAGGGCAAGGGCCCCGATGTGGAGTCGGCGCATTTTGTCTGGCCCTCAACTCGATGGGAGACCATCATGGGCAACACAGGCGTCAACGCTCTTCGCGAGCCTTGGAACAAGGGCAAGATCGTCGGGTAAAAGGCCCCGTTCAAGCTCAAGGACATCTGGGCGCTCCGCGTCCGCTTCCAAATGGAGCACCGGGTGCGCGAGCTCGCACTTTTCAACCTGGGTATCGACAGCAAGCTGCGTGGATGCGACCTCGTCGCCCTGAAGGTCCGCGATGTTTGTCATGGGGATCAGGTGGCGACGCGCGCTATCGTGCTGCAGCACAAGACCCAGCGTCCGGTCCAGTTCGAGATCACACCGGCAACCCGGGATGCCTTGCAGGCGTGGATCAAGCAGGCTGGCCGGAAGTCGGATGACTTCATCTTCCCCAGCCGGCTCCACGACTCACCTCACCTCGGCACCCGCCAGTACGCCCGGATTCTCGGGCACTGGGTCGACGAGCTGGGCCTGGACCGCGCCGACTACGGGACGCATTCGATGCGCAGGACGAAGGCGACGCTGATCTACCGGCGCACTAAGAACCTGCGCGCTGTGCAGCTGCTGCTGGGCCATTCCAAGCTGGAGTCGACAGTCCGATACCTCGGCATCGAGGTCGATGACGCGCTCGAGATCTCTGAGCAAACAGAGATCTGATCCAGCAGACCGCTGGCCACCCGCGCAAGGCAAGGGTGGCCAGCTGCGAACGGCTGCTGTCTGGTGTGCTGCCAGACTCACGCACTCGGCCAGGAACGTATCCTGACCGATGCCTGCTGTCTGGTCACGCAAGTTCGGTAGGCCGCAGCCGACATCAGATCGATACGCGTGTCTCCCAAAGTCGGCTGAAGCCCCCGATCGAGTTCGCTCTCGTCCGGGAGCCAAGCGAATCCGGTCGGTTCCTTACGTCGTCTTCCTGCTGATAAGCCACAGTTCCACTACGAGCCCGGCCGCCAGCAGCACCGAGGCCACCACGTCTGCAAACACCACCCTGCCAATGGCGGGGTTGTACCCACCGACCGCAATCGCAACGACGATGAAGCTGGCCGCGCTGAAGAGCCCGACGCTCAGCGCCGTGACGCGAAGCCAGGGCAGCCCGATGGCACTGAGCATCAGCACACCGAGCACGCCGAACAGCAGCGTCCGGTGCTGCAGCAGGATGGCCGTGTTCGGGTCATTCACCTCGATCCCGTAGAGCCGTGCCAGGGAACTTGCCCCCATGACCGCGGGTACGGGCAACAGGTGAATGAGGCCCGCCACGAGCAGGGCGACGATGGAGACATATCTCATGGGTTTCCTCTGGTTGGGTTGAGTCGCTACCGGTTGGAGCGTCGGTCTGGGAGTGCGGTGGGGTGCGGTCAATCCCGCCAGGCGGATCGGCGGATGGCACGCTCGAAGCCCATCCGCCACAGCAGGCGCGTGCGGGTGTCCGGCGCCCGTTCGGCCTGTTGCCGCATCGCCTCCGACATCTGTTGAGCGAAGCCCGTGCGGGGGAAACGGTCCAGCACGGCCTGTCTCGAGGCGGCGTCGATCGTGGTCATCCGCGCCCCGACGACATCCATGGCCGCAGCCTGTTGGAGCAGGTGCGCCTCGACACCGGCGCCCAGCGGGACATCCGGGTTCATGTGAAGACAGATCGCATCCTCCACGGCAACGGCCCGGCTGTCTGCCCACCCTTGCTCCTGCAGAAATCGGCGAGCCCGCAGGCCACCGTCTATCGCGAAGCAAGCGCAGTGCAGTGCTGGTTGCCGACCGCACGGCAGCAACGCAACATCGTGCAGCAGGCACGACACGGCCAGCACCTCGGTGTCCACCTTCAAGGCTTCCCTCTGAGCGAGCAGCGCCGCCCACGACCATGTCCGCAGGCTGTGCTGGCACAGCCAGCCCGGCACGGACTGTTGCACCAACTCCAGCGCACGGGCGACCGTGGGCGTGTCGGGGAGTTCGATGCGATCAGGCGCCAGGCGACTCCAGCGTTGCCTCGATTCGTCCGACACTGCGCCACGGTCTTGCCACTGCAAACGCAACTTGGCGACCACGGTCTGCATGGCGTAGCGGCACTGCTCTGCCAGCGTCAGGCGTCCGCCGTTGGCGCGCCCCCAGGCGGCCGATCCCAGCGTCGAGCCGCCGAAGCGACCTGGAGAATCAACGCGCGTCGTCATGCGACCGCCAGCAGCATCACGGCAACGACAACCTCCAGTCCGAGGTAGCCCAGCGGCGCCCGGTCGATGGCTCGATCCATCAGGGCCGATGCCAGGCGGCCGGCGGCCATGCCACCGAGCGCCACGCCCACGGTGAACAGGATGCCTTCGCGCAGTTCGGGTTGTCGAAGGGCCGCCAGCAGCGCGAGCGCCATGAAGACGCCGAAGCCGCCATAGACAGCTCGCACCTCGTTGCGGCCCGCCCGCGTGAGTTCGAGAATGCCGAACTGGGCCGTCACGAAGCCGGGCTTGGCGATCGCGCCGATGCCCATGACGGTGAATCCGGCGATGGCAATCTGGATAGGAAGGTCTTGCATGGAATGCAGCCACATCGAACTTGATACCGTCATCGTGTCGGAGCAAATCGCTTCGGGCTTTCAAGATTCGCCTGTCCTTCCGCGCATCTGGGTCGGTCCGGCGCGCGCCCTGTACGTGGGACCGGGCCTGTACCTGTCGCCGCACCTGAACGTGGCGACGACGATCGTGGTTTCTCTGCGGCAGCCCTTCGAGTTGCGAACCTGGGCGAAGTCAGGGGGCTGGACGCCGTGGCGCACGGAGCTCATCAGCGTCATCCCGTCGGAGACGCTGCATCATCTGAAAAGCATTGGGCCGATGGCCTTCCTCTACCTGGATCCGCTCACCGACCGTCGGCACCCGCTGTCGCAGGCCGACCTGCTGCGCGGCCATGAGCGGCTGCGCCTGATGGGCCCGCGGCTCGGTCT